>JFJP01020624.1_pt1 | contig 18632 bp, 12 predicted proteins | sample 431651 | NCBI WGS metagenome assembly JFJP01 (sample SAMN02602958, study PRJNA72255) | Microbial mat metagenome, whole genome shotgun sequencing project. | biome: fresh water; feature: sink hole; material: water; isolation source: purple microbial (photo- and chemosynthetic) mats found in...
GCCTCCTTGGCCAGCAGCGTGTGCCAGGTGGCGTCATCCAGTCCGGGCAGCGTCGGCAGGGGGGCGTCCAGTGCTTCGATGGCGACCCGGACCTGAGGTTCCCAACCACCACCTGCGGGGGTGAAGGTCACGGTCAGCAGGGCGACCAGCCGACGCACCGGGACATCGAGCTTGATGCTGTTGTTGGTCAGGCGCAGGGCGCCCGAGGCTTCGATGCGGAAGCGTCGCTCGGCCCCTTCCCCGGGCAGCTCGGCCAGCTCAGCGGCGTGGACCCGCGGGATCACGGTGAATCCAGCCACCGGGGCGGTGCGAGCGGAACTGAGCAGGGTGTTGGCTTCGGCCGGGGTCAGCGCGATGTCCAGGCGCGGCGGAGTCGCCCCCGACAAGGCGACGACATGCCAGGCGACCGCTGTCGAGCCTTCGCCACGGATGGTGCCGACCGCCCCCAGGCCATGCCGTAGAATGCCCGGCGGAATCCAGCGCCCCGAGGCTTCGCTGGCGAGCTTGCGGACAAGCGTGGGATCGATCGACAGACGCATGGCAGGGGCAGGTAGGCGATGGGCAGCCGGCTCGAGTGCGAGCAGAGTTCCCTGATCCCCTAGTTCAGCGGGCAGCCTGGTGTTGGCGATCAGGCAGATGATGCGGGGCATCAGCGTCCAGGTCACGGCCAGCCCTACGACGAGGACGGCCAACGTGATCCAGCATCCCATGCGCCTGCGCGGCCGGTCCATGTTGACACCATCGCACGCGCTCTGCTGCGAGCAAGTCAGGAAACCAATCCACCGAAACGCAGCAGCCCTGGCCAAAGGCCAGGGCTGTGCGGAAAGCTGCCGTAGGGCAACTCATCACATCACCGGCGACTCCCAATCGTCGTCGGCGGTGATGCCACCGTCAGTCCAGGTCCAGGTGATCTTCTGGTAGGTGAAGGCAACCTCTTCGTATTCGGTCAGGCGGGCCAACTCTGGATTGCGGTTGTCCGCCATCACGAGTCGGATCGAGGCGATGTTGGCGTTGACCAACTTGATGGTGTAGTGCTGCTTCTCCATGCCGACACCGGTTGCAGCCGCCTGCTGCGGGGTCCAGAACTTCAGCTCCCACTCGGGGATGTTTTCATTCGTGGTCAGCACGTTGTAAAGCAAAGGTGAAGATTTATCGATCGCTTTGGTGATGACGAGCGGCTTGTGCTGACGCTTGCCGGTGGGGAGGCCGCTGGAGATATCACGGGGCGAGACGATCTCGTGTCCGACCGAGAAGACGACGATCAGGTTCTCGCGTCCCTTCTGGGTGCAGCTGCCGTTGATCGGGCCTTGCTTCTGGCCCTTGAGTTTCAGGTATGCGTTGAGTGCCATGGTTCCTCTAGGTGGGAAAGGTGGTGGCGTATGGGGGTGCTCGCCGGGTTACATCGGGAAGCGAGATCCGTATAGGGTCCTCCATCCATCTGGCTAGAGGTGAATCGCAATGCCGTGACGGAGTCGGGAAGCTTGTTCTGTCACGGTTGCGTATGTGAACGGGTATTGGCTCTTGCAGGCGGAGGGATGGCTGCCTATGTCATGCTCGCCCTTGTCCCCAGGAGACTCACATGGCCAGCGAAGGCAGCGTCGCGCCCAAAGAGCGCGTCAATATCGTCTACAAAACCGACACCGGAGGCGCCCAGCAGGAGAAGGAACTGCCCTTCAAGATGCTGGTCACCGGTGACTTCACCCAGCGGGCCGACGCCCGTCCGATCGAGCAGCGCAAGCCGATCAGCGTCAATAAGGACAACTTCGACGACGTGCTAGCCAGCCAGAAACTGAAGGTCGAGCTTGGCGCCAAGAATACCCTCGCTGCCGATGGCGGCGAACTTCCGGTCCAACTCGAGTTCAAGTCGCTCAAGGATTTCGGACCCGAGGCGGTCGCCCGTCAGGTGCCCGAGCTGTCCAAGCTGCTCGAGCTGCGCGAGGCCCTGAACGCGCTGAAGGGACCACTCGGCAACATCCCGGCCTTCCGCAAGAAGATCCAGGCGATCATCGCCGACGAAACCGCCCGGGCCCAGATTCTCACCGAACTCGGCGGCAAGCCGGCTTGAACTGCTAGGAAACCACCATGCCAGATCCCCAATCCGCTGCTGACGGTTCGCTCCTCGCCTCGATCATGCAGGAGGCCAACGTCGCCCCCGGCGACGAGACCTACGGCGTCGCCCGCAAGGGCGTCGAAGCCCTGATCGCCCAGATGGTCGCGTCCGGCAACAAGGACGCCAAGGCCGACAAGGCCGCCGTTGATGCGATGATCGCCGAGATCGACAAGAAGCTGTCGAAGCAGGTCGATGCAATCATGCACCATGAGAAGTTCCAGAAGCTGGAATCCGCCTGGCGCTCGCTGAAGATGCTGGTCGATCGCACCGATTTCCGCGAGAACAACCGCATCGAACTGCTCAACGCCTCGAAAGAGGACCTGCAGGCCGATTTCGAGGACGCCCCCGAGATCACCAAGAGCGGCCTCTACAAGCTGGCCTATAGCGCAGAATACGGCCAGTTCGGCGGCGAGCCGTATGGCGCCATCGTCGGCAACTACGAGTTCGGTCCCGGCCCGCAGGACATCGCTCTGCTCGGCAAGATGGCCAGTGTCGCGACCATGTCGCACGCCCCGTTCCTGTCCGCCGCCAGCCCGAAGTTCTTCGGCGTGGACAGCTACACCAAACTGCCCGGCCTGAACGACCTCAAGAGCATGTTCGAAGGCCCGCAGTACGCCAAGTGGCGTTCGTTCCGCGAGTCCGATGACGCGCGCAGCGTCGGCCTGACCGCGCCGCGTTTCCTGCTGCGTCTGCCTTACGGCCCTGACACTGTGGCGGTGAAGTCGTTCAATTACGAAGAGGATGTGAAGGGGCAGCATGACGCCTATCTGTGGGGCAACACGGCTTTCGCCCTGGCCTCGCGCCTGGCCGACAGCTTTGGCAAATACCGCTGGTGCCCGAACATCATCGGACCGCAGAGCGGCGGCTCGGTCGAGGACCTCCCGCTGCACCAGTACCAGTCGATGGGCGAGGTCGAGACCAAGTGCCCGACCGAGGCGATGATCTCCGAACGCCGCGAGTACGAACTCGCCGAAGAGGGCTTTATCAGCCTGTCGATGCGCAAGGGTTCGGATAACGCCTGCTTCTTCAGCGCCAACTCGTGCCAGAAGGTCAAGACCTTCGGCAATAGCGCCGAGGGCAAGGCCGCCGAGACCAACCACCGCCTGGGTACCCAGCTGCCTTACGTGTTCGTGGTCAACCGCCTGGCACACTACATCAAGGTGCTGCAGCGCGAGCAGATCGGTTCGTGGAAGGACAAGGCGACCCTGCAGGACGAATTGCAGCGTTGGATCGGCCAGTACGTCAGTGATATGGAAAGCCCCTCGGCGGCGGTGCGCAACACCCGTCCGCTGCGCAAGGCCGACATCACGGTCGAAGACGTCGCTGGCGAGGCCGGTTGGTACCGCGTCGGCCTGAAGGTGGTCCCCCATTTCAAGTACATGGGCGCCAGCTTCACCCTGTCGCTGGTCGGCAAGCTCGACAAGAAGTGATCGGTAAGCCGGCCCGCGCCAAGGCGCGGGCCGGCCTCCAGCCATGCTGCGCGCGATCACCGTCCTCGAACGACTCGCCGAAACGGCCCGCGGCGGTGCGCAACGCACCGTACGCGAGGACCGCGGGGCGGTCATGCGTTCGGTGCTCGCCAACCTGCAGCGCATCCTCAACACCCGCGAGGGTAGCGCACCGGCGCATCCTGATCTCGGGGTGCGTTCTCCGTTCGAACTCATGCAGGGCTATCCCCAGAGCAGCCAGTCGATCGTCGATGCCGTGCGCCGTTGCATCGAACGCTATGAGCCGCGGCTGGCCAGCGTCCGGGTCGCCCTCGATACTGCCGACCCGCGTTCGGGCGTGATCTCCTTCCAGGTCTCGGCGATGCTCGCTGGTGGCGACCGCGCCGACCACATCTCCTTCCATACTGCGATCGGCGCCGACGGCCGGATCCGTCTGCACGACGCCTGATATGGCTCTGAATACCCGCTATCACGACGAACTGACCTACCTGCGCGAGCTGGGCAAGGAGTTCGCCGCCGCCCATCCGGATGCGGCTCCGATGCTGGCGGAGAGTGGGTCCGACCCGGATGTCGAGCGCCTGCTCGAAGGCTTCGCCTTCCTGACCGCGCGGCTGCGCCAGAAGCTTGACGACGAGTTGCCCGAGTTGACCCAGTCCCTGGTCGATGCGCTGTGGCCCGACTGGCTGCGCCCGATCCCGCCAATCTGCATGCTGCAGTTCGAACCGGTGCGGGTCGCCGACAAGGAACAGCGCAGCGTCCCGCGTGGTGTCGTGGTCGAGAGCAAGCCTGTCGATGGCACGCGCTGCCGCTTCCGTACGACGCTGGAGGTCGAGGTGCCGCCGTTGCGCATCAGCGCGCTGCGCCTGGTCGCAGCCGCGCCGGCCCGCCTGGAGATCCGCCTGTCCTTCAATGAGGGGGTCTCGGCCAAGACCAGCGGACTGCGTCGGCTGCGCCTGCATGCCTCCGGCCCGATGGCGGTGTCTGCCTCCTTGCATGACCTGCTGGTTCGTCACACGACGGCCATCGAAATCGTCGCCGGTGAGCGGCGTGTCCGGCTGCCCGAACGCAGCGTGCGTGCGATCGGCGATGGCCCTGATGCCGCCCTGCTCGGCGCGGCCGCGCCCGGTTACACCGGTTTTTCGCAGCTCCGCGAATGGTCGGCGTTCCCATCCCGGTTCCTGTTCAGCGAGGTGACCGGCCTTGAAGCCGTGGCCAAGCTGGGCGAGGCCACCAGTGTGGATCTGGTCTGCCATCTCGACCGCGTGCCGGATGGCATTCCGCAGCTGTCCGAGTCCAATCTGCTGCTGGGCTGCACGCCCGCCGTCAACCTGTTCGAGGCCGATGCCGATCCGGTCTCGGTCGATCCACGCAGCCGCGAATACCGCGTGCGCCCTTCCGGTGATGATCCCGCGCACCGCGAGATCTCGGCCGTCGAGGCGGTTGCCGGTATCATCGCCGGCGGTGACAAGCCGAAACCGCTGGCCCGGTTGTTCCGCGGCGGTCGTGCCCCCGATCGCGAGGCGCCAGCCTGGCTGGCGCGGCGTTCGACGACTCCGGATGGACGCCTGCTTACCAGCCTGTCCTTCAGCGGCAGCCTGGCCGAGTTTGAGGCCATCTCGATCCAGCTGACCTGCACCAACGGGCGGCTCGCCCAGGCGATCGCGCCCGGGGATGTGTCCATTCCCGGTCCGGGCATCCCACCGACCCTGCGGGTACGCAACCTCGCCAAGCCGACTCCGCACATCCCGCCTCCGCTCGGTGGCCAGCTCGACTGGCGGCTGCTTGCCCAGCTTGGCCTGAATTGGCGCACCCTCGCCGATGCCGAAGGGCTGCGTTCGACGCTTGAGATCCATCATGTGCGCGCCGCCTCGGACATGCAGGCCCGCCTGGCCCTGAAGCGTCTGTGCTCGGCGATCGTCTCGGTCGCCGCGCGACCGGACACCCAGGTCAGTGACGGAGCCCTGGTACGCGGGGTATGCGTCGAACTGCTGATCCGTGAGGATGGCTTTGATGGCGAGGGCGACATTGCCCTGTTCGCAGCGGTTCTGGACGAACTGATCTCCCAGCGTGCGACGCTGAACAGCTTCGGCCGCCTGCGGGTGCGCGGCGAGCAGACCGGTCTGGTCCTTGATCTTCCAGCGCGGCTAGGCTCGCGCCGTCTGGTCTGAGCCATGGGTGAGGCCGACCGCAATCTGCAGCTTCTTGCTGAGCGGCCCGCAGCGTTCTCCTTTGTGGATGCCGTGCAGGCGGTGCTCGACGCCCATCCTGGCGCGGTCGCCCCGGGCGGGGCGGGCATGCCTTCTGAGGAGGCGGTACGTTTCCGACCGCAGCTGTCGTTGGCCTTCCCGACCGCCGACCTGTACCGGGCCGAGGCCCTGCCGCCCGATGCGGCCGGCACGGTGCGCTGGCGACTGGAGACGACCTTCCTCGGCCTCTACGGCCAGGCCACGCCGCTTGCGCCCTATCTCACCGAGCGCCTGTTCATTGATGATTCCGGGGTGCTGCGCGAGTTCATCGACATCTTCGACCATCGTCTCCTGTCGCTGGCCTGGCGGGTGCTGACCCGCTATCGGGTTGATCGCACGCGCGAACATGACGCTAGATTGCGCGCCTTGGCCGGGGCCGCCCCCGAGCAGCAGCCGCCACGTCTGCCCGGCGAACGTGATATGCTGGAGATCGCCGGCCTGCTTGCCCAGCAGCCGCGTTCGGCAGCCGGACTCGCCGCCGCCATCACGACCTGGCTGGGTGTTCCGGCCGAGGTCGAACAGTGCGTCCCGGTGTGGACCGAGCTGCCGTTGGAACGGCAGGCACGCATGGGCCAGGCCAACTGCGGACTGGGCAGTGATATGCTGTCCGGGGAACGCCTGCTCAGCCGGGGCAGCGCCTTCCTCGTCCGGGTCGGTCCGCTGCACCCCGAGCGCCTGCCCGAGTATTTGCCGGGCGGCTATGCCCTGGCCGCGATCCGCGCCCTGGTCGCCGAGTTCAACGACCAGCTACTCGATTGGCGGCTGGAGGTCGTGCTGGCTGGCGGATCGATCCAGCCGGCAAGTTTGGGCAGCGGTGCCCGGCTCGGCTGGGATACGCGTTGCGATGGACCCGCGTCCGAGGACGCCGTCATCACTGTGGTCCCCGAGGCCGCCTGAATCCCATCATCTCCACACCCCAACGGCTAAACCATGTCAGATAATCTCAAGACCCTCATCTCACGCCTTTCACCCCAGCTCAAGAAGGCGATGGAATCCGCAGCCGGATTGTGCGTCAACCGAGGCCATTACGAGGTCGCGGTCGAGCATCTGCTGAGCGTCCTGATCGAGGACGAGCAGGGCGACATCCGCCTGATCCTCAAGCACTACGGCATCGATGCTGGCCGCCTGGTGCGCGCCATCCAGGGCACCCTTGATCAGGCGCGTTCGGGCAATCCCGGCCGGCCGGTGTTCTCGCCCATCCTGCTTGAGTGGCTCAACGAAGGCTGGCTCATCGCCTCGCTCGAACTCGGCCATGCCGACCTGCGTTCCGGCGTGCTCTTCGCAGCCCTGTTGCGCAAGGATGCGCGGCTGTGCGCCGGCGACTATGCCCAGCTGTGGGGCGCGGTGCCGGCCGACGAGGTGGTGCGCAAGCTCGACACCCTGGTGGTCGGTTCACAGGAGCCGACCCAGGTGCAGGCCGCCAGCCAGCCGGGCGGCAAGCCGGGCGAGAGCGCGATCGCCAAATTCTGCACCGACTTCACCGGCAAGGCGAAGGAGGGGAAGGTCGATCCGGTATTCGGCCGCGATCAGGAGATCCGCCAGATCATCGACATCCTGGCCCGTCGCCGGAAGAACAACCCGATCTGCGTCGGCGAACCCGGCGTCGGCAAGACCGCCGTGGTCGAGGGTCTGGCCCTGCGCGTGGTCGAGGGTGATGTCCCCGATGTGCTGAAGGGGGTCAAGATCATCGGCCTCGATCTCGGCCTGCTGCAGGCCGGCGCCAGCGTGAAGGGCGAGTTCGAGAACCGCCTCAAGGGCGTGCTGGAGGAGGTGAAGTCCTCGCCCACCCCGATCGTCCTGTTCATCGACGAGGCCCACACCCTGATCGGCGCCGGCGGTGCGGCCGGCACGGCGGACGCCGCCAACCTGCTGAAGCCGGCCCTGGCGCGTGGCGAGATGAAGACCATCGCCGCCACCACCTGGGCCGAGTACAAGAAATACTTCGAGAAGGACGCCGCCCTGGCCCGCCGCTTCCAGCTGGTGAAGCTCGAAGAACCGTCGGTCGAGACCACCCACACCATGCTGCGCGGCCTGCGCGCCACCTACGAGAAGGCGCATGGCGTGGTCATCCGTGACGATGCCCTGTTTGCTGCCGCGTGGATGGGAGCCCGCTACATCAACGGCCGCCAGCACCCCGACAAGGGTATCGACCTGGTCGATACCGCCGCTGCGCGGGTGAAGGTCGCTCTGGCGACCAAGCCTGGCGAGCTGGAGACGGTCGAGCGCCGCATCCAGGACCGCGAACGCGCTGTCGCTTCGCTCAAGCGTGACCGTGACGCCGGTGGCGGCTACGATGCCGAGGTCATGGCCGAAATCGAGGCCAGCCTGACCGCCGACCGCGCCACCGCAGGCGAACTGACCGCGATCTGGAAGGCCGAGAAGGTTCTGGCCGATGCGGTCATCGCCGCGCGCGGCGAGCTCATCGCCCATCCCGAGGACGCCGCCAAGCGCACCGTCTTCGAGACGGCGATGGCGGCGCTGAAGGCCAAGCAGGGCGAGAAGCCGCTGATGCACGTCGAGGTGACGCCTGAGGTCGTCGCGAAGGTGATCGGCGACTGGACCGGCGTGCCGGTCGGCTCGATGGTCAAGAACGAGGCGCAGACCCTGCTGGCCTTCGAGGACGAGCTGAAGAAGCGCATCCGTGGCCAGGATCATGTGCACAGCATCGTCGGCACCGGCATCCGCGCCGCCAAGGCTGGGCTGAAGGATCCGCGCACCCCGATCGGCATCTTCCTCTTCGTCGGACCGTCCGGCGTCGGCAAGACCGAGACCGCCACCGCCATCGCCGACCTGATGTTCGGCGGCGAGCGCTTCATGACCACCGTGAACATGAGCGAATACCAAGAGAAGCACACCATCTCGCGCCTGGTCGGCAGCCCCCCGGGCTACGTCGGCTACGGCGAGGGCGGCGTGCTGACCGAGGCGGTGCGTCAGCGCCCCTACTCGGTCGTGCTGCTCGACGAGGTCGAGAAGGCCAGCCTCGACGTGTTGAACCTGTTCTACCAGGTCTTCGACAAGGGCACGCTCAGTGACGGCGAGGGCCGCGAGATCGACTTCAAGGACACGGTGATGTTCCTGACCTCGAACCTCGCCACCGACATGATCATGCAGGCTTGCGACGATCCCGAGATGCCGCCGGTCGATGCCCTGGTCGCGGCGATCCGCCCGATTCTGTCCAAGCACTTCAAGCCGGCCCTGCTCGCGCGCATGACCATCGTGCCGTTCTTCCCGCTCAAGCAGGACGCGCTGCAGGGCATCGCCCGCCTCAAGCTGTCCAAGGTCAGCGCGCGCATGAAGGCGACCCACAAGCTGGACCTGGTTTTCAGCGACGCGGTCATCGCTGCCATCGCCGCCCGCTGCACCGAGGCCGAGACCGGCGCGCGCAACGTCGATCACGTGATCACCGGCAGCCTGCTGCCGCGCATCAGCACCGAGGTGCTGTCACGCCTGGGAGCCGGCGACCTGCCGCCCAAGCTGACGGTGGATTACAACGCCGAGGCAGGCTTCACCTACAGCTTCGGGGCCTGAGATGGGCGTCCTCGACGACATACTCGATGATGCCGGCGCGAAACCGGTGGCCGGGGCTGACCTGGGCGAGGTGATCGGCCGCGCGGTCGCGGCCGGCCGGCCCTCCCTGCCGCCGCGCACCGAGGACGCGCCCGACCTGGCGCCCATCGCGGCCCTGAGTCCCACCGTACGGGCCGCCCTCCTGCGCTATCTCGGGGCCGAGGATTTGGTGCCGCTGCTTGCCCGCGCCCCGGTCGCCGTGGCCCAGGGCCTGGTCGAGGCCATGGATGCCGAAGCCCAGGCCTGGCTGGCCGCCCAATCGGATGCCATAGGGCGCGTCACCGAGGCGGCGCATGCGGCGGCAGCCAGGCGTGCCCTGGGTCTGATCGACCGGGCACGGACGGCGGCCGCCCGCGCCGGCCAGTCCTCCCCGCCGCCTCAGGCGGCGCCGCCCCAACCGGTCCAGGTCGGGGTCGCCTTCTCTGGTGGTGGCGAGGTTTCGCCGGTCGCCCCGACCCCTGTCCCGGCTGCAGCTGGCGATGATCTGGTCGATACCTTGGCCAGCCTGGTCGCCCTGGCCACCGGTCGAGATGCCGCCACGCTGCGTGAATTGGCGGGCCAGACAGGCCATCCCGTGTTGAGCGCAGGATTGCACAGCATCGCTGACGGGACTGATGGCCATGGGCTTGATGCTGCGGTGCGGGCCGCATCCGCCGCCTGGCTCGAGCAGCAGCAGCACCAACTTGACTGCATGCGCCAGGCGCTGCTCTCCATCCGTTTCGGTGATGGCCCGGACGCCTTCAGGCGCCGGGTGTCTTCCGGGATCTGAGCTGTCAGCATAACTACTCACGGGACCCCGCCGCGTACGCGGTGGGGCTGCCGCCGAGCAGCGGTGGGCGGATACAATGGGCGTAGCCCATCCGCCCACGGTTTTGGAGCGATAGCGACAAAACCGAGCTGTGACAAAGGCAGCGGGGGCGAATCGGGTCGAGCGAAGCGAGAGCAGGCCCCAGTGGGGCCTGCGGCCCGGTGAGCCGCAACGCGAGAGCGTTGCGCCGGATGGCCCGCAGGGCCGCAGGGGCAGAGCCCCTGAGCTGTCAGCCTAAACGCAGCATTTCACACAGAGAACCAGAGCCACCAGAGGTCAAGACAAGGATTTGCGCAATTTCTTGGGTTCACCCGGACGGTGCATGTCGATGTACCATGCAAAGCATTTCCCCTCTGGTCACTCTGGTGCTCTGTGTGACCGCTATCGGATCGACGCGGGTTCCCAGCTGTCCGATCGGACGCAGGGGGGTGACCTGCCGCTCGGGCGGGGCGCCAAGCACATCCAGTTCGCGCTGGACGCGGAAGATCTGCGCGCGTTCAGCCTGGAAACGGTACTGCGGTTGGGGCGAGGATGGGGTGGGGACTGCTCCGACCATGCCCTGACCGTAACCGCTTCCGCTCGCCTGGCCATCGTCTGGTCGGTGTGCCTGCGCTCTGGCAATGCGTCTGTCGAGCGTGTACACCATCGTCGCATGGCCGGTGACATCTTCTCCCGCTTCCGAGCTCCCGATCCGACCGATGACGACGACGGTTCGGGCACCGAGTTCCGCCGGACCGGTGGTCTGGCACAGCTCGGCGAGTCCGAGGTTCTCGACGCGATCGATCGTGCGCCGGCCCTGCCGCACATCGTCGGCCAGGTGCTCAAGCGGGTCGGCGACGCGCACAGCTCGACCGCCGACCTCGAGGCCCTGATCGAGCAGGACATGGTCCTGGCCGGCAAGGTGCTGAAGCTGGTCAACAGCGCCTTCTACCGGCGGCCACAGCCGGTCGGTTCGATCCGTGACGCGGTGTCGATCATCGGCTTCCAGAGCCTGCGCAGCCTCGTCCTGGCGGCCTCGACTTCGAACATCCTGCTCGTCGATCTCGAGCCCTACGGGATGATCCGTGGTGGCTTGTGGCGCAACGCCATCGCCACCGCCTCGGTCGCGCGGGCGGTGGGCATTCGTTCCGGTTCGGGGCCCGAGATGGCCGAAGAATTCTTCGCTGCTGGCCTGCTGCGCGATGTCGGCCTGCTGATCCTGTCGCCCTTCCTCGCCCGTTCGGGTGTACGCCTGCGCAAGGATGCCAAGGTGGATATCCTGACCGCAGAACGACGGGCGGTCGGCTATGACCACTGCTGGGTGGGCGACCGTCTGGCCGAGAAGTGGCAGCTGCCTGCCGCGCTTCGCGCCTGCATCGGACGCCACCATCACGAGCCGCAAGGATCCGACCATGCTCGGCACATCGGCACCGTCAGGCTTGCCGAGCGGCTGGTGTATGCCGCCGGTGTCGGCGTGCAGCCCGATCATCCGTTCGAGACCCAGGTCGATGCCCGCGCAGTGAAGCACAGCAGCCTGGACGCTGCCCGCTTCGCCGCGGTGTGCGCCGAGGTGCCCAATCTGGTCAAAGACACGGATCCGCCCGAATGATCGACTCTGCCCAGGTGCTGATCGGGGAGATGGCAGACCGCCTGTTGGCTGCCGATACGGCCCAGCGGCTGATCGCCATACTCGAGGACGAGCTGCTGCTGCTTCAGGCCCAGCCGGCAGCGCTCTACCTGTATGACGCCAACGCCCAGGTCTTCTATCCGGTGGCCGGGCTCGGCTGCGAACCTCCTCGCCACGAACTGCCGGCCTCCGCCGCCCCCGCAGACGGCATCGTCCTGACCTCTGCCGGCCAGCCGGTCGGGCTGCTGACAACAGGTCTGAACACCGATCCTCGCCTACGTCTCCTGGCAGGCCTGCTCGGTCCGCTTCTGGTTCAGCTCCACCGGCGCCAGTTGGTGGTCGAGGAATTGCGCGAGACCCGCGAGATCGTCGCTCAGCTGGCGGTGGCTGGCGACCTGCTGCGCCATCTCGATCTTGAGGTGCTCCTCACCAAACTGCTGGAGACGGGGCTCAACGCCGTCGGTGCCCAGGTCGGCGCAGTGCTTCTCCCCGGTGCAAGTGGGGCACTTGAGGTGCGTGTGGCCTGGGGGCTTACGGCCGAGCACCTGGCGGCAATCCGGCTGAAGGACGGCCGGCCAGTCGCCGAGGCGGTCTTCTCCAATGGCGAACCGGTGGTCGCTGCGCGCGGCGACCTGCGTCGTGTCCTCGACCTCAGCAAGCTCGATGCCCGGCTGGATGGCATCCTTGCTCTCGCGCTGATGGCGCGCGACCGGATGCTGGGGGTGCTGTTGCTGGCCAACCCGACCCAGGATTTCGGTCCGGCCAAACGCCGACTGGCGGAAACCCTGTGCAATCTGGCCGGCACGGCGATCGACAACGCCTTGCTGGTCAAGGATGCGATCGAACGCGAGCGACTTCGTCAGGAGATCGATCTCGCGCGCAAGGTGCAGGAGAAGATGTTCCCGACGGTGGGTCTGTGTCTGGCCGATCTGATGGTCGAGGGCTGGTCACGTCCCTGCAATGAGACGGGCGGGGATTATTACGCCTTCATGCCGCGTCCGGGCGGGTTGGTAGCGATGGTCGGCGACGTCAGTGGCCATGGACTCGGAGCCGCCCTCTTCACCACCATGGCCCACGCCCTGGCGCAGCAGCAATTCCGCGCCGGATCGGATCTTGCGACGGCTTTCAGGCAGTTGAATGAAGGTCTCTTCCATACCCGTAGTGGACGATTCATGACCGCCGCTGCAGTGGCGGTGGACCAGAAAAGCGGCATCTGCCAGTACGTCTCGGCTGGCCACACGCGAACCTTGTGGATCCACCAGGGCGAGGTCCGGTGGTTGGACAGCACCGCGATGCCCCTGGGCATCGTCCCTGACCTGGAGATCGACCCCAGCCCGCATCTCGTGCTCGACCCTGGGGATCTGCTCCTGCTCTACTCGGACGGCATCACCGAGGCGGCGCATGACGACGGCACCACCCTGGGGGAAGAACGACTGGCTGACACCGTGCTTGCCGCCTGGCGCAGCCGTCTGCCGCCCAAGCGGGTCCTCGACCTGGTGGCTGCAGCAGTGGACGGCTTCACCTCGGGGCGGCCGCAGGCCGACGATCTGACCGCCGTGGCGCTCGCCCGTGCAGGGGATGGCACGGTCAGTGGTTGGCAGTTGGCTCTGCCGTCCTAGCATCGCGCATCAACGATGCGCCCTATCGCCCGGCTCCTCCTGTCCGTCGTCTCGCTGGCCCCCGTCTGCGCCGCGGTCGATCAGCCGGACCCGCTGCCCTTCCCGGACATGGCGCCTGCCGTCGGGGCCGTACTCGACGAGCACTACTACGACAAGAGCCGTTTCCACCCCCGGTTGATGGTCGAACGTGCCCTGCGCTGGCTCGAACAGAGCGAACTAGGCATCGATACAGCCTGGGTCGATGGGCAGGTGGTGCTCAACCTCAAGGGGAAGCGTCTCACCATCGAGGCCACCGAGCCGCAGGACATGGCCTCGGCCATGCAGATCATCGAGGCCCTGCGGGCGGCAATCGATGGATCCTTCGATGCCCCGGCCCCCCGCCTGCGCGAACTGGCCTATGCCCTGGTCAGCGGGGCGATGTCCACCCTGGATCCGCATACCGTGCTGTGGCCACCCGAAGCGGCCCGCGAATGGAGCGAGGACAACATCCAGGGGCAATTCTACGGCATCGGCGCCTTCCTCAACCAGGAGGAAGGACTCATCTCGATCCAGCGCGTCATGCCAGGTCTGCCTGCCGAGCGTGCCGGGGTCGAAGATGGCGACGTGATTCTTGCCGTCGATGGCGAGAAGACTGCTGGCCTCACCCTCGAACAGGCCGTCCGCCGCATCAAAGGACCTAAGGGGACGACGGTCAATCTGTCGATGGGTCGCAAGGGCGTAGCGAATCCGATCGAGATCCCCATCGTGCGCGATCTGGTCAAGGTGGTGACCATCCGCCACTACCGCGACGGCCAGGTCGGCTACGTGCGGATGGATGAATTCAACGCCAACACGGCGCACGACCTGTTCATCGCCTTGCGCGAGCTTGAACGTGCAGGACCGGTCAAGGCGCTGGTCCTCGACTTGCGCTTCAATGGCGGCGGACTGCTCGACCAAGCCAAACTGATCGGTGGTTTTTTCCTCGGTCGCGGGCAGGAGGTTGTCCGTACGACCACGGTCGATGGCCGCGAGGAGGTCTATCGCAACTCGGCCGCCCGTTTCGTTACTGCGCCGATGCTCGTCCTGGTTTCGCCCGGAACCGCCAGTGCGGCTGAGATCGTCAGCGGGGCCTTGCAACTCAACGAGCGTGCCGTGATAGCTGGCGAGGCGACCTTCGGCAAGGGATCGGTGCAGAACATCCGGGAGCTGCGCGATGGCAGCCGGCTCAAGCTCACGATCCAGGAATACCTGCTGCCCGGTGGAGCCTCGATCCAGGACGTCGGAGTGATGGCCGATCTGCTGCTGCCGCGGCATGCGGTGCGCAAGAATGGCTCGGTCGATCTGCGCGATCTCAGTGCTGAACGCGAGCGGGACAACGAGTTCGCCTTGTCGCGACGCAAGGGTTACGACCGCACGGCGTTAGCCGAACTCGCCTGGCTCGATCCCTGGCTTGATCGCGAAGCGCGGCGCCAGCACACCATCGCCGCCCGTGAGTTCCGCCCCGACCGTGAAGCCCAGTTGGCGATCGATCTGATGCAGTCGGCCTCCGCCGCCGAGGACTGGGACGAGGCTGCCAAGAAGGCCTTGGCCGAGGAACGCCTGCGACCCTTCCTGCTCGAACGCCTGGCCAAGCCGATCGCGGCCCGGGCCGAAGTCGAATCCGCCGCTCTTGCCGACACCCTGGCCCGCCTGCCCCAGCCGGTGCGCTGGGGCGACGCCACGAATCCCGTCCCTGGCAGCATGAGTGTGCGTTGGAGCGGTCCATCCGAGGTCGTTGCCGGCGAGACGGTCGCGTTCGGCATCCAGGTCGAGAACGCAGGTGACGTCGAGATCGGCAGGCTATTCGCTATCGTACGTGCCGACCCCCGCTCGCCGTTCTGGGAGGAAGAATTTGTAGTCGGTGCCGTTCCCGCCAAGGGTTCGGCCTCTGGACTGCTGCATTACCAGATCCCACCACGGGTGCCGGCCGGTGAAGAGCGCTTCACCATCGATCTGATGCAGGACGGGAAGCGCGAGCCCCTCGCCACCTGCCCTGTCGTCGTGACCATGCGGCCCCGTCCCGCTCCCCACCTCAGCTTGGGATGGAAGGTGATCGAGCGCAGCGGCGACGGCAAGCTGTCCCCTGATGAGGCGGCCGACCTGGTCGTCGAGGTGATCAACCAGGGCGACGGCCCGCTTGAGGCCGGCGCTGTGTGGATCGACAAGGAGAATGATCCCTACGTCGCTTTAGGCCTGAGTCGCAAGGAGATCGACGCCCCGATTCCGCCTGGAGCCTCTCGTGAACTGGTGTTCCCGCTCAAGGTCCTGGGCGAGGCGAAGCGCAACGGCAAGCCGGTGCCTTTCTCGGCTGAGCGCATCAAGCTGTCGCTGGTTGCAGCGGAGATCCTGAAAGAGGACGAGGACAGCCGCTATCGGGCCGACATGCGCGCCGCCATCGAGATACCGGTCGGGCAACCGCTCAAGGCGCGCAGACTGATCCAGCCGCGGATCGGATTCGAAGGTCAGACCGCAGAGGCTGGCCGCGTCCGCCTCCGCTTCCGCATCAGCGATCTCCCGGATGACGCGTCCCGACCGGCCCTTGATGTGGTATCTCTCTTCCTCGATGAGGATAAGGTCGATCTGCAGCCGGCCTCCGCCCTCGAGGGCCCGGCCGAAGGCCCCTGGATCTATGCGCCACGGATCAGTCTGAAGCCGGGACTCAACCAGGTGCGTCTACTGGTGCGGGATGACGATGGCGTCGTGTCGTCTCGTGCTCTGAGATTGTGGGGTGCCCCTGCAGCGCCTATCGCTCCCGCCCCACCTGTGGTACCGTGATGCTTGCCCGCCCCCGGCGCAACCGTCGTTCGGCAGGCATCCGTGGATTGATACGTGAGACCACCCTTGATCCGGCCCATCTGGTTCTTCCGTTGTTCGTGCATGCGGCAGACATGGATCAGCCGATCCTCTCCATGCCTGGCTGCGCCAGACGATCGATCGCCCGCACGGTTGAGGTGGCGCGCGAAGCTTTGTCTCTCGGAGTTCCCGCCGTAGCCCTTTTCCCGGCCTTGGACGAAGCCAGCAAGGATGTACGCGCATCGGCATCGACCGATGCTGACGGATTGCTGGCGCGTACCATCCGAGCCCTCAAATCGGCACTTCCCGAACTGGTCGTCATCACTGACGTGGCGATGGATCCCTACAGCAGTGATGGCCACGATGGTCTGGTCCGTGACGGCCTCATCGTGAACGACGAGACCCTGCCCATCCTGGCGGCCATGGCGGTGGCCCAGGCCCGGGCGGGAGCCGACATCGTCGCGCCGAGTGACATGATGGATGGCCGCGTCGCTGCGATCCGTATGGCCCTTGATGCGGCCGGCTTCACCGAGGTCGGCATCTGCAGTTATTGCGTCAAGTACGCCAGTGCATTTTACGGCCCTTTCCGTCAGGCGCTCGACAGCGCTCCGCGTTCCGGCGACAAGAAGACCTATCAGATGGACCCGGCCAACACCCGCGAGGCCGAGCGCGAGGTTCGTCTTGACGAAAGCGAGGGGGCTGACTGGTTGATGGTGAAGCCTGGCTTGCCGTATCTCGACGTCATTGCGCGGGTGCGTTCCCTGACGGCGTTGCCCATCGCGGCTTACCATGTCAGTGGCGAATACGCCATGCTGCGCGCCGCCGCCGCCCAGGGCTGGCTCGACTACGAGCGCTGTCTCCTGGAGAGTCTCCTGTCGCTGCGTCGTGCAGGTGCAGACCTCATCTTCACCTACGGTGCCGTTGATGCGGCCCGTCTCCTACGGAATGCTAAGAAGGGGGGTTGACAGTTCGGACTTCCTCCGACACTTCGCCCCCGCAACGATAGCCCAGGACGCGGGCGTAGCTCAGTTGGTAGAGCGACAGCTTGCCATGCTGTAGGTCGTGAGTTCGAGTCTCATCGCCCGCTCCATTCAAAACCCTCGGTGAAAACCGAGGGTTTTGTCTTTCGTGGGACTGGGCAAAAGTCAACTCGGGACGCTCCGGTCACAAAATCGGTCACAAGTCGACCCTGCGCTCGCGGTAAAGAGAAGGCCGCAGGCCCCGGCCAGCAGGAGCCGAAGCTCCCACTGGCCGAGATCCGTCACGTCTCCCCCAGCGGCCGGTAGGCCGAGAGGGCGTTGATGTCGCCGTCGTAGCTGAGCAGGTGGCCGTAGTGGCGGTGGACCATCCGGGTGTCGGTGTGCCCCAGCCACCTGGCCACCTTCACGTCCGACACCCGGGCGATCAGGAAGTTCGACGCGAAGCTGTGACGCATGCCGTACATCGTGATCGCCTTGCCGCCGCCGGCGACAACCAGCTTCATGATCCGCGCCCAGACCTTCCGGGGGTCATAGCGGTAGATCCAGCCCTTGCCGCCACGTGGGCGACCAGGGCGCCCCGGCTCGGCCTGGAGCAGGTAGCCCTCTGCCTGCCGGTGCTGCTGGAGAATAGCCAGCAGTTCGGCGCAGATCGGGATATCCCGAGCCTCACCGTCCTTGGGCGTCCATCCACCGTTGGGGGTGATGTGGCAGACCGGCCTCGGCTCGCCGGTCTTGGGGTCGATGGCGTCCAGGCTGAGATCCTGCCAGCGCAGCATGACGATCTCCTCGACGCGGAGGCCGAGGTAGCACCCGCAGGCGACCAGGAGGGTGGACGTGGGCTGGTGATCATCCTGGCCGGCACAGCGCAGGGCCAGATTGACCTCGTCTACCGTCCACCAGGAACGGTGCCTGGCGTTGGCTGACGGCTCGGGCAGCCGTCGGACGGTCTTGTGGCTCTGGTCCTTCAGGAGACCGGTGTTCGCCGCCCAGGTCAGGAAGGTCTTGAGCAGGGCCAGGGCGACGTTGGCCGTCACCGGGCTGGTCCGCTTCCCGATATGGGCCAAGGCGACGGTGATCTGCCCCGCGGTCAAGGTCGCGAGCGGACACCCGTTGCCCAAGGTGTCGCGCCAGACCTTGAGCCGGTAGATGTCCCGACTCGCCGTCGAGGCCTTCACCGTGGCAAGGCGCTGCTGGTACAGGTGGTCGAAGAGTTGGCCGAGTGTGGTGATGGTCGGACCAGCCTGGGCCGGCTGGGTTGTGATGCCGGCCGACTCATCCTCGTACCGGCTGTTCCATGAGTCCTGCCACCGGGCGCAGATCTGGCGCAGGCTGCGCTCAACTGTCACTGGCTTGGGAGCTGGGACGAAGGTGTGCCGAGCCATTTCGCCGATGAACTCGAAGCCGTCAGCCTTGGGGAACAGCCAGCGGACGGCGCTA
>JFJP01038249.1_pt1 | contig 18631 bp, 13 predicted proteins | sample 431651 | NCBI WGS metagenome assembly JFJP01 (sample SAMN02602958, study PRJNA72255) | Microbial mat metagenome, whole genome shotgun sequencing project. | biome: fresh water; feature: sink hole; material: water; isolation source: purple microbial (photo- and chemosynthetic) mats found in...
TGCTAAAAGACACATCGTTTGTACATCGCGCGATACAAAAGGCGATTTTTCAGGTCGGGTTACCAAAATAATACCTCTATATCCTTTGGAAGATAATGCTCTTTTTTATCTTTGCGGCAACAGCGACATGGTGTACGATGTTTATAATCTTCTGGCAGATCGCGGTGTTAGCACCGATAACATCTTTACAGAAGTTTATTTTTGAGGATTGTTGACGAAAGAAATAAATTAAAAGAATGCTATATCATATAGTTACATTTGGTTGCCAAATGAACCTCTCTGATGGGGAACGTACAAAGAAGGTTATTGAGGCTATGGGCTACCAGTGGACTGATAATGAAGAGGAAGCTCAGTTACTGGGAATTCTTGCCTGTTCCGTTAGGCAAAAGGCAATTGATAGGGTTTATGCCCGCATTTCGCGATGGAACAAATGGAAAAACAAGCGTAACTTATTAACCTTTGTTTCGGGTTGCCTGCTGGAATCAGACCGCGGGAAATTCCTTAAACTATTCGATTTGGTGTTTCCAACCGAAGAAATGCCCGGATTACCAGACATGATTTCGCGTTATGGAGTTGTTACCCCTTTAAGCAAAATGAATTTGGAAGATGCCACCGGAATCTACCAATTTTGGAAAATAGATCCTTCCTACAAATCAAATTTTGAAGCGTTTGTTCCCATTCAAAACGGATGCGATAAGTTTTGTGCCTTCTGTGCTGTGCCGTATACACGTGGCAGAGAAGTGTCGCGCCCATCGGATGAAATTTTAGAAGAAGTTTACCGGTTGGTAAACGATGGCTACAAGTCCATTACATTACTTGGACAAAATGTTAATTCCTACGGTCTCGATAAAAAAGGAGTCGAGATTTCTTTTCCCCAGTTACTCGAGAAAATAGGAAAATTTGGTGACCAATCTCAAAAACAATTTTGGGTTTATTTTACATCGCCCCATCCGCGCGATATGACCGAGGATGTGCTCGACGTAATTTCGCAATATAGCTGCTTGGCAAATTGGATTCATTTGCCCCTGCAATCGGGCGATGACCATGTTCTGATCAAAATGAACCGAAAACACAATACCGAGAAATATTTGAGAATTGTCGACGCTGTTCGTCAAAAACTACCGACTGCTACCTTATTCACAGATATTATTGTAGGCTTCCCCGGAGAAACGGAGGAACAGATGGAAAACACCCGAAAAATATTCCGGATGGTTGGTTTTAATATGGCTTATATTGCGACATATTCTTCGCGTCCCGGCGCTACCAGTTCGCGTTGGGAAGATGATATACCACTTTCGGTTAAAAAGGATCGTTTGCATATTCTCACCGAGGATATGAAAGATTATACCCGGGTTTATAATAATCAATATATTGGTAAAAATCTGGAAGTATTGGTTTATGGTCCCGATAAGAAAGCAGGATATTTATCGGGGTACACCGAAGGGAAAATAGGGGTTCGGTTTCAATCGGATGATGAGTCGTTAATCGGCAATATTGTTACCTTAACAATTAACCAGGCAACACCTTTTGCTTTGGATGGTGAATTAGTTCCAGTGCACAGTACAACCCTCTCTTTATCATGAAACGTACCATTGCGTTTAAAACATTGGGTTGCCGGCTCAATCAGTACGAAACTGAAGCACTTGCTTCTCAATTTTCGCACAACCAATACGAAATTGTCGATTTCGACGCTCCGGCAGATGTTTATATCGTTAATTCCTGTACTGTTACCAATCAGAGCGATCAAAAAACCCGAACTGTTGTAAATCATGCCGGTCGCAAAAACCATCAATCCATGGTGGTGGTTATGGGCTGTATGTCGCCCGAACAACTGAAACATTTCACTGAAAGTAAAACGGTTACATACGTTATCGATAACGAAAAAAAATCGGCGGTATTTCAATTGGTCGATGCACATTTTAAAGGCGAATTGGTTGATACTTCGTTATTGCCCGAAAGCAGGTTCGATTATGAGCTTACTGATCCGTTATTTCATACCCGGAGTTTTATAAAAATACAGGATGGATGCGATAATTTTTGTTCTTATTGTATTATTCCAATGGTTCGGGGTAAGGCTATTAGTCGCCCATTAGAAGATATATTGGATAATATAAAAAAAGCAGTTGAAAACGGGTACAAAGAAATTGTCATTACCGGAGTAAATATTTCGAGGTATTATTTCAATGGTTTACATTTTGAAGATTTAGTGGAGAAAATATTGGAATTACCCGAAGACTTTCGTTTACGAATTTCATCGATGGAACCGGATGAGCTAAATGATAAATTCATCGCGTTATTGAATCATCCCAAGCTATGTCCACACTTGCATATGTGCCTGCAATCGGGGAGCGATCGCATTCTGTTGAAGATGAACAGAACATATTCTATCTCTTCTTATTTAAAGCTGGTGGATAAGATCAGAAGTACCAATCCGTTATTTAATCTTACTACCGATATTATGGTTGGTTTTCCGGGCGAAACAGGAAACGATTTTGAAGAAACCCGTTTTGTGGCTAAAGCAGTTGGATTTTCGCATGTGCATACGTTTAAATTTTCGAGGCGCTCCGAAACCAGGGCCGATCGAATGACTGAGCAGGTTCCCGAACCAATTAAAAATCGCAGGAGCGAAATGATCCGTCAGATTTCGAACGAAAATAAACTGGAATATTATCACAAGCTAATAGGGCATAACCAAAAAATTCTGGTAGAAAAAATTAACAACAATATGGCCTCTGGCTATGGTGAGCTCTATGTTCCCGTCAGATTTCCTGTGTTCGAAGGAATTACCGAAAATATGCTGGTTGATGTCCGGTTAACCGGCTTTCAGCATAGCGAGGAACCATTTCTGATTGGGAAAGTTATTTAGCCAATATTATCTTCAAGCTGCTTTTTTCTTTTGCAATAGTTTTTATTGCTTTATTGACAACATTTCGACGCTTTGAAATGTTTTATTTCCGATATTAGTAAAAATCCATTGTAACCTAAATTTATGAGCGCATTTAAGAAATTTTTATTCTCGTTTCAAACCACGCTTGTTTACCTTTTTATTTTCATTATATCTATTGCAGTTGCTACTTTTATAGAAAACGACCATGGAGCTGATACAGCCAAAGCCCTGGTTTACAATGCATGGTGGTTTGAATTATTACTTGCTTTGATATGCCTTAATTTTATAGGAAATGTTTTCATTGGCAAATTATTCAGAAAAGAAAAGCTTACTACTTTGTTATTTCATACAGCATTTATTCTAATAGTAATTGGTGCAGGGGTGACCAGATACCTTGGAGAAGAAGGCATGATGCATATTCGGCAGGGACAATCGCAAAGCATAATATCTACTTCGGATTATTACCTTCAGGTTAAAACCACTGTAAATAGTAAAGCAGAAGTATGGAACAAAAAGCTTTTGTTATCCAACGCTTCTAAAAACCGGTTAAATAAGAAGTTTCAACTTGGTAAAAAACAAATTTCGGTAACCCTGGAATCTTTTTTACCCGACGCAATTACATCCCTCCAACCCGATGAGAAAGGCAAGCCATATATTACATTAGTTTTAGCCGGTGCTAATGGTCGCGAGGAATATAATTTAGCAGAAGGTGATTTTATCACGAAAAATGGTATTCCAATCTCATTCGGCAATTCTAATCAAACATCGGGAATTTATATTGAGCGGCAAGCTGACTCGTTAACAGTAATTTCGAAGGTTCCGTTGGAAATTGTCTCCATGGGAAACCAAAGTTCAGTTACGAATCTCGATACCGCAAAAAAAAGCAGGTTTAATCCGTTAACACTCTACCGGTCGGGCTCTGCAACAATGGTGATGAAACAATATTTACCCGGCGCCAGTTTAAAGGCAATGCCTAATGAGCAGATTATTAAAGATAAAAATACTGCAGATGCACTAATAGTAACATTTAGTTCCGGAAATGATCAAAAAACAGTTACCCTCTGGGGTGGAAAAGGTTTCGATGGAGAAGAGCAAATATTTCGATTAGATAGTTTAACGCTTTCTGCCAGTTTTGGATCCATTTGGAAACAGCTTCCATTTAGCTTACAACTCAATAAATTTAAACTGGAACGTTATCCGGGATCGAATTCACCAGCTTCGTTTCAAAGCAATGTTACCTTAATTGATAACGACCGTAAATATTTTCAGCTCGATAGCATTTACATGAATAATGTGTTGTATTACGGAGGGTATCGGTTTTACCAGTCGTCTTACGATGATGACGAACAGGGAACCTATCTTTCGGTTAACGATGATGTACCGGGAACCTGGATAACCTACCTGGGATACTTGCTGCTTGCCATTGGCATGTTTGCCAATTTATTAAACCCAGCCAGTCGGTTCCGTTGGTTGCTTCGTCAGGGAACTTCCGTCAGCTCAACCGCTAAGACGATTATTTTACTAACATTGGTCTCGTTTTCCACTTCGCAGCTTTCGCGAGCTTCCATTTCCGATTCGCTAACAGTTGATAATGCGGAAGCCCAAAATTTTGGCAGCTTATTGGTGCAGGATCGAAAGGGAAGGGTAGAGCCAATTTCAACGCTTGCCTCGGAAATTATCAGGAAAGTATCGCGAAGTAATAATTTTAAAGGTCTAACCTCCGAGCAGGTATTTCTGGGTATGAATGTTTATCCGGAAAACTGGAAGACTATTCCCATGATAAAAATTTCACATCCCGGGCTCCAGGAACTTTTTCGTACCGATCTTAACTTGATATCGTTCGACGATTGCTTTGATTTATCAGGGAATTATCGCCTATCAGACGCGGTAAGTGCGGCTTATCAGAAAAAACCATCCAGCCGCAATAAGTTCGACTCCGAAGTAATTCGCACCGATGAGCGCATTAATATTTGTTACATGGTTTATACCGGGCAATACCTCAATGTATTTCCGAAGGCAGGTGATCCCAACAATACATGGCTTTCGCCAAATGAAGTGGCTGGTAATTTTACGGGCATGGATTCTATGTTTTCGGCGAATATACTCTCTCTATACTTTGAAGCGGTTCGGAATTCGGGTAATGCTAAATCGAAACAAGAGGCATCCACTTACCTTGAATCTATAAAGAACTACCAGAAAAAACTGGGCGAAAAGGTCTTGCTTTCCCCCGGCAGAGTTAAGCTTGAGATTTTGTATAATAAATTCGATGTTTTTAGCCGTTTAATGAAATACTATGGGTTGTTTGGAGGGATATTGCTATTACTTCAATTCATTACTATTTTTGTTCCCCGTTTCAGGCAAAAATATGTTGAAAAGGGACTCATATTAGTTTTATTTTTTAGTTTCCTTCTTCATACGGCAGGCCTTTTGGTTCGCTGGTATTTATCAGGACATGCCCCATGGAGCAACGGTTTTGAGTCACTCACCTATATAGCCTGGGCAACAGTTTTAGCTGGTATTTTCTTTAGCAGGAAATCGGCCATTGCTATTTCGGCTACGGCATTGCTTGCCTCGGTAATATTATCAGTGGCGCATTTAACCTGGATGGATCCTGAAATTACCAATGTGGTGCCGGTTTTAAATTCATATTGGTTATCGATTCACGTTTCTGTGATATCAGCCAGTTATGGATTCTTTGCTTTAGGAGCATTACTTGGTTTCTTAAACTTGGTGCTGATGTTCTTTCGGAATGAAAAGAACTCGACATCATTCAGGCAAATAATATCACAATTAAGTAATATAACAGAAACTACACTAATATTGGGGTTATTTTTAGTAAGCATCGGTACTTTTTTAGGCGGAATTTGGGCAAACGAATCGTGGGGGCGTTATTGGGGCTGGGATCCAAAAGAAACCTGGGCGTTGATAACAATTCTTGTTTATGCATTTGTTGCGCATATGCGTTTTGTACCGGGATTAAAGAGTGCCTTTGTATTTAATTTCGCAGCGCTAATAAGTTTCTCCTCTGTTATAATGACTTATTTTGGAGTCAATTTTTATTTAAGTGGCTTGCATTCCTATGGAAAGGGCGATCCTATTCCTATCCCCGGTTGGATTTATTATGCATTGTTTGTAGTTTTTGCCATCAGTGTATTGGCATATATAAATGAACAAAAGATGAATAAGGGGGAGTTGAAGGCGGAGAAATGAAAGCATGATGGGAAATATCCTTCCGGCTTTAGTCTTCGGTCTTCTGACTTCTGACTTCCGACTTCAGTCTTCCGACTCAATCATCTAAATAAAAACAATAATTCTGTAATAGATATGAAAATTTGGTTTCACACTTTTCTGGAACTCGTAAAAATCCGGATCACCTTTGCGGTAATGCTTACAACGGTGGCAGGATATATTTTATATTCCAATCATTTTTCGGCACAAATGCTTCTTTCAGTTTTCGGAATCTTTTTATTGGCCTGTTCTTCAGCGGCATTAAATCATATTCAGGAATTTCGGTATGACGCATTGATGGAGCGGACCCGAAACCGCCCCATTCCATCTGGCAGAATCAGTGTATTCCAGGCCTGGACAATAGTTATTTTACTGGCCGTTTTGGGTTTACTCCTTATTTATCAGGGATCAAATACAGTAGGAGCAATTTTAGGATTTTCGGCCATGATTTGGTACAATGGCATTTACACGTATTTAAAGCGTGTTACCGCTTATGCTGTAATTCCCGGTTCGGTTATTGGGGCTATTCCTCCTTTGGTTGGATGGGTTGCTGCCGGAGGGACGCTATCACACCCGTCAGCTTTATTGATTGGCATCTTCTTTTTTATCTGGCAGGTTCCTCATTTCTGGTTGCTGCTTATGAAATACGGACAACAATACGAAGTTGCAGGGTTTCCTGTAATTACAAAAATTTATAGTCGCAAATTAATATATGCCTTCACGTTTATTTGGGTGTTGGCAACTGCAATTATTGCATTTATGCTTCCCTATTTTGGTATACTTCGTTCGTATTCGGCTATGGTTGGAATTTTACTATCCAGTATCTGGCTGGTAATTGTTTTTGGAAAGCTTTACCGGGACCACGAGACAGAGTTTAGTCCCAAGAAATATTTTATGCGGTTAAATTTTTACATTCTGTTTATTGTAATTCTAATGGTAGTTGACCATTGGTTGATTTAATCCAGGGAGCAATTAATTCTGAAAAACGTTTTCAAAATAAAATTCGACTCCGCTGATAATGACAAAACTTCAGGATGTCAAAATGAACGATTATGATGATTTAACCAAATGTTCTTTGAAATATTTATGTTAGTTGATAATCAAATTGATAAGGGGTTGCCCTCTTAAAGACTTCATATAATCGTTGGATTACTTTGTTTTTTAAAGCATTTAAAACAAACATCTTTTTCGCTTTCACCAACTTTACTTACATAGTAATATGAAAGCTCTTTATCACACTCTAATTTTATAAATAAGTTTGTAGTTTATTTTAAACCTGCCTCTTAAAATTTTTTGATAAGCTGTAATAAAGAAGATTGATACGAAATATGCCAGTCACGAAGAGTTAATAAATCATTTATTTGAGGAACAATCTCTCTTGTAGGTCACAAAGTACAACTTTGTACTTTGTCAGATATGTAAACTCAGCTATTCGCTATGCATCGATACGATCATTTTTACCTCGCTGTAATTCAACCGAACATATTATTTGAACAGGCATCTCAAATCAAACATGGCATTTTGTCTCAATTTAATATTGAAATAATAGCCGGCAATATATTCCTGTATGCTCTATGCAAAAAAAGAGTTTCTTCAAAATTTAAATGATTGTTTTTACTGAACTCTTCCATTTTTTTACAATACCCGATGGAATATTGGACATAATGGCAGAAGCAATATGTACATTACCTTCTTTTATCAGTGTTAGATCAAAAGTTGTTTTGGAAATATCAATTGCAATAGAATTTTGAAATTTCTAGTATGTTTTTTTAAATTTTAACAACCAGTTTTTGGGATTTAAATCCTTCAATAATAGGTCGTTCCTTAATTTCTATCTGAGTCTGTCCCAAAACTCCTTTTGGGTATTTAATCACTCAATATGTCTTTAACCTGGGAGTCGAAATAATGCGGTTCGAAAGGTGGTTGAATCGGTTAAAACAATTAATAAATGAAAGAAAAATCAATAACATACATACTATTTCAAAGAATTTTAAAAAATTAGTGCTAATAAAATGCAAATCTAAGTGAGGTTGAAGTGTGTAATAATAATTAAATTTACTCCTATAAGTCTAAAATTGTTGATTTTTAGTTTTTTTTATAATCCTAAAGGGATAAATGCTAAAAAATATACGTTTGCAAAAATTCCCTATTGGGGATATAGCTGTAAATAGGACTTATCAGAGTCATTATTCAATTCCTAAACTAAACAACATTGATATACAAGTTGTGGGAAGCAGTTTTTTAAACATTTTAAAATGGCATACAATTTGATATATGTAAATATATACATATTAAAATAAATTAGATTCATTGAAACTTTAAAATTAATTATTATATTATGGTAGAACATCTTACACAAGAAACCTTTAAAAATAAGGTTTTCAATTACGAAGCAAACAAGGAATGGAAGTTTGAAGGGGAGAAACCTTGTTTAATTGATTTCTATGCCGATTGGTGTGGTCCCTGTAAAATGGTAGCTCCACTGCTGGAAGAATTGGCGGAAGAGTTTGATGGGAAGCTAGATATTTATAAAATTGACACTGAAAAAGAGCGTGAATTAGCGGGTATGTTTGGTATTCAAAGTATTCCATCCATCCTGTTTGTTCCGGTTTCAGGTCAACCACAAATGGCCATGGGTGCACTTCCGAAGGAAACATTTAAAAAGGCTTTTAAAGAAGTGCTTCTTGTTGAATAGCAGCTATTCTATAGGTTAGCAAATTATAATTCCATACAATTAGGTCGGGCAAAAAAGCCCGGCCTTTTGTTTTTTTATAAAATGACATTTATATTTGCGTCATAATATCCTAAGGGGGTGCCTTAATATTTCGGGCTGAGATCATACCCTTGGAACCTGATCCGGGTAATGCCGGTGGAGGGATTTAGGCAGTGGAAAGTCATTGCCAATTAGTATTAATCATTTAAATGTTAAAGCATTATGAAGATGAAAATCATTCTGCTTGCATTACTATGCAGGCAATTGACAATTTTCTCACAGTTCGCTGTAATGGGCACTGTGAAAGACGAAACGGGCGCCCCCCTGGTTGGCGCTAATGTATTAATCAATCAAACTTTCAAGGGGACAGTCACAGACCTGGATGGAGAATTTATACTATCGGGTTTAAAACCGGGAAGAATAGTATTGAAGATATCTTTTCTGGGATATATTCCTGTTGAAGAAGTAATTCAGGTGGATAAGGATATTACCCTTGATTTTAACCTTACCCGAAATGTGTTGATGGCCGATGAGGTGGTGGTTACTGCCACCCGGGCCAATAATAATATTCACGTGGCGCAAACATTATTGGTGAAAGAGGATATTAAGAATCAAAATCAGGGGCAGGATGTGCCATATATGCTGGCTATGACCCCATCGTTGGTAACATCGAGCGATGGTGGATCGGGAGTTGGGTACACCAGCTTTCGTATACGGGGAACTGACCTGAACCGGATTAATGTTACTATGAACGGTGTTCCTCTGAACGATTCCGAATCGCACGGAGTTTGGTGGGTCGATCTGCCCGATTTTGCTTCATCTGTCGAAAATATCCAGGTTCAACGGGGAGTTGGAACTTCTTCGGTGGGTAGTGGCGCCTTTGGCGCAAGTATTAATTTTCAGACATTTGCACTCAATAAGGATCCCTATGGCGAAATTAATTCGGCCTATGGATCATTCAATACATGGAAAAATACAGTTAGTTTTGGTTCGGGTTTAATGAAAGACCATTTTACATTCGATGCACGGTTGTCGAAAATTTCTTCCGATGGCTATATTGACAGGGCTTCGAGCAATTTGAAGTCGTTTCATGTTTCGGGTGCCTATTACGATCAAAAAAACCTTATAAAGGTAAATATCTTTTCCGGAGCCGAAATTACTTATCAGGCCTGGGATGGTATCCCCAGCGATATTTTGAAAACAAACAGGCGGTATAATAATTTAGGGGCCTATACCGATAATTTGGGCAATACACGCTATTACGATAACCAAACCGATAATTATCAGCAAGACCATTATCAAATTCAATATTCGCGTGAACTTAATACCTGGTTGAATTTTAATGTGGCATTGCATTATACCAAAGGGAAAGGCTATTATGAAGAGTTTAAAGAAGGCGCTAAGCTTGCTGATTATAACCTGGATAAAGTTGTAATTAAAGATTCTGCTATTGCCAAATCGAATTTAGTTCGGCGGAAATGGCTGGATAACGATTTCTACGGAATTACCTATTCGGTGAATTACCAAAAAGGGAAAGCCACTTTTAATTTAGGTGGTGGTTGGAATAATTATTACGGGCAGCATTACGGAAACGTTATTTGGGCCCAATACATGAGTAATGGATCGACTAACCACCAATATTATTATAGCGATGGTAACAAAACGGATATGAATGTTTTTGGAAAATTTGGGTACCAGCTAACAGACGAATTTTCGGCTTTTATTGATTTGCAGGCAAGGTCGATTGTCCACGATATGGTTGGCGAAGATGACGATCACAGGGTAATTACCCAAAAGCATACCTTTCGGTTTTTTAATCCAAAGGCTGGTTTAAACTATAAACTAGGCGAAACCCAACTACTATATGGATTTTGGGGAATAGCCCGCAGGGAACCTAACCGAAGTAATTTTGTAGATTCCGACCCCTCCAAACCGGTTCCAACTTCCGAAAAACTGGTAGATTTTGAACTGGGGTATTCTTTGTCGTCCGAAACCTTCAAAGCCAATGTGAATTTTTATTACATGGATTATTATGATCAGTTGGTTCTAACGGGCGAAATTAACGATGTTGGATCGGGAATAATGACCAATGTTCCCCGCAGTTACCGCAGAGGTGTTGAAATTTCGCTGGCTTATCAGCCAATTAAAGTGTTGTCGTGGAATGGAAATGTAAATCTGAGCAATAACAAAATAAAAAAATATGTCGATCATATCGATAACTGGAATTATTGGGACGATACCGAAAATCAGCCACTTCAGTATGTTCAGGATCTTGGGGAAACGGATATTTCTTTCTCGCAGGGAATAGTTGCAGCAAGTCAATTTCAATATAGACCATTTGAAAGTGTAACTATTTCGTTGAATTCAAAATATGTCGGCCGTCAGTTTATCGATAATACCTCCAATTCTGCCAGAGTTTTAGATCCCTATTTTATTAACGACCTTCGGTTTAATTCAGGATTTGATATCAAAGGTTTTGTAAGGCTTGAAACTATTTTCAGTATGAATAATATTTTTAATACCTCTTATGAGACCAATGCTTGGCTTTACCAATATATGGCTGAGAATGATTCGAAAGAAAAGGTTTTAGGAACGATGGATGGGTTTTTCCCACAGGCAGGGAGGAATTACATGTTTAGTTTGGTTTTGAAGTTTTAGTTTTAATTTAGTTTTAGGGTTAAAGCCAGGTCGTTTCGGCCTGGCTTTTATTTTTGTATTATTGCATTATTTTAAGCCATGCGTTACTTCGTAGTTTTATATCTGCTCATGCTGTTTATTTCCTGTTCCGGTAAGAAGGAAACCGAGACCAGGAAAGCGTTTCGCTATAACGAGTCGAAAGGGATTACCAATCTGGATCCGGCATTTGCTCGTCGTGAAAATGAAATCCGGCCAATTTTTCAACTATATAACGGATTGCTCGAAATGGACGATTCGTTGAATGTACGTCCTTCTATTGCTAAGAGCTGGACAATATCTTCCGATGGATTAGCGTATGTTTTTACCCTTCGGAAAGATGTTTTTTTTCACGATCATGCTTTGTTTCCAAATGGCAAGGGAAGAAAAGTAAATGCGCACGATTTTGCGTATTCGTTTAACCGAATACACGATTCTAAAATTGCTTCGCCCGGATTGTGGATCTTTTCGCAGGTGGATACAGCCTCACAAAAAGGTTTTAGGGCAATCAACGATTCTACGTTTGCCATACAACTAAAAAAACCCTTCTCATCTTTCCTCGGTTTATTAACCATGCCTTATTGTTTTGTGGTGCCGCATGAGGTGGCAGATTTTTATGGTAGGGATTTCAGAAATAATCCGGTAGGAACGGGACCGTTTATGCTTAAAATATGGCGCGAAGGTGAAAAATTGGTGATGGTAAAAAATCCAAATTATTTTGAAGTCGACAAAAGCGGAGTCAGAATCCCTTATCTCGATGCGATCGCCATCACTTTTATTACCGATAAACAATCAGAATTTCTTGAGTTTTTGAAAGGAAACCTGGATTTTCTTTCGGGTGTTCAAACAGCCTATAAAGACGAACTTATTACCCGCAGCGGTTTGCTTAATCCAAAATATAAGAATAAATACAAATTGCTAACCCAACCTTTTCTAAATACCGAATATCTTGGATTTATGATCGATTCGACCATAATTAAACATCCCTATCAAAGGAAGGCTTTGCGGAAAGCATTGAATTTTGGATTTAACCGTTCGGAATTGATAAAATATCTTAGAAACAATTTGGGAACGCCGGCATATAATGGTTTTATCCCAAAGGGGCTTCCTGCTTTTGATGATCAATTGAATGCCTATTACTTTAATGCCGATTCAGCCAGGAAATACATGGCACAAGCCGGATTTCCCAATGGAAAAGGCTTGCCTGAGATTGTACTAACAACAACAGCCGATTATGTCGACATTTGCGAATATATTCAACACGAGCTTTCTGAAATAAATATTCCTGTTCAAATTGAAGTAAGTAATGGCGCTACATTTCGCGAAATGATTGCACATTCGAAAGTACCGTTTTTCAGGGGATCCTGGATAGCCGATTATCCGGATGCTGAGAATTACCTGTCGTTGTTTTACAGTAATAATTTTAGTCCTTCAGGACCCAATACCACTCATTTTTCGAATAAAAAGTACGATGAACTTTATGAGTCGGCGCTCCGGGAATCAGACGAATCGAGGAGAAACGAATTGTATAAGCAGATGAACCGGATTATTTCGGACGAATCTCCTGTTATTCCCTTATTTTACGATATGGTGGTGCGCATTTGTCCTACAAACATTTCAGGGTTTACAGGAAATGCCATGAATACTTTAAAATTGAAATTTGTGAAGAAATTATAATTTTAGTCTATAAATTTGACTAGTTAAACCTGATTATTGTAAATTTGGTCAAAATTGAAAAGATCATCCGATCATACTATATGCTTTTTTGGGATTAATAATTGAAATTGCAACCGAATAACTAGAAATTCTAATCCGGGAAGTATGTACAAGAATATTTGGGAAGACAGTTACAGATCGGTTTGTAGTATATCTTTCTATACCGATAGTGGTATTAAATTCAACTCTTTAACCGGATTTCGTGTTCAGAATTACATTGTAACCGATGAATTTATTTATCAGGTAAAAAAGTGTAATGAAGTTGTTTTTCAGTTTGTTGAAAACGACGGATATACCCCTTCCTTTTCTGTTAGAATGACTTTTGGGGAATTTAATGAACGCTTAAACCGGATTGTTGAATACGAAAACGAAGGTTATGCGCTAATTGATCTTGATAATCTGGAAATAGATACAGTCCCTTCTCTTATTACGGAGTTTTCTGCAAGCAGCCATATAGGACAAAGTATTGCTTTATTGGGGTTTCATGGCGATCAGGAGAATATGTCGCTCAAAAGTGGCATGATTTCATCGTTTGTAAAAATGGAAACCGGGAAACGCTATGTACAGTTCGATGCTGCTATTAAGCAAGGAAATTCGGGCAGTCCTTTAATCGATTTAAATACCGGAAGAGTAATTGGGGTTGTTGGCTACAGGCTTTCCTCGTTCACCCGCACGTACGAAGCGTTTAAAAATATTATTGACGAAAACCTTCGGTTATTGAAAAAATCGGAAGGGAAAATGAATATTATGGATATCGATCCAATTCAGGTGCTTATCGCGAATCAAAATCAATTAAAACAAATGAGCAGGGAGTTTTATCGAACTTCGATGATGAATTTCGGGTTGGCTCATGAAATTTATACCCTTAAGGGTTATTTGGAATCCGTTGAAGGTGTTTCAAAAAGAAAGAAACCTGTTCAAATATAATTCGATCAGGCTTTTTGCTCTTTTTCCATGTCCTTCATGATTTTGTCCACTTCGTTTTCGGTTTCATACAGTTTTTCCTTGCAAAATTTAAGAAGCTGAGCCGCCCGTTTTACTTTAACAGTGAGGTCGTCTACATCCAGCTCTTCATTTTCCATCAGCGAAACAATCTCTTCAATCTCTTCAATTGCCTCTTTGTAGGTTATTTTCTTCTTTTCCATATTGAAATTTATTTTTTAACGACATTACTTTCAATTTTTCCATCCATTAAACGGGTTTCAATTTCAGCACCTGCAGTAACATCGGAAATCGACCGTACCAGTTTCCCATTGAAATAGGTAAGCGAATAACCACGTTTTAAAATTTGAGCCGGACTTAAGGCTTCCACCAAGTTTTCGAGGTAATTGAGCTTTGATTTTCCTGATTTAACCGTTGTTTTAACCGAAGTGGGCAATCTTCGCTCTAATTGGTGGATTTGTGCACGATGCAAAATTAAATTGAACTTTAGATTCGATTCAAGTTGATATTCGAGTTGATTAATTTTCGCTTTCCGGTTAGGCATTAAAACCTTTAATTTTTGTTGAAAAGAACTAAACAATAAAGTATGCTTGTTTTTATTGGAGAGAACATGCCATTTGGTTTGCGATTGGAATGCATTTACAATACTCTCCAATCGGGTTTTGCTCGCGTCCAGAATATTGTTTGCAAAGTTGATAAGAGAATCTTCCAGATAATCGATATGCTGAGCAGTTTCTTCCATCGAAGAAATAATGTATTCGGCAACGGCAGTAGGAGTTTTAAGGCTGGTATGTGCCACCAGATCGGTAATTGTCTGGTCGCGATCGTGCCCAATGCCTGCCAAAACCGGAATGGGGAATTGGGTTATATGAAAAGCGATGTTGTAATTATTAAAATAGTTCAGTTCTGCCTGAGAGCCTCCCCCACGGATAATCACTACCAAATCGAATTGCTCGTAATGTTGATAAATCTGATCGAATGCCAGGGTAACCGATTTTTCGGTATCGTTGCCCTGCATAGATGCTTTAAACAACACTGGATAAAATTTAAAGCCCCGCTGGTTATTTTTCAGTTGATTTATAAAATCGCCATACCCGGCAGCGCTTTCGGAGGAGATGATGGCGATACGTTGGGGCAAAGGTGGAAATTCGAGCTCTTTGTTTAACTCAAAAACCCCTTCATTTATTAGCCGGTTGATTATTTCCTGTCGTCGGCGTGCCATATCGCCAACAGTAAAACTAGGTTCAATATCTTTAATATTCAGGCTTAATCCGTATAGTTCGTGATACTCAACACTTGCCTTAACAAGAATTTTTAAACCTACTGATAATCGTTGCCCGGTAGACGATTCAAAATAAGGTTTTAGAATTCGAAAGGTGAACGACCAAATATTGGCTTTCGCTTTGGCAATTATTTTTTCCGATCCTGTTTCTTTTTCAATAAGTTCAAGATAGCAATGCCCGCTTTGGTTGGTATTAAAATCGCTTATTTCGGCAACCACCCAAATACTATCCGGAAAAACTCCCTGAATCCCTTCTTTTATGGTCCGGTTTAGCTCAAATAACGAGAGTTTGGAAAGTTCTTCGGCCATAATTAAAGCTTTAACACGGTTGTTGTCAATATTTTATTTCCAGAAATGGCCCGAATAAATAGTATTCCCCGATGCAACGCAGATACATTCGTAAGTTCTATTTCTCCCACCCGGTTCGGTTCAATGGTAAATTCCTGAGAGCTTATTTTTCTGCCCGTTGCATTGTAAAGCTCTATTGTAATTTTATTTTCCTCTAACGCTTCGTGTTGAAGGGTCAATTGAGTAGTGAATGGATTGGGGAAAGCCATTAATTTCCCCTTATGTTCATATAAATCGGGATTTAGCGCAAGCAATGCATTTTTGAAATTTGGAATTCCATAGCCATAAAAATTATCGGGAGTTGCGAAATTGTCGCCAGATTGACGAATTGCAGCGATAATTTCCCTGTTTGTTTTATTTGGTGCTCCCTGCCACAGGCAAGCTGTGAGACCCGCAATAACCGGTGCTGCAAATGATGTTCCACTGCCCTGAACAATTTGGCTATAGATGTTTTGAAGTTTGGTACCCTGACCAATTGCCATTATGTCGGGTTTTACCCGGCCATCGAATGTAGGCCCCATGGAGCTGAAAAATGCTCTCGCCAAATTGGTATTAACAGCACCAACGGTTAAAACGTTAAATGCATCTGCCGGTGCCGAAATATACTTCCAGGAACCGTCGCCTTCGTTGCCGGCGCTTACTACCACAATCATTCCTTTGGCAATGGCCTTATCTGCTGCCAGCGATATTCGTGTTGAATGCCCGTTCATATCGGCATACGTATGGTTTTGAGATGGATTGTTAAATATAGAATAGCCCAATGAGGTATTAATAACATCGGTTCCAATACTGTCGGCGTATTCAATCGCCGAAATCCAGTTATCTTCTTCCACCAGGTATTCGTTCTGATTACCAAAAACGTCATTGGTGGCATCTTCCGAACGTAATAATAAGAAGTTTGCTTTGGGAGCAGTTCCTTGAAACATATTGGGCATATCGCCTCCAATAATGGAGAATACGTTGGCGCCATGTGAGTGGTCGTTATTTACTTCCCCATCGTGATCCACAAAATCTTTTACCCCGAGGATTCTGTTCTCGTCGTGCGCAGATTGAAATGCGGTCATTCCCTGATAATTATTAAATCCGGCATCAATTATAGCGAGTAGCACACCTTCTCCTCTAAAACCTTTGGCATGCAAATAATCGCCTTCGTGAACATGAATTTGGTTATAAGATTGGCCATAAAAGACGCTGTCGTATTCTTCGTTTGACAGCAGATTTAAGCTTTCGGTATAATTATTTAGGCGCACTTTAAACGTTTGGGGAGGTTCAATTTTTTGAACGAACGATATTTTATTGAGTTTCTCTAAAAGGGAGGTATCACCCGTTTTAATAGTAATCGTGTTAAACCACCGGGAAACGTTATGGATGGTTAGCCCCATTTTTACAAGGCTATCTAAATAGTTTTTATTTACCGGGAGATCGGTAGAATCTAATGGAATTTGTTGCCTGGTTCTCCTTTCAATGGCCTTGGAAGAAAGAAACTGAGCAGGATTAGCAAGCTTGTAGCTGGTGTTATTTTTATCGGTGAGAAATAAAATATAGGTACCCGGAGCAGTTTCCTGAACTTGCCCAAGAGAAGCTGTAATGTTGATTAAATAGATTAAAAAACCAAGTATTGAAAGTTTCATTCGTAAGTAATTACATCCCTGGGCCAGGTACCATGCTGTTTTCGTCGGGTTCGGGAATCGATCCCTTCTTTTGATCTATTTCTTTTAATAATTGCTGTTCCCTTTTGTCCATTACTTCGTTGTTTTTGGCGATACCGTTCTCAAACTCTATGGCGGTATCGAAGTTTCCGTCGGGATTAAAATGCTGCCATTTTCCTGATTTTTTATCTTCAAGATAAATCCCGATCCATTCAGGTTTTCCGGAGGGAAAGTTCACCAGAAAATCTCCGGTTCTTTTTCCGGCAACATACGTCGCTGAAAGCTTTATAGTGCCATTTTCGTAGTATTGACGCCATGCACCATCTTTTATATCGTTTTTAAATTCAATTTCCTGCGAAATTTTTCCTGATGCAAAATAACTCACCGAGGTGCCATTCTTTTTGCCTTTTGTATAAATTTCACGGTTCGAAATTACTTTTTCGTAATAGCTGTAGTAATTCCAAACGCTGTCCTTAGCTATGCCCAGGTAATTTCCTTCAGCGGCTTTGGTCCCGTTCTGGTAAAACAATTGGGTATATGCTTTGGTGCTGGTATTGTTGTAAACCATTATGGCTTTTATATTTCCATCGTCAAAATACCGTTTCATAGTCCCAACAGGCTTATTATCCTTGAAAAAACCGGTATATTTCAATTTTCCATTTTCGTAATTGCCTTTCCAATAGCCTTGTTTAAGGCCTTGTTTATCGGTTTGGTTAAAAAGGGTATCGTTTTTTGAAGGAGTATTTTGAGCAAAAACTACCAGTGGCAGTGCAATTAAGCAAAGTATTAAAGCATTACGCATAGGGCAAAATTTAGATTAACTGGCCTTAAAGTTAAAGAAAGAAATTGGGAAATTAATTGAATTGGGGAGGGGAATGTTGATACTTGAAACAATGTCGTTTAGTTTAGGAATTAAATAATTAATACACACTTCGACTCCGCTCAGTGTGACACTATTACCAGTTTTGTCAGGCTGAGCGGAGTCGAAGCCTGCTTCTTAACTAAAAGGCATTGATACTTGAAATATTAAGAAATAAAAAATTAGGAATCATAGAGTAAAATGGCACTACCTCCTAAATGCCGGTAGAACAGGTAATAGTTGGTACGAAATATTTAACAGATTAATTGTATAAAAATTTCTTGTCCAAAAAATTCATTATTTTTTTATCCAAAGTCCATAGCAATGAATTGGT
>JFJP01022042.1_pt1 | contig 18629 bp, 17 predicted proteins | sample 431651 | NCBI WGS metagenome assembly JFJP01 (sample SAMN02602958, study PRJNA72255) | Microbial mat metagenome, whole genome shotgun sequencing project. | biome: fresh water; feature: sink hole; material: water; isolation source: purple microbial (photo- and chemosynthetic) mats found in...
TTATATCCAATATCAATTTTTTTACAGGAAAGTCGCTTCCGCTGTTGCATATTCCTTTGCCCATCGGCATTTCTTTTTTTACTTTTCAACTTATTGCGTATCTGGTGGACTGTTACAGGGGCGAGGCAAAAGAATACAGTTTTCTGAATTATCTGTTATTCATCACTTTTTTCCCCCAGCTCATTGTGGGTCCCATCATTCATCACAAAGATGTGGTGCCGCAGTTTGAAAATCCGGAAAACGGAAGGCTCAATTATGAAAATCTTGCCACAGGCATATTTCTTTTTTCCATGGGATGCGCCAAAAAGATATTATTGGCGGATCCGCTCACAAACTGGTCCGAACCTGCTTTTTCCCATGTCGGGCAATTAACGATGATTGACTCATGGTTTGCCTCCATAAGCTACACGATTTCATATTATTTTGACCTTTCAGGCTATGCTGACATGGCCATCGGTCTGGGGCTGATGTTCAACATTCAGGTGGCGATAAATTTTGCTTCTCCTTACAAAGCCAGAAATTTTGCCGATTATTGGAGAAAATGGCATATCACGCTGTCACGCTTTCTCGGAGACTATATTTTCAGGAGTATTTTTCATAAAGGAGACAGCAGCAGAAGATTTTATTTTGCAATACTTATGACATTTCTGGTTTCGGGATTCTGGCACGGCGCGGGCTGGACCTTTGTGGTCTGGGGGATTCTGAACGGTATTTTCGTAATGTTTGCCCATATCATGCACAGATCAAAAAAACAACTGCCGTTTTTTTTGGCATGGTCCCTGACCTTTGCCGGGGTTGTCCTTGTCAGAATCCTCTTTGTCTCATTCAGCTTCGGCGACGCCCTTCATGTGGTTAAAACACTTTTTGATTTCGGCAATTTGAAATTTTCCGGACTTGAGTATGCAGGTCTTGAGCAGTCAGTTTATCTGCTGGTCGCTTCCGTCATTGTCTTTTTGATGCCCAACAGTATTGAAATCAAAGAAAAATTCAAGCCTGATCTGAAGTTTGCTTTCTTTTCTGCCGTATTGCTGGTATTTTCAATTATGAACATGAGCAGTGTGGGGGATTTTCTCTATTTTCAGTTTTAAAACCGGCTCCTTTATAAAAACAGGTTAGGAGTTCCGCAGTTGAAATTTCCGCGCCGGAAAAAACGGACCGCAAAGGACGCGAAGTTTTCCGCAGAGACCGCAGAGTTTTCAGATATATCTTTGCGTAACTTTGCGGAAAACTCTGCGCCCTTTGCGGTAAAACAATCTTCAACTGCGTAACTCATAACAGGTATAAAAACAGGGCAGCGTCTGTTTCCAAGCAGGGTGGGCATTTTTTATAAGACGACATGCCCGCCTTGCGGAATCAAATCAGGAGAACGCATGAAATCATACAAAATATGGACAGTTGAAGTTATTATCATTACCGCGGTGATGTATGCAGGCTTTGCGGTTGTCATTGATCCTTTCGGCGTGTTCGGAGATGTATTTTTCAACATGCCCCAAATCTCCATGCTGACCAATCAGAGAGGCTATAAAATCAGCTATCTTGAAAAAAATTTCCGCAAATACGATTCCTATCTGATCGGCGGCTCACGAATTGCCGCATTCAAACCCGAATGGGTGGAAAAATACATTCCTGGGTCAAAATTTTACAACCTTTTTGTCAGCGCGGCAACCGAATATGACAACCTGAGTCATGTGAAATATATTGTCGAAAATTACACGGTAAAAAATATTGTTCTGCAAGTTCACATCAACGATCTTTACAGTTATTTCGGATTTGACGACAGCACCATCATGACCAAACCGCATTATAAAGTCAGCGGAGAAAATGTTCTGAAATTTTATCTGTCTTACATGAATCCCGGAGGAGAACTGCTTGCAAAAAAAATGAAATATGTTCTGGGAATCGAAAAGATGGAAAATCTCAGAGCGGTTGTGGAAGAAACGGGTGAAAGGCATTACAATTATGAAGAAAACCTGATTGTCCGGGATCACGATGCGTATATGAAAAGCGAGAAAACTTTTCACCTCCCGGATAAAAAAAGCAAAATAGCCACATTGATGGAAGTGACAAGAGCCGCTCCCTATTCCGAGCTTTTTGCGGGCGACAGGGACGTGACCGGGATCAAGCTGAAAGAAAATATCGAATCATTGAGTGAAATCAAAAATTTATGCGACCGTCATCATGTGAATTTAATCCTGCTTACGGTGCCTCACAATCATCTGATGATGGATATGTTCGATGTGAAGGATTATCTGCTGTTTATGGAAGAATTGGCAAAAATATCTCCGTTCTGGAATTTCAGCGGCTATAATTCAGTTACAACAGACAACAGAAATTATTATGAGTGGAGCCATTACCGAACAACGATTGTAAAATATATGCTGGCAAGAATGTTCAATGACAGTTCCGTTGATATTCCTGATGATTTCGGCTTTCTGGTCACAAAAGAGAACATCGGAGAGCATATCGTGAAACTGCGGGAAAATATAGTAACTTACAGAAAAAATAAGCAGATTGTCAATTACAGGGTTTCAGCCCGGTGATGGCATTCCGAGCGATCTTTCGCAGAGATGCAATGCCTTGCTTCTCTGCGAGACTCTCCGCTGCCATAAAAGCAGAACGGGTTTCAAACCCGTTCTACAGATGTGCAGGGTGGGCATGAAATGTTCACCCTACATTCGTGAAATCCGATTTGATGTTTTCTGAATAAAAACAGCCAGCAATACAGATAAAATGACAGCCGCCGCGACATTCAGCGGCTGTATCGGGCTTATATGCAGCAGAGAAAGAGGTCCCAGTATAAAATTTTTATGGGACAGGAAGATTTCATAAGAATATTTGTCTGTGAAATCTGCAAATTTCATATATGCCAGCCTGTTAAAAACAGGGGAGTAAAAAATAAGAAAAAGGGAAAAGCCCAAAGAAACTCTGATCCATGGCATGGCAAAGTACATTATTTCATTGACAAAAGACTGATCCGTAGCGACTGACAGAACTGCTCCTCGCAGGCATAGCGCCGAAAAGCTGATGCCCAGTGAAATTGCAGTCGCATAAGAAGGGATTTTTGTTCCGAATAAGCGGGCAGCGGCAAATCCTGCGATAAAGGCGTAAATATCAGCCGACAGCCTGTAAGGAAAAGGTGTGTGCCGGAAAAAGACTGCCAGCGCAGGTGCTGCAAAAAAAATAATCAGCAGAAAATAAGTCAGAGGCATATCCCGGATTTTGCAGAGCAACGGAAAAAGACCGTAGCAGATAACAATAGCCGTGATATACCACAGATGCCCTCCCCATACAGGATATTCCGGAAAGATCAGAAAATGAAGCATGGAAAAATGTGATATGAACTGAAGGTTTATGATATTCGTACCGAGAAAAATTCCGTAAAAACCGGCGGTGAGAATCAGAATTGCATAATATGAAGGAATTAAACGGATGAATCTGTCCCGAAACCATGTTCCCCATTTTTCCGGACGCTTTTGTCCCAAAAGAAATCCGCTGATGATGAGAAATATCTGCACCCCCGTATTTGTCCATTCCTCAATGCCTGTTTTATATTCCTGAGAAATATGGGTAACGACAATCAGGCAGACCGCTATTGTGCGTATCAGCTTTATTCTTTGTGATTCATCACGGTTAAATGTCATCATCTCTGTCCGGCGGAATTATTTACCCTCACCCCTGCCCTCTCCCTGAAGGGAGAGGGAGAACCTGAAAAACCCTCTCCCCTCCGGGGAGAGGGCAGGGTGAGGGGGAGCCCTCTCTCTCAAGGGAGAGGGGGAAGTTAATGCCCTGCATTTTGTAAAGGAGATACTATTTTTTCTTTTCTCCCAGTTTTGTATATCCCTTTATCAGATAAATATTGCCGAAGCAGGCAAAGAACATGGGCTGCCAGTACAGGATTTCACAGTTCAGCCGATTCAGAAAAGCTGCCGCGATCAGAAAAGCTATAAATCCGCTTTCAAGCGCCAGCCCTTGAAAATATGCGGAAAAATCGCCTTTTTTAAAAAGATGTTTTTTGATTTTTCTCATAAATAAAAAGTTGCACAAAATCAGCCCTGCTACAATCGGAGATGCCCAATATCCCCGTTCAACAAGGGTTTGAAAATAAAGCGAGTGTTCTGCTCTCATACTGGCATTGCGCGGCATAAATTCCGCCGGCACATAGTGCGGACTCAGATAGGCAAATCCCCATCCGCCCACACCCATGGGGTAGTCTCTCACCACTTCGTTTGCCGCGATTTTCCAGAAGAGTTTCCGTCCGCCGCCGCCTGTATCAGATTCAGATTCTTCCGAGATGCTGTTCATTCTTTCCCAGAAAGTATCGTCTGCCAGCGCGAGAAACGCGCAGATTCCGAGCATGACAACGCCTATCAGTTGCGCCCGCTGTTTCATTGTCACTTTTTTGTTGAAAAAAACATAAGACCCCATATAGGTACAGCTCAGAACCAACCCGATAAAAGCCCCCCGGCTGTTGATAAGGACGATAGACTGTCCCACAAAGGCAAGGACTAAGAGAAGCAGCAGGCGTTTCCAGAGTTTGGCTTTTTCAAGATGGCTTTTGACAACAAAGTACAATATCATGGGCATAAGTGTGATCAGGGAACCCGCACAATTGTTGCCATCCCCTCCCGCATCCACGGGCCCGGTGCCTTCGACCCTGCCGTCCTGATTCCGCCCTTTGCTTCTGGTTTCATGGGCAACATAGAAACCGCCGGCCATGTTGGTCAGCATCACCGCGTCAAATTTCTGAGGTGTATCAATAGTTTTATAAGTAAGAAATATGAAGATTAACAATTTAATATAAGCATCTAAAAATTTTGAGTGCATTTCCGGCCACACTGCCCAACTGTTAATAATGATTGATGCCATCAGATTCAGTGCAAACCATTTGGTCTGAGGAACATCGGACAGTCTGTTATTTGAATATTTACCGGCTTTTATGATATATGCCATCAGAATACAGATAGAAATTGTGAATGACCATCTGACATCCGGCAGAGCGCCGTACCACCATCGGGTCTGGGCGTTCAGCCAGTATTGCATCATATAAAGACAGATTCCCCAGGTAATATCTTTGAAAAAAGTCCCGTATATGCAGAGCGCATAAGACAGAAGAAACATCAATGCGAAATTTGACATGAAGGTTCCCTTGTATCACAAACTGAGTTTCCTGAAGAAACTCCGTTTGTCGGGCAGTGATTGATTTCAGGAATTGTCATCGGAAATCTCCCCGCAGTCCGTCAGGGAGAGGTTAACTATGCTGATTATATAACCCATCTCGGTCAGAATGAAAAGCACAAAAAGCTTCCGGATCAGTTATCTTCTTATAATCTTCTTAGGGCTTCAATCAGTCTGTTTTGACAGTTTTGTGCTCTTATATTATTTTTTTCACCGTATTGATGATGTCTGTCATCACTTCCCCTGCTTTTCCGCGAATCAGCGCATCGCATATCGTATCGCAGGGTGTTTCCGACAAATTGACAATGCCCGGAAACGCGCCGCTTTCTTTAATATAAATCAAAAGTCGGCGTTTGTGAATAAATAGTTATCTGTTAATTTATCCTTCTGATGCAGGTAACGGGCGGCAGGTAACTGCAATCCTGTCACACCTTGAATATTATGCCTGAAAGATACAAATCTTACATTCAAACATCAAGTTTTTTTATACAGAAGGCAAAAAGAAAGGCTTCAGAAAGACGGTTTTATCAGGGCGTAAATCAGATAATCGCTTTGATTCCCGTAAAATACAAAAAGGGATTACGTCTTCTTTCAACGTAATCCCTTTGTAATATTTTAAATGGTAGCGGAGGCAGGATTTGAACCTGCGGCCTTCGGGTTATGAGCCCGACGAGCTACCAGACTGCTCCACCCCGCATCAATTTAATCAAAGCTTTTAACTTTTTTTAAAAGAGATGTCAAGCTTTTTTTATTAAAAATTTAACAATGACATAATTGCGGATTTCAATTCTTCCTTTTCTGGCGCAGAAACTTTGTCTTTTCCATATCTTAAAAGAATCTGCTTTGTGCGCCCTGTGTGACCCGATGCGATTTCAATCGCCGACTTCGGAATCCCAAGACATTTTGATAAATATTTGACACACATTTCATTTGCCGCATTGTCCACCGGCGGCGCAGTAAGCCTGATTTTGATTGCGTCTCCGTAAAGCCCTGCAATCGCATTTTTGGATGATCTGGGCTGAACAAAAATTTTGAAAATAAGACCTTCAGGGCTTTCATGAATAAAGAGCATAATATTCATCCATTAAGATCATTGCGCCTTGATATTGAACCTATAAATATCATCATTATATAATAATGGCAAATGATTTTTTGATGCACAATTGATCTCATACCAAACTGATGTTTTCCGGCTCCGGAGTGCTAAAATGCAATTTTAGCATTTTTTTAAAAAACCCTCAGACAGCCCATCCGAGGGAAAGGAATATCCTTGATTCGATAATGAAATCCTGTTAATATTGTTCGTATTAATTTTAATTAATACGGGTAAAAAATGAAAACGCTTCAATTTAAAAAAGGAGGAAAATTATGTCCGAAAAACATCTCAGTCTGGCAGTCTTTCTGTCAATCGTTCTCTGTCTGAATTTCAGCGCGATAACCTTACATGCCGGTCAATGGGCAGAGTCGGGCGTTTTGAAAAGCCGCGGCAAAGCCGGAAACTGGACAGCAGCCGATACGGGTATGAACAAGGCTTCTGTAAATTTTCTTCAAATAAATCAAAATAATATGCTTTTTGCCGGTTTTGCCGGTTTTGCCGGCATTGACGGCGGTGTTTTTAAAAGCGCAGACAAGGGCGTAACATGGATAAAAAGCGATTCCGGACTGAACGACGCATATATTGAAAGCCTTGCGATACATCCGACCGCAACGGACACGATTTTTGCCGGAACCGACAGCGGCATTTTCAAATCTGCGGACGGCGGCGCATCGTGGATGAATATCCTCGCTTCCGGTTTGCCCGATTCATCTGTGATCTCGCTGGCAATCCATCCGAGCGCGGCGGAAACAATGTTTGCCGGAACGGAAAACGGCAAAGTGTTCAAAAGCACAGACAGCGGAGCCAATTGGGTTAATGCAAGTTTCGGTCTGCCCGAATACACTTGGGTCAGCAAGCTGCTGGTTCATCCCAATTCGCCGAAAACACTCTTTGCCGGAACGCCGGACGGCATGTTCAAAAGCACCGAGAGCGGGGAAATTTGGATAAAAATCAATTCCTATAACGTCAGAGACATTGCGATCCGCCTGACATGGCCGGAAACGCTTTTTGCCGGGATTTCTGTCGGCGTTTTTAAAAGCACGGATGCCGGCGCAAGCTGGACAAACATCAGTTCCGGTTTGCCCGACACGGGCGTTGCAGCCCTTGCGGTTCATCCGAAGATGCCCGACACGCTCTTTGCCGGAACACAGAAGGGTGTGTTTAAAAGCAGGGACCGGGGCGCAAACTGGGCAAACATCAGTTCCGATACGGCTTTGAAACCTGTTTCCGCACTTGCAATTCTCTCTGAACCCGCTGAAACAATATTGTTCGCCGGTACAGACGGCGGGGGTGTTTGGATTTACACCGAAGCAGTTTTCGGCGATGTTGACGGAAACGGAAGCATCGAACTGAAAGATGCGGTACTGGCGTTGAAGATACTGACAGGCGCGGATACCGGCGATGCGGGGATTTATCTGTCTGCTGATATCAATGGCGATAAGCAGATCGGCGTCGCCGAACTCGTTTATATTTTAAAAAAAATTGTCAGTATGTAAGGTAGTGCATGAAATGCCGCACTCTGCGGAATAAATAAACAGCGTTCTGTTTAGTTCAATTTCTCATAAAAATTGAAAAATTATGCTTTTGTTTTCTGGCGGAAATGTTATAAATACATATCTGATATTTGAGCGGCAAAACAGAATCATAAAAATCGCTTTGGACAAAATTTAAAATTATCTATTATGTTTTTATATACTTGTTTTCTTGATAGCTGAATAAGGATCATTTTTTAAGGAGAATTATTTTTTTTAATGTTGAAAATTTTATGAATATTAGGTAATAAAAAGCCTAAAAGGATAGGTAATGGAAAAATAGTGCAAAATTTCTCCATAACCTTAATTAAGGAGAAGGGGCAATGGATGGTTCAGGCAAATGGGACTGGGATATCGGCAAAAAAGAAATTGCGGATATCAACAAATGGAAAGAAACATTTGAATGGGTGGAAGAAATTTACTCCAGCCCGGACGGCGAAAAAGCAGCCGCGGTTGTGAAAACAGGTGAAGCGGAATTCAGCGTCTGTGAGAACGGAACGGCGTGGGAAAACGTCTTTGACAAAGTTTGGTCTCTGAGATTTGCTCCCGACGGCAGGCTCGCAGGCATTGTGTCGGACACGGGGGAGTGGACCCTTGCAGTGGACGGCGAAACATGGGAAAGCCGCTTTGAATTTGTGTGGAATATGCAATTCAGCGAGGCCGGCGAAGGCATTATCGCTGCTGCCCAGAGCGGAAGGAAATACCTTGCGGTGGTCAATGACACGCCGTGGGAAAACGGATTTGCCGATATGGCAAACCTCACGCCGAGCAAGGACGGCACCGGTGCCGCCGCCGCTGTTCAAACTGTCCCTTTCGGTGAAAGCGAAATTTTCAAATTTCAGGAAGGGTGCTATTCTGTGGCGGTGGACGGAAAAACATGGGACAAAAATTTTGTCAATGTATGGGAAATAGCCTTCAGCCATGACCGGAAGCATGTGGCGGCGGAAGTCAGGACAAGTCTTTATGATTATACAATTGCCGTTGACGGGGTGCCGTGGAATCAGGTCTTCTCATCTGTATGGAAGCCTTTGTTTGCGCCGAATGATGCCTCTGTCATCACAGCGCCTGTAAGAATCGGAGGGGCTTGGACTTTGGCTAAAAACGGACAGGCGATATGGGATAAAAAATTCCCCCAACTCTGGCATCATGCTTACAGCCCGGACGGAAAAAAAATAGCCGCTATTGTTTCGCCCAAGTTCGGACGATGGACCGTTGCCGTGGATGCCGAACTGTGGAAACTGACCTTCGGAGATGCGGTCACCGATGCGGTTTTCAGCCCGGACGGAAAGCGGGTCGCATGTTGCGGAAAAGAAAACGGAAAATGGACTATCGCCTTTGACGGGAATGTCTGGGGCGGAATTTTCGACATGGCATGGCAGCCGGTCTGGAGTCCCGACAGTCTGCATGTTGCCGCAAAACTGGAAAAAAACAGACATTATTTCATTATGATAGACGGACTGCCGGTAAAGAAAGGTCTTGAGGCAGCGTGGGACCCGATTTTCAGTCCTGACGGAAAAAAGATTCTGCTCAGGGGTATTGAGGATGGAAAATATTTCCGTGAGGTTCTGCCTTTGAAATAAAAAAGTTATGATGTGTCATCTGTCAGACGACAAGCGGCAGACGAAATGCCGACGACTGATGACAAAAAAGGAGAAAAAAGAAAATGCACGGTCTTTATAATTTTGTCAGCGGACCTATGGTATGGATAGCCTTTATCCTTTTTATCGGCGGGTGCCTGTACCGGCTGGTCTCGCTGGCTTCTCTGGCAAAGGAGAAAGACACCGCTGTTTATGCGTATATGGATTTTTATTATGCGCTTCGTTCCATTTTTCACTGGATAATTCCTTTCGGAAGCGAAAACATGCGAAGACAGCCTTTGATGACCCTGTTCACCTTTGCATTCCATATCTGTCTGATCTGTGTTCCGCTTTTTCTGTTTGCCCATGTGGTGCTGTGGAAAGAATCATGGAATATCAGTTGGGGATTTCTTTCAGACAGCACGGCGGATGTTATGACGCTGATTGTGATTGCTTCATGTATATTTTTTCTTGTCAGGCGACTCACCCGGCCGGAAGTGAAATTTCTTACTAACCGTTCCGATTTTATCATTCTTGCCATTGTTGCCGCTCCTTTTATCACAGGTTTCTGGGCATATCATCAGTGGGCAGGATACAGAATGATGCTGATTCTGCATATTCTTTCGGGAGAAATTATGCTGATTGCTATTCCTTTCAGCAGGTTAAGCCATGCGATTTTTTTCCCGCTGACAAGAGGCTATATGGGGTCCGAGTTCGGGGCAGTGAAAAATGCAAAAGACTGGTAATGTTAATTGAAGATTGAAGATTGCCGAGTGCAGGCTGCAAAAAAAAACAGAGGTTTTGCCGTTTATGATTCGTGTGAATTTTAAAAAAGATATAAAAGTTTATTCGTGAAGACATTTGTGTTCATTCGTGGCAAAAAAAACGTGGCGAAAAAATCTTCAATCCCGAAAAGGAGCGAATATAATGGGTGAACCAGCAGTAAAAATTGAAGAAAGCAAGGTAGTTGCTGATGAAGGTCTGAACAGGGGGATGGAAAGGCTGACCCCGGAAAAGATTGAGAAAGTCATTCAGTCGGTTTTGAAGAGTGAAACCGGGTCCCGGCTTAAAGTATATGTGGATACCTGTGTGCATTGCGGACTGTGTTCGGAAGCATGTCACTTTTATCTTTCAAACGAAAAGAATCCCTCATTTTCTCCTGCCGGAAAGGTAAAGCAGACTCTGTGGGAGATGCTGAAACAAAAAGGAAAAGTCAGTCCGGAGTTTATCCGCCGCGCCTCGGAAATTGCATCAACAGAATGCAACCTCTGCCGCAGATGCTCGATGTACTGTCCCTTCGGCATTGATATTGCCTATCTGATGCTGGTGGTCCGAAGAATCTGCCACAAACTCGGAGTGACGCCTCAGTACATCCAAAGCACCGCACACAGCCATTCGGCAACGATGAATCAGATGTGGGTAAAAGAAGACGAATGGATAGACAGCCTGATGTGGCAGGAAGAAGAAGCCAGGGAAGAATTTCCGAACCTGCGAATTCCCCTTGACAAAGAGGGCGCGGATATTTTTTATTCCGTTATCGCTCCCGAACCCAAGTTCCGGGCGCAACTGATCTATCAGGCTGCCGCTATTATGCACAAGGCTGGCTTGGACTGGACCATGCCTTCAACGCCCGGATGGGACAACAGCGATATGTGCATGTACACCGGCGACAATGAAGTCATGGGGCGTCTGAAAAAGGCGCATTTTGAGTCAGCGATGAAGTTGAGGGTCAAGCGCATAGTCATGGGAGAATGCGGACATGCGTTCCGCTCGGTTTATGATATGGGCAACCGCTGGCTGACATGGAGAATGCCGCCGGTACCGGTGACACATGCCATTGAATTTTATGCCGAACTGTTCAAAGCAGGGAAAATAAAACTCGCCAAAAAGTATGAACAGCCTGTCACGCTTCATGATCCCTGCAATATTGTGCGGGGCAGAGGTCTTCATGAAATGGCCCGGTATGTGGTGAATGAAACCTGCGAAAAATTTATTGAAATGGAGCCGAATCGGGAGCATAATTTCTGTTGCAGCGCGGGCGGCGGGGTCATCAACTGCGGGCCCCCGTTCAGAAACAAACGTGTTGAGGGAAACAAAGTCAAGGCGGAACAGCTCTTTGTCGCAAAAAGCAAAGGCGCAAAGACCGTTATCGCTCCCTGCCATAACTGTCACGGCGGACTTGAAGACATTATCCACCATTACGGACTCGGCATGGAACTTAAATTTCTGGGCGACATTATTTATGAATGTATGGAAAAATAAGGGGGATTTCTGATGAAAAAAAACAGGCTCGCGCTGTACATTGCAATAGCGGTATTTGTTTCCGTGTGCGGAGGCATTGCTTTTTCTCAGGAAGATATTCGCACGGTGGCAGACAGTGCCTTTGATGTCAGACAGATCATGCGTCCTCCGGTTCGCTTTCTCCATGACGGACACAATGAAAAAGCGCAGATCGGCGATTGCAATGTCTGTCATCATGCTTATGATGAGAAGGGACAGAAAACCGACGATTCTTCGGAAGGAACAGAATGTTCCGAATGTCACAAGCCGGAAACCCCGGAAAATACGCTCGCGCTGACAAGGGCTTATCATCTCCAATGCAAGGGATGCCATGCGGAACGCAAGGCGGGTCCGGTGATGTGCGGGGAATGTCATGTGAAATAACCCGCACCCTCCCCGGAGGGGAGGGGGAATTACTCCCCCTCTCCTTCGGAGAGGGGGCAGGGGGGTGATGAAGGGAACAGCAGGTTATTAATGGGAAACCGAATCGTTACAGATACCACCGATTTTTTCTGCATAGATTCCGGCGATGAAATTCATATTGCCGGAAAACGCTACAAAGTGACGGGACATGCCCGTGAACTCAGATTCGGCATCGAAGACCCGAAATTCTGGGTCAAACGGGTATGGGATATGGATACGGAGGAAAAAAAGATCATCAAACTCTCTTTTCTGGAATCTTTTGACGCATGTCTGGGGGGCGTAAAAATAAAGTGCTTCAGAAATCCGGATAAAGAAGGCAATATTTTAGACCTGACAAAAGACAATCCCTATTTTATGAACGGAAAGGTTTGCAGAGACTCGAAGGAAAACAATGTTCGGATCATAGATGTGGTGCGGGGTCCCAATTTTCTGACCTATCTCGGTTCTTTCAAAATGAGCTATGATATTTATTTTCATACGGTACTGCCGGGTATTCTGAAAGAACTGCTGAAAACTTTTGAAGCCCTCTCTTTTCTGCATCGGAACGGTTTCAGACACGGGGATATCAGAAACGATCATATCATTAAAGACACGGATAGCGGAAATCTCGTATGGATAGATTTTGATTATGATTTTCAGGCAGCGGAAAATCCCTTCAGTTTAGACATCTTCGGATTGGGAAATATTCTGCTCTATGCTGCGGGACAGGGATTTCATACTTATTATATGATTAAAAACGACACCTTTACTTATCATAATCTGATTGACCGTATCAGTCCGGATGATTTTTCGCTTTTGGATCAGCGCAGGTTTTTGAATTTACGGAAACTGTATCCTTTAATCCCTGAATCGCTTAATGATATTCTCATGCACTTTTCAAGAGGCGCAAATGTCTGTTACGAAGCGGCTGATGAAATCACAGAGGATCTGAAACAGTGTCTGAAAACATCTTTTGCAATATGAGAGGGCTTGATCTGCCATGATAGAATATATATTCCAACTCGACAGCGGCAAGACATTAAATTTCCGGGTCAATATCAATCGGGAGTATTCGGCAAAAGCGGACAGAGAAAATCATTCGTTCTGGACACGATTGGATTATCATCGGTGCAGCAACTGTCCGCTCTCTCCGGAAAAATATAAATATTGTCCCACAGCCGTGGATTTGCAGGAAATTATAGATGTTTTTTCCCCTTTTCTTTCCCATCTTCAGGTGCTTGTGACCGTAAAGACGCCGGAGCGCCAATACAGCAAAACATGCGACCTGCAAACCGGTCTGCAATCGCTTCTGGGTCTGGTGATGGCAACCAGCGCATGTCCGATTTTGTCAAAGTTATGGCCCCTTGCAAATTTTCATCTGCCTTTTGCCACAACAGAAGACACACTTTTCCGAACCGTAGGCGCGTATCTGATTTATCAGTATTTCATCCTTGCCGAAGGGGGAAAAGCGGATTTTGAACTCATGGGACTGAGAACTTTTTATAACAGTCTGGAAGAACTCAACGCCTGTTTTACGGACCGCATCCGTATTGCTTCCAGGTCCGACGCCAATCTTAACGCTGTGGTGCAGTTGGGTGCGCTTTCATTTATGGTTTATGTTTCATTGGAAGAACAGCTTCGGGAGTTCAGAAGAACTTTTCAGAAAAATCTGCCCAAGCCGGTGTGATTAAGAATATGAAATGTGAAGATATTTTGGTAAAATTGAAAACGCTGGGAAATCCGGACGCTGTTGCAGGGATGAGCCGGTTCGGCATCAATACGGAACAGACTTACGGGATTTCCATTCCGAATCTGGAAAAAATCGCCAAAGAGATCGGCAAAGATCATCATCTTGCCGAAGAACTCTGGTCATCCGGGGTTCATGAAGCACGGATTCTGGCATGTATCATTGACGAAGCTGAAAAAATCACCGAAGCCGGGCTTGAGCGGCGGGTAAAAGATTTCGACTCTTGGGATGTCTGCGATCAGTGCTGCAACAGACTTTTTGATAAAACCGAATTTGCCTATCGGAAAGCAATTGAATGGAGCAGCCGGACTGAAGAATTTGTTAAGCGGGCAGGTTTTGTGATGATGACACAGCTTGCCGTTCATGACAAAAAAGCGGATGACAGCAAATTCGAGCAGTTTTTTCCGATTATTCTGAGAGAATCGGAAGATGAAAGAAATTTTGTTAAAAAAGCCGTGAACTGGGCATTGCGCCAGATCGGAAAGCGGAACCGGAAATTGAACAGACAAGCCATTGAACTTGCTGAAAAGATAAAGCAGAAAGATTCCAAAGCCGCCCGCTGGATTGCGGCAGACGCGCTGAAAGAGCTGACCGGTGAGAAAGTTCAGAAACGGCTCACTCATAAAAATTGAGAATTGAGAATTGAGAATTATAAAAAATAGGCACGAAAATGCGAAAGATTCATTATTTTCGTGCGCTTCGCTTTTTTTCGTGCTTTCGTGGTTCATCTTTCGCGGCTCATCTTTTAACTGAAAAAGGAGGACAAAAATGACAGAGACGCACAGCAAAACCATCGGCTATATTCTGTGGATATTCGGCTTTCTGGGCGCACACAGGTTTTACTACGGCAAACCGATTTCAGGGACCATTTACTTTTTTACACTGGGATTGTGTTTTGTGGGCTGGATCGTTGACCTGTTTCTGATTCCGTCAATGGATCGTGAAGCAGACCTGCGATTCAAACCGGGCAAAGTGGACTACAACATCGCATGGATATTACTGACATTTCTCGGTATGTTCGGAGCCCACAGATTTTACATGGGAAAATGGTTCACAGGTTTTGTATATCTTCTGACCGGCGGCATTTTTCTTGTCGGATATGTATATGACTACTGGACGCTGAACGATCAGATAACGATTGTAAACAGTTTGAAATAGAAATTCTGGTCATTGACGATGATCCCATCACCGTTAAGTATCTGGTAAGCGTTTTTACGGACAACGGATATGAAACCTGCATCGCCAACGACGGCGTGCAGGCTTATGAGGTCGTCAAAAAAGAAAAACCGGATATGATAACCCTTGACCTTGAAATGCCGGAGGAATGGGGGACAAAGTTTTATCGAAAACTCAGAAAAGAAAAGGAATTTAAGGAATTACCGGTTATTATCATCAGCGGCATGGCATCACGCCATCTTGCTGTGAAAGATGCTGTGGCTTATCTCAGCAAGCCCTTTGATGTGGATAAGCTTATCGGCATTGTCAGAAAAACACTGGGCTGAAACAGAAAACAGGATTTACAGGATTTACAGGATAATCAGTATCCTGTAAATCCCTGTTAAAAAAACTGAGCGTACTGTATAAAGTCAAAAAGAACAGGGAAATTCTGTGTTCTAAAGAACATTCCCGATCAGATATTTGTTCAGACATTGTTTGTCTCCGTCAGGCAGCTTTTCTATATTTTCAAGGCATTTTGAACACAGAAAGACAAAATCGTCTGTTCGGTGAATATCGCTGTATGCAACAGTTTCTCCGCATTTTTCACAGGTGTTCACGATAAAACGGACGCCGACGCCGTAACAGGAAGTGTTGTCGTCTTTATTGAAAAGCCTTCTGCACCACATCACTTCCGCACGATAGCCCTTGCAGGCTGCGGAGCCGTGAATTTCCGGCGAATAGTCCGCTCTGTGAATGCAAATTTCCGACCCCGGATGCAGCTCGCTTTCCGATTGAAAATACATGCCCCCTTCGCTGGAGTTCTGCATTTTTGCGTCAAGGTATTTTTCTGTGTTGTAAATTGCATACCTGATGCGGACTTCGCAATAATCCCGCTCAAAAGCCCTGCTGGAAAGATTCGACATATTTTACCTCCGTAATTTTTTTATAGTCAGGAGACTGGAGCGTCATATTTGTAGCCTTCGTTTTTATCTGAAAAGCGATGGCTTGTCAAACATACGATGATATAAAGCCGCCTTATTTCTTCTTTCGTGTTTTTCATAACTTTCGTGTTTTCGTGGTTAAATAATAAATCAACCACGAAAACACGAAGGATACGAAAGCCTCGAAAAAAGATTTTCGTGTTTTTCATAACTTTCGTGTTTTCGTGGTTAAATAATAAATCAACCACGAAGGATACGAAAGCCTCGAAAAAAGATTTTCGTGTTTTTCATAACTTTCGTGTTTTCGTGGTTCAAAACCATTCCGCAGAGCGGGAATTATAATGGACAAAGACATTTTTACCCGGATAAAGCCCTGATTTGCAAACATCTTCCTGTTTCAGTTTTGCCGTAATCGGAAGATTTCCCGCAAGCAGCGTCACAATAATGTTTTGAGTGCTTTTTTCCAGAATCAGGCGGGAAATGATTCCCTGAAGCGTGTGATCACAGCCGGAATGCCGTTCCGGTGTCGTACTGATAACGAAGGCGTCCGAGTCAATGACAGCAGCAGCATTCGCGTCAGATTTTATATCGCATTTTATATTTGGGGGCGGCTGTGAAACCTTGAGAATCTGCCCGTCTGCCAATTCTTTTGTCCAATTTCCGTCATTATCGGGTTTCCAAGGTCCGACGAAAAGAATATTTTCCTGACCTGTGCCGAAAAAACGCCCTCTGAACAGATGCAAAATGTCATCGCATATTTCGTAGAGCCATTGCCAGTCGTGGCTCGCAATGAGCAGTGTCGTTCCCCATTCCCGGCGGGCGCGTGAAGCCGCGTCCCGGATTCGCTGCGCGCTTGCCGCGTCAACGCTGGCTGTGGGTTCATCCAACAGCAGAACTTGGGGCTTCAGCGCGAGCCGGGCAGCCAATGCCACGCGCTGCGCTTCTCCGCCTGAAAGCTCGTACCACTGGCGCCGGGAAAAGTCTTCGGACAGCCCCACCCACGAAAGCGCTTCGTAAACCTGTTCTCTGCAATCGCCTTTATTTCCCCTCAGCCGCAGACCGTAGGAAATATTCTGAAAAACGGTGCGTTTCATCAGATACGGCTCCTGATTCAGCAATGTAACCTGAAATCGGACAGCATCGGAAAACGGCTGGGCAGGCTTTCCTTTGAAAAGAATATCGCCTTGTGAGGGTTTGTCAATAAAACCGAGCAGTTTCAAAAGCGTACTTTTGCCGCTGCCGTTGGGACCCACAAGCCCCGCAATCGTCGCCTGCCGAATCTCTAACCGGTCAATCTCAAGAACCGGCTGCGTGTGATAACCGTGTTTCAGATTGTAAATCTGATAGATATATTCGGAATTTTTCATATACTTCTTTTTGCAGACCGGACGCTCCACGTCCGACGTAGGGGCAACCCCCTGTGGTTGCCCTTTGTTTTGAAGGGTAAGCGTTCGACTGAGCTCACGCCGAAGTCACGGGGGCTTAACCCCTACGATCTTTTTTTCCACGCGGAACGTGGGAAAGTAGAGCGGGTTTGAAACCCGCTTTACTTTTAATCTGAGGGAGCGTTTCAACTTCGTAACTCATATAAAAATCAGAAAAACTTATCCTGAACTTCCTTTCTTTTCGCCTCTTTTTTCGCTTCTTTGAAAGTCGCCCGCACCGGCGGCATCAGAATTTCTCCGCCCTTGAGCAATTCTTCAATCGTGAGTATCTGAATTTTCGGATAATTTTTATTCCAGCCCGGCGAAAAATAATGCCCCGCCGACACCGATTCTGTTTTCATATCGGCGGTGGGCTTTTCAAGCGTTATGAATACGCCGAGAGCGGCTTCTTCCCGCACGACGGTTCCGAGCAGGTCACGGATGTCTCTGACGCCGACTTTGCCGCTTTTCACCTGAATGAGTATTTTTTTCGGTTTTTCATACGGATCGTCAATCAGCGTGATTACGCCGTCAATGCCCCTGTCGCTGCCTTTTCTGCCTTTTTTGCTGTCAGCGTCTCCGCCGACCGGCTTTGCCTGCACCAGCGAGAGCGCCCACCATTGGAACTGATACCGGTCATCTTTCGCCAACTGCGCCGCGCCGGACAGGTCTTTGGGTTCGCCGATCACCTGCCAGTCCGCGCCGCTTCTGACAGCAGCGACAGTTTCCTGCATGTCACGGAGCCGGTATTTCAGAAGCGATATGGCAAGGTGCGTGATGTCAATGCCGATCCACCTGCGACCGAGTTTTTCGGCCGCGGCAACGGTTGTGCCGCATCCGGCAAAAGGATCAAGAATCCAGTCGCCTTCATTTGAACTGGCTTGAATGATGCGCTCCAGCAGGGCAAGGGGCTTCTGCGTGGGATAGCCGAGGCGTTCTTTAGCCATCGGATTAATTATCGCTATTTCCCACCAGTCAGGAACGGGCGTTCCTTCTGAATCAATGTCTAAATAAACGGATTTTCTTTTCCCGTCTTCACCAACAATACTTTGAATTTTCTTGCCTTTTCCTGACGATTTAGGTGATTTTGGCAAAAACAGAGTATTGAAAGAATTGATCTGAGTTTTCGTGTAAAACAGAATAACATCGTGGTTGGAAGGAAATTGAGGCTGTCTGACATTCCATTTTCTGTAACACCAAATAATCTCATTCCTGAAATTCTTTACCCCGAATATCGTATCCAAAACAATTTTCAGATAATGACTCGCCGTAGGATCGCAGTGCAGATAAAGGCTTC
>JFJP01027536.1_pt1 | contig 18628 bp, 17 predicted proteins | sample 431651 | NCBI WGS metagenome assembly JFJP01 (sample SAMN02602958, study PRJNA72255) | Microbial mat metagenome, whole genome shotgun sequencing project. | biome: fresh water; feature: sink hole; material: water; isolation source: purple microbial (photo- and chemosynthetic) mats found in...
TTGAGGACCTTCGTGATTTTCAAAGAATCCTCCAAAAATACTCTTATTGCCCACCAATCCCACATAGAAATCTTTTTCTTGTCGAAAGTCCTCCTCCCAATCAAATATCAACTTTATTTCAGCATAAAATGCAAAATGTTCACAAAAAATTGAAACAGTCTTCTTCCGATTTATCAATAAAAGATTTCTACCACCTTAACAACATAACATATCAAAATTATAAATACATCAATTACAATACCAACAAAATATTTTTGAAAAAAGACCTCTCCAGCAAGAATTTAAAGCAACATTCCTTAATTTCTCAAGAGAAAAAAATTGAGATGATCTATGATCAAAGGAAAAACGAAATTCCTTCTGATAAACGATACTGTTTTGATAAAACCACACGAATTTTGAATTCAAGATATCAGGAATCTAGAAGTATCAAAAAAAATTCAAAACAAACTGTTGAAGAACTCAAACAAAATTTGAAGCGATTGAATGAAACTCAAACCCAAAAGGTTAATATATGGGTTTCTCCTTATATGGCTCGTTTGGAAGTGAAGGAAAAAATGAGAGAATCTAGCAAAATGGCCAGTAGCATAAAAGGATTAGAAATATGTGTGAAACTGTTTCAAGAATTGATTAAAATGGATGAAGAAAAGAGCATCACATTGAATATTACAAGCAGTAGTTCTCAGAGAAAAACGCCAAATACAGAAATTAATAAAACATTTGGCATTTCGAATGGTTTTTCTGTGAAAAAGGAATGGATTAATCAGAAAGGAGTCAAAGAGGAAGGTGTTTCGATTCAAAGCTTTAAAGGGTATTTTTATGAAGAATTCAATAAAAAACAATGGGATCGGCTTTTCTTTTCTTTGAATCTCGAAAATGAAAATTCAAAGATTTCTTTTGAAAAATTCCTTTTATTTTTTCAAGTTTTTTTTAATAAAACTTCAAGTTTTAAAGAAAAATATGAGGTTTTGAAAAGAAGCATGGCTTTTCCTAATGAACAAATTGAGATTTGGAATCAAGAAATTATCGAGATTTCTTTGAAGAATTGCATCTTTGATAGAAAGGAAGAATTTATTCATAATAAAGGATTTATTGAAACGTTATCGAAACAAATTTTGGAAATGATTTTGAACAAAAACAGTTATAATGAGAGAATTTCTGAGATAATCGAACTATTGTATTTTAGAAAAAACTGTAATTAGCTGTTTTGAACACCGTTTTTTTTAAATTTCCATTTAAATTAAAAATAAAAGTTGCGTTAATTTTATCAAAGAAAGTATTATTTTTTGAAATAAAAATGCAAATTGGACAAGTTTGTTTCCTAATATTCTTGATAATTTTATCAGATGTTTCAGCTGTTAAAACCCCATTTCTTTTAAGAAAAACTCTGGAGAAGAAAAGCGAGAAATCTGGTGAGTTTATCACCATTAATTTGAAGAAAACTCAGATTACATCGAAACAAAAGCATGAAATCTTTGATTTTGTGTCTAAATCACAATCTTATTTATCCTCTCAAGAAAAAAACATCATGTTCTCTTCTGATAACAAACTCTCAAAAGCGGGATCTTCAATCCAAAAAATTTCACTTTATAATTATAAAAACACTCAAGTATATTTTCAACAATAAAAAAGTCTAAATTATATAAATAGTATATAGGCCCCATCTCCTTAGGCGACTCAGATAATGTATTTAATGTGATTTTTGATACAGGATCTGCAAACTTCTGGATCAATTCAAAAAGATGTCATGATGAAGGTTGTTTGAACCATAAACAATATGATTACACCCTTTCACAAAATTATAAAAAAATCGGATTCAAACTTGATGTTCAATTCGGGACTGGACAATTAAGTGGAGTAATTAATGAAGATTCAGTTTATTTCGGTGGGGTTGAAGTTGCTAATCAAGATTTCGCTGAAATCACTGATGAATTAGGCTACATTTTCGTCACAGTATTTCATTTAGAAATAAAATGGTTTTTTTAATAATTTTCTATCAAAAATTTAGTCAAAATTTGATGGGATTGTGGGTTTGGCATTTCCTCAAATGGCCGCTTATAATATGAATCCTTTATTCGATAATCTAATGAAACAAAAGAAATTGACCAGAAATATTTTCAGCTTTTATTTGAACAAAAATGCAGATAAAATGGAATCTAAATTGGTTATTGGAGGAGTCGATTCAAGCTTATATGAAGGCCGTATCAAATATAACAAGGTGGTCGATCAATATTATTGGACCATTATCGCTGATAAGATTTTGGTTGGGGGAGTAGATTTGGGAATTTGTAATAAATGCAAGATGGTTGTAGATACTGGAACCTCGTTGATTACAGGGCCATATGAAGACTTACAAAAATTATTAGGTACTAATTGAATCCGATTTTTTTTTTTTGTGAGATAAATTTTTGTTTGTTTTTTTGCTAAAAATGCAATTTAATTTCTTCATCGTTTAAAAAATTTTGCTTAAAAAATTTTTTTGGGGGAAAATACTTTTTTTAATTTTTTTTTTTTTTTTTAATAAAAAGAGCATGTTCAAATTGATGAAAACTGCAAGAACTTTTACGATTTGCCACTAATCACGTATTAAAACCACAATTTTTAAAAAAAATATCATTTTCCTTAAAGTTTCGTGATTGGCGGGGAGGATTATTCACTGACCTCAAGTGATTATGTGATGACCATCAATAAAGAGGATTCTCTTAACCATGAAAAAAGCTGTACTGGCTCTTTTATGCCTTTGGATATACCATTACCTCAAGGTCCTTCATGGATTTTGGGAGATGTTTTTTTAAGTAAGTATTACTCAGTTTTTGATAGAGACGATTTGACAGTGGGTTTTGCAAAAGCTATAAAAAATTAAACTTTTAAGCCAAAAATAGAAGAAATTATAAAATGAAGGCAAATTAACATAAAAAAAATTTATAAAAAAAAAATGAAAAAGTATTTTTTTTCTTCTACTATTTATTATCAAGCAATGCTTTAATTAAAAAGAAGAACACAAATTAAGATTTTTATTCATCTTTGATTATTGCAGTAAAAATTTTCAAAGTTTGAAATAATGAAATTCGCTAAAATTTATATATTTTAGATGACGATTTCACAATTTTTAAGAAATTTACTATTAAAACTCCTTTTTATTTTGAACTGAATTTTTTCAGTAGCGTAATTTAAAGATTGCTTAAATAGAAACTTCTAAATTAAATTATAATAATTTTTGAATAAATAACGCAAACTCTAAATAATACTACATTATCCCTGCTTTACCTGCAAAAAAATGTTTCATCCTTGCACAATTCATGAAGTTTCAACCAAATCCAACTCCTCTCAACATTCTTCAAGAGACGAGCAAGATTTTATGGATGCTCATGACTATTTAGGCTCGAAAATTCATTTCGAAATTGAGTACTGGCTTTCATTTGTGATTATTTTTTCTCATTTTTTTTTGTTTAGTGTCAAACCAAAAAAAAAGAAATTCATCACACTCGATGAAAAAAAGAAGTTTATTCAGGATTACAAAAAGAAGATTAAAACAGAATTATGCAAAACCTTTATGCTCAAGGGTTCTTGTCGCTATGGCAACAAGGTTCCATTTTTTTTATTAAATTAATTAAATAATAATTTTATTCATAGTGTTCTTTTGCCCATGGAACTCAAGAATTAAAAGAAAAAAGTCATTTGAATACCAATTTCAAAACTAGACCTTGCAGACAATACTTTCTAAATGGGATGTGTCCTTATGGCTATAGATGTCAATACTTGCATAGGGAATTGAAATATGTCGAAGAATTCAGGGAATTTCTCATTAGTTCATATAAAATCAATGGATTGAGCATCAAAGAGTTCGAGAAGTTTGAAAGTGAAAGAGAAAAACTCATTAAAATGGAGGAAGAATTCAAGAGTTTTTCATATAATTCCCATGATGTCAATCTTTTTTTGGAAAAATTTCATGATGAAGACAAGTAATTTGATCAATTTCTTTAAGAATTTATAATAAAAGTTTTTATTTAGAGGAAAACGCTTAGATATCTTCACGAAGATCGAATGTGGATCTAACTCTCTAAAGAATTGAGATTTTTTTTTAGTTTTTTATACAAAATAACGTATTTTTGTATTTATTTTTCTATAATTTATTATAAGTATTATTTTATCGAAAAGATTTCTTTTTATTCACAGCCTTCTTAAAATATAATTTGTTTGTGTTCATTTTTATGTTTCTTTCATTTTTATTTCCAAATGCGAACAAATAAATGTGGAAATGTTAATAATAATAAAAAAAATAGATTAAATAAATAATTTTTTATATTTCTTTCTCATTGATTTTTCTTCGAATTCAATGGAAAAAAGTCCTAATTTGCAACAATCAAACGTATCCCATTTTTATAAAGACCTTCAATTTTTTTAAACCCCACAATATAAATTACCCTCCTTAAAAGCTTAAATTCTGAAGCCAGATTGTTTAAATAAAATTTTGTTTTAATAATAAAGAAAGCCGAACTGATAAATTTAATACAAAGCCCTTTCAAAGACTCAATGACTGGAGACGTAACCTTTTCCCATTTTTTAAAGCTTCAAATTTCCTTTAGAAAATTTATAAATATGTCAAAGACATGAAATTCTTCACGCAATTCCTTGACGAATCTGCTAAACAATATGACAATTTCTTCGTTTTACAGCTTTGTAACAGCTTAAAATACGAGAAATTCGCGAAAGGCCAGATCATATTCGAACAGCACCAGCCTTCGAACAATAAATTATATGTGATTCTTTCTGGGAAAGTCATGATTCAAAAGAAAGAAGAACTCGATAAGATCATGGCAATCCGGGAACAGAGATCTTGCCAGGAGATTTCTCCAACAAACTCAAAGATCTTTTCTCCTCCTACTACAGCCACGAAAACCACAAAACCCATGAGAGATTTATTTACGATAGAAAAATTTCCTGAAATTTCTGTAAATAAACCACAAGAAATTTATATAAACAAACCTTATGAAATTTCTTTGAATAATCCATTAGAAATTGGTAAATCAATTGATATTTCTGTGAGCAAATCAACTGATATTTCGTTGATAAATAAGCCAATTGAATCCCTCTTTCTGAATCACATATTCCCCAGTGGTTCTTTGGAGAGAATTGCTTCCGAAGAGTCTATTGATGTAGATCTTGAAGGAGATATTTACATTGATCAAATGCATTATGAACTAAATGAAAAAATTTTTGGAGATAAAATTAAGAAAGAAAGCAATTTAAGCACAAGTAATTTCAATTCAAGAAGAACCGTAAGCCATAATTCGTTGGAATTCGGAAATTTTCATTCTATAATAAGTTCAACAGCTGATTTCAATAAAAAGCCAAAGAGTTTTGTCTATGAAGACAACAATATCTTCATGAAATGGTCCATGCTTTTATCGAAACATTTCTATAGAATCCTGAAGAAACCTCTCAAACTCCTGAAATCTCAGATAATATCTCCGAATTTATTGGAGAATTTGTTGAAGAATTACGGGAATATCATCAGAATCATGGAAAAAGGTGATGCGGTTGGTGAAAAAGCTCTGATAGAGAATAATCCTCGTAGTGCAACAGTCTGTGCAATAACTCCATGCGAATTTATAATTCTTGAGAAAAAAGATCTCAAGGATACAAAAGAACAATTCGAAGGAGTTCTTAACAGAAGAACTGATTTTCTGATAGAAACTTTGAAATTAAATCATCAATCTTTCTCTTCAAAAGTGAAAGAAAACATGCTTTATAGTTTTTCAGTTGAGAAATATGCTAAAGGTTCAAATATCACTAATCAAGGTCAGCATGATATGAGGTTTTATTTGATAGAAGAAGGGGAAGTTATGATAGAAAAATTGATCACAATCAAAGAAAACATTAAAGGACATAAAGAATTTCTGAAAAATCGTATAGAAAAAGTTGACTTGTGTGTATCAGGACGTGGAAATTTCCTTGGTGAAGAGATTCTTTTTTCTGAAGAAAACCTTTATGAATATACATCCATGGTTATTTCAAAAGAAGTGACTGTTCTTGTGGTAAATAAACACATCTTTTCTACCAAATTCCCTTCAGAAATCAGACAATTACTTGCGACGAAATACCAATTGAAAACCAATAATAGAAAAAAACACATAGCGAACTTCCTCAGGAAAAATCATCAGGAAAATACTCTGAATACTGCCTCTGATATATTCTATTCAAGGGGAGTCAATGTATTTAATCTACTTCAGGAATCCTGTTATGGTTCTTTCAATAAAAATATCAAAAGAGGAGGAGCAGCAAATACTGAACCTTCTGAAGAAAAACCGACAATAAAGAGATCTGATAGTCAAAAAAGCTCGCATCTAGATATAGACAATGAAAGAGAGAAATTCGCAAAATATTACATAGGACCTCGCTCCAAATGCAAATACATTGAAAACACAATTTCTTTTCCAAAATCTAATAAAATATTCAATTTAAATAATATTGATAACCCACTCCCTCAAAAATCTTTTTCAAAACCTAAAAATATACTAAGGCTAAGTCCTTTGAAAGGAGGATCTATAAATCCATATGATTCATTGGCACATGAGAGGAAAGTCATCAGAAAAGGCGAAGCAAACCAGCCGATGATTGATTTAGAGATGCTGTTGAATTATTCAGAAGGTTTTATGAAGAAGAATCAAGAGGAAGGAAAATTGGTTTTGAAATTGGATTTCGGAGAAGAAGATGAAGTGAGATTTAAATGTTTGAGATCAAAAGAATTGGATTACAATTATTTAGGGGATAAGGACTATATTAGAGGGTCAAATCTGAAGAAACTTTCGTGTGATGAGTCTAGTGTGAATAAAAACAATGATGGTGAAGGAGTTTTTGTGAATTATTCCAAGAATGTTAATAAGAAAATCTTGGAAAAGGAGAAGAGGCAAAATGGGATAAAAATCGATTTAGAAGATTTGAGTCATATGAATTCGACTTATAATTTCAGCACAATGAAAAAAAATGGCAGTATTTGCAATAGTGTTATGAATAAAGATAAAGAGGCGAGCTCTAATTTAAAGAGGGAATTGCTAGAGCAAACCTTAAAATGCTGTAAGATCGAAAATAAGAAGGGGGAACTGATAATAAATGAGAATTTGGGAGGAAGAGTACATGAAAAGATTGGCGATGAATTGGATGGAGGTAAAAGAATGCATAAACTCAGATTGGTAAAAAAATGCAGGGAAAAAAAGCAAATTGGGAGAAGAGGCTTTTTGATTTAAAGGAAAAAAGTGACAAAATATAAATAAGTAGTTGTTGTTAAATTTTTTTTTTTATTTCTTTTAATTGCTTTAAAAAAAGAAAAAGCTTTAAAAATTATTATTTTTTTGAGCTAAGCCATGGAGAATGCATCAAAACTTCCTCATTATTGAATGTTTTCTTATACAATTCAATAGAATCTTTAATAATTCGAATAGCTTCTTCTTTATCGTGGATACCCGAAACCTTAACTTCCTTCTTTTCCAATTTCTTATAATCTTCAAAAAACCTAACGATTTCATCCATAGCATAAGGCGGGAAATCCTTCAATTCCTTGATATTTTGTACAGAGACATCATTATTGCAAACAGCTATGATTTTATCATCTTTTTCTCCTTTATCTAGCATATTCATCACTCCAATAACTCTGGCTTCAATAATGCATAGAGGTTCTGCTTCTATTGATGAATAGACAAGAATATCCAAAGGATCATGATCGTCGCAATAGGTTTGTGGGATGAAGCCATAATTTGCTGGATAATGCACTGCTGAGAACAAAACTCGATCAAGTTTTAATAGTCCGCTTGCTTTATCAAGCTCATATTTGGCTTTGGATCCTCGAGGGATTTCAATGATTGAATTGACGATATCTGGAGCTTTGTAGCCATGACTCACATTGTGCCATGGGTTTTTTGCATACTGTTCCATAGGAGTGTTGGATTTAAATAAATATTTTTTTTAATTGTTTTGTGGGTTTTTATAATAGTTTTTTACAAAAAATTAGCATTAAGAAGAATTCGCAATGAAGAGATCTTTTAAAAAAGCAATTTTTTTTTTAAAAGAAACAAATCAAAATTTGTATTAAAAAAACATTTTTTTATTTTTGCAATAAATTTATTGTTTTTTATTTTATTTTTTAAACTGTAATTTAGCAAACTTTATTTTTTCCTTTAAATTTTTAATTTTTCTCACAAAATGTCAGTTTTCTTTTCAACCGGATCGACCCTCGATCTCGAAGACCCAAATGATTCTCCAATATCTAAAGAAATCTCCCCATCCAATTTCAATCAGAAAGCCCAAACCATCACATCATTCCCTTCATTAAAGCTAGACAACCTCCAATATATTCCAGAAGAGCCATTTAACGATAATGACAGCATTGTCTGTATCACTGAAGAGCCTTTCTCATATACTCCAATGGAGTTAATTTTTAACTTTGATTCAGAAAAACAAGCGTTACAATCAAATCCTTTTCTAATTTATGATAAAAGGCTTGAAAGTTCCAGAGAAATGAATAGTGAAGATGGGTTTCTTTATTTCTGGTCAAAATTCAAACACAAAGATCATAATCCTTTGAAATATGTGTTATGTGTGACGATTTTCTCAGAGCCTTTGGAAGAATTACAAAGTACTTTGGCAGGAATCTATAAAAATGCCAAACTTTTCAAGAAGTTTGGGATTTCAGAACAGCAATTATGTGTGATAGTGCTTTTTGACGGAGTTAAAGCAATTTCTCCTGATATTCGTAAGAAAATCTTCAATAAATTAGACAAAGATAATCAAATATCTACAACAAATACCTTAGATGTAAGAGAGGAGGTTTTTCTTAATGATTTAGATAGAATTTCAAGGGATTCAGCTAATATAATGCCGTTAAACTCCTGCTATTTGTATGAATGGGATTATGCGCCTGATGAAGAACTTAATTCAACTCTTAACCCAATATTTACAATAAAAACTCTGTTGGCTGTTAAACTGCAAAATGCTTCCAAAATGTCTTCTATTGTATGGTTTTTTCGAGGATTTTGTGAGGTTTTAACTCCCCAATATTGTGGATTAATGGATTGTGGAACAATACCTGACTCACAAGCTATATGGCTAAAGTTTATGGCCTTTGAAAGCGATGAGGATATTGGAGGATTATGTGGTTTGATGCTTCCTAAATGTCCTGTTGTTTATGATAATTCTGAGAAGCAATTGACTGAAATTTCTCATCCTTTTGTTCGTTTTTTTTACCGTACCTTTGATATAAAATCGTCACAACTCTTTGAATACGCTTTAGGTCATATAATTGATAAATCCTTTGAAAGCATTCTAGGATTTATGTACGTTTTGCCAGGCGCCTTTTGTTCGTTTCGGTGGAAAGCTATTTGTAAAGATGAAAGTGATCTTTCTTCTAATTTTCTTGATCAAAAATTTGTTAAAATCATCAATGATTCCAATTATAAAACCTCAAATGAATACACATTAGCTGAAGGCAATTTATGTCAGGCTGAAGATCAGGTCATTAGTTTTGATGTGACTACTAGAGCTGGATGTAAATATAAGACCAAATATTTACCTGATGCTCTTGCATGGACTGATCCAGTGAAAACTTTCCCAGTTTTAATGAAACAAAGGAAAAGATGGATTAATGGATCTTGGTTTGCTTTCCAGTTCTCTTTAGGAGTTTTCTTTGAAAAAATGAACAAAACTATGCATCATCCTTTGAGGAAATTCGGTTTTTATATGTTCATGTTCTATATGATCGGACAGAATGTTAATAGATATTTGATAATCTCATATATTTTCAGTCTGTTTCTTATGATGAGCCAAGAGTTTTTGAATGAATACTATTGGGTTTCTGCTCCGATGATGAATACGCAAGTTTTCTATATATTTTATTTTCTCACATGCTTATATTTGATCTATTATTACTCAGTGGTCTATAAAGCTGATAAAGGAATCTCAAAATTTGAAACAATAGCTACATTTTTTGGATTTTCGGTTCATATTTTCACAATAATTCTGGTTTTCAGACTGTTTGAAACGCTTCAATTACAGGATTATTCAGAACAGGATGATAAACATATTGATTTGAGGATCATTTATATGTTTGTGGGGTTCAATTTTCTTTATTATGTCATTCCGTTCTTGTTGAATGTGAAGACTTGTGGATGGGATATAATTAAAACAGGGCTGGCTTTTTTCTATCATTTTCCTTTATACATGATTTTCTTCCAAATCTACGCTTTCTGCAATATTGATGATTTATCTTGGGGGACAAAAGCAAAAGAAAATCTATCTATTACAGCGAAAATAGCTAATAATAGGATAATTAATGCTAAATTTGTGGGGAAATGGCTTTTTATTAATTTCATCATTGGATTTTTTGTGATGATTTTGATCAGTAATATGTCTTTTCGTGTGTATTTTATCTTGGTTTTGGGGTTTATTTACACGTTTATGGCGATGATTAAGTTTTTTGGAGCGATTATTTTTAAGGTGAAGTATGATTTGTTTGATTCAAAAAAAATGAAGAAAACTGTGGCTTTGAAGAAAGAACAATATTCTAAAGAGTCGAATGAAATTTTTAAAGCTCTTATGTCATATCCTTAAATTTTCCATAAGAAAATCTCAACAGAAGATGTTGTTTAAGTGTTTTTCAATTTTTTTTAATCTGCAAATGTTTTATGTTTTTCTTTTAATTGTCTAATTTTTTTAATATTTGATAAATTACATCATTTTAGTACTAGTGATTGAATAAAATCTTTTTTTATTACAGTATTATATATTATGTATCAGTTTATTTTAATAAAATTATAAAAATTTGAAAAAAAAATCAAGATTTTTCTTAAATGGCGCAAGAGCAGGAAAGCGAGGTACCTTAAAAATAAAAACCTCATTTAAAAAACAGTCACTCCCAAAATCGGAGCCGAAAAAAAAAAAATTATTAATATTTAAAAAAAATTAAAAATGAATAAAAAAACATTTTATTTAAATGAACAAAAAATATCCCTTTTCTTTAATTTTTCAAATATAAAATTTAAATCCAAAAAAATGATGAGTCATTGTATAAAACGTTTATTTTCCTCAAAAAAGTCCCTATGGCACGGAACTACCATCCTTGCTGTTAAAAAAAGCAAAGAAATCGTTCTAATCGGTGACGGACAAGTGACATACGGCCCAACAAAAGTCAAAACCAATGGAAGAAAGATCAGAAAATTAGAAAATAGTAATGCTGTATGTGGGTTTGCCGGTTCTTTAGCAGATGCTTTCACTTTAATGGAAGGGCTCGAAAATATGATGTCTAAATACCCTGATCAAACAATGAGAGCCTGTATAAAATATGCAAAAGAATGGAGAACTGGTTTATTTTCTGTTTTTATTGGGAAATTACTTATAAAATAAAATCATAAAAGGAAAATATTTAAGACATTTGGAAGCAACACTGTTGGTTTGTGATAAGGATTTGATCGTTGAATTGGATGGAACTGGGAATGTGATAGAAATCGAAGGGTGTGCTATCGGAATAGGATCAGGAGGAGCTTTTGCTGAATGTTTTTATTGAAATTAAGGGATAAAATTAATATATTTTAATAAAAATAAGGCGCTGCAAAAGCTTTATTGGATATTGAAGGACTAACAGCAGAAGAAATTGCTATGAAATCAATGAAGATAGCAGCATCGAAATGCATTTATACAAATGAAAATTTTGTGATGGAGAAAGTTAAGTGGGATTAGTATGTTTTGTGGAAAGAAAATTAATGTGAAAGTATTAAAAGTTTTTTAAAGAAAATAAATTAACAGAAAACTTTTTTTGTTTTTTTAAATTTAAAAATAAAAATGAATTTTGCAAAAATTTTTGAAAAAAACAAAATTATACATGATTTTTTCCTGAATTTTCAAAGCTTCAATCAAGAGAAGCTTGGAAAATATCTGCTTTTGATTGCTATTGATTATTTAAGCAAATATCTCAAGAATAAACCCTTTGAGTTCCAACATATAAAAGATCTTTCAAGTATTTGATTCTTGTTTCCTGCGTTAAAATTTATCGTAGAAATAATAAAATCAAAGCAAAAAACAAAAGAAAAACCTTCGAAAAATGCAGGTAATACACTAAACGAGGAATTAAATGAGATTAAATCACAAATCACAAAATTAAAAAGCTTTTGTTCGAATAAAAAGACAAAAAGGTCGATATCAGAAGAAAGAACTGATAGAAAAGCAATGAATATTGATGAATTAAACTGCCATTCAATCAAAAAGTCCATTAAAAAAAGAAGAGACATTACCCCAAAAGTAAAGAGTTCTTGTTTTTTTATGAAGGAATTTAGTAAAGGAATTCAATAGATTACGGAAATAAAACCACCTATTCACAGTAAATCTTCCAGAAAACCTCCTTTAACAAAACACCATTTAGATGACAACGAAATGTTTGACTTATTCTTTGTTTTTTTTAATTTTTTTATCGATTTTTTTTTTCCTTTCGTTTTTTTATTGTTTCTCTCTTTTGATTAGTTTTTTTTTTTAGAAAGACCAGTTTAATTGAAATTTCAAGCAATTTATTTGGAAGTTGCACAGAAAACCTCAAACCTGAGCTTTCTTCAAAAAATTTTAGTTCTGTGAAAAATTCTGAAGGAACAAGCAGCATCCATCTGTTTAAAAGCCATCAGCCAAATAAATTAACAAAGCCTAAGAAACAAGAAAAACATAAAGAAAAACCATTGCAACTGCCAAATTATTTAAAAAATGTTGAATCAAAGATAAAAAATGAAGTGGAATTTCATAAAAAATTGTACAAAACATCTCAAAGATCACCTGATTTTCAAATGAAAGAACAACTGAAATTAAATGAAAATCAAATGATCAATGAATTCATCACGTTCGGCGGGTTCTCGCAGAACCCTTCACCGATTTCCACGCTGAATGTCTGTGAAAGGGAATATGAGGAGAAAGATAATAGTAATATTATTGAAATCGCGAATAGTTTTCTTCGATCACCTTTTATGCAATTTGTTGAAGAAAATAAGAAATTCGAAGAATCCAATAAATATGAAGAATTCAATAAATTTGAAGAATCCAATAAATTTGAGGAATCCGATAAATTCGAACAAATTATGAAATTAGAAGAATCCAATAAACTCAATAAATTCGAACAAAATATGAAATTCGAAGAATTAAATCAATTTGAAGAATTCAAAGAATTTAATAAATTTGAAAAAAATAAAAAATTTGAAGAAAATAAGAAATTCGTTGAAAACAAGAAATTAGATGAAAACAAGAAATTGGATGAAAATAAGAAATTTGAAGAATATGATAAGGTTGATGAAGTTTCTAATGAAGAAATCTGTTACGAGCCTGAAAACAATAAAAACAGGAAGAAATTCCCTTTTAATTTCATCAATAGTTCCGATTATGCATTGAATGACCTGACGCAGCGTTTTCAAAACTGCAATAAATCAAGTAAAAGGGACTCTTCAACTTTCAGTAATCTGATAAAAATCGAACAAAATAGTGATGGGGACTCGATTTCTAGCACTTTTTCAATGCTTCCGACTAATGAAGAAATTCAATTGTTTTTTCGAAAAGAACTTTGTTTTAATTTGAGCAAAGATTCAAAGAATTTGAGTGAGAGTTATTTCGAAAAAGGCTTGACAAATGTAAGAGTTGCGACCAATAATAGAAATAGGCAAGCTGATGTGGGGAAAATTATCTCACTTAGCAGTAGAAGAGAACTGGAAAATAAGGAAAATTGCTGGTTGGGCGAGAAAAAAAAATGATAGACAGAAACGAGATTTATTCAAAGATTATTTAAGTAAATTAAATATTTTTACAGATTTTTTGAAAAAAATGAAATGTTTAATATTTTATATTTAAAAAAAATTATTGGAAAATTTTATGGGTTTGCCCATATGGTTTAAAACGACAATTGAGTTCGAACGATTTCTTCTCACTGTTTCATCCTTTAAGAACTTCTTTTGTTTATTCTTCATCATATCCCTTCCTGAGGCATTCCCAACTGACAAATCCACGAATTTTTCCTTTGTTTTTTCAGGATGAGAATTCAGCGAAAAAGTTCGTAAATGCATATTTTCTGCGAAATTACATTTTTTTTTCATAGGATCACAAAAATATTCATAAGTTTTTATCAAATTCATTTTTTTATTCCTTGTTGAATAAATTTCATTTGAATTATTTTCATGTGAACTTTTCCCAGGCAATGATAGTTTTCTTATAGGAGTATAAAAGCTTAAAAATTCATTTGAATGATTCTCGTTCTTCGCAAGAAGTTCAAGATTTTGCAAGGTTTTTTCTTTGTGAACAATGCTTGATTTTTCTTTATAAACCTCAAAATTTTCTATTCTTTCATGTTTCATAAGATATTTAAGGTCATTTGGATGATGTAAATTCTTCGTTTCTTCATAAAGCTCGAACATATTAATCTTCTTCTTCTTCAATAAAGCGTTTAAAGTCAATTGATTCGCACGAACTAGTTTAGAAACCTGATGAGTTTCTTGATGATAAAGCTCTTTTTCATTGAGGGTTTCTTGGGTTTTTCGAAAAGAAAATTGACCGTTTTGGCTTCGAAGTGTTGAGTTTTGAAAGGCTATTATAGGAGTTTTTTGTGGAATTTGTTGAATTTCATGATTTTCATGATTTTCCTTACAAAAAAGATCCAATTGATCAATAGTTGTACGAATGGGCGCCTTAGATTTCTTCGCCTTTTTTCGGTTGATTTTTTTTAGGAAAGCTTCGTTTGAAAAGAGAAGATGCGAAATCTGCTGGAGTTTGGTTGAATGCCAGATTTCTTTGTTTTTAGCCTGAGTTTTGAACAATTTCTCAATATCTGAATACTCATTCAAGATTTTTCTGAAATTCTATCAAAATGATCATAAATTAAAAGAAAAATCAATATAAAAAAGAAAATCTACTTGTTTTGTGATAAAAAATACACTGGCTTTCACTGAAATGACTTTCGCCGTATATTTCCTTATTTCGCGATTCTTCAGAATTTCTTCTTCCCCAAAGAACTGTCCAGTTGAAAGAATCGCAACTTTTCCTTTTTTCTCTATTTTTCCTTCCTTAATATTTTTACTCAATTCAATATCCCCCTTTTTCACAATATAACATTCAATAGGCTCTTGTCCTTCTTTGAACAAGATTTGATCCTTCAAATACATTCTCTTCTTATACATATAGGCTATATAAGTCATTCTATCTCTTGAACATTTTTTGAACAAAGTCCCATAGAAAAATTCAATGAGTTTGATTAATTTTATAGATTCTTGTTCTAATAAAATCGATTCATAATCTTTTTTCAAAAGAACTGCTAAATGTGTGTTTTCTAAACAAACTATAGTAGCAGCGCGTTTCTTTTTACGAATGATGCCCAATTCACCGAAAACATCACCGTTTTGATAGGTTTGAATCACGTTGTATTTGAAAACCCCTTCCTCGAATAAAAGATCTTTGTTCTTCAGGTCTTTATTCTCTAGGCCATGGATTAATGGTTTTTTGTTATTTGAACTAGGTTCTGGTTTTATTGGAGAAGTTGTTGGATTTAAAGGGATTTCAAACTTTTTTTCTTTGTTTTGTGATTTATTTTCTGGTTGCTTTTCTATAGAAACTCCTTTGGTTTTATCAAAGGAAGGTAAGGACGCGCTTAAAAAAGCTTCACTCTTTGTGCTTTCAGTAGATTTTTCAATAGTTTTCAGAAACAAAAGCGCATTGGATACTTTCGCAATCCCTTTGCGAAACTTCTTCTGTATTTCTTTGTTTTGCATCCCCTTTTTTTCACTATTAATTTCATCTTGACTGATAATGAGTTGTTTTTCTTCATTTTTCTTAATTATTTCAGGCTGGGATTTGTATTTTTGTATATAGTCTGGAATTATTCGATTTCTTCGCAAATTCTTCAAAGCCTGCTTTTCGCCTTCCATGATCTTCGAATCCTTTTGCAAAAGAACTGAGGCTTTTCCTTTAATTATAATGAAGAATTTATCAGCAGTATCGCCTTGGAAAAAAACAGTGTCCCCTTTGGAAAAATACTCGTATTTCAGTGCTTTACAGCATTTGAAATTCAGGGAATTTGGATTAAAACATTCGAATTCTTTATTTTTCTTCATTTTAGCGAAAAAATCAAGCTTTTCTGTAGCTTTTATCAAATGAAAAATCTCTTCTAAATTGCGTTTTTCTGAGGGTTTCATTAGAATATCAATGGCTTTTTCCAGGATTATTACCATATGTACATCAGATAATTTAGAAATTCGTCGTTTTACAAGAACTTCATCTTTTATTTCATCAGAAATTTGGCTGAATTTTGTTGAGGAATTAGATTTCAGAAGAGGGGTGTAGAAATTATGCGATTTTCGAGCTGTGAGATGGGAGATTTTGGGATTGAATTGATTTTTTAGCATGGATTCAATGGGTTTTATTGAGTGAGATTGATCCATTGTTTATTTATTGAACAATAAACAGAAAAAAAACAAATATTTGAAATTATATTTTAATTGCTTAATAAAAAAATAATTTTTTTTCATTTTTTTAGAAAAAGCTTATTTTTTTTTTCTTTCTAATTTTTTTTTAATTTGAAATATTCATTGGAGCCTTTTGATGCACAGACTGGGAAATAAACGAGGGATTAAATATTATATAAAAAGTGGGAAGGGTCTCAGCTATCTCAATTTAATTACCGGTAAATAAAACTTAATTTCAAATAAATTATCCCACTTTTTTAGATTTCCATCTATTCAGTTTTTTTCTTCCAAAAATGCTTCTTTTATCTTTAAATAATGAACTGGGGCGTAAATATCGTTCGAATGCTTGACAATTTCAAAAGATTTTCTACACAAACAAGTTTTAAAAAATAACTGAAAGCCCCCTTCAAAAAGATTAAAGCTTACATTACAATTCTTTTCTTATATAAAGGACAATCTAATGTCAAAGTCTCATATTCTCCTCCTTCACCACATATATTGAACTCATGTTGTTTATTCTTAAAGAAAAAAAAATCACATTATTTTATTGAAAAAATGATAAAAATCTCATGAAGAACCAATTCCAAAAATAAAGGAAACAACTCTTCAATTGTTTTCCCCAAGCATTTTTCTGGTAGTAATCCATAAGATGCAGTTTTTATGATAATTCCAATCATTTTATTATCGATCATCTCCTTCAATAACTCCTTTTGATTCCTATCCCATAAAAACGCCAATGAAACCAACCCCAATCTTTTGCAACTTTTATCATAAAATAAAAAAAAATTAAAATTAGAAAAAAATTAAAAAAAATTACATGTCTTCAACCCTTAATTTCTGATAAGTCGAGGCTATAGCTCCTGAAGATATAGCATTAATTTCTGGGTGTTTTTCCTTCACTTCTTTTATTAAATCAAACAGGTTTTCCACCTCATCAAGCTTTTTTTCTTCATCACTTCCTTTATATTCTAAATCTAAAACAATCGGTTTTCCGGTGATTTCCCTTTAAAATTATAAAAAACTTTCTTTTCTTCTTAAAAAATCATTTAAAATACTTTCTATACAAAGGTTTTTCCAATGCTTCTGCTATTTTATCGATAATTTCTCCTCCGACGCTTTGGTACATATAACTATCGATTTCTTTTCCTATTTCTGGGGGGTATAAATTAGCTAAAGCTACAATACGATGTCCCTTTTCAATGCATTTCATTATATTGAAAATGCTGTCCTTTCCTCCAGAAATCAAGGCCAATACATTGTATTTCTCTTCTATCATCTGACAAAACAAATATACTGTAGATATCTACTAAAAGTGCGTAAATTGATTTAAAAATCAAAAATTAAAATAAATTAAACTAATTAATTTTATGCAAAACACTATAAAAAATGCAGGAAACAGCATTTTCAACCGGAATCCTCATTATCACAATGAGCTCAATTTCTGCTATCCTGATATAATTTTCATTAATAAAGAAGAAATATCTGATTTGATTTGTCCAATAAATTTCGGGATTCTCAATGATCCAGTTACAGATATTTGTGGACATTCCTTTTGTAAACACTGCATTTCTGAATGGCTGAAAACCGATTGTAAATGCCCATATTCCCGCAAATTGCTTAATCAGAACGATTTATACCCCAATCTTACCATAAAAAACCTATTGAATAAACAAATGATTCATTGTGTGAATAGTGATTGTATTTGGCAAGGAATTCTGGATGGTTTGTTCCCACATCTCGAAAAAGAATGCGATTATACAAAGATTAAATGCAAGTATAGTCGATGCAATGTGGAAATGGATAGGAAAGATGCGAGTTTGCATGAGAAAAAATGCGAAATGAAGGTGATTGTCTGCGAATATTGCCATAATTCGCTTGATCTCAACCAATATTATGTATTTTAGGTTTTTTTTACGATGGACTGAATTTTTTAAATTTATTTAATGGGCGAATAAAAATTAAGAAACATATTGAGATTTGTTTCGCAAATACTGTTAAATGTGAACAATGTCATGAACAGATCACGAAATGTTTTCTTGCAGAGCATATTAAGAAAGAATGTCCTGAAAGCATCATTCATTGTTGTTTGAACGATTATGGATGTGCAATCCAAGTTTATATATTTTTTTTTGCTGGATTTTTGGGTGTTCGATTTTTTTTTTGTTATT
>JFJP01001954.1_pt1 | contig 18626 bp, 14 predicted proteins | sample 431651 | NCBI WGS metagenome assembly JFJP01 (sample SAMN02602958, study PRJNA72255) | Microbial mat metagenome, whole genome shotgun sequencing project. | biome: fresh water; feature: sink hole; material: water; isolation source: purple microbial (photo- and chemosynthetic) mats found in...
CGACGGTCGACAAGCTCAATCCTTTCTCCGATCCGCCCAAGAACAAGCCGGCCGAATTGGCGACGTTCAAGGCCACGGCCGAGGTGCGCAACCTCTGGCAGAACAGCGTCGGAAACGCCGATGACTTTGCTTTCACGCCCGCCGTGGTGGGCGAACGGGTTTTTGCGGCCGGCCGCGATGGCAAGCTATACCGTTTTGACAATGGCAAGCAGATCTGGCGTGCCGACGCCGGGCAAACGCTGTCAGGTGGCGTTGGCGCCGACGCCAAGGTAGTCGTGGTGGCGACGCCCAAGGGTGATGTGCTGGCTTTCGATTCCGACACTGGCAAGCCGCTGTGGCAGGCACGCGCCAGTTCCGAAGTGCTGGCGGCGCCCGCCGTGGGCGATGGCCTCGTCGTGGTACGTTCGGGCGATGCCCGCATCTTTGGTTTCGAAGCGTCCTCCGGCACCCGTCGCTGGGTTTACCAGCGCACCACGCCGGCGCTCAACTTGCGCTCGAACGTGGGGGTGACACTGGTTGACCGCGCACTCATCGCCGGCTTCCCCGGCGGCAAGCTGGTCGCCATCGCCACCAATAATGGCGCGGCGATCTGGGAAAGCACGGTGGCGCTACCCAAGGGCGCGACGGAACTCGAACGCGTGGCCGACGTTTCCAGTTCGGCGGTGGTGGCCGGTCGTGAGGTCTGCGCCGCGGCTTTCCAGGGGCGTGTCGCCTGCTTCGATCTGAACTCGGGCGGCGCCTTGTGGTCGCGCGAATTGTCCAGCCGCGCCGGCATCGACGTCGATGATCGCTACGTTTATGTCGCCGACGACAAGGGTATCGTCCATGCACTCGATCGCGCCAGTGGCGGCGTTGTCTGGAAGCAGGACAAACTGTCCAACCGCGGCCTGTCGCGGCCGCTGGCATTGGGCAATCTGGTCGCTGTGGCGGATTTCGAGGGTTATATCCATTTCCTGCGCCGCGACGACGGTTCGTTGGCGGCGCGGCAGAAGACCGATGGCGGACATGTGGTCGCCGAGCCCCAACGCGTGCCGGGCGGCATGCTGATACAGACGCTCAAGGGCGGTTTGTACGCCTTGACGGCCAACTGATGATCCCCACTCTGGTTATCGTCGGACGACCCAATGTCGGCAAGAGCACGCTGTTCAACCGCCTGACCAAGACGCGCGACGCCTTGGTGGCCGACCTGCCGGGGCTGACGCGCGACCGTCATTATGGTCGAGGCCGCATGGGCAACCAGCCCTTCCTTGTCGTCGATACCGGTGGTTTCGAGCCGACGGCGAAAGACGGCATCGTGCATGAGATGGCGCGCCAGGCCGAGGCGGCCATCGCCGAAGCCGACATGCTGCTGTTCGTCGTCGACGGCCGCGCCGGGCTGACGCCGCAGGACGTCGCCATCGCCGACCGCCTGCGCAAGAGCGGCCGGCCGCTGCATCTGGTGGTAAATAAAGCCGAGGGCATGATTCGGCCCATGGTGGCCGCCGAGTTTCATGAACTGGGTTGCGGCGAACCGCTGGTGATCTCGGCGGCCCACGGCGAGGGCGTGCGCGAACTGGTTGACCTCGCGCTCGAGCCTTTTGCCCCGAAGGACGTTCCCTCGGGGGATGCCAAAAAAGTCGGCGGTAGCGGTACGGCAGACGAGGATGCCGCCATGGTCACGGGCGAGGACAATTCCGCTGTCGACGCCACAGTGGTGATCAAGGTGCCCAAGGTCGCCATCGTCGGCCGTCCCAACGTGGGCAAAAGCACACTGATCAACACCCTGCTGGGCGAAGAGCGCATGATTGCCTTCGACATGCCGGGCACCACGCGCGACGCCATCGAGGTGCCCTTCGAAAAGAACGGCAGGCACTACACCCTGATTGATACCGCCGGTCTGAGGCGCAAGGGCCGCGTGTTTGAAACCATCGAAAAGTTCTCGGTGATCAAGACGCTGCAAGCCGTCGAGGAAGCCAACGTCGTTGTTTTGATGGTCGATGCCAGCCAGGATATTTCCGACCAGGACGCCCATGTTGCCGGCTTCGTCATCGAGTCCGGTCGCGCGCTGGTGCTGGCGGTGAATAAGTGGGATGCGGTCGATCAATACCATCGCGAGCGGGTCAAGATCGACATCGGTCGCAAGCTCAATTTTCTGGGCTTTGCCCATGTGCATTACGTCTCGGCGCTGAAGGGGCAGGGCATTGCCGCCGTGCTCGGTTCGGTCGACAAGGCCTGGGCCGCGGCCATGAAGAAACTGCCGACGCCGCAATTGACACGGGTGCTGCAAGCCGTCGTGCAAAAGCAGAACCCGCCGCGGCATGGCCTGTCCCGCCCCAAACTGCGCTACGCCCACCAGGGCGGCAGCAATCCGCCGATCATCGTGATCCACGGCAACGGGCTCGAACATGTGCCGGCTTCCTACACCCGCTACCTTGAACACAGCTTCATGGAAGCGTTCAAGCTCAAGGGCACGCCGCTGCGCATCCAGTACAAATCGACGCGCAATCCATTCGACAAGGACACCTGAAACCCTGGTAGCGGCCAGTGCCGAAATCCATTACAGTAACGTGCATGTTCAATCAAGCTAGCAATAAGAGAGGCCAACCATGAGCAATAAAGGGCAGATGCTACAAGACCCGTTCCTGAACGCGCTGCGGCGCGAGCATGTTCCGGTCTCCATCTATCTCGTCAACGGCATCAAGCTGCAAGGCCAGGTCGAATCATTCGACCAGTACGTCGTGCTGCTGAAGAACACGGTGACGCAGATGGTCTACAAGCACGCCATCTCTACCGTGGTTCCGGCACGTCCCGTCAGCATCAGCCAGGACGCGGAAACCGAGTGATGCCGTACCGGGACGGTTCCTCGTCCCGATTCGTCCCCGATGCTTGAGCGGCCTCCGACCCGCAACCCGGCCGGTGAGCGTGGCGGCCCTCAAGCAGGTGAGCGGGCCGCCAATCGGGCGATCCTCGTCCAACTCGATTTCGGCGAGCGCGACTTCACTGAGCGCCTCGACGAGTTCCACATGCTGGCCGAGAGCGCCGGCGCCCTGCCGCTCGCCGTGGTCAAGGGCAAGCGCGATCGCCCCGATCCCAAGACTTTCGCCGGCCGCGGCAAGGTGGCCGAGATTGGCGAGGCGGTGCAGGCTGCGGAGGCCGATATCGTCCTGTTCAATCACGCCCTTTCCCCCGGCCAGCAACGCAACCTCGAAGGCGCGCTCGAATGCCGCGTCATCGACCGCAATAGCCTGATCCTCGACATCTTCGCCCTGCGCGCCAAGAGCCACGAGGGCAAGTTACAGGTTGAGCTAGCCCAGTTGCAGCACCTCGCCACGCGCCTGGTACGCGGCTGGACCCACCTCGAACGGCAGAAGGGCGGCATCGGTCTGCGCGGTCCGGGTGAAAAACAGCTCGAAACCGACCGTCGCTTGTTGGGTAAACGCGTGGCGCTGCTAAAGGATCGTCTGAAGCTGCACGAACGCCAGCGTGCGGTACGCCGTCGCGCCCGCGCCCGCGGCGAAGTGCTGGCCGTATCGCTGGTTGGCTACACCAACGCCGGCAAAAGCACGCTGTTCAATGCCCTGACCAAGGCCGGCGCCTATGCGGCCGACCAGTTGTTCGCCACGCTCGACACCACCTCGCGCCGTTTGTACATCGAGGGTGTCGGGCAGATCGTGCTGTCGGACACCGTCGGCTTCATTCGCGACCTGCCGCACTCGCTGGTGGCTGCCTTTCATGCCACGCTGGAAGAGACGGCGCAGGCCGATCTGCTGCTGCATGTCGTCGACTCTGCCAGTCCCGATCGCGACCAGCAGATGCGGGCGGTTCAGACCGTTCTGGCTGAAATTGGCGCGGCCGCCGTGCCGCAAATCGTGGTCTGGAACAAGATCGACCTGACCGCCGCCGCGCCGGGCGGCGAGCGCGACGACTGTGGTAGACTCGTCCGCGTTCGTGTCAGTGCCAGAAGCGGTGCGGGTCTCGACGTACTGCGTGATGCGTTGGCCGAAGTTGCCCGCGATCACGCCGGCGACCGTGCCGTGACAGATACGACAGCACAGCCAAACACAGACTGACACCCACTCTCCCCCCGACATCACATCCGACTCCCTATGATCACCGGTATCTTTATGTCTCTCAACGACCACGGCTGGGGCAATGACCCCAATAGTGGCAACCGTGGTAACAAGGGCGGCGGAGGCCCCCCCGATCTTGAAGACCTCTGGCGAGATTTCAACCGCCGCCTTAACACTATTTTCGGTAACAAGGGTGGCGGTGGCAGTGGTGGCAACGAAGGTGGTGGCTTGCCCTCGTTTTCGCCGCGACAGTTCGGCGGGGGCATCGGCATCATCGGTGCGCTGGTGGCGCTGGTCTGGCTTGGCAGCGGCTTCTACATCGTCGATGCCAGTCAGCGCGGCCTGGTGCTGCAATTCGGCAGCTACAAGGAAACCACCGAACCCGGCTTGCGCTGGCGGCTGCCATGGCCGATCCAGAGTCACGAAGTCGTCAATCTTTCCGGCGTGCGCACGGTCGAAGTCGGCTACCGCGGTTCCGAGAAGACCAAGGTACTGAAAGAGGCGCTGATGCTGACCGACGACGAAAACATCGTCAGCGTGCAGTTCGCCGTGCAGTACCTGCTCAAGGACCCCAAGGACTACATATTCAAGAATCGGCATCCCGACGATTCCGTGATTGGCGCCGCCGAAACGGCGATCCGCGAGGTGGTGGGCAAGAACAAAATGGACTTCGTGCTCTATGAAGGTCGCGACGTGATCGCCGCCAACACGCAGAAACTGATGCAGGACATCCTCGATCGCTACGCCACCGGCATCCAGATTCGCGCCGTTACCATGCAGAGCACGCAGCCGCCGGAGCAGGTGCAGGCATCCTTCGATGATGCGGTCAAGGCCGGTCAGGATCGCGAGCGGCAGAAAAACGAGGGCCAGGCCTACGCCAACGACGTTATTCCGCGGGCACGCGGCACCGCGTCCAGGCTGAGCCAGGAGGCCAACGGTTACAAAAGCCGCCTGATCGCCACCGCCGAGGGCGATTCTTCTCGCTTCAAGCAGATTCTCGTCGAATACAACAAGGCGCCCGAAGTGACCCGTACCCGCCTCTATCTCGATACCGTGCAGCAGGTTTATTCAAGCACCAGCAAGGTGTTGATCGATGCCAAGGGCCAGGGCAATCTGCTCTACCTGCCGCTCGACAAGCTGATGCAGGCAGCCGGCGCCCAGACGGCGCAGGCCGTCGCGGGCGATACGACCGCCACCGCCGTGCCGCGCAACGCGCCATCCGGCGCCAGCACCACCGAGGTGCCGCCGCAACTTGAGAAGACCGTCCCCGATGGCCAGACCGGCATGTACGGGGCCAGCGGGCGTGGCTCGCTGGGTTCGCGCGAACGGGGAGGTCGCTGATGATCCGCCATCTGCCTTTTATCGGTTCGGCCTTCATGGCCGCACTCGTCGTTGCCTCGATGACCCTGTTCACGGTCGATCAGCGCCAGTACGCCATCATTTTCCAGCTTGGCGAGGTCAAGGAAGTCATCAAGGAACCCGGCCTCGCCTTCAAGTGGCCGCTGATCCAGAACGTCCGTCTTTTCGAGAAGCGCATCATGACCATGGATTCGCCCGAGCCCGAGCGTTTCCTCACCGCCGAGAAAAAGCCGGTGCTGGTCGATTCCTACGTCAAGTGGCGTATTCATGACGTCAAGCAATACTACATTTCGGTCGGTGGCGACGAAATGGTGGCCAAGACGCGACTGGCGCAGACGGTCAATTCGGGCCTGCGCGAGGAGTTCGGCAAGCGCACGGTGCATGATGTCGTGTCCGGCACGCGCGACAAAATCATGACCGACGTGCAGAAGAAGGCCGATGCCGACATGCGCGCCATCGGTGTCGAGATCGTCGATGTACGGCTCAAGCGCGTTGACCTGCCTCCCGAGGTGTCCGAGTCGGTCTATCGCCGCATGGAAACCGAGCGCAAGCGCGTAGCCAACGAATTGCGCTCGGAAGGCGCGGCCGAAGCCGAAAAGATTCGCGCCGACGCCGACCGCCAGCGCGAGGTAATCGTGGCCGAGGCTTACCGCGATGCACAGAAGATCAAGGGCGAGGGTGACGCCAAGGCTGCCGCCCTTTACGGCCAGGCCTTTGGCCAGAATGCCGAGTTCTATTCCTTCTGGCGCAGCCTTGAAGCCTATCGCGCCAGTTTCAAGAACAAGAGCGACATCATGGTCATCGAGCCAAACTCCGACTTCTTCAAATACATGAAGAATCCGGGCAAGGGCAACACCAAGGGCGGCAACTGAGCCGTCATGCTGCAAACCTTCGTTCTGGCGCTGGCGTTGATGCTTGTGATCGAGGGCCTGCTGCCCTTTCTCGCCCCGCATGTCTGGCGCGAAACCTTTCGCCGCGTCACTGAACTGGCCGATGGGCAGATCCGCTTTCTCGGTCTGTCGTCAATGCTGGTCGGGTTGCTGCTGATGGCGTTCGTTCAATGAGGCCGGCATGAGCTTGCCGGCTGCCGCGGTTACCCTGGGTTCGCCCGTCTGGCTGTTGCCCGAGGCCATCGAAGACCTGCTGCCGGCCGAGGCCGCCCACGTCGAGCGCCTGCGCCGCAAACTGCTCGATGAGTTTGCCCGTCATGGCTATGAACTGGTTGCGCCCCCCTTGCTCGAATATGTCGAGTCGCTGCTCACCGGCAGCGGGCGCGACATGGATCTGCGCACCTTCAAGCTGGTCGATCAGCTTTCGGGTCGCACCATGGGCGTTCGCGCCGACACCACGCCGCAGGTGGCGCGTATCGATGCCCATCTGCTCAATCGCAAGGGTGTCACCCGCCTGTGCTACTGCGGCAGCGTGCTGCACACTGTGCCCGACGGGCTGCTGGCTTCGCGCGAACCGCTGCAAATCGGCGCTGAACTTTACGGTCATGCCGGGCTGGAAGCCGACATCGAAATCATCCGGCTGCTGGCGCGCTCGTTCGAACTCTGCGCGATACCATCGCTGCGGCTGGATGTTGGCCATGTCGCCATCTTTCGCGCGCTTTGCACCGCTGCCGGCCTGTCCCCCGACCGCGAACAGGAAATTTTCTTCGCGCTGCAAGCCAAGGACATCCCGGCGTTGCGAGAACTTACTGCCGACGTGGCTGAGCCCGTCCGTGGCGGCTTTCTTGCGTTGCCCGAGCTCTACGGTAGCCGCGCCGTGCTTGAGCGTGCCGTGTCGCTACTGCCGACTTTTCCGGAAATCACCCGGGCGCTGGCTGAATTATCGCGGCTGGCCGATGCCTTGGCCGGCCTGTCGGCAAGCTTCGACCTGGCCGATTTGCGTGGTTATCACTATCACAGCGGTGCCGTCTTCGCCGCCTACGCCGACGGTTCGCCGGGTGCGGTGGCGCTGGGTGGCCGCTACGACAAGGTCGGCCAGTCTTTTGGCCGGGGTCGGCCGGCGACGGGGTTTTCGCTGGACTTGCGCCAGTTGGCCCGGCTGGCGCCCGCCGAACCGGCGCGGAGTGCGATACTCGCGCCCTGGCCCGAGGACGATGCACTCAACGCAGAGACGGAGCGACTGCGCGCGGCCGGCGAAATCGTCATTGCTGCGCTGCCCGGGCATGAAGATACCTGGCTGGAAACTGGCTGCGACCGCGTGCTGGTGCGTCGTGGCGAACGATGGATCATCCAGAACATTAGCTAATTCATTTTCGAGAAACTCAGGGGAATTTGATCATGGCAAAGAACGTAGTCGTTATCGGTACCCAGTGGGGTGATGAAGGCAAGGGCAAGATCGTCGACTGGCTGACCGATCACGCCCAGGGTGTGGTGCGCTATCAGGGCGGCCACAACGCCGGCCATACGCTGGTCATCGGTGGCAAAAAGACGGTGCTGCATCTGGTGCCATCAGGCATCCTGCGCGAAGGCGTTACCTGCTACATCGGCAATGGCGTCGTGCTGTCGCCCGACGCTCTGATCAAAGAGATGGACGGATTGAAAGAGGCGGGTATCGATGCCGATGCCCGGCTGAGGATTTCCGAGGCCTGCCCGCTGATCCTTCCCTATCATCAGGCAGTGGATATCGCCCGCGAGGTTGCCAAGGGTGCCAAGAAGATCGGCACCACCGGTCGCGGCATCGGCCCGGCCTACGAAGACAAGGTGGCGCGCCGCGCCCTGCGCGTGCAGGATCTGTTGCGACCCAAGCGTTTCGCCGAGAAACTCGCCGAAGTGCTCGACTATCACAACTTCATGCTGAAGAACTATCTCGGCGCCGAAGAAGTTTCTTTCCAGAAGGTGCTCGATGGCACCATGGCGCTGGCGCCGCGCCTGACCAAAATGATCGCCGACGTGCCGCGCTCGCTCTACGATGCGCACAAGGCTGGCGCCAACATCCTGTTCGAGGGCGCGCAGGGCACGCTGCTTGACATCGACCACGGCACCTATCCGTATGTCACCTCGTCGAACTGCGTCGCCGGCGGCGCTTCCACCGGCGCCGGCGTCGGGCCGAGCATGCTGCACTACATTCTCGGCATCACCAAGGCCTACACCACCCGCGTCGGCAGCGGTCCCTTCCCGACCGAGCTTTACGACGCGCTCGATAAGCAGGACCCCGCCGGCAAACATATGGCCACCAAGGGCCACGAATTCGGCGCCACCACTGGTCGTGCCCGCCGCTGCGGCTGGTTCGACGCCGCCGCGCTGAAGCGCGCGATCCAGATCAACGGCATTTCCGGCCTGTGCGTGACCAAGCTCGACGTGCTCGACGGCCTCGAAGAAATGAAAATCTGCACCGGCTACAAGCTCGATGGCGGTTTCACCGACATCCTGCCCGTGGGCGCCGACGACCTGGAGCGCTGTGAGCCGGTATACGAGTCGATGCCGGGCTGGTCTGGCAGCACCGTCGGCGTCAAGACGCTTGACGGCCTGCCCGCCGCGGCGCGCGCCTACATCAAGCGCATGGAAGAACTCTGTGGCGTGCCTGTCGATATGATTTCGACCGGCCCCGACCGCGAGGAAACCATCGTGCTGCGACACCCGTTCAAGTAAGGGCGTGCAAGCGTCGGCGACATGACAAACTTTCGCCGCAAGGTTCTGCTGGCCGACGATAGCAAGACTTTCCAGAGTCTGTTCAAGGCGTCGTTGGACCCAGGCGATTGCGATTTGTTTGTCTGCAACGATGGCCAGGAGGCGCTGGACGTCATTGGCGAGCATTACATCGATTTCGTCTGCTCCAGTTTCTATTTGCGCGACATGGAAGGGATCGATCTTTGCCGGCGAGTGCGTCCGCTGACGAAATACGCCGGCAAGCCCTTCGTGCTGCTGACCTCCGTTGATAACGCGGATGCCCTGAACAAGGCGCTGCCGGCGGGTGTCACCGATATATTTCACAAAAACGATGTCGGACAGTTGCTGGCCTTCATCAAGCGTTTCCCTTCGCGGTATACGCACATCGAAGGGCGCATGCTGTATGTGGAAGACAGCAAAAGCCAGCGCGCGGTGCTCAAGGCCATCCTGGAGCGGAAGGGATTGGTCGTGGATGCCTTCGCTTCGGCTGACGAAGCCCTGCGGGCGTTTCAAGAGAATGACTACGACCTGGTGCTGACCGACATCGTACTCGATGGCTCGATGAGCGGTCTGTCCTTCGTCAATCAGATCCGCCGCCAGACCAACGCGAAAGGTGACACCCCCATCCTCGCGGTGACGGCTTTCGACGACAAGACGCGCCGCATCGAGATGTTCAATCTGGGCGTCACCGACTACATCCTCAAGCCGGTGGCGGAGGAAGAGTTGTTTGTGCGCATCCGCAGCCTGCTGGCGATGCGTCAATTCGCCAAGGAAAACCAGTTCAACGCCTCGCAACGCCACGCCGAGGAACTAACCCGCAGCGAGACCCGGTTTCAGACCCTGTTTGCCAATATGACCGAAGGGGTGGCGCTGCACGAACTTGTCCTCGGTCCCGACGGTCGACCGATCGATTACCGCCTGTTTGATGTCAATCCGGCCTTTTCGACACACACCGGCCTGATGCCAGCCCATGTTTTCGGTAAACTGGCGACCGCGGTTTACGACACACCGGAAGCCCCTTTTCTCGACATCTATGCCCGGGTGGTGGAGACGCGCCAACCGGCTGCTTTCGAGCCTTATTTCGCTGCATTGGGAAAGCACTTTCGGGTGCGCGCCTTTGCCACGCAGGACAAGCATTTCGCCACGGTATTCGAGGACATTACCGAGCGCAAGAATAATGAGGAAACGACCCGCATCATGGCGACGGTCTTTTCCAACAGCAACGAAGCGATTCTGATCACCGACGCCGATAATCGCATCATCGCCGTCAATACTGCCTTTACCCACTTGACTGGCTATTCCTCCGAAGATGTTGTCGGCCAGAACCCCAGTCTATTGTCGGCGGGCAATGCTTCGCCCGAGACCTATCGGCAAATGTGGGAGAGCTTGACAACGAAAGGCGCCTGGCAGGGCGAACTGTGGGATCGCCGCAAGTCGGGCGATATGTTTCCGAAATGGCTGTCCATCTCGGCCGTGCCCGACACTGATGGCAAGATTGTCAGTTACATCGGCAGCTTCGTCGATATCTCGGAGCGCAAGGCCTCCGAGGAGCGCATCCGCCACCTCGCCCACCACGACCCGCTGACCGGCCTGCCCAATCGCTTCAGCCTGCACGAGAGCCTGAAGCAGTCGCTGGGACTGACCCGGCGTAACGAAAGACAGCTTGCGTTGATGCTGATCGATCTCGATAACTTCAAGTCCATCAACGATACGCTTGGTCATCAGACGGGCGACCGCCTGCTGGTAGAAGTGGCTCGGCGACTTGGCGCGTCAGTTCGCCAGAGCGATTTCGTCGCGCGACTGGGTGGCGATGAGTTCGTCATCGTCCTGCCCGACATCGATTCCCCGACCGATGTTGCCCACGTCGCCGACAAAATTCTATCCACGGTGTCGGAGCCTTACCTGATCGACGGCAATGAACTGCGCACCTCGCCAAGCATAGGCATCTGCCTCTATCCCGACGACGCCACCGAGAGCGACGAGTTGATCAAGAAGGCCGACGTGGCGATGTATAACGCCAAGGCGAACGGCCGCTGCAACTATCAGTTCTTCACCGAAGAAATGCAGGCGGCTACTGCCATGCGGCTCGCCATCGAGGCCGATTTGCGCGTTGCCATCGTCAAGCGACAATTCGTGCTTCACTACCAGCCCCAACTGGATCTGCGCAGCGGGCGACTGGTTGGCGTCGAGGCGCTGGTACGCTGGCAGCACCCCGTGCGCGGGCTGGTGCCACCCCTGGCGTTCATTCCTATCGCGGAAGAAAGCGGACTCATCGTGCCCTTGGGCGACTGGGTGTTGCAGGAGGCGTGCCGGCAACTGGCCGAATGGCAGGCCAGCGGTATCAACCACATCCGGGTATCGGTTAACCTCAGCGCCAGTCAGTTTCTTGATCGGGAATTACCTGACCGCATCCACGCCATGCTGCGGCAGTACGGTGTGGGCACCGATAAACTCGATCTGGAGGTGACCGAATCCATGTCGATGGCCTCTCCCGACGCAACCATTGCCGCGATGAAGGAGTTGAATGCGCGCGGCCTGTCGCTCTCCATCGACGATTTCGGCACTGGTTATTCCTCGCTGGCCTACCTGAAGATGTTTCCGATTCACACGCTGAAGATCGACCGTTCCTTCGTCAAGGACATCGAAACCGACCAGAACGACGCGGCTATTTGCGATGTCACCGTTTTGCTTGCCCACAAACTGGGTCTGGATGTGGTCGCCGAAGGCGTGGAAACTGAAGCGCAGCTCAAGTACCTGCTTTCCATTGGCTGCGAAAAAGTCCAGGGTTATCTGATCAGCAAGCCCCTGCCGGGCGATATGGCCGGGGAATTCATTCGCAATGACCTTGCCATGAAAGGGCTGGGCACGATCGACATCTGGCACTCATGAAGGGCATCGGCAAAGAGTCAGTGAACGCCTGCTACCACTGCGGTCTGCCGGTGCCGTCCGGCGTCGATTTCACAGTCCGGATCGATGGGGCGGCGCGTGCCATGTGCTGTGCCGGCTGTCAGGCCGTGGCACAGGCCATTGTCGATAACAATCTGAGCGAGTATTACCGGCACCGCGATGCGCTGCCGGAGAGTCCGCGCGAGGCGCTACCGATCGAATTGCAGGAGTTGGGGCTGTTCGATCACCCCGAAGTGCAGAAGAATTTCGTGCGGCCAGTGGGCGAGCATGAACGCGAAGCCGCGCTGATTCTTGAGGGCATTACCTGCGCGGCCTGCGTTTGGCTCAACGAGGCGCATATTGCCCGGCAAAAGGGCGTGACGGCAGTCGATATCAACTATGCCACCCGCCGTGCGCGGGTGCGTTGGGATGAGCGGCTGATCAAACTTTCGCAGATTCTCGAAGCCGTGGCGGCTATCGGTTATCGTGCTCATCCCTATGATGTGTTGCGCTCGGAGCAACTGGCGCAGAAAGAGCGGCGCGCGGCGCTGTGGCGTTTATTCGTCGCCGGTTTGGGCACGATGCAGGTGATGATGTACGCCCTTCCGGTTTACCTGGCCGATGGCGACATGACGCCCGCCATCGAGCAGTTGATGCGCTGGTCCAGCTTTGTGCTGACCCTGCCGGTGATGCTCTACTCCGCCGCCCCATTCTTCGCGTCGGCCTGGCGCGACATCAAACTGATGCGTGTCGGCATGGATGTCCCGGTGGCGCTGGGCGTGGGCGCGGCTTTCGTCGCCAGTACCTGGGCTACATTGACCGCGGCGGGCGAGGTGTATTTCGACTCGGTGACGATGTTCGTGTTTTTCCTGTTGTCCGGGCGTTATCTTGAAATGATGGCGCGGCAGAAAGCGGTGCGCGGCATCGAGGCATTGGCGCGGGCAATTCCCGCCTTCTGTACGCGGCTGCCACGCTACCCGGCGATGGATGTCGAACGTATTCCCCTGGCCGAAGTCGGCGTTGGCGAAACGGTGCTGGTCAAACCGGGCGAGGTGATCCCGATCGATGGAACCGTGCTGACGGGCGAGAGCAGTACCGACGAGTCGTTGCTGACGGGCGAGAGCCGTCCGGTGACCAAAGTCGCGGGTGCGGTCGTGGTGGGTGGCAGCGTCAATGTCGCTAGCCCGCTGGTGGTACGCGTGGATAAGGTCGGTGAAAGCACTCGGCTGGCGACCATACAGCGACTGATGGAGCGTGCCGCCGCCGAAAAGCCGCGCATGGTGGAATTGGCCGACCGCGTGGCCTCGCGCTTCGTCCTGACGCTGCTGGTGTTGGCGGCGGTGACGGCGCTTGTCTGGTGGAATATCGACGCCTCGCGTGCGCTGTGGATATGCGTTGCCGTGCTGGTGGTTAGTTGTCCCTGTGCGCTTTCGCTGGCGACACCGGCGGCGCTGACGGTAGCCACCGGCGGCATGGCTCGTCACGGCGTATTGGTAACCCGGGGTCATGCGATCGAAACGCTGGCGCGCGCGACTCACATTGTTTTCGACAAGACCGGCACGCTGACCGAGGGACGGCCGGAGGTTACGGACGTACTGGTGCTGGGTCCGCAGACTGCTGGCGAGGCAAGAGCGCTGGCGGCGGCGCTGGAAGCTGGCTCGGAACACCCAGTTGGCCGCGCGCTACGCGAAGCGGCGGTTGGTATAGCCGTACCGCTACCGCCGACTTTTTCAGGCCGGGCGGTGACGGGCATAACTACAGGCGCGGTGACTGGGCTATTGGCTCGCACGGGACGCGGCGTCGAAGGAAACCTGGCGGGGGCCGTGTTGCGGGTGGGGACGCCAACTTTCGTGGCGGAACTGCACGGCAGGCCGGTACCCATCGAAGCGCTGGCATGGGCAGATGAAGGCGCGACAGTGGTAGGCCTTGGCGATGCGGATGGCTGGATTGCGCTGTTCCGCCTGGCCGATACATCCCGGCCGGGCAGTGCGCAGGCGATCGCCGCTTTGCGCGCGCAGGGTTTTAAAGTCAGCATGCTGAGCGGCGATTCGCCGGGCGCCGTGGCGAAAATGGCGGCCGATCTTGGCATCGCGGAGGCGCATGGCGCGCTGACGCCGGAAGACAAGCATGTCGCAATCAAGACGCTCCAGGACGGCGGCGCTATCGTGGTCATGGTCGGTGACGGGGTCAATGATGCCCCGGTATTGGCGCAGGCGCATGTATCGATCGCCATGGGCAGCGGCACCGAACTGGCCCGCAGTCAGGGTGACGTGGTGCTGCTGTCGGACGATCCCGCTCATCTGGTTGAGGGCATACGGTTGGCGCGGCGGACAATGCGGGTGATCCGCCAGAATCTCGTCTGGGCCTTCGCCTACAATGTCATCGCCATTCCGCTGGCGATGGTGGGATGGATTACCCCCTGGATGGCCGGCATCGGCATGTCGGCCAGTTCGCTGTTTGTCGTCTTGAATGCCCTGCGCCTGCAGAGCCAATCGAAAAAATGAGCGGAGCCTGAGCTATGGATGGCATGGAAATTCTTTATCTGCTGATCCCGTTCTCCATCGTGCTGGTGTTCGCCATTGGCGCCGGCTTCTGGTGGTCGCTGAATGGCGGCCAGTTCGACGATCTTGACGGTCCGGGCTATCGCGTTCTGATGGACGATGACCGGGCCGAACCGAAGCAGGCGGAGGATAGATCTTCCGCGCCTGATGCAGGTGAGTTGAAATAATTGTGCCGTTTTGATTCAGGTCAAAGAATGGTGCGCGGCTAATGCCCATACTCACTGCTTGGTTTTGGGGCGACATGCCAGATTGCTGCATGACGGCGTTCGTTCCGCAAAGGGTTAGTCTCTCTGTTGGGGTTGGGGGTGCGCGAAGGCGCACCCTTTTTTTTAGCTTTTTCCGGCAAATTGCCTGATAGTTCAGGTGGCAGGCTGGGCAAGCAAGTGCTGGCGAATCGTTTCGTTTATTTTCTGTGATGAAAATTTTATTGATTTGCATCAAAATGTAAGGCGTTTTTGGGAGTATTCTTCCCGACGGGCAGTTGGATACTATATTCGCCAGTAGGGGTATTGGCATTCAACGTACTGATTTCTTTAGTCTATGAGGTGATTCCATCATGCAATCGCAAGCGACTTACAACTACAAAGTCGTGCGCCAGTTCACTGTGATGACCGTAATTTGGGGCATCGTCGGCATGCTGGTTGGCGTTATTATCGCCAGCCAACTGGTCTGGCCTGAACTCAACGTCATCGAGTATCTGTCGTACGGGAGGCTGCGTCCGCTTCACACCAACGCTGTAATTTTTGCATTCGGCGGCAGTGCCTTGTTTGCCACCTCCTACTATGTGGTGCAGCGTACCTGCCACACCACACTGTTTGCGCCAGGGCTTGCTACATTTACGTTCTGGGCCTGGAACCTCGTGATCGTCCTTGCCGCCATATCGCTACCTTTGGGCTTCACTCAAGCCAAGGAGTATGCCGAGCTCGAGTGGCCGATTGACCTGCTGATCACCGTAGTTTGGGTGGCGTACGCGATTGTCTTCTTTGGCACCGTCGGTACCCGCAAGACGCCACACATCTACGTGGCCAACTGGTTCTTCGGCGCCTTCATCATCGCCGTCGCCCTGCTGCACATCTTTAACAGTGCCGCAATCCCGGTCTTCGAAGCCGGCGTCCTGACACCCAAATCCTACTCTGCCTATGCCGGCGTGCAGGACGCAATGGTGCAGTGGTGGTATGGCCATAACGCAGTGGGTTTCTTCCTGACTGCTGCATTCCTGGGCATGATGTACTACTTCGTGCCGAAACAGGCTGGTCGTCCGGTGTATTCCTACCGCTTGTCGGTGGTGCACTTCTGGGCGCTGATCTTTACCTACATGTGGGCCGGTCCGCACCATCTGCATTACACCGCGTTGCCTGACTGGACTCAGTCCGTCGGTATGGTGTTCTCGCTGATTCTGCTGGCGCCAAGCTGGGGTGGCATGATCAACGGCATCATGACGTTGTCGGGTGCCTGGCACAAACTGCGCGATGACCCGATCCTCAAGTTCCTCATCACCTCGCTTTCTTTCTACGGCATGTCGACCTTCGAAGGTCCGATGATGGCGATCAAGACGGTGAACGCGCTGTCGCACTACACCGACTGGACGGTTGGCCATGTGCATTCCGGCGCGCTTGGTTGGGTGGGCATGGTCTCGATCGGATCGATGTACTACCTGATACCGCGCCTGTTCGGCAAGCCCGAGATGTACTCGGTCAAGCTGATCAACGTCCATTTCTGGCTGGCAACGCTTGGCACCGTGCTCTACATTGCCGCACTGTGGATCTCTGGCGTCATGCAGGGCCTGATGTGGCGTGCCACCAACGTTGACGGTACGCTGACCTACTCCTTCGTCGAGTCGGTCAAGGCTTCCTATCCGTTCTGGACTATCCGCGTGGTTGGCGGCCTGCTGTACTTGAGCGGCATGCTTCTCATGGCCTTCAACATGTTCAAGACTATCGCCAGCGGCAAAGCGGTCGACGACGCCAAAGTCCTCGCACCCGCCCACGCCCACTGACTGAAAGGGAGCTACCTATCATGTTGACGCATGAGAAAATTGAAACCAGTAATACGCTGATGATCATCCTCACGACCCTGGTCGTGAGCGTCGGCGGCCTGCTGGAAATTGTTCCACTGTTTTTCCAGAAGTCCACGACCACGCCGCTCAACGAACTGGTCAAGCCCTACGAGCCGCTGCGCCTTGCGGGTCGGGACATATATATTCGTGAAGGCTGCTACAACTGCCATTCGCAGATGATTCGTCCCTTCCGCGCCGAGACTGAGCGTTATGGCCACTACTCTGTGGCGGGTGAGTATGTGTATGACCATCCGTTCCAGTGGGGTTCCAAGCGTACCGGTCCCGATTTGCACCGTGTCGGCGGTCGTTACTCGGATCAGTGGCACAAGATTCATCTGCTGAATCCGCGTGATGTCGTGCCTGAGTCGAACATGCCGGCCTACAAGTGGCTGGACCGACCGCTCAAGGACACTGCAATTGGCGCCAAGATGAGTGCTTTGCGCAAGGTAGGCGTGCCTTATACCGACCAGGAGATTGCCGATGCGCCCAAAGCGCTTGAAGGCAAGACCGAAGTCGAGGCCGTTGTCGCCTATCTGCAAGGCATGGGCTTGGCTCTCAAGCAATCGCGCTAAATCAAAATGGATATCAATGACCTGCGTTCGATCTTCACGGTGCTAGTGGTAGTTATGTTTGCTGGCATCGTGAAATGGGCATACTCTGCGAAACAAAAAGGTTCATTTGACGCGGCGGCCAAATTGGCCATCGACGACGATGATTCGGCGGTTCACAGATAGTAGGTCAACAGCACAACTGAAAGGAATTCGTTATGGATTTCAACAATACAGGCGACCTCGTAGGTTTCTGGAACCTCTTCGTCGTCGTGATCGTCGCGGTCAGTGTCATTGGCTGTGGGGTTTTTTTGTGGATGCAGGACTTTGCAAAGCACAAACCCGGTGAAGTGACCGGGCATGTGTGGGACGAAACTTTGGAGGAGTACAGCAACCCGTTACCGAACTGGTGGCGCTGGATGTTTTACTTCACCGTTGTCTTTTCCCTCGTCTATCTTGCGCTTTATCCTGGTATGGGAAGTTACAAGGGCCAGTTCGACTGGACCATGCGCGGTCAGTACGATGCCGAAATGAAGGCAGCCGATGCGCAGTACGGTCCCAAGTTCAACCAGTTCCTGAAACAGGACATCATGACCGTGGCTGCCAACCCGGAAGCCAAGCAAATGGGTGGCCGCCTGTTCCAGACCTATTGCGCGCAGTGTCATGGCGGTGATGCCGGCGGTCAGCCGAGTTTCCCCAACCTGAAAGATGGCGACTGGCTGTGGGGTGGCACACCTGAGAAAATCAAGGAAACCCTTACCCAAGGTCGTATGGGGATCATGACACCGAAGGGTACCAAGCCGGACATGGATGCCGAGCAGACCAAGGACGTGGTGCATTTCGTGCGCTCGCTGTCTGGTCTGTCCTCCGATTCCATCCGTGCGCAGCGCGGCAAGGAACTGTTCCCGCAAGCTTGCGCGGCCTGTCATGGTCCGGAAGGCAAGGGCAATCAGGATGCGGGCTACCCGAACCTGACCGACAAGGTTTGGCTCTACAGTTCGCAAGAAGCCAGCATGATCGAGACCGTCACCAAGGGACGTCAGAACCAGATGCCTGCTTTCGGTGATTTCCTCGGTGAAGCCAAGGTTCATCTGCTGACTGCGTATGTATGGGGGCTTGGTGGTGGCGTAAAGGCTGCCCCGCCTGCTCCCCCGGCTGCTGCCGAGGTGGTTGTTCCGGTTGCTCCTGCCGAAGCCGTTCCGGCCGAAGCCGCCAAGCCGGCTGAGAAGAAGTAAGTTTCAAGCTTAAAGTTGTCTGAAGTTCCCGGCCAGGTTTTCCTGGCCGGGGTTTTCGCCGGAAATCGGGGGGGTCGTGCAAGCGATCATGGGCGAAAAGACAGCTGGGTAATTACAGGGGATTGCCCGCAAAGACTGGATCAGAGCATCGTTGCAAAATATCGCAAGCTACCCATCTACCTACCCTTGATTTTCAAGAAAAAATGAGCCAGGAATCTCCCAAGACCGATACCGCCATTCCTGCGGAAGAAATCGCGTCGCTGTACAAATCCCGCAAGAAAATTCACCCGCGCTCAGTGACTGGCCTTTTCGCCA
>JFJP01020413.1_pt1 | contig 18626 bp, 14 predicted proteins | sample 431651 | NCBI WGS metagenome assembly JFJP01 (sample SAMN02602958, study PRJNA72255) | Microbial mat metagenome, whole genome shotgun sequencing project. | biome: fresh water; feature: sink hole; material: water; isolation source: purple microbial (photo- and chemosynthetic) mats found in...
GACACCGCGGGCGCCGACGGCAAGAACTGGTCGACCCAGGTGAAGTTCACCAACAGCCAGGTGCTGCCGGACTTCGCCGGCGGCTCGGCCGCCGTGGTCAAGGGCCAGTGGGTCGAGCTGCGCGTCGATATCGACTTCGCCGCCGACCAGCACCGCTTCTTCTACAACGGCACACAGGTCTTCCAGCGCAGCTGGACCGGCGGCACCACCGGTGGCGGTGTGCGCAACCTCGCCGCGCTCGACCTCTACGCCAACGGCGCCAGCCCAGTGTACTACGACGACATCGCGCTGACCCCGATCGTCCCGACGATCAGCGGCGGCGGCAGCGTCGCCTACGTCGAGAACGCCGCGCCGGTCCCGGTGATCCCGGCCCTGGCGGTCGACGGCTTCGGCGTCGCACAGCTGAGCGGCGCCACGGTGCAGCTGACCGGCGACCTCGCCCAGGACGTCCTCTCGGCCACCGTCTCCGGTGGCATCACCCAGTCGTGGAGCCCGGCCACCGGCATGCTGACCCTCAGCGGCAACGCCACGCCGGCCATCTACCAGACCGTGCTGCGCACGGTCGCCTACGCCAACGGCAGCGACGCCCCGAGCCTCGCGCCCCGCACGGTCGCCTTCGCGGTCACCGCCCCGACCGGCAGCTCGAACAGCGTCAGCGCGACGGTGACGGTGAATGCAGTCAACGACGCCCCGATCGCGCAGGCCCTCAGCCTGAGCGGCGACGAGGACAGCGTCCTCACCGGCCAAGCCGTGGCGAGCGACGTCGATGGCGGAGTTCTGACCTGGTCGCTGGCCAGCCAGCCGGCCAACGGCACGGCGACGGTCACCGCTGCTGGTGCGGTGGCCTACCAGCCAGCCCTGGACTTCAACGGGTCGGACAGCTTCACCCTGACGGTGAGCGACGGCAACGGCGGCAGCGCCGGCTCGGTCGTCGCAGTGACGGTGAACCCGGTCAATGACGCGCCGGTGGCTCTGCCCCTGGCCGTCACCACAGCCGAGGACACGCAGGTCGCGCTCGTCCCGCAGGCGAGCGACGTCGAGGGCGACGCGCTGACCTGGACGATGCTCACCGGCCCGGCCCACGGCACGCTGTCGGCCTTCGTCTCCGGCACGGCGACCTACACCCCGGACGCAGACTGGAACGGCACCGAGAACCTCGTCCTGCAGGTCAGCGACGGCCTCGCCACCACCCAGGTGACAGCGACGGTGACCGTGACGCCGGTTAACGACGCGCCGGTTGCCGCCGGACTTGCGCACCAGACGGCGGAGGACGTGGCCATGCTGGTGACGCCATCCGCGTTCGATGTCGATGGCGAAACTCTGAGCTGGGCTGTTTCCAGCGTCCCGGGCAACGGCCGGCTTGGCGCGATTGATCATGCCACCGGTGCGGTGTGGTACTTCCCGGCGACGGACTGGGCCGGAGAGGACTCCTTCCGCCTGACGGTCAGCGATGGGAACACGAGCACCGAGGTGACGGTGGTCGTCACAGTGAGCCCGGTTGCCGATCCTGCCGAAGTGACCCTGGTCGGCGGAGTGGCGCAAGAAGGCGGCACCCTGGTGCTGACCGCGCGACGCAGCAAGCCCGATAATACCGACCTGGTTCTCTCGCTCAGTTCCAGCGGCCGCTTGCGTGCCGGCAAGGATCTGAATCTGATCCCGACCAGTGTGACGATCTCGGCCGGGGCGAGCGAAGGCTCGGTGACGATCGCGGTGATCGACGACGACATTCGTGAACAGCAGAAGTCGCTGCAGGTCTCCGTCATGCCGGCGGCAGGGGTCGTCGCCATCGGCGGCCCGGCACAGCTCGTGGTCGAGGCTGACAAGGATCCGGTTTGGCTGATCGACAACGGCGATGCTGGATACGCCGAGGCGGGCACCTGGTGGGACAGCACGGTCCACCAGGGCTGGGACGGCAGTGCCGCCCGCTGGAGTGCGGAGGCGTCAGCGCGCGCCACGTACGCCTTCGACCTCGATCTCACCGGCTGGTTCGAGGTCGGCATGTGGGTCGTCTACGATGCCAACTCGTCGGATCAGGTCGCCATCCGCATGATGGGCCTGAATGGCACCTGGACGCAACACCTCGATCTCCGCACCGGCAGCGCCGGGTGGGTCAGCCTCGGCAAGGTCCAGATGGGTCCGGGAGCGGCCGCGATCGATGTTTCCAGGCCGGGCGCCAGCAACCTCCTGCGCGCCGATGCGGTGCGGCTTGTGCCGACGACCGCCCCCGAGGCTGTGGTGACGCTCGATCGTGGCCAGCAGGGCTATCGTGAAACTTCCGGCGTCTGGTGGGACAGCATCCTTCCCAGCCCGAATGGCGGCGGCAGCCGCTACAGTACCGACCCCGGCGCCACGGCGGTGTGGGAGCCGGTCCTGGCACCAGGACTCTACAAGGTCTCGTTCTACTGCGTCTGCGACCGCAACTCTGCCACCCAGGTGCGGGTCGGTCTTGACCATGCGCTGGGCACCACGACGACTCTGCTGAACCAAACCGCGGGCGTCAGCCGGTGGGTCGAGCTGGGCACCGTCCCGATCCTGGCCGGTCAGGGACGGGTCTCGCTCCAGGGCCTGTCCAACGATGGGCCGGTGCGGGCGGACGCGGTGCGCTTCGAGGCCCTGCCGACCGACGACATCACCATCCCGACCTCATCGCTCAGCTACCGTGAGGTGGCCGGCGCGTGGTGGACGAGCAGCGCAACCCTTGGCGCAACGGGCAACCCGACCCGCTATTCAAGCGACGTGGCCATCGCGGCCGCCCGCTGGTACGCCCCGCCGGCCGAGGGTGTATATCGGGTGCTGGCCTACCGCGTGGTCAATGCGAGCAACGGCGGCACGGCGGTGATCAGCGTCAACGACGCCGATGGCGCCGACAGCCTCGGCCAGTTGCAGCAGAAGGCGCCGGCGGTTTCCGGCTGGGTCGAGCTAGGCCTGATCCGCCTCGCCCCGACCAACATCTGGCCAATCGAGATGCGCTCGCTGTCCGGCAGCGGCACGCCGCTGCGCACCGACGCGCTGCGCCTGGTTCGCGTCACGGTCGCGGGGCCAGGCTGAAGCGGCTGGCGGACGGACCGGCTCCGCGTATCGCGCTGTTCGCCTCGCACCTCCGCACAGGCGGAGCCGAGGCCGTCCTGGTCAACCTGGCCGCAGGCCTCTGTGCGAGTGGGGCCGACGTAGAGGTCGTGCTGGTCGAGGCAGGGGGCGCCATGCAGGCACGACTGCCTCCCGGCGTACGCGTCGCCATCCTCGGCGGCCGGACCGCCACGGCGATCCCCCGTCTCGCCTGCCATCTGGTCCGCAGTAGGCCGACGGCGCTCATCTCATTCCTCGAGCATGCCAACGTGGCGGCGGTCCTCGCCAGGCGACTGGCGCCATCCTGGCGCGGCCAGGTCGTGGTGACCGAGCACGCGCAGTTTGCTGCGCATCGGAAGCGGGCGGTGTCGCTCGGACATCGCCTCTCGCTGCTGCTGGCGCCCTACGCCTATCGTGACGCCGACATCCTGGTCGGGGTGTCGCAGGGGATGGCGGACGAGTGGCGCCGGCGCCTGTCCGGCAGCCGGGTCCGCTGTATCGCCGTCCACAATCCGGTGGTCGATGACGACTTCCCCAGCCGGGCCGCCGCCGCCGCACCGCATCCGTGGTTCGCGGAGGGGGCACCGCTGCTGGTCGCCGTCGGACGGCTGTCGCCCGAGAAGGATCACGCCACACTGGTCGCGGCCATGGCCCGGCCCGAACTCGCCGGGCTGCGCCTGGTCATCATCGGGGACGGGTCGGAACGGGCGACATTGGAACGGCAGGTCCGCGAAGTCGGGCTGTCCGGCCGCGTCGCCTTCACCGGCATGCTGGCCGACCCCTTGCCGGCCATGGCGCGAGCCGCCCTGCTGGTTCACACGTCGCGCTACGAAGGCTTTGGCAATGTGCTGGTCGAGGCCCTCGCCTGCGGCACCCCGGTGGTCGCCACCGACTGTCCCTATGGCCCGGCCGAGATCCTCGCAGGTGGGCGCCATGGGGTCCTGGTGCCCTGCGCCGAGCCGGATAGCCTCGCGCGCGGCATCGTCACCGCCCTGGCTCACCCGTTCGACCGCGCAGCCTTGCGCGCCCGGGCGCAGGACTTCCACCTGCATACGGTAGCCAGGCGTTATCTTGACGCCCTGGGACTCGCCACGTGCATGAACCGCCGCCAAACAGGAGTCTGAGCCAACGCGTCGAGGACGGCTATCTGACGGCCGTTCTGCTGCTGGTCTTCAGCTGGCTGATCCCGTTGGCCTATAGCCAGAGCAGCGGTTCGATCAGCTTCGACGTGGAGACCAGCGTCACCGTCGGAGCCCGCGCCCTGACCCTGCAGGAGGGGACGCCGCTGTTCCAGTGGGCCATCGGCACGTGCTACATCATCTCCGGCCTGGTCCTGCTGCGGCGAGTCCGCCCGCAGCATCTGCCAATGGCCATGCTGCTGCCCATCGGCGTGGTCATACTCGCCGCCGTCTCGTTGCTGTGGTCGGAATCGCCGGCCATAACCCTGCGCCGCTTGGTCGGTCTCATCGGCACCAGCGTGCTCGCCATGCACCTGGGATGGTGCTGTGACTGGCCCCGCCTCGCCCGCCTGCTCGGCCTGGCAGCCGGGATCGCCTGCGGCACCTCGCTGGCAGCCAGCCTGCTCTTCCCCGAATGGGCGGCGCACCACGGCGGGGATCACGATGGCGACTGGCGAGGCCTGTTCATCCAGAAGAATGTGGCCGGCACCGCAATGGTGGTCGGGCTGCTGGCCGCCTTCGCCAATGCCGGTACCGCCTGGCCGTCACGTTGGCGCTGGTCGGCCGTCCTTGGGCTGATCGCCGTGATCGGCATCGTGATGAGCGGTTCGCGTACCGCCTGGTTCCTCGCCACCTGCGTCTCGCTGACCGCCGCTTGGCTGGCACTGGCCCGCCACCGTCGCGTTGCCGCACAGGTGGTCACCATCGTCGGCGTCGCCGCCCTGCTTGCCGTTGCCGTCACGGTGTTCGACATCTTCCATTCGGCCGAGCGGCCGGAGCAGATAACCCTGCTCGGACGCGACATGACGGCGACCGGTCGTTATACCCTGTGGAATACGCTCGCTCCGTACATCGCCGACCGCCCGCTGGCCGGATACGGCTTCCGCGGCTTCTGGTCCGGCAGCGGCCCGAGTCTGGAGGTGTGGAATGCAACCGGTTGGGAACCGGCCAACGGCCATAGCAGCTGGGTCGACACTCTGCTGGAGCTTGGTCTGCTCGGCGTGGCCATGGTGCTCGCGCTGGTGGCGTCCAGCGTCCTGCTGCTATGGAGCCGCTGGCGCGTCCTGGCTGTCGGACAGGCCATCTGGTCGCTTGGAATCGTCGGAATGTTGACTTTGCAAGGCCTCTCCGACACCACCCTGCTGGAGCCAAACGGTCTGTTGTGGACGGCCTTTCTCGTGTCGTTCTTCCATCTGCTGCGGTCCGCCCAGACGGAGCCGGCATGATCGTCCACGTGGTGACCCAGGAGGAGTCCGGTGGTGCGCAGCGCCTGGCCGTCCGCCTATGCCGGGCGCACCGCGCCGCGGGCATACCTGCGGAGACCTGGTTCCTCTACCGCAAGCAAACCGCGTTCGCCGGTGAGCCGGGCGTGCGCACGCTGCTGCCCGGGCGTCCGTCTCTGGAGGGCCTGCCCGGCTTGCTCGCCCGGCTGCGCAGCGACCTGACGCGGTGCCGGCCGCAGGCCGTCGTTGCCCACACCCATTGGGCCAACCTGCTGGTTCCGCCGGTGGCACGGGCTGCCGGGGTGCGCCGGCGTCTCGCCGTGCTGCATTCCCCTCTTGGCAGCCTGCCGTTACCGGGGTGCTGCGCGGAACTCTGCGCCAGCCTGCATCCCGCAGCCACGGCGCGGGTGGCGGTCGCCCCTGGCGTGGCGCGGGCTTGTCCACCATGGCTGAGGCCGGTGGTCATCGCCAACGGGATTGAGGAACAGCCGCCGGGCGATGGGGGCGCCATGCGCCTGCGCTTGGGCCTGCGGCCGGAAGATCGTCTTGCGGCCGCGGTGGGACGGCTGTCGCCGGAGAAGGGGCACTGCGATCTGGTCCAGGCTCTCATCGACATTCCGCATCTGCATGCGGCCATCGCCGGCGAGGGTCCGATGGCGGACGGGCTGCACCGCCAGGCCGAGGCCGGCGGGGTGGCGGGGCGGCTGCACCTGCTTGGAGCGCTGCCCGCCTCGGAGGTCGCCGATCTGCTTGCCGCTGCGGACCTCTTCGTCATGCCGTCTCGTTTCGAGGGTCTGAGCCTGGCCTTGCTTGAGGCGATGCAGGCCGGCTGCCCGGTGGTCGCCAGCGACATCCCCGGGAACCGCGATGCCCTTGGCGCCGACCCGGCCTGCGCCGGTCTTCTCGTCCCGATGGGCGACCCGGCCGCCTTGGCGGCGGCAGTGCGCCGAGTGCTCGACGACGCGGTGCTCGCGGCGAACCTACGCGTCGCTGCGATCCGGCGGGCCCGGGCGTTTGCTGCCGGTGCGATGGTTGCCGCCTGGCATCGCCTGCTGGGGGTGGCATGAAGCCATCGCGCTTCCCCGTCCTCGACACCTGGATCGACGAACTGACTCCGGCCGAGCTGGTCGCGGCGATCGGCGGGCTGGTCCGCGGCGGTCGGGGCGCGGTGGTGGCAAACCACAACATGCACAGCTTGGCCCTGCATCGGCAGGGGGTGTTCCCGCCCGGCTGGTTTGAAGAGGCCGCTATCATCCACGCCGACGGCATGATGGCGCTGCTGGTGGCCCGTCTTGCCGGCCATCCGGCGCGACGCGCGCACCGTACCACCTATCTTGATTGGCTGGAGCCGCTGCTTGATGAAGCCGCGCGCAATGGCTGGCGGGTCTATCATGTTGGCGGCGAGCCTGCCAGCGCCGCACCGCTCTTCGCACTGTTCGCAGCCCGCTGGCCGGGTATCCCCTTCGCCTGCTCGCCCGGGTTTTTCGCCGAGGGCGGTCCGGAGGAAGCCGCAGTGGCGGCGGCAGTGGTGGCGCATCGTCCGCACCTGGTCCTGGCAGGCATGGGCATGCCACGGCAGGAGCGCTGGCTGCAGCGGTACCGCCACCTCTTCCCGCAGGCGGTCCTGCTGCCGTGCGGCGCGGCCGCCAGGTATCTGATCGGGGCCGAGCCGACCCCGCCGCGTTGGCTGGGAAGGATCGGCCTGGAGTGGCTGCACCGTCTTGCCGCCAATCCGCGGCGGATGTGGCATCGCTATCTGGTCGAGCCGTTCGGTCTCGCCCTGCCGGTCCTGGGTTTCGTCCTGCGCAGCCGTCTCGGGCGCCGGCGACAGCCTCAGGCGACGGTCGCAGCGAGCAGCCGGCCGACCGCCTCGGCGACCTGTGAGCGGGCGCGGTCGAGCAGCCCTGGTGGATCACCCTGACCATCGGCTAGCGCCATGATGGCCGCCGCTGATTCCACCGGGGAAGCCACGCCCATCGCGCGACCGGGCACCCTGACCCCGTCCCAGAAGCCGCAGAATTTCCCCTGCCGTGAAAGCGATAGCGCCGGGATGCCGAGCGAGAAGGCGGTGATCGCCGCATGCAGCCGGGGCGACGCCACACAGCGGTAGCCCGCGACCGTGGCGACCAGCACCGCCGGGGACCGCGGCCGCGGGGCGGCCTCGGCCAGGTCGTCAAGCTGGCGCAGCAGGGCCTCATCCTCAGGAGCCCCGTTGGTGAACAGGCCACAGCTCCGGCCGGCGCCCGCAAGGTGCCCGATCAGCTGCCGCCACCACGCCCGGCTTCCGTCGTCATCCAGGCCATCGAGCCGGGCGATGCTGAGGCCGATCACCGCCCCTTTGGCAGTTGCGGCCGCCGGCCCGAGTAGCCGGCCGGCCCACACCGCGGGATCCGGCGCGCTGGTGGCGGCAGGCCACTGCGGGAAGGTCCGCGCGAGACTGGCGGCCGAAGTGTCATCGCGCACCAGGACCGAGCGCAGCACCCGGCCCAACCGCCGATCGAGCAGTCGCCGGCCCAGCGACGTCCAGCGCTGGCCGACGCCGCAACCAGCGATGGCCACTGGTATTCCCAGACGGTGCGCCGTGTCGGCCAAGGCCGCGAGACGAGGTGGAAACAGCATGTCCATGTCATCGATCAGCTGGCCGCCACCGATGAGCAGGGCATCGCAGCCTTCCAGCTGGCGCCTCCAGGCGGCAGAGCGCCTGCCCCGCCGCAGCAGCCACCAGGCGGCGGTCCGAACGACGGGGGGCAAACGTCGCCGCCCGCCGGGAGCGGAATCCGCGACGGGGAAGCCCTGGCGGTCCTCAAGGTCGATCGGCACCACCGACCCGGCGCCCGCCTGGCCGAGCAGGTCGGCGAGGCAGGTGTGGATCAGAGGATCGCCCAGGTTGGTCGACCAGAGCTCTCCAGCGATCGCGATCCTAGCGCCCATCACGGCCTCCGTCCGTCCGCCAGGCTGCCAACGCGACCACCAGGAACATCGCCACGCCAGCGAAGGCCAGGGACCATACAGCCAGGCCCAGCCCGCCGGCGGCGGCGAGGATGGGCAGGAGGCCGAGATGGACCACCACAAGGGTTGCCTGACCAAGGGCATTCCAGGTTTCGCGGCGGATGATGACCAGGGCGGCCTGGGCCGGCGCGGTGAGCACGGCGATGCCGGCCGCCCCCAGCATGACGGTGGCCGCTCCGCCCAGCCCGAGGGCATGACTGCCGAACAGCAGCGGCAGCAGGCGGTCCAGCCACGGTGCCAGGACGGCGAGGCCGAGAGCGCCTGCGGGCAGGGCGATCAGCCAGGTGCGCAGCAGCAGCGGCCGCAGGTCCGCCGCAGCGGATCCGGACCAGTGCGCTTGGCACATCTGGCGAACCGGGATGGCGACGACCAGCGCGAGCGCCGCCAGGGCGCGGACCAGCCGGTAGCGGCCTGCCTCTTCGGGTCCGAGGATCAGCGCGACCAGCGGTACATCGAACTGCGAGGCGAGGGCGCCGAGGACCGCGGTCATCGAACCGGCCACGAGTAGCCGGCCGAGGCCGGGGAAGCGTTTGAGCAACCGCTTCGGAGACAGCGGCTGGAGCCAGGCGCGCAGCAGACGCCGTGGGCCGGCGCCAAGGACGTAGGCTGCGGCCAGGAAGGCGCCGATGGTGACGGCGATGTCGGCGCAGACGTGCGCGGCGACGAGGCCGCCGATCCCCGAACCGCAGCCCACGGCGAGGATCACCCCGCCGCAGCGCAGCACCGCGCCGCCGGCCTGCACTGCCGCCGTCACACCCTGCCTGCCCCGCGCATGGAGGACGCCGAGCCAGGGGTCGGCGGCATTGCAGGCCATGCCGAGGGCCAGCCAGGACAGGGCCTCGACCCCGGCACGGTCGAGGCCGAGTGCGCCGCCGCCGAGGTGGAGGACGATGAGCAGGACGACGCCGGCGGTGGCACCGAGCGCGTGCTCGATCCAGGCCAGCGAAGAAGCCAGGCGGAGCGCACCCCCGTCCCCGTGGCGGATCAGCGCCTGCCACGACTGCATGGTGCTGGCAAGCCGCAGGCCCTGGGCCAGACCCAGGCCGGTGACCAGCATGCCGAACGCGACGGTCGGCAGGACGTGGGCCGCAAGGCTGATGTTGACCAGGCCGAGGCCGGCCGAGAGGCCTTGGCTGCCGACCAGCGCCCCGAGGCGAGCGACGGGAAAGCGGGACCTCGCCATCAGCCGACGACGTGGTCCGCCTGGGCCTGGCTGTCGAGCAGCACCGCCTTCAGCTGCGCCTGCACCGGCGCGAGGAGCAGGATGGCATCGGACAGGTGGTCGATCCGCGAATGTCCACAGCGCACCAGCAGCAGGGTGAGATCGCTGTGACCGGCGAGCACCAGCGCATCAGCGCAGTCGGCAAGCGCTGGGGCGTCGAGGATCACCGCATCATAGTGGGCCCGGCAGTGCGCCAGCCACTCGGCGAGCCAATGGCTGTTGAGCAGTTCGCCGGGATTCGCCGGCGTCCGTCCTGCCGTCATAAGGTCGAGGTTGGGAATGAAGGTCGGCGAAGGCGCCAGCTCGGGCACACCGGCCAGCAGATCGACTAGGCCGACGGGGCGATCCTCGCCAAACTGCGTCGCCTGGCAGGGCCGGCGCAGATCGGCATCGACCAGCAGGATGCGGGCGCCGGCCAGCGCCGCGCCGGCAGCCAGTCGCGCGGCAAGGGTGGTGCGGCCGTCGCCGGCATCGGGCGAGGTCACCAGGATGATGCGGCAGCCGTCTCCGGGGGCGGCGTAGCGCAGGGCCGTCCACAGGCCGCGCATCGCCTCGGCGAGACGCGCCGGCTCGGCGGGGCCAGAATTGCGCAGACCGGTGACGCCAGCGACGGCAGGGAGGCTGGCGAACAGCGGCAGGCCGGTGGTGACGCGCAGCTGGCGCCCATCTCGCACCGTGCGGTCGACGCTGTCGGCCACCGCGGCGGCCGAGACCCCGGCTGCGATCGCCGCGAGCAGCGCGAGTATGGCGAGGGGGCCGTTGCCAAGCCGCTTCGGCATCACCGCGCTGCGCGGCCGGCCGTCGATGCTCATCTTGCGTTCGTCGTAGCTGGCGATGGCTGTCAACTGCGCCTGGCGCGCCTGCAGCTCGTCGTGCACCTTCTGGAGCGCCTGGGATTCGAGGCTGAGGCGCTGCAGATCGACGAGATACTCCAGGTAGCGGTTGAGGTCGACGCGCAATCTCTCCTGGGCGTGGGCGAGCTCAGCGCGCTGCTCAGTGAGCAGTGCGACATCCGCCTCGATCGAGGCACGGGCGCCGGTGATCGTCTCTTCGAGCTGGGCGCGCTTGGCGGCGATGTGGCTGCGCACCTCGATCAGCCGGGGATGCTTGTCGAGATACTTGGCAGACAGCTCCGCCTCCTGCCCCTCCAGGGCGAAGAGGTCCTTCTGCAGCGTGCCGACGACGGTGGCGGTGGAGATGGTGTCGATGCGCAGGTAGGCCGACATGCGCTGCTGGCGGTCCTCGATGGCGTCGGCGGCGCGGACCTGGCGGAACAGGGCCGAACTGGCCGCCAGCCGCTCATCGATGATCGCTTGGCGCTCGGCCAGGGTCTGGATGCGTGCGGTGATGTGGTTGCGATCGGGATCGGTGCTGGCGATGCTGTGCTCGGTGCGGAAGACGCGTTCGAGATTGCGCGCCGCGAGCAGCTTCGCTGCCGCCTCGGCCAACTGCGTTTCGACGAAGGAGAGGTCCTCCGCGCTGCTCGCCCGCGCCAGGGTGGCCTGATGGGCGAGGTAGGCGTCGAGCACCGATTGCAGACCGGTCTCCGCGCGCACCGGATCCTCGTCATCGAAGGTGACGGCGATGACCCACGAGTTCCGCACCACGTTGGTGCGCAGACGGCGCTGCAGCAGGGAGAGCGGGTCGGCCGCTCCGGCGTAGGCAGGGTTCGCGGTCAGGCCGCCCATCACCAGCGCCGCTTCGAGCACGTCCTTAGAGGTCAGCAGCTCGCGCTGGGTGTTGACCATCTGTTCCGGCACCAGCGCGGGTGCGGGATCATTACCGAAGCTGACCGGCTTGAGTCCGCGCAGCAGGGTCAGCGTCGCTTCGGCCCGGTACAACGTCGGACTGGTGACCGACGCCAGCACAAACACGCCAATGGTGATGGCGACCGCAACCAGGCCCGCCACGCGACGTCGGCGTACGAGCATGGCCCATAGATCGGCGAGTTGGAGCGGACTGTCGGTCGGAGGGCTCATGCGACGGTGGCGATGATGGAGCGGGAAGCGCCGATCGCCAGCTTGAGGCGGCTATTCCCGCTGCGACCATGCGGCATGCTCCCGGTCGGCCTTCTGCTAGCGTTGTGGATCGGCTGGGGTTGCGCACTGGGACTCGTGGCTGGGCTGGCCTGGCTGGACGCGGCGTGGGTCCACGGGCTGCTCGTCCGCCTCCAGGCGTGGTATGGCGTCGGCCTCAACCCGCCGCTGCCGCTGCGGTCGGACTTCCATCTGCACATCGTCACCAGCCTGCTGGCCGTCCTCTGGCTCGGCCTGGGCACCCGGCTGTTCGCGCCGCGCCTATTGCCATGGCTGCCGGTGGCCCTCTTCGCCCCGATAGCCATTTCCGATGAATTGGCCCAACTCGGCTCGGTGGAGCGCTCCTTCGAGTGGGGCGACCAGATCGGCGATCTGGTCGGGGTGGCCATCGCCATCCCGCTGCTCCTGCTGCTGCGCCGCCTGGAGGTCGGGCGCAAGCGGCCCGGCTACAAGGCGGCGACCAGCTCCAGCCCGACCAGGGATCGCCGGTAATCGGAACTGATCGCCGCGTCGTGGCCCTGCCACGACGCCCACAGGCGCAGGCCGAGGCCTTTGCTCAGCCGGTAGTCCAGACCGCCGCGCAGGTACGCATCGTTGATCCGCTCGGTGCCGGCTAGTCCTGTCGGAGCCGAGTCGACCCGGTGCGCATACCACAGCGCACCGACAGCGTCCAGACGATCGAGCAGCCGGAGGCGCAGGCTGGCCTCCAACGCGGTCATCACCGAGGCGTTGGCGGAGGCGGTGACACCTTCGGCCAGCCTGTGCGAGAGGCCCACGACGGCGGTCGAGCGTTCGTCGATGGCCCAGATCAGGCGGGCGTCGATGACCGGCGACCACAACACGCGGTCATCGTTGGCCCCTACCCCGAGCGTGTCGTCGGCATAAGCCTGCAGGCTGGCGCCGAGGCGCAGGTCGCTGGTGAGCCGGCGACCGAGAGCGTGTCGCCAGCGCCCACCCAGCGAGATGCCGTCGTAGGGATTGGCGGTCGAGGCCGTCGGCCGGCTTACGCTTTCGCCAGTCAGCTCGACGCCGAGCAGGCTGTCGAGCGCCCCGATCAAGCACCACGAGCCTTTCGCCGACCAGCGCTGGTAGTCGCGGGCATTGCGATCGAATCCAGGGCCATCCTCGAGATAGTCGAGGCTGTCCCAGCCAGCCTCCAGCTGGACGCGGCTGCGTTGGGACTCGCTCGACAAGGCTGCTTTGGCGGCGAAGCGTTCGCGCTCCAGCTGCCGAGGCAGGTCGATGACCGGCTCGGCGGAACGTTCCCAGGTGCCGGTGGCGGCGAAGCGGCTGGTCTGGCCGGTGCGGACGGCCTGGGCCTTGGCCTCTCCACCGGTGAAATCGCGACCGCTCGTCGCGGCATAGAGCTGATGACGCAGCATCGCGTCGACTTCTCCGCTCCAGCCGTCGCGGCCCATCCCGCGCAGCTCGAAGCCGAGCCCGATTCGGCCCTGGAGATCGTCCTCGCGCTGGCCTGGCGACATCAGCGGATTGCGATCCCAGGCGATGCCTGCCAGGGCCTTGGGGTGGAACTCCCAGGCTCGTCCGCCCGTCTCCAGACGGCCCAGCGGCAGCAGCTTGAAACCGTCGACGGCCACCGCCGCGTCATCGTTTTCAACCTCGGTGTAGGGGACGAAACCGCGCTGGGCTGGAGCCGGACGGTCCGGAGGGGTTTCAACATCATCCTCGGCCGGCAGCAGCACCACCAGGGCGAGCAAGGCGGCGAGGAGCGGCGTGCGGCTCAGAAGCGCGACTCCGGCACGAAGACCGTGTCGCCGGCCTTCAGTTCGGGATCGACGGCCCCGGCCTCGCCGTCGAGGACGGCCCGCACATTGACCACCAGCGGTTGAACATCCCGGCGTACAAGCTGGACCCGGTTGTCCTTGGCATAGCGGCCGAATCCGCCGGCGAGGGAGATGGCCTTGCTCACCGTCAGGGTCTCGCGCGAGGGGATGGGTACGGCGCGGGGGTACTGCACCTGGCCGAGGACGAAGATCCTGTCGGCACGCGGAACGATGATGACATCGCCGTGGCGTAACTCGATGTCTTGCTGCCCGGCCGGGTCCTGCGGCAGCGGCAAGGCGGCCTTCTGGCCAGGTTTGACCGGATCGTCACGGACCACCTGGGTTGCACGGCGATCGGCGTCCTCGTCGTAGCCGCCGGCTGCGCCGATCGCCTGCTGGGCGCTGCTGGGCCGCAACGGATCGAGCTTCACTGGCCCCGGCGTCTTGACTGCGCCGACCACCCACGCCGTGCGTGGGCCGTATTCGCGCACCTGCACCGTCACCGAGGGGTTGCGGATGTAGCCGTCGGCCAGCTTGGTGGTGAGTTCGCCGGACAGGGCCTCGGCGCTTCGACCGGCGACGCCAGGCAGGGCACCGATGAGCGGGAAGGTGAGATCTCCTCCTGCTGGGACTCTCGCCTCGGTAGTGAGATCCGGATGTCCATAGACCTCAATGCGGATGAGGTCGCCGGGGAAAAGCAGATAGGCGTCGACCGCCATCACGACGGCGGCGCACAACAGCAACGCGATGAGGCGCGTCACCATGGCAGAGCAAGCCGGATGGCGGCAAGGAGTTGCCGACCAGTGCCGGGCGAACCCAGGAGCATGGATTGGGCTCCCTGGTTGAGCTGCAGCGGTTGCGGTGAAGGAGCCGGAAGCAGCACCACGCGCCGCAGCGTGGCGTTTCCGGCCCCCGGAGATCCGGCCTCAAGAACCGCCTCGACAGCGGCGTCGATCCAACGGTCTTCGCCCAGCAACCTCACGCGCACCCGATCGCCGACCAGCGGGGCCAGCGAGGCGGGCAGGGATGCAACGACACGTACCGGAGGTTTGGCCAAGGACGCAAGCGCTTCACCAGCAGCGAGCCGCTGACCGACCGACACGAACAGCCGAACAACCGTGCCCTCGTGAGGCGCCAACTGCGGAGCATTGGCGATGCGTAGAAGCTCTTGGCCGGCAACGACATGGTCACCGACCCGGATGGGGATTGACGATACCTGCCCGCTGGTGACAGCGTTGGCGCTCGACTCCTCGGCCCAAACGGCCCCGTCGGGCAGTAGCGGGAAAAGTCGCGGCAGCAGGAGCAAGGCGATCAGGGCTGCGGATCCGCACCCCAGTGCCAGCCAGCGCAGGCGTCGCCGCCAGACCCGTAGGGCCAGAGTTTCAGCACGGAGGACCTGATTCGTATGTTGGTCAGCGGTTGGCGTCGGTACATCCGGGATCGCAGGCTTGCCATGCGCCGAGGTGAAGCCGGGGGTCGCCGTCGCACCGCTGCGCGCCCGCGCCGTCAGCGCCCCGGTCTGCGGGCCCTGGGTGGTGATCGCCGGGCGGAAGCCGCTGATCTCGTCGCTGCGCGGGGCGGAGGATTCGCTCAGGCGGCGGGTCGCCGGTCGCGGCGGGGAGCAGTGGCCGGGCGGGACGGGGTCGGCGAGGCCGCCGACCGAGCGGCCGAGGCGCTTGGTCGCGCTCTCGAACGAGGCCATGCGACGCTCGAGCTCTTCGAGGTCGGCGCTGGGGGCTGCTGTCGGAAGCGCTTCGTCGGACATCGCGCGCAGGTTAGCCGACCGTCAGCGCAAGCACAACCCGCGTTCCGCCAGGCTAGCGCCGCGCTCGCGAGGGTGGAAAGCCCATGACCTTGCGGAATATGCGCGAGAAATGGAACGGGTCGGGGAAGCCCCAGCGCGCGGCGGTCTCGCCGACCGGGCGGCCTTCGACGTGGAGGTCGTGCCAGGCGCGCAGGATGCGCTCGCGGCGGATGAAGTCGCCGGGGGTGGTGCCGAGGCCGCGCTTGAACAAGGCGTTGATGTGCTGCGGGGTCAGGCCGAAGGCGTGCGCGAGGTGGGTGCGGCCGATCGGCCGGTCGAGGCGCTCGCGGATCCACGCCAGCATCGGGTCGAGCCGCGCCGAGGGGGTCGGGCCGGCCTGCGCGTCCCACGCGGCGTAGAGATGCAGCCAGATCAGCCGCACCAGATCGTGGCACATGACCGTGCGGTCGGGGCCGTAGCCCTTCCACGCCTCGGCCAGGCGGCGGAAGGCGGCGAGGATGAAGGGCGAGCCGGCCATCGCGGTGACCGTGCGTGGCTCGACGCTGGGGCGGTAGCCGCCATCGGCCCAGCTCGGGCCGTCGACGAGCAGTTCGCTGTGCACGCAGGCCAGACCGCAGCGGCCGGCGCCGGGGTCGCGCTCCAGCTCGTGCACCACGGTCGGCGGGATGAACAGGATGCTGCGCTCGGGCACCAGCTGCCACGGCCCGTCGGTGACGCGGTAGCGGAAGCGCCCGGCATGGACCAGGCACAGCTCGGGGTCGTGCTCCCAGCGCGGACCCCAGCGCATGCCGCGCGGGGCGTCGAACCAGTTGGCGATGCGCACGCCTGGATCGAGCTGGTCGGGGCCGACGGTTCGCATGCCCATGGTCATACTCCCGTCCAGGTCGGGCGCACCGCCGGGCATGGCCGCGCCTGGACCGGCGTATGATCACGACATGACGCCAACCCCTGTCGCCTCCGCCATGAGCGACCGCGCGCGCGCGCTCGCCGTGCTGCGCTACCAGCCGGCCGATCGTCTGCCCATCGTCCACTTCGGCTTCTGGCACGAGACGCTGGCCAAGTGGGCCGAGCAGGGCCACCTGCCGGTCGAGCTGGCGCGGACATGGGGCGATGGCAACGACGCCGACGTCGAGATCGGCCGGCGCCTCGGCTTCGACGTCAACTGGTACAGCTGCTTCCACATGGACACCGGCCTGCGTCCCGGTTTCGCCCGCGAGGTGGTGCGCGAGCTGCCCGACGGCTCGCGCCACGTGCGCAACGGCGACGGCGTGATCGTGCTGGAGACGCCTGAGGCGGGCTCGATCCCGGCCGAGATCGCGCACCTGCTCAAGGACCGCGCCAGCTGGGAGGAGCATTACCGCCAGCGCTACGCCTGGCACGACGACCGCGTCGACTGCGCGCGCGTGCGTCGCTCGGCCGGCGACTGGCCGGCCTTCGCCGATGGCGGCGAAGCCTTCCTGCGCGGCGACACCCGCGACTTCCACCTCGGCATCCACTGCGGCAGCCTGATCGGCAACATCCGCAACATCGTCGGGGTCGAGGGGCTGAGCTACCTCGCCGCCGACGACCCGGAGCTGCTCGCCGAGATCGTCACGATCAACGCCGATCTCGCCTACCGCTGCGTCGAGCGCGCCCTGGCCGGCGGCGCGCGTTTCGACTTCGCGCATTTCTGGGAGGACATCTGCTACAAGAGCGGCCCGCTGATCGCGCCCAAGGTCTTCGCCCGTGTGGTTGCGCCGCACTACGCCCGCATCACCGGCCTGCTCGCCCGCCATGGCATCGACATCGTCTCGGTTGACTGCGACGGCAAGATCGACGCCCTGCTGCCGCACTGGCTCGACGCCGGGGTCAACACCATGTTTCCGATCGAGGTCGGCACCTGGCGTGCCAGCCTCGAGCCGTGGCGCACGAAGTACGGCCGCACGGTGCGCGGTGTAGGCGGCATGGACAAGGTCATCTTCAGTCGCGACCGCGCCGCAGTCGACGCGGAGATCGAACGCCTCAAGCCGATCATCGCCCTGGGCGGCTTCATCCCCTGCCCGGACCACCGCATCGCCCCGGATGCCGAGTGGGATCTGGTTCGGTACTATACGGAACGACTGCGCAGTCTGGGCTGAGTGGAGCGCCGACTTCAGTCGGCATGGCGGGCGGACTTCAGTCCGCCCATTGCCCCGCGGCAGGCTGAAGCCCGCCGGCCGTGCCGACTGAAGTCTGCGCTCCAAACGCAGCGACCCCCGGCGGTCGGCCGGGGGTCGCGTGCTTCAGAGCGACAAAAACCTCAGATCTTAGCTTCGGCGGCAGCGGCGGCAGCCGCCACGCCGTCGATCTCACCGGGGGCGATGACGCCCTTCTCGACAAGCAGCGAGATGAGGCGCTCGAGCTTGCGGTTGGCGCGGTCGTCGCCGGCCGCCGGGCCGCGGGCCGGGGCGGCTTCGCGCGGGGCGTATTCGCGGCGTTCGCGGTAGGCCGGACGCTCGTTGTAGCCGCGGTCGCCGCCGCGGTCGCCGCCACGGTCGTTGCCGTAGCTGCCGCCGCCCTGCTGCTGGCCGCCGAACTCGCCGCCGAACTCGCCTTCCGGGCGCGGCTTGCGCGGCTCGGTCAGGGTCACGGAGACGGCCTTCATGCCCTTGTCGCCGACTTCCATCTCGAACTGGACGCGCTCGCCCACGTCGAGGAAGCGGAAGCCTTCCATCTGGATGTTGTTCTGGTGGACGAAGACATCCTCGCCCTGGTCCTCGGGCTGGATGAAGCCGTAACCACGGCGGCGATCAAAACGGACGACGGTTCCAATGGGCACAGGTGCCTCCTATTCAGTTGGCCGCTACCAGCGGCGAGGTGCAGGCGTTCCGCGTGCGGCAGTGGCACGGAAGACCTGCGGGATTGCGGATCGGCGCTCGACGGATGTCGGGGATGGCAGAAGTCTGCTGATGCATCATGCGCCGAAGTTCACCACTGCTGTATCCCTGTAATATTGCGCGACTTCGGCGGCGGGCAAGTCCCTATTCGACGGTGCGCGCCGCTGCAACGACCGCCGGCGCCTGGCCGCGCAGCACGCTGTTGCCGCTGAACAGCACGCGCTGGTCGATCGCCGGCGGGTTGAGCCAGTCGCGCTCGTCGAGGGAATAGGCTGCGATGGCGTTGCGGTAGCAGGTCGTCTCAACGTGGCTGCGGGCGATGCCGCGTTCGAGCATCAGCCGCGCGGTCTTCGGCACCGCCAGCGGATCGGACACCCCCCAGTCGGCGCTGGAGTCGACGATGATGCGCTCGGAGCCGAAGCGGCGCACCACCTCGACCATGCGCTCGGAGCCCATCTTGGTGCGCGGGTAGAGGGTGAAGGCGGCCC
>JFJP01012211.1_pt1 | contig 18624 bp, 15 predicted proteins | sample 431651 | NCBI WGS metagenome assembly JFJP01 (sample SAMN02602958, study PRJNA72255) | Microbial mat metagenome, whole genome shotgun sequencing project. | biome: fresh water; feature: sink hole; material: water; isolation source: purple microbial (photo- and chemosynthetic) mats found in...
GAGGAAGGCGATGGCCTTAGGATCGTCATTTACGTCGATGAGAAGCCGATCGTTGAAAGCATCACATTTTCCAAGATCCGTTATTACAACAAGAAGGTCGTTCTTTCCAAGATCAAGACCCAGATCGGAAAATTCCTCGACAAGAAGTCGCTCAACGACGATATCAATACCATCAAGGAACTTTACGTCAAAAAGGGGTTGACCCAGGCGGAAGTAGATATCGAACAGTTCATGGATGAGGCGACAAACAAGGTCAGCCTGCATGTGATCATCCGTGAAGGTTATCGTGTCAAGATCAGGAAGATCAGGGTCCTAGGTAACGCGGCTTATAATGATGATAAAGTCATCAAGGTCATGAAATCGCGTTCGGCATGGGTCTTCAATTCTGGATACTTGAAAGAAGATGTCCTTAATGAGGACATGGATCGTGTTCAGGCTTTCTACGAGAAAAATGGTTACATTGATGCCAAGGCGGCATATGTCGTCGATAAGCTTCATCAAGGGCTTGTGAACGTCGATCTGACGGTCGAAGAAGGCAAGCGGTATTATGTCGGTGATATTTCGGTGGCGGGCAATGCGATCGTTTCCAAACCCGAGATCGAAACCTCGATGAAGGATATCAAAAGAGGCAAGATCTTTTCCAAGGCGAAGCTCGCTGATGATCTGGCGAATATCCGCTCCTTGTATTTTGACAAGGGATACATTTTTGCGAAGGTCAATGAATCCACGTCGCTGAATCCGCAGGATGGCCGTGTTGACCTGAAGCTTGATGTGGAAGAGGGCGGGATCGCTTATATCAACAAGATCAAGGTCCAGGGCAATACCCAGACCCGTGATATTGTCATCCGCAGGGAATTGCGCATGTACCCCGGCGATCAGTTCGACGGTGTGAAGCTTCGCCGCAGCAAGGAACGCCTGGGGAATCTCGGATATTTTGAAGATGTGAATTTTGACATTCAGGACACGGATGTTCAGGATCAGAAAGACCTGATGGTGGAAGTCAAGGAAGCCAAGACCGGGTCGTTCAGCTTTGGCGGCGGTTATTCGACGGTGGACAGCCTCATCGGTTTTGTGGAGGTCGAGCAGAAGAATTTTGATTTCGCGAATTGGCCTTCGCTGACGGGTGGCGGACAGCGGTTGAGCGCACGCGCCGAACTTGGTTCTACGCGTAACAGCCAGATGCTTTCGTTCACTGAGCCCTGGATGTTCGATTATCCGGTCTCGGGCGGATTTGATCTTTACCGCACCCAGCAGTTGCGTCAGGATGATACGGGGTACGCTTATGACCAGACCCGTACCGGTATTAAGTTGCGCGCAGGCAAAGAGATCTCCGATAATTTGTCGACGGCCGGGTATTACCGCCTCGAGAATGTCGAGATCGATAACATGGAAGATAATGTTTCCGCGGATCTCAGGGATGAGATCGGTAAGAATATGGTCAGTTCCGTGGGTGCTTCTTTGACCAACGACCATCGCGACAGTACGATATCTCCGACCAAGGGTTGGGTCGGTACGGTTTCCTCTGATGTGGCGGGCGGACCATTCGGCGGGGATAAGGATTTCTATCGCCTTGAAACCAACGGGGCGTATTATGTTCCTTTGAAGTATAATGCCGTGGTTGAGTTCAGCGGGCGTGCGGGCATGGTTGATGCCTATGGCAGTTCGCAGAAGGTCCCGATCTTTGAACGTTATTTTGCGGGTGGTGCACAGTCTATCCGCGGTTATAGCGAGCGCGCGATCGGTCCTATTGATTCCAATACTCAGGATGCTATCGGCGGCGAGACGATCCTTTTGGGCAGCGTTGAATACACGATCCCTCTGGTCGAAGTGATCAAGCTCGCGACATTCTTTGATATCGGCAATGTGTGGGCTAGGACAGCGGATTTCGGCAAGAATAAGCTGTATTCGGGGTATGGTATCGGGTTCCGTGTGAAGACCCCGATCGGCCCTATGAAGTTGGATTATGGCATTCCGCTGGATAAAGAACCTGGTGAAGACAGCCAAAAGAGCGGCAAGTTTTATTTCAGCGTGAGCCGCGGATTCTAATTTATTGATGATATAATTTTTGTATAAAAGGAGGAAGGTATGAAGTCGTTAAAAGTATTATCGATTATCGCGTGTTTGATCATGGCGGGTATGTTCCTCATGCCCCTGGCGCAGGCGCAGGATTTTAAAGGCAAGGTGGCTTATGTGGACCTGGCGCGCATGTTCGATGAGTATGAAAAGACAAAGGCTTACGACAAGGTCCTTGAAGCGGATAACAAGAAGTTCCAGGAAGAGCGCACGAAGAAGATCGATGCGATCCGCGATCTTCAGGGCAAGTCTGCCGCGCTGAAAGAGGATGAGAAGGCCAAGGCCGAGAAAGATATCGAGAAATTGAAAGCTGAACTGCTTGCATTTGACCAGCAGAAGCGCACGGATCTGACAAAGGCTCGCGACGAGAAAGTCCGTGAGATCCTCATGGAGATCGAGAAGACGGTCAGTGAATATGCAAAGAAGGAAGCTTACGCGTATGTGTTTAATGATCGCGTGCTTATTTACGGCGATCAGAGTATGAATATCACGGAACCTATCCTTAAAGGTTTAAACGAGGCTTATACGAAGCAAAACAAGAAATAATCTGCTTGATGAAAAAGACGCTGGCTGAGATCGCAAAGGAAATCCAGGGGCGCGTCGTCGGTGACGACGCGCTTCTTATTAATGGTATTGCCGGGATCAAAGAAGCCCAGGCCGGGGATTTGACATTTTTGGCGAACCCCCGCTATCTTCCTCTGGCCGCGACCACGTCTGCATCGGCCATCATTGTGGGCAAAGATGTTCTGGTGGAAGGCAAGACGGTTGTTCAGACCGAAGACCCGTCACTGGCATTTTCCAAAGTTGTTTTCATGATCAAGGAAGATCTTACACCCCGGTTTAAAGGGGTGCATCCGACGGCGATCATTGATCCGTCCGCGGTCATCGGGGACGGTTGCGGCATTGGTCCGTATGTTGTGATCGAGAAGGATGTGCGTATCGGATCGCACACGGTCATTTGTGCCGGAACCTTTATCGGGCAAAAGACCTCTGTCGGGGATCGTTGTCTGCTTTATCCGAATGTTACGCTGCGCGAGAATGTGAGCATTGCCGACAGGGTTATTATTCACAGCGGTACGGTGGTTGGAGCTGACGGGTTTGGGTATGTCCTTGTGAACGGGGCGCATCAAAAGATCCCGCAGATGGGGACGGTTGTGATTGAGGATGATGTTGAGCTTGGGGCTTGTGTGACCGTTGATCGTGCGCGATTTGAGCGGACGTTCATCGGTCGGGGTACCAAGGTCGATAATCTGGTACAGATCGGCCATAACGCGCATATAGGCCCCCATTGCATCATTGTTGCGCTCGCCGGGGTGGCCGGAAGCTGTCATATGGGAGACCATGTTATTGTGGCAGGGCAAGTCGGGATGGGCGGGCATTTGAATATCGGGGCAGGCGCGGTCATTGCGGCCCAGTCGGGTGTCATCAAGGATGTTCCTGCGGGTGCCAAAATGTTCGGGACACCGGCTAAGGATTACAAGACCGCTGTTCGTGAAATGGGCCTGGTAAGCCGGCTTCCGCAATATGTCGAGAAGCTTGAGGCTCTCGAGCAAAAAATAAAGTTACTCGAAGAAAAGTTGAGATCATGTTAAAGCAAAAGACGATCGCGAAAGAAGTAACCCTTAAGGGCAGGGGATTGCATACGGGTCATGATGTGAAGGTGGTCTTTAAGCCTGCGCAGGTGCATGAGGGTATCAGATTTGTACGCATCGACCTTCCTGGCCAGCCTGTGATGAAACTCGGTGATATGGATACCATTGTCGGTGGAGAGGCCGGCCGCTATTCTGCGCTTAAGAATAAAGACGTATTTATTTACACGGTTGAGCATTTGGTCAGCGTTCTGGCGGGACTCGGGATCGATCATGTGACGGTTGAGATCGACGGAGATGAAGTTCCGGGTTTTGACGGCAGTGCTGATGAATATGTGCGGGCCCTCAAGTCTGCCGGTATGGTTGATCTTGAGGCTGACAAAGAGTTTTTTCAGATCCAGGAGCCGATCTGCGTGTCGAAGAATGGCGCATCTGTGATGATCATTCCTGCGGATGAACTGAAGATCTCTTATGCCCTGGAATATCCGCATCCCATGCTCCGGCAATCGGCGACGTTTACGATCACACCGGAGATTTATGAGAAAGAACTTTCCCGTTGCCGTACGTTCTGTTTGAAAGAGGAAGCGGATGCGCTTTTGGCCAAAGGCCTTGGCCAGGGAGCGACAACGACCAATACCCTTGTGTTCGGACCGGATGGCGTCGTGGATAATACATTGCGCTTTCCCGACGAGGCTGCACGTCATAAAGTCCTTGATTGCCTGGGAGATCTTTATCTGCTCGGGATGCCGATCAAAGGCCATGTGTTTGCGTTCAAGAGCGGGCATAACCTGAACCGCGAACTTCTCAAGAAGATCGCGGAGCAGAAAAAGAAATACGCGTCTGTGCGTGTGCTTTCGAAAATAGAATATAAGCCCGGTTCATCGCTGGATGTCCGTGCTATCATGAATATCATCCCGCACCGTTATCCGTTCTTGCTGGTGGACCGGATCCTGGAGATCGAGTCGGGAAAGCGTGCGGTGGCGATCAAGAATGTCACAGCGAATGAAGCTTTTTTTCAGGGGCATTTTCCTGCGCGTCCTGTGATGCCGGGCGTGCTTATGGTGGAAGCCATGGCCCAGGTGGCGGGTGTTATTGTTTTGAGCAATCCGGAACTTGCGGGCAAGCTGGCGTTCTTCATGTCGGTCGACGCTGTCAAGTTCCGCAAGGTGGTCGAGCCGGGTGATCAGGTCGTGATGGAAGTTGAGATCACAAAGGCGCGTTCACGTGTGGCGCAGGCCAAAGGGGTTTGCAAGGTGGATGGTGAAATTGTATGCGAAGCTGAAATGGGTTTCGCTTTGGGAAATTAATTATGGCTAATATGATCCATTCTACAGCGATCATTGGACCCGATGTCAAGTTGGGCCAGGATGTTTCTATCGGGGCTTATGCCGTCGTTGACGGGCATGTCCGTATCGGTGATAATGTCGATATTGCGGCGCATGCTGTTGTGACCGGCTGGACCACGATCGGTGAGGGTTGCCGTATTTTTGCGCATGCGGCTATCGGTGGTGATCCCCAGGACAAGAAATACAAGCGCGGTGACAAGACGGTCCTTGAGATCGGCAAGAATAATATTTTTCGCGAGTTTGTGACCGTTAATCGCGGCACCACGGAGGGCGGTGGTTTGACCCGGATCGGTGATAATAATTTGTTCATGGCGTATGCGCATGTGGCGCATGATTGTTTTGTGGGAAGTGATTGTGTGTTTGCCAATTCAGGCACGCTCGCCGGGCATGTGGTTGTGGAAGACCGTGCTATCATCGGCGGTTTGTCGGCGATCCATCAGTTCTGCCGTGTCGGCACCATGTCGATGGTCGGAGGGTGTTCCCGTGTTATTCAGGATGTGCCGCCGTATGCCCTTTGCGTCGGGGGTCCTGCGGTTGTTTATAATTTGAATGCGGTCGGGTTACGGCGCGGGGGCATGGTGGCATCCCATATGAAGCATTTGAAAGAGGCCTTCCGTATTTTGTTCTATTCGGGGTTGGCGAAGTCCAGCGCGATCGAACAGATCGAGAAAAATGTTGAACCCATCGCTGAGGTCAGGCATCTGGTGGATTTTGCCAGGGCTTCCGATCGCGGTTTATGCGGCTCTGCCAAAGAGCCGTCTTCCGACGCATGACGAACAGGGCGAGCTCCGCGAGCGCTCTGAGCATCGGCCTTATCGCCGGTAACGGCGGATTTCCGCTCATGTTCGCCCGCGCGGCGAAGCAGCAGGGGATCCGTGTTGTAGCTGCGGCCGTTAAAGGTGATACATCCCTTCTGATCCACTCCATGGCGGACGAGGTCCGCTGGTTCTCTCCCGGTGAATTTAAGAAACTTTTTATTTATTTCCGCAAACATAACATCCGCCAGGTCCTTATGGCCGGTCAGGTCAATCCGGATCATCTTTTTAAAAAGAATGTGCCTGTGGATGAAGAATTCAAGGCTCTTTTTAATGCGCTGGCCGATCGCCGTTGCGATACGATCTTTGGAGCTGTTGCGGACCGTTTGAAGGCCGAGGGCATGGAACTTCTCGATTCGACCTTTCTTACCAAGGATTTTCTTGCGCCCCGCGGCACGCTGACCCGGCGTTCACCCTCCGTCGAGGAATTGGCGGATATTGATTTTGGTGTGCGGCTGGCCAAACAGATGGGCGGCCTTGATATCGGTCAGACTGTTGTGATCAAAGGCAAGGCGATTGTGGCCATTGAAGCGATGGAAGGCACGGACCGTTGCATCCTCCGGGGAGGTGCGATCGCACGCGAAGGTGCCGTAGTTGTTAAGACATCCAAGCCTGATCAGGACCTGCGTTTTGATGTTCCGGTCATTGGCCCCCGCACTATCCTTGCCATGAAGAAATCCCACGCATCATGCCTGTCCATTGAGGCCGGCAAGACCCTTATCATTGACCGTAAGCGCACGGTCGCACTGGCTGACAAAGCCCGCATTTCAATCATTTCCGCATGAACTGCTAATTCTAAACATCATTCTTAATAAAAACGTAGGGGAGGACCTTGTGTCCTCCCTATTTGGGCCAATACAAGGTCGGTCTCTACTTTGTTTCTGGACGGACTTTTACTGGACACCCGGTAAGGTTTTTCTTATAATGACTAAACTATTTCTAATAATTTAAAGGATTAGTTATAGGGACAGGGAATGCCTGTCCTTATATTATATAAATTAATACTAAGAGAGATGTTATGGAAATGGATGAGATCAGGCGGATCAGGATAGAAAAACGTGATGCGTTAAAGGCTTTGGGGCAGGCTCCGTATGGCGGGCGTTTCCCTGGCACCGAACCGGTCACGGCTGTTTTGGAGAATTTTGCGGAAGAAAAGCCTGCGCTTGTTGCCGGCCGTGTCATGGCTTTGCGTGATCACGGGAAAGTTTTCTTTGGCGATCTCATGGACCGCACGGGGCGCATCCAGTTGTTCTTCAAGGAGGCTGTTCTCGGCGAGCAGTGGGCGGCGTTCAAGCTGGTCGATATTGGCGATATCATCGGCGCTGAAGGAGAGCTTTTTACGACGAAGATGGGGCAGAAGAGTTTGCGCGTCAAGAAGCTCACAATGCTTTGTAAATCCATGATGACCCTGCCGGAGAAGTGGCACGGGCTTAAAGATATCGATATCCGTTACCGTCAGCGTTATGTGGATATGATCGCGAATCCTGAGGTCCGTGATGTTTTCATCAAGCGCAGCCGTATCGTTACATATATCCGTAATTTTCTGGATACGCGCGGTTTCCTGGAAGTGGAAACACCCATGCTTCAGACGCAGGCGGGCGGCGCCAGGGGCAGGCCGTTCCAGTCAAAGCATAATGCATATGACATGGATGTTTTTTTGCGTATTGCGCCTGAGCTTTATTTAAAGCGGCTTCTTGTCGGAGGTCTTGAGCGCGTGTATGAGATCAACCGTAATTTTCGCAACGAAGGCGTTTCGACGCGTCATAATCCCGAGTTCACCATGCTTGAGCTTTATCAGGCGTACGGGGATATGAATGACATGATGAGCATCACCGAGACCTTGATCAGCACATTGGCCAAAGAGATCACCGGCGATTATAAGGTCCAGTATCAGGGGCATACGATCGATTTTACAGCTCCCTGGAAGCGTGTGAGTTTCGCGGGATTGGTCAAGGATAAATTCGATATCGATCCGACCGACAGCGCCGAGACCATGCTGGCGAAGGTCAAGATCAAGCGTCCCGGCAATTACAGGGTCGACAAGCTCACCAAATCCGCGATCATGAAGATCGTGGAGGAGGTTCTTGACGAGGATGCGACCATGGACCCTGTGTTTTTCGTGGATTATTTCACATTCCTGTGCCCGCTGGCGAAGACCGATCCGGCAAACCCTGCGCTTTCGAACCGTTTTGAATTTTTCATCGCCGGCATGGAAGTGGGCAATGCGTATTCCGAGTTGAATGATTCTGAAGAACAGCGCGTGCGCCTCGAGGAAGACCTGCAGGATGATATTGAGACCGGGTTGCGGAATATTGACGAAGACTTTGTCCGTGCGCTTGATTATGGCATGCCCCCGGCGGGCGGCCTGGGTATCGGCATTGACCGCCTGGTCATGTTGTTGACGGACAGCGCGTCGATCAGGGATGTCATTTTATTCCCGCTGATGAAACCTATGGAAATAAAGCATGCGTCTGATGAGAAGACGTGCGTTAACGAATAGGACCCATGAATTACGAGTTCTGGATCGCCTATAGATATCTGGTTGCGCGCAAGGATCGTTTTTTGGCTCTCATCAACGGGGTGTCGGTGCTGGGCATTGCTATCGGCGTGGCGGCGCTCATTGTCGTTATTGGTGTGATGACCGGATTTGACCGCGACCTGAAGGACAAGATCGTCGGCACGACATCACATATGGTCGTTGAGCGTGAGACCGGGTTGAAGGACCCTTTGCCTTTAATGGCCAGGATCAAGGCCGTCAAAGGGGTTGCCGCGGCATCCATATTTATCAACGGCAATGTGTTCCTCGAATACGGCAGTCGCGCGTACGGGCTTCTTCTGCGCGGGGTCGATCCGCGTGTTGAAGGGGGTGTGACCAAGATCAATGCCTATCTCAAAGATGATTATGCGGTCGCCCAACTCGGCGAAGAGGATCTCATCATAGGACGGGAGCTGGCGCGGTATTATGATCTTAAGCCAGGGGATATGGTTTCCCTGTTGTCGCCCGTATCGGGTGTGGCCGGCGAGGGGTGGCGTTACAAGCTGAAAGTCGCAGCGATCTTTGATTCGGGGATGTATGACTATGACCGCAACCTGATCTTGGTGCATTACAGGAAAGCCCAGGAGATCTTTAATTTGGCCGATACAATGGTCTCGGGCATTGCCGTTAAACTTGACGATGTGGATATGGCGCCTCAGGTGAAAGAGGCCATGGTCAAGGAGATCGGTTTTAGTTATGTTGTTCGCACCTGGATCGAACAGAACGCGAATTTCTTTGCGGCGCTCCAACTTGAAAAGTTTGCGATGTTCGTGATCCTGACACTGATCGTGCTGGTGGCGTCGTTCAATATCGTCAGCACGCTGATCGTAACGGTCACAACCAAGACCAAGGATATCGGGATCCTGCGGTCTATTGGCGTTCCGTCGAGTTCGATCCGTCGTATTTTTACGCTTTACGGGGTTACACTCGGCGCGGTGGGAACGCTTCTCGGGCTTGCGCTCGGGATGGGATTAAGTTATGTGCTCAAGGAAACAGAACTTATCAAGCTGCCGCAGTCGGTGTATTACATTGATCATCTGCCGGTGCTGATCCAGACCGGGGATGTGCTCATGATCACAGGCAGTGCGATGCTCATCAGTTATCTGGCGACGCTTTATCCGGCGGCGAGAGCGGCAGCGCTCGAACCGGTGGAGGCATTGAGGTATCAATGATGGGGATCATGAGAGTAGGGGCCGACCTTGTGTCGGCCCGCTTTGACGGGCGGACATAAAGTCCGCCCCTACGCACCATTTGGGCCGTTATTATGTTGTTAAAAGCTGAAAATGTTTACAAGTCTTATACCGACACACAAAAGCGGGTGGATGTCCTTAAGGGCATCGAGCTGGATGTGCGTGAGGGTGAGTCTGTGGCTATCATCGGTCCGTCGGGCGCTGGGAAATCCACGCTGCTGCATGTTTTGGGAGGACTGGATGTGCCTGATATGGGGGCTGTGCTTTTGAATGGCCAGGACCTTTATGCCATGGGTGATACCGAGCGTGCAAGGGTGCGTAACAGGGGGTTGGGGTTTGTGTTCCAGTTCTATCATCTGCTGCCTGAATTCACGGCGCTGGAGAACGTGCTTTTGCCGGTTTTTGTCAATGAAGGGCGCGGGCAGATGCGGCTGTTTGAGGACAAAGGCCGTGAGGCCCTCGCACGTGTGGGGCTGGCGGATCGCGCGGGGCATAAGCCTAGCCAACTTTCTGGCGGTGAACAGCAGCGGGTGGCGATCGCGCGGGCCCTGATGAATGCGCCGAAAGTGCTTTTATGTGATGAGCCGACAGGCAATCTCGATTCTGCCTCTGGGGCGGCCGTGATCGAACTGATCCTGGGGCTTCATGCCGCAGGCCAGGCGATCGTGATCGTGACCCATGATGATGTGGTGGCGACCCGGTGTGGCCGGATCGTGCATATTAAAGACGGCGTGCTGACAAAAGTGAAATAGTTAACGGTACGACGGGGATTGATGTTTATAATAATCAAAACCAAAGTGAGGTTCTTATGTCGCTTAAGATCTATTTGAACGGAAAGCTGGTGGCGAAAGAGGACGCAAAGGTGTCGGTGTTCGACCACGGGCTTCTTTACGGTGACGGGGCTTTCGAGGGTATCCGCGCCTATAGTGGCGTTGTATTCAAGCTTGAAGAGCACATTGACCGCCTTTATGAAACATGCCATACCATGCTCATTAACACGGGCATGACCAAGCCGGAGATGATCGCGGCGGTCGTAGATACGCTCAAGGCCAATGGTTTGACGGATGGGTATATCCGCCTTGTTGTGACCCGCGGTGATGGAGACTTGGGTCTGGACCCGCGCAAGTGCAAGGGCAGCGCGAATATCATTATCATTGCGGACAAGATCACGCTTTACCCCGAGGAACTTTACAGGAACGGGCTGACGATCGTGACGGTGCCGACAGTGCGCAATCATCCCGAGGCTATTAATCCTCAGTTGAAGTCGCTGAATTATCTGAACAACATCATGGCGAAGATCGAAGCGAATAACGCGGGCGTTCCTGAAGCGATCATGCTTGATGGCAGCGGGTATGTGGCAGAATGCACAGGCGACAATATTTTCATGGTCAAGAAAGGCATCCTCAAGACACCGCAGCAGGGCCGTTTGCGCGGGATCACCCGTGATGCGGTCATGGAACTTGCGGCGAAAGACCTTAAGCTTGATGTGCAGGAAACATTGATCACGCGCCATGAACTTTTCAATGCGGAAGAGGTTTTTCTGACCGGAACGGCTGCTGAACTTATTCCGGTCGTTAAGATCGACGGCCGTGTGATCGGGGACGGCAAGCCGGGCCCTGTGACCACGAAGCTCCTCAAATTGTTCCACGAGGTCACACGTAAAGACGGCGTTAAATTTGGAAATTAAAGGGTAGGGGCGGGCCCCTGTGCCCGCCCTTATATTCATTATGAAATGCGATAAATGCACCAAAAAAGCAACGGTTCACCTGACCGAGATCGTCGACGGAAAGGTTATGGAAATGCATCTGTGCGAGGACTGCGCGCGGGAGCAGAGCCAGAATATGGAACAGCAGTTCGGTCTCGCGGATCTTTTGGCTGGGCTTACGGATTTCGGCAAGCATGTCCCTGATGTTCAGCAAAAATCTGTGACCCTCCAGTGTGCAACATGCGGCCTGACCTATGACGATTTCCGCAAATTCGGACGATTCGGATGTGCGCAGTGTTACCTGGCGTTCAAGCCGCAGTTAAAGACGCTCTTGAAGAAGATCCATGGTTCCAGCGTCCATCTGGGTAAGTCTCCGTTGAAAGTCATGCCTTTGGATGGCGTCTCTGTGGCGGCGGTCCCTGACGTTGTGACAGAACAGCAGGAAGTTGTTGATCCGGTTGAACTTTTGCGCCGGCAGTTGCATGAAGCCATTGAACATGAGGATTTTGAGCGCGCCGCCATGCTGCGCGATAAGATCCATGAGCTGGAAGGGCGGGCTTAAAGTTATGGAATTGAATGATCTTACACACAGCACCGGAGAATGGCTGAAAGGCACAGGGCCCTTTGCGCATATTGTGCTCTCTTCGCGTATCCGTCTGGCCCGCAATCTGACGATCGTGCCCTTTACGAATCGCGCAGAGAAGAAGGATCTTGAGACGGTGCTTACCGCTGTTCAGTCGGCCATCGCCAGGATCTCGTACTTTAAGGATGCTACGTTCTTTCGCTTAAATGAACTGGATAATGTTGACAGGCAATTTTTAGTTGAGCGGCATTTGATGAGCCATGACCATGCGGCTAATCCCCAGGGCAAGGCTGTTATCGTCTCGAAAGAAGAAGCCCTTTCGGTCATGGTCAACGAAGAAGACCATTTGCGGCTTCAGGTCATGCAGTCTGGCTTTGATCTTGATGCGACCTGGCAGGCCATGAATGCGATCGACAATGCGCTCTCGGAGGAACTTCCGTATGCGTTTTTACCGGAATGGGGTTTTCTGACAGCGTGTCCGACGAATACCGGAACGGCCATGCGGGGCTCCGTGATGGTGCATTTGCCCGCGCTGGTCATGACGCGACAGATCAACAAGGTTTTGATGGCCATTTCGAAACTGAGTTTTGCTTCACGCGGGTTTTACGGCGAGGGGACACAGGCGGTCGGGAACTTTTATCAGATCTCGAATCAGGTGTCATTGGGTCACAGTGAACTGGATATCATCCAGAATATCAACGGGCTGATCCGTCAGATCATTGAGCAGGAAGAACAGGCGCGTCAATCGCTCCTGGTGCAGAACCGTTCTGTGCTGGAGGACAAGATCTGCCGGGCGCTCGGAACGCTTAAGAATGCCCGTATCATTTCCAGCCAGGAGACCATTGAGCTTTTATCCATGGTCCGGCTTGGAGTTGATGTCGGGATCATTACAGACCTTGATCCCAAAGCGTTGAATGAATTGTTCATTATGATCCAGCCGGCGCATTTGCAGCGGATCGAGGGGAAAAAGTTGGGGACGGCGGAACGTGATACGCGCCGGGCCCGTTTGATCCGTGAGAAATTTCAGAATAAAGCTTAAAATCAGGAGGCAGGGACTATGTTTAACCGCTTTACAGAACGCGCGCGCAAGGTCATTGTTTTCGCCAAGGAAGAGGCGCGTCGCTTCAATCATGATTATATCGGTACGGAACATTTATTGCTCGGCCTTATCCGTGAAGGTGAGGGCGTGGCAGCATCGGTCCTGCAGAAGTTGGGCGTTGATCTGGAGTCGATCCGTATTGAGGTGGAAAAACTTGTTCAGCCCGGTCCGCAGACGCAGGTCGTCGGGGATATTCCGTTCACGCCGCGTTCGAAGAAAGCCCTGGAACTTGCGGCTGAAGAGGCGCGCGCGCTTGGGCATAATTATATCGGCACAGAGCATCTTTTGCTGGGTCTCGTCAAGGAAGGTGAAGGGATGGCCTATCGCGTCCTTTTAAATCTCGGGCTTGATCTGGGTAAGCTCCGCAATGAGGTCATGGAACTTCTGGGCAGCGGGATCCCGGGCTATGCCCAGCAGCAGCAACAGCAGCAACCTCCCCAGGAGCAGGGCGCGAAGCCGACGAGTAAAACGCCGGCGATCGATGCTTACGGGCGCAATCTGAATAAATTCGCACGGGATGGGAAACTTGATCCCGTTATCGGCCGCAAGAACGAGATCGAGCGTGTGATCCAGATCCTTTCCCGCCGGACGAAGAACAATCCCGTCTTGTTAGGTGAGGCGGGCATCGGCAAGACGGCGATCGTTGAGGGCCTGGCGCAGCAGATCGTGGCCGGAGATGTCCCCGAGATCCTTCGGGACAAGACCATTGTGGTCCTCGATCTTGCGATGATGATCGCAGGGACGAAATATCGCGGGCAGTTCGAAGAGCGCATCAAAGCGGTCATGGAGGAGCTCAAGCGCAGCGGGCGGCTTATCCTTTTCATTGACGAGATCCACACGCTTGTCGGTGCAGGTGCGGCCGAAGGCGCCATTGATGCGGCCAATATCCTCAAGCCGGCTCTGGCGCGCGGCGAGATCCAGTGCATCGGGGCCACAACCCTTGATGAATATCGCAAGAATATTGAGAAGGATGCGGCGCTGGAACGGCGTTTTCAGACCATCATGGTCCTGCCGCCGTCTGTGGATGAGACGATCCAGATCCTCAAAGGTCTGCGCGATAAATATGAAGCGCATCATCGTGTCAAATATTCAGATGTTTCGCTGGAGGCTGCGGCGAAGCTTTCCGACCGTTATATTTCCGGTCGTTTCCTTCCGGACAAGGCGGTGGATATCATCGACGAGGCAGGTGCGAGTGCGCGTCTGAAGGCGATGGTCACTCCGGATGATATCAAGCAGATGGAAGCCGAGATCGAGAATTTCCGCAAGGAGAAGGAAAGTTACATCAAGCGCCAGGATTTCGAGAAGGCGGCGAATATGCGCGATCAGGAGCGTGCGGTGCGCGAGCGCATGGAGAAGCAGCGTTCCGAGTGGATGGCCAAGAGGGATGACGCTTCCCTGACGATCGGCGAAGAGGATATTGCGCGCGTTGTTTCGCAATGGACCGGAGTGCCGCTGGTGCGCCTCGAGGAGAAAGAGGGCGAACGTCTTTTGAAGATGGAGCAGTATCTGGACAAACAGGTCATTGGTCAGGAAGAGCCGATCAATGCCATTGCGCGCGCGGTGCGCCGTTCGCGTGCGGGCATCAAGAACCCGCGCCGTCCGATCGGTTCGTTCATCTTTTTAGGCCCAACGGGCGTCGGCAAGACCCTTTTGGCGCGCGAACTTTCGGAGTTCATGTTCGGTGATGCGAATGCACTGATCCAGATCGATATGTCCGAATACATGGACAAGTATAACGTATCGCGCCTGGTCGGAGCTCCGCCGGGATATGTTGGTTATGAAGAGGGCGGCCAGTTGACGGAGAAAGTCCGTCGGCGTCCGTATTCGGTGGTCCTCCTTGATGAGATCGAGAAGGCGCATACAGATGTGTTTAATGTGTTATTGCAGGTGTTGGAAGAAGGACGTTTGACGGACAGCCTCGGGCGTGCGGTGGATTTCCGGAACACGGTGATCATCATGACGTCCAACATCGGTGTTGATGTCCTGAAAAAGCAGGGATCTCTCGGGTTTGCCACACGCACCGATGAAGATACGTATGACAAGATGAAAGAAAAGCTTCTGGCCGAAGTGCGCCGTCATTTCAAGCCGGAATTCCTTAATCGCATTGACGATACTATTGTGTTCAAGCCGTTGACGAAGGATCATCTTTACAAGATCATTGAGCTTGAGATCGCCGAGGTTTCAACGCGTTTGAAAGACAGGGCGATCACGATAGAATTGTCGCCGGAGTCGATCGACTTCCTGATAGAAAAGGGTTTTGATCCTGTTTTCGGGGCCAGGCCTTTAAAGCGCACGATCCAGCGGTATCTTGAGGACCCGTTATCAGAAGCGCTTATTGCCGGGACGTTCAAGGACGGGAGCAAGATCGCGGTCAGACGAGAGAACGATAAGCTTGCATTTGTGTAAACCATGAGATCATGGCACAAGACATGGATGATATGTTGGGTGGTCGTGTGTGCCGCCGGAGCGCCGGTTCGGGCAAACGATAGCGAGATCCCGCGCGCGGTGATCCCTTTTTCGGGTGTTCTCGATCTCAAGGCCGGAAAAGTTGAGGTGGTCCTCGGATCTGAAGGCAGCGCGGACGACAGGTCTTTGGTTCTTAGCATTGTCCGACCTGCCGCCGGACGTTATGATCTTCAGGCGGATATCCGTCACATGGGCACACCGCTCGGAGATCTTGCGGCTGTGCTGACCGGCCGGTTTGAACTGGTAGGACCGGATCCGCTGCGCAGGGAGCTTCTGGGTGAAGTTGCGACGCGTTACACCTTGCTGAATTATAAACCGGTCCGTGATGTTTATTTCAAGTTTGCGGTACGGGATCGGCGTTTGACCATTGATCCGTTATGGTTTGGCGTATTGTCAGGACATGGCCAGATCGGTCTTATGGGCCAGCATGACATGGATATCACCCTCGAGCTTTTGCCGGCGGACCTTGATGAGTTCTGGGGCATGCTGCGGGCGAGGGGGATGAAAACACCGCCTTTGAGTGGCACGATGACAGGTTCTTTGCTGTTGCAGGGGCCGTGGAATAAGCCTGTTGTCAGCGGGCACGTCGCCGCGTACAAGGGGCAGTTGAAGGACCTCGGATATGAGACGATCGATCTGCGGTTCCAGGGAACGTACCCGGTGATACGCCTTGATAACGCCCGGATCGTATCTTCAGACGGACCGAGTTTCAGGATCGGTGGAGCTCTTGACCTGAGCGATCTTGCGCGGTTTGAAACACAGGCCCGGCAGCTGAAACGGGAATTCATTGTTTCTGATGATAGCGGCCGGCGTACGTGGGCCTTTCGGCTTAACAGTTCAGATGGGCACGCAACCCGTCTCAAGTCTTTTGTCAGTGGTGAGGCCGATGGCCGCAATGAGGGTGATGCTGTTATCGGGCTTGAGAAACACATAGGGTTTTAAATATGCGCTACGCGTTTATCCAAAAAGGGATACTGGCTCTGGATGAAGTTCTCCGTTACGCCGGACAGTTGTCGCTTCTTTTGGCGCGGATCATTTCGGCTGCGGTTACGCCACCGTTCTCGGCCTATCGGATCCTGTCGCAGGCCAGGCGTGTGGGTCCCGGCAGTTTTATGATCGCATGCCTTGTGGCGCTTTTTGTGGGTATGATCATTGCTCTGCAGATGGCTTACATGATGCTCAAACTTTCTGCCGAGATCTATATCCCGAACGTGATCGCTGTTTCTCTTACGCGGGAACTAGGGCCGGTACTGACAGCGCTGATTGTGGCAGGTCGGGTAGGTGCCGGGATCACGGCGGAGATCGGTTCGATGGTCGTGACCGAGCAGGTTGATGCGCTGAAGGCTTTTGCTACGGACCCTGTCCGGTATCTCGCGGTGCCGCGCTTTGTAGCGTTGGCGTTCATGCTGCCTGTGTTGACGGTTTTTGCTGTTATTGTCGGGATAACAGGCGGGTTCTTGATCTGCAACCTCAAGTTGTCGATCAGTTCCAATATGTATTGGACCATGGTGGCCGATTCGCTGGCGATCAAGGATGTTGTGACAGGATTGGCCAAGACCCTCTTTTTCGGCATGATCATTGCGACGGTCGGATGTTTTGAAGGCTTGAATGTCAAGGGAGGCGCTGACGGGGTCGGTCGGGCAACAACGTTGTCTGTGGTGAGGTCATTTATCCTGATCATCGTGTTCGATTGTTTCTTTACGTTCATATTTTATTTCTTGTTCAATGCATGATCTGCCGGGGCATGATGGGAATATATGATTGAGATACAGGATCTTTATAAAACATTCGACAAGGTCCAGGTCCTCAATGGACTGAACCTGAATGTCCGTGAAGGCGAAACCAAGGTCGTGATCGGCCGTTCGGGCGCGGGAAAAAGTGTCCTTTTAAAAAGCATTGTGGGGATCCTGCGTCCCGAAAGAGGTTCGATCAAGATCAATGGTGTGGATGTGACACGGTTGTCTGACGGGGAGTTTGATGCTGTCCGGCGCAATATCGGTCTTGTTTTCCAGGGAGGAGCTTTGTTTGATTCGCTCAATGTAGGCGAGAATGTCGGATTTGTGCTCGATGAGTTTTCTTCGATGCCCGCGGCCGAGAAGCGTGAACGCGTGGCGCAGGCGTTGTCGCTGGTGGGATTGAGCGGGATCGAGGATATGATGCCGTCACAACTTTCCGGCGGAATGCGCAAGCGTGTCAGCCTTGCGCGTGTCCTTTGCATGGAGCCGAAGATCATTTTGTACGATGAGCCAACGAGCGAGGTCGATCCGATCACGTCGGATGCGATCCAACGCTTGATCGTCGGCATGCGCGACCGTTTGAAAGTCACATCGATCGTGGTCATGCATGATATGAATGCCGCTTATAAGGTCGCAGATTCGATCGCCATGTTCTATCATGGGCAGGTTATTGCAGATGGGACTCCCGAGGAGATCCGCAATTCGCGTCACCCCGTGGTCCGGCAGTTCATCAGCGGGGATGCGACAGGTCCGATCACGGAAGATGAGAGCATGAAATTCGGGCATGTGAAATAAGGAAACAATGGAGAACGTGTATGCCTAAAGAATCAAATCTGGAGATCAGGGTTGGGGCTTTTGTTATCGGGGCGATCGTGTGCCTGATCATTTTTGTTTTTTCGATCAGCGATTTTTCCATTTTCAAGCAGGGTGAAAGTTATCGCGTGATGTTCCATTTTGCCAATGGCTTGAAGAAAGGCGCTCCTGTGCGTGTGGCCGGGGTTGATGCCGGGCATGTTCGCGGCATCCGGGTGACGCATGATGCGCTGACGCGTTTGACCGATGTTGACGTCGATATTTGGATGGAAAAAGGCCATGCGCTTCCTGTTGATTCCAAGTTCATGATCAATCAGCTTGGACTTCTGGGGGAAAAATACCTGGAGATCATACCGGGGCAGGCACAGGCCCTGGTGGTATCAGGAGCGGCGGTGCGCGGGGAGGATCCGCTGCCTATGGAGAATATCACGAAGACCATCGGGAATCTCGGAGCGCAGGCGCAGATCACACTCAACAACATTAATACGGGTATTTTATCGGAGGCGAACAAGTACGCTCTTAGTGTGACGCTCGCGAATATGGCGAAGATGACGGAGCGTATCAATACGAGTATTCTGACAGAGGCGAATGCGACAGCTTTATCTACGACGTTGGCCAATACGGCGGTTATTACGGACGGGGTCAGGAACGGACAGGGTACGGTCGGGAAGTT
>JFJP01032963.1_pt1 | contig 18621 bp, 17 predicted proteins | sample 431651 | NCBI WGS metagenome assembly JFJP01 (sample SAMN02602958, study PRJNA72255) | Microbial mat metagenome, whole genome shotgun sequencing project. | biome: fresh water; feature: sink hole; material: water; isolation source: purple microbial (photo- and chemosynthetic) mats found in...
TCACTGCTAAAGCAAAACCACTTTCAAAACAACCCACATAATCTGGCGTATTTACCGTGACGATAGGAATGTGATCAAATTGAGGATATTGTTCACGAAAGGTTTTCAAACCCATCACAATATCACTTCCTTGGGTTTCAGAAAGCCCCGTTGAACACAATCCCAATATATCAGGTTTGCTTTTTTCACAAATGGCTTTCAAACCGTCGACGATATTCTCCAATGCACCCATTACCGTGCTAATTTGATCCATCGCGGTGGTTTGTAAAGGAATGGGTTCTCTGAAATGTCTTACAAAGAAAACTTTACCGAATGCCGTGCAACCTTGCGAGCCGTGCAACATTGGAATTGCGCGTCGAAAGCCTAAAAATGCCAATGCCGCACCGATGGTTTGGCTGGATTTGAGTGGCAAAACCGACAAGGCTTTGTTGCGTTTGATAATGTCAGCCATGATAACCTCGCACAGTGTTTTTGATATGCAAGGCAATGGTTATTCCAATTAGATAACTAATTGATTTTAAAGGCGTTTTTAAAGGAGGAATTTGTCGCAAAACCACCAAAAATAAATTTCATGTAGTTTTTACGACAAAATAAATGATTAATTAGGTAACACAAGTTCGTAAGGAGTTTTCAGTTGATAATCAGATTTCTTCAACATTTGCTCATATTCGCTCAAATTACCTTGATTAGGTTGTTTAACCAATTTCAAACCTGCGTTGAAATGCGTTAAAAGCTGTTGATCTTTGCACGCAATTTGATAGGGTTGTGGAGAAAAAAGAGGAGTTACTTTTATTTTATAACCACTAAAACTTTCGGGAGGGGTTTTATTTGCAAGTTCCTCTCGTTTTTTTCGTTCAATTTCATGAAGTTTGCTCTCCATTTTTCTATAGTAAAAATCAAACATCAATACGTCCATTAATAACACATCAACTGTTTGATGATAAAGCATAAGAATTTGACTGGCTTTGCTCGAATGTTCCCGATAAGACGAACTATCCAAATTCAAATGTTGAAATCCTAAGATTTTATCCGCACGTTTAAAGGCTTCTACTTTTTTGCCTTTCAAATCATTAATGGTTTGAATCTTGAAATGAGGATTCTCTAAATAAATTGCAACATCTTGATAAGGAACAATAGGATCAGAGAAATAGCTTTTAACGCCATAAATATCACCAACACCAGAAGGTTCTATAACAGTTGTAATACAATGCAGTTCATCTTTATTGGCATATTGTTGCTTACGGTTATTTGTATATTCAAAAACGGCTTTATAACCAGCCAATTCAAATGATCTTTCAATAATTTCTTGCTCTAAACCTGTATGATCTGTTGCGATTAAATAAGGTGGCATATTTATTTCTGATGCACCAATTTTTATCTGTTTTCGCGTATCAAGTGGTTTAGGAATAGGTTTCTGGCATTGTGGGCAATCATTGGTTGGCAGACAAGCGGCTAGAAATAGTGTAGAAATACCCACGACAACATAACGAAACATGGCTTTTTTCCTCATAAATTAAGGCGCATTGGGGTGCATAAAATTGTGCATGTATGTTATGGGAGAAGTGAAAGAACCCGCGCCCCGATGAATATCATGAGTCATTTGTCCCATTTGAGCATTCATGCCATTAACATTTGCCGCCATGAAATGCACATCATTTGTTAAAATAACCATGTTGCTCGACATTGATGCGAGGGTTTTGTTCATATCTTTTTGAATAGCGGCGATTTCACGATTCATTTCTGTCATGCTTGCGTTCATATCGACGATATTAATGTTCATTTCTTTCATATCGCTCGCCATTTGAGTCATATTTCCCGCCATTTTGTTCATATCGGTGGACATACTTTTCATATATTCGCGCATATACCCCATTGAACATTGCATATCCATCATTGAAAGCATCATTTGATACATAACGCCGCACATAAGCGCTCCACCAATCCCACCAAAAATGAGCAACATGAGTTTTCCAATCCCCATTTTAGTTGAAGAATCATGAGAAGTTGTTGACATATTATTTTCCTTTCTATCAAACCGAATAATGTTATCAGATCGTGGTATTTTTTATTTCTATTTCTATGGTGATTTCAACCATTGCGCGGCACGTTTGGCGAAATAAGTTAAAATACCATCTGCACCCGCTCTTTTAATGCACAATAACGACTCTAAAATCACCGCTTGCTCATTCAACCAACCCTGTTTTGCTGCCGCCATCAGCATTGCATATTCTCCACTCACTTGATATACAAAAGTCGGCGCACCAAAGGTTTCTTTGACCCGCCGCACAATATCCAAATAAGGCATACCAGGTTTAATCATTACCATATCTGCGCCTTCTTTCAAATCGAGAGCAACTTCACGCAATGCTTCATTTGAATTTGCGCTATCCATTTGATAATTATACTTATTTCCGCTTCCTAAATTACCCGCCGACCCGACCGCATCTCGAAACGGTCCATAGAAACTCGACGCATATTTCGCCGAATACGCTAAAATGCGGGTGTTTTTAAAGTGAGCATTTTCAAGGGCTTGGCGAATCAATCCAATTCGACCATCCATCATATCCGACGGTGCAACAATATCCGCGCCCGCTTCGGCGTGTGAAAGTGCTTGTTTTACAAGGACTTCTGTTGTTTCATCATTTAAAACATAACCCGCGTCATCAATTAACCCATCTTGTCCGTGCGTGGTGAATGGATCGAGTGCAACATCGGTAATTATTCCTAATTCTGGGAAACGTTTTTTTATTTCACGAACAGCGCGTTGTGCTAATCCGTTGGGATTGTAAGCCTCTGAAGCATCTAAACTTTTTATTTCTAGCGGCGTGACGGGAAATAACGCAATCGCGGGGATTCCTAATTGCAATGCGATTTCTGCTTCTTTTAATAATTCATCAATGCTGACTCTTTCTACATTTGGCATTGATGCAACGGGGATTCTCTGTTTTGTTCCTTCAACGACAAATAACGGATAAATCAAATCATTTGCAGTTAATTGGGTTTCTCGCATTAAACGTCGAGAAAAGTCATCTTTACGCATTCTGCGCATTCTAGTTGCTGGAAATTGCTCTAAAAAATTCATTTCTGTTCCTCAAAACTTACGTCTGTTTCCAAATAGGATTTGTACTAAAAAGTGTTCTTTATAATGGGTTTTCAAAAATTCTAGCGTTTCTTTCAAAGGAAATTCTTGATCTTTGTTAATAATATCATTAATCAACTGATAAAATAATTCCAATTGAATGCGCGGCTCTTTTTCTAAAAGAATGAAATCGCCTTTTTTACTATTTTTAAGTTTCTCAATTTCTTCTTTTCCAACCTTTCCCGTAATATTAGGTTGGCGGCTATCACGGTACAATCTAAAATACATTTCTTTATTACTAATAACCAATTCATTGAAATGTTGTATTCGATTAGTAAAAGCCACCCCACCTATTTGTAAAAATCCAAGTGTTACATTCCAATGATTGGTTTGAATTTCTATGCTAGATGGCAAAGATTTCTTCCCTAAACGTGGAAAATCAATTTCAAAGTTCACGATTTCTCTAAAATTTTCCAAAATTAAACGCACTTTTCCAATGTCATCATTATCATCGATAATCATTGGTTTATCGTAACTTTGCTCAAGAATCATTTGATGATGCTGCAAATAATCTTGTAATTGTTTTTCTAATTCAGATTTAACTATTTTCTTTGTGTAATTGATCGGTTTTTCTACTATTTTAGGAATAGAAATCTGAATATCGATGGGCTCAATCTCAGAAATAATAACTTGAGGTTGACTAGAAAGCAATTTTTCTAATTCAGCGACGCGGGATTTTAATAACGCAAAATCTTCACGCATTTCTTCTTCAAAACTTTTAAATGTAATAGGTAAAGGGATATTTTCTAATCGAAAACGATAATAGTTTGCCGCCCAATTTAAAGCACTTCTAATCGTTGATTGTATTAAGATTTTTTGCCAATCTTCGGGTTGAAATACCTTTGAAATATCGATATTAACTTTATTTGCACGTTGAAGAATAATCTCTTTTAAAATTTGTTGATTGGGGGTTTCTAAAATGATTTCTGATTGTCCAATTCGTTCAATAATTGAATTATCAAAGTGGTTCTTAAAATGTTGCCAACGATCATGAAATAAATTTAAAATCACTAAACTATTAGGAATTTGAGTAAAAATTTCTCTCAATCCAGAACCAAAACTCAATAAAGTCTCATGCGCATAACTTTCTCCCAACGATTCTAATTGATCAAATACCAAAATTAACGGCTCATCCATTAAAGATAATTGCGCTAAAACTTGAATCGCATTTAAAGCAAGTTCTTCTTGATTTTCCATATTAGAAATGTTTGTAAGTCCAATATCTTTTAGCTCATCTTCTTCTAATTCATGCAAATAAATATAACGTCTAATTAACGCTTTATGTTTAGCATCAGAATAACGAGTTTGCTTAATAAAGGCTCTCAAAATATTAAGAGAATTAGGAGAAAGTTCTAATGCGCCAATCCATTCAATAAAACGCTTTTCAATAGCAATCCAATTATTTGTTTTTCTTGCTGATCCTTCAGCGCCGAGTTTCTCAAAAATATTTAAAGGATTTTCATCTGTAATACTAATAATATTACGAACAGATTCAGTCGATTGAATTTTATGGTTTTCAACTAAAAATCTTAAAATATTTCCAAAACTTTTTGCAATCAAATAATCCAATTGGTTGTAACGTTCATCAACCCTTTCCATTAAGGATTCTAAAATACGGCTATAAATGTGATAAATTACGCCATTAGGATTATTGGGACAACGAATAAATAACAAACGATTACTTTTAAGATGAGTTTTAGCTAACCGCATGATTAAATGAGTTTTTCCGCTTCCCGCTTCGCCAATAATTACCGCACCTTTTGTTTGATGATTGTTATCGGTTTTAATATCTTTTAAAATGGCTTCTAAACGCGCAAATTGTTGATGATTTAAACTATCCAAATCGATATGATCTTGAAAGGGATTATCAACACGGCTGTTGCTAAATGGATTGGCGGGCATTTTGTAATCTCAAATGTAAATAAAGTTGATAGGTAAATAACGCATCATAACGTGCTGAATGGGCTTGGTTTGGATTAAAGTATTTGTTATCGACTTTTAAACCTAATTTTTGGCTTAAATAATCTAATGAATAACTCTTTTGATTAAGCAGATATTTCTTAGCTAATTCCCATGAGCATTGATGTTCAAAAGCGGGTAAATTGATATGTTGGTTTTTATAAGAATTATTTAAAATAATTAAATCATGGTCGGCGTAATGAAAAATTAATGTTTTGTTTTGAATTAAAGGAGAAACCTCTTTTAGAACTTGCAATAAAGGTTTTGCATGAGGTTGAATTTTAGCTTTTTGCTTTGTTTCACAATTATAAATAACTTTACCCAAAGAATTAACGATTGCTATTTCTGTGAGCAATGGATTTCCTTCGATTCAGTAATGCCAGAAATGATCGTATTACAACCGCCATTTATAGTTAAGTTCCTAGTAAAGTATGAAAAGATTTAAATGAGTAACTCACTTTTTTCTCTTTGTTATAATTTCTTATCGGAAATTTCTATATGTTAAAGAAATTTAACTTCATAGCCGTATGTGTGCATTTCTTTCAATACATTTTGAAATAGCAATTCCACTTGCGCAGCACTCCCTGCCGACAACTCCATTTGCTCTGGTAAATTTGCTAAGTATTCTTTAGGTGTAAAACGACGAATACCAATCAATTGGCGTTGTTCATTTTCAAACCGAATTTCTAAGTTTGGATAAGGCTGTGGAAAATCAGCTTTGTTCTCAAAAATAAACATTAATTTAACCGTATCACTTTCTTTCTCACCGCGATCCATGTATTTCTTAACTACTTGAAATAATTGGGGATTTCGTGTTATTGGCAGATCACATTGTAGATAAAGACAAGCGGTTTCTAAATGAGGACGGATTTCTGAGTTTTGTAAAATCATTTCTGGTTGTGTGAACCAAATGAATTGCCCCGTCAAACCCGCCATTAGAAACAAACTCACCACTCCCCAAATGAGATGACTACGGATTTGTTTGCTTTTCAAGCGTGCTTGCTCTTGGGCTTCTAACTCTTGCAATAACTCATCTTCAGTAATTTCATCTAAAGAATTCTTCTCTTCTTCGAGGACTTCCTCTATTTGAAAATGCAAGGCGTTAAAAACCTCGTGGCATTGCCCACAACGCACTTCTCCTTTTGCAATAATCAAATGCGAAGGTTGAACTCTAAATGCGGTTTCACAGTGTGGGCAACGGGTATAGATTTCTTCTTTCATGTTCTTTGTGCTTTCAAATAAGTTAATAAACCATTGGTCGATGGATCATAATCAAATGTGGTTTGGGAGTTTTCTAATGCTGGTAAGAGTTCTGCTGCCATTTGTTTTCCTAGTTCTACGCCCCATTGATCAAATGGATTAATATTCCAACAAATGCTTTGTACAAAAACCTTATGCTCATACAAAGCCAACAACGAGCCTAAAATCTTTGGTGTCAAATGTTTATAGGCAATGGTATTTGAAGGTTGATTTCCTAAGAAAACTCGATGAGGAACTTGCATTTCTGTCAAATCCTTTAAACTTTGACGAGTTTCTTCCTCGTTTCTCCCTTGCATTAAGGCTTTAGTTTGCGCTAACGCATTGGATAATAAGGCATTTTGTTGATTATATTCGTCGGCTTGGCTTTGTGCTGAAATAATAAAATCACTGGGAATTAATTGTGTTCCTTGATGTAATAATTGATAAAACGCATGTTGCCCATTATTTCCTAACGTTCCCCAAATCACTGGGCAAGTTCTGTAATTTAAAGTTTCTCCATTTCTGGAAACCCGTTTTCCATTGCTTTCCATTTCGAGTTGTTGCAAATAGGCGGGCAAATGTTCTAATGCACAATCATAAGGTAAAATGGCTTGAGAAGTTGTTCCAAAAAAGTTATTATACCAGAAACCAATTAAACCCAATAAAACTGGCATATTTTCTTTAAGAGGCGCATTTCTAAAATGTTGATCCATTTCATGCGCACCCATTAAGAGTTCCTCAAAGTTTTTCATCCCGATCATTAAAGCAATCGACAACCCAATTGCTGACCACAACGAATAACGTCCACCAACCCAATCCCAAAACTCAAACATATTCGCGGGATCAATGCCAAATGCTTTCACTCGAGCAGTGCTAGTAGAAATCGCTACAAAATGCTTACTTACCGCTTTTTCATCACCAAGTTTCTCAATTAACCAACGCCGCGCACTTTGAGCATTCGTCATGGTTTCTTGGGTAGAAAATGTTTTTGATGCAATCACAAATAACGTCGTTTGTGGATTGATTTTCTTTAATACTCGATGTAATTGCAACGCATCTAAATTTGAAATAAAAAACGCTTGCAAACGGGGATGATGATAGGTTTCTAGGGCTTCTGTGACCATTTTGGGTCCTAAATCAGAGCCACCAATCCCAATATTTACAATAAATTCGATGGATTTTCCTGTGAATCCTTTCCACTCTCCACTGTGGACTTTCTCAACAAAGTTGCTCATTTTATTTAAAACCGTATTTATTTCTGGCATAACATCTTTGTTATCCACTAAAATTGGTGTATTTGAGCGATTTCTTAATCCAATATGTAATGCTGCGCGTTGTTCTGTGTGATTTATTTTCTCACCGCTAAACATTTGATTTTGCGACATTTTAAAATCACGTTTTTCTAAAAAATTACAAAGTAATTCTAGGGTGTCTTTTGTCAAACGGTTCTTTGAATAATCAAACAATAAATCACAGGCTTGCAAAGAAAATTGCTCAAAACGTTGGGAATTATTTGCAAACAATTCTCTCAAATGAACATTTGCTAAGTGTTGCTGATGTTGCTCTAATTGTTTCCAAACGGTTTCCATTGGTATGTTCCTAATTTATTGGGGTTTAGTGGGTGGTCTTAATGTTAAATGCTCATTGGCATAAATAATTGCAATGATTTCTAATGGATTTTCTTCTGTTTGTCCTTCATTTAATGAAATACGCACGGCTTTTGGCAATTTTTGACGAGTTTTTCCATCCCATTCTTCTAACCAAGTGCTTTTCTCATTTTCAGTATTTTGATCGCGTTCTTCTATTTCTAAATATTCAAAATTAACTAAAAATCCTTCAAATAAATCTAAGGGTTCAGTTTTCTCTAAAAGTTTGGTTGGATTTTCTGCAAATGCAGTGGTAATTCTCACTTGTAATCCTTTCTCATCTTTACCGCGTTCTAATTGCCAAGCAGTTAATTTTCCATCTCTTTTAGGAGAAACCGTAGAAACCCATTTTAAACTATCTTTCTTGCCTTCAAAAAAGATATAAGTTTTATTTTCTGTTCTATCTGGATATAAGAAGGCAAATGCTCCTTCTAATGCGGTTTCTATTTGTAATAAGACAAGGCTTGCGTCAAATTTTTCTTCTAATTGATGTTTGGTGCGTTGCCAATCTGAAATGATAATTTTAATTCCAATGGTTAAAACAGTTGTTACTAAAGCGGCTAATGCTAAAGCAATTAATACTTCCAATAAGGTAAAACCTAACGAGCGGTTTCTAACTTTTTCCAACGGATACCGTCCAATAAAATTTCGGGTTTGCCATTTGATTGTTTCTCATTAATTTGATAGGTTTCCAATGCCCATTGAATTCGCTGAGTTTGACGTGGAATTTTCTCAATTAATTCACCTGTATCGATTGTAATTTTCTCTGCATAATCAATGGGATATTTCGGATAATCTGATTTTCTTTGAAGCAATCCAACATTTAATGCAGCGCGGAGAAATAAGATTTCATTTAAACTTTCCTCTGCTTTAAATGCTAAACGTTTGCTCCCTGCCGATAACGACATAATGCTCCCCAACGCTAATGCCGTAATTGCTAACGCTAAAAGCACTTCTAATATCGTAAAACCGCGCTGTTTCATTTGTCAGGNNGCTTCAACACTTTCTTCATAAAAATGAAATTCTCCGCCACTTGAACCTCCACTCGGATAAAAGATAACTTGCTTAGAAATTTTCTTATCTGGATTCTTTTTCTCATTGACGGAGATATTGACATTGGTTTCTTGATTAAAAATTAAAGCCGTTCTTCTCGCATATTTTAAAGCAGCGGCGGTTTCACGAACCTTTGCTTGCAATCGTGCAACTTCACCATTATTCAAACGCGGAATCACTAACGTAATTGCAATGGCAATGATTGCTAACACTAAAATAAGTTCTAATAACGTAAAACCGCGTTGTTTCATTTCCAATTTACGATGTCAGCATTATCACCTTCACCGCCTTCTTGACCATCTGCACCAAAAGAAAACAAATCGTAATCGTTGTTATGCTTTCCTGGTTTGCGATATTGGTAATCATTACCCCAAGGGTCTTTTGGAATGCTCTGTTTTTGCAAATACGGTCCTTTCCAACGTTTGCTCGAATCACTTTTAATCAATGCTTCTAAACTATCAGGGTATTTTCCTACATCCAAACGATAGGCACTTAATGCTTGATCAAACCCCGAAATTTGAGCAGCCGTTGCATCGCGTTGTGCGCCACCAAATTTCTTAAATAAGGTAGGACCTACAATTGCCGCTAACATTCCAATAATTGCCATCACAATTAACAATTCAATCAAAGTAAAGCCTTGATTTTTCTTAACTTTATACATCATTGTTCTCCAAAAAATTAATAACGTCCATAATAATCTTCAAATCGTACAATATCGTCTTCACCTAAATAACTTCCCGATTGAATTTCTATAATTTCTAAAGGAATTTTACCCGGGTTTTCTAAACGATGTTTTACACCTAACGGAATATAAGTTGATTGGTTTTCTGTTAAAAGAAATTCCTCATCGCCTTTGATAATTTTTGCTGTCCCTTTGACAATGATCCAATGCTCAGATCGATGGTGGTGCATTTGTAATGATAAACTTGCCCCGACATTAACCGTAATTCTTTTCACTTGAAAGCGCGGTTCATTATCAATACTTTCATAACTTCCCCAAGGTCGAATGACTTTGCGATGTAAATTCGCTTCACGACGCTTAGTTCTTTTCAAATGATCAACCACGTTCTTCACATGTTGAGCATAATCTTTGTGAGCAACTAATACGGCATCGGCGGTTTCTACAACAATGAGGTTTTCTACCCCTAACGTTGCTAACAAACGATATTCTGATCGCAAATAACAGTTGTTCACATTTTCAGTAAAAATATCACCTTGCAAAATGTTACCGTTGTTATCCTGTTTGCTCACTTCCCACAACGCCGTCCATGCACCAATATCGCTCCAACCTGCATCGAGAGGAATAATTGCCGCTTTAGTGGTTTTCTCCATTACCGCAAAATCAATCGATTTTGAAATACATTGCTTGAAAAGTTCTTCATCAACCCGCACAAAATCACTATTCAAATCCAACGCTAGTTTATCAAAAGCGCGTGTACAAATCTCAAAAATTTGTGGTTCAAATTGTTTCAATTCATTTAAATATGTTTGCGCTTTGAAAAGAAATATTCCACTATTCCAGAAATAGTCTTTTGTTTCAAGATATTTAATCGCGGTTTCTAAATTTGGCTTTTCAACAAATTGCGCAACCTTATGAATTTGTTGATTAATTTGCTCACCTTTTTTGATATAACCATAACCCGTTTCTGGTTTGGTTGGGACAATGCCAAACGTAATTAAAAGTTCTTGATTTGAAATAGAAAATGCCTGCTTAATAACCTCTTGAAAAATATCCACTTTTTGAATCAAATGATCGGCGGGCAACGCTAATAAAACCGCGTCGGGATCATTGTCTAACGCTGCCAATGCCGCAATTGCAATCGCGGGCGCAGTATTTCTTCCAACGGGTTCTAATAAAATCGCGCTCGGTTTTATATCAATACAACGCAATTGCTCTGCAACGAGAAACCGATGATCTTCATTACAAACAATAATCGGTGGCGCAAGATTGGGGATATTTTCTAAGCGTGTAATCGTGCTTTGTAACATCGTTTGCTCACCGACTAATGCGAGCAATTGTTTAGGATAATGCTCTCTTGAAAGGGGCCACAAACGACTTCCAATTCCGCCCGATAAAATCACTGGATGTAACATAGCTTAAAACGGTAAATGCCCAACCTCGACTGCGTTGTTTTAAGAGTTGTTTTAGATCATCAATCTTTTCTGTGGGAACACGATTTACCGATAAAATCACATCACCCGCACGCAAACCAAACTCCCATGCAGAACTGTTTTTCTTCACTTCTTTTAAGAGGATTCCATTGGCTTTTCCTTGCTCAGTTGAAATCTCAGTTTCATCTAAACGAGTGCCCTCTAAAAACTTGCTTATTTCAGACCCATTTGTGCCCATATCTTTAGCGATTTTTGCTGAAATAGTGAGCATTTTTCCTTGACGATTGATTTGAATTTCTACCGTTTCTCCAACACCTAATAATCCCAAACGATTGCGTACATCACTGGAATGATTGATAATTTTTCCATTGATATGGGTAATAATATCACCGACTTGTAATCCCGCTTGTTCGGCGGCTGAATTAGCGTGAATTTTAACAATTGCCGCACCTTTGTTATCTTGTAAATTAAAGGCATTTGCTAAATCACCTTTAATATCTTGAACTTCTAATCCTAACACACCCCGTTGCACTTCACCATGTTCTGAAAGATGCTCAACAATTTTTGAAACCATATTGATTGGAATGGCGAACCCAATTCCTACATTTCCACCACCAGGTGCTAAAATCGCGGTATTAATCCCAATTAATTGACCTTTTAAATTAATCAAAGGTCCGCCAGAATTACCCGGATTAATCGACGCATCGGTTTGAATGAAATCCTCATATCCTTCAATGCCCAAACCCGTTCTTCCTAACGCGCTGACAATACCAGAAGTGACGGTTTGACTTAAACCAAAAGGGCTTCCAATTGCAACCACAAAATCGCCCACTTTTGTTTTATCAGAATCAGCGAGTTTTACTGAGGTTAAATTTGTATTAGGTATTTTTAGCAAAGCCACATCAGTTGCACTATCGCTTCCAATCAATTCGCCTTTTAATTCTCGACCGTCTTGTAATGTGACAAATATTTCTACGGCTTTGTCGATGACGTGATGATTTGTAACCACATAACCTTTTTCTGAGTTAATAATCACGCCAGAGCCAAGGCTTTGATTTTTCTTGAATTTTGGTTTATTAGGAATACTAAAGAAATGCCGAAAGAACGGATCATTGAAAAGCGGGCTTTCTATGTCACGATTAAGCGTGGTTGTAGAAATATTTACAACAGCGGGGGTCACTTTTTCTAAAATCGGAGAAATGCTTGGCACAGGCTGATCGTCAACAAATGCGGGCAACGCAGCGGTCGCCTTAAAAACCATCGTCAATGATAAAATAGCTATTGCATAATGCTTAAAGAATCGTGTAATTTGCATGTTTTACCTCCACTCAGGTAAGCGCAATGATGTTGGGTGTATTTTACCAGTCTTCCCAACATTTGCACGCCTCTTGTTCAAAAAATAAAACAATTTTAAAGGATGGAATGTATGCAAATCATTAGGAATATCAAAGGCTTACGCGATTATTTACATCAATATCGTTCACGGCGCATCGCGTTTGTTCCAACGATGGGAAATCTCCACGCGGGACATGTGAGTTTAATCCGCGCTGCGCGACAAAGCGCCGAAATGGTGGTGGTCAGCGTGTTTGTCAACCCCACGCAATTCACAGCAGGCGAGGATTTTGAACGTTATCCACGCACCTTGCAAGCCGATAGCAAACTCATTGAAGAACTCACCGATATTTTATTTGTCCCAACCGTTTCAGAAATATATCCAAATGGAGCAAATGAAAGCACCAAAGTCATTGTTTCGGGTTTGAGTGATATTTTATGCGGCACATTTCGCCCTGGGCATTTTGGTGGGGTAACAAGTGTCGTCACAAGGCTTTTCAATGCCGTTCAACCAACCATTGCAATCTTTGGAAAAAAAGACTTTCAACAGCTCCTTATTATCAAACAAATGGCAAAAGATTTGTTAATGCCGATTGAAATCATTGGGCTAGAAACGTGTCGAGAGCAAGATGGTTTAGCAATGAGTTCACGAAATGGTTATCTAAAACCCGACGAACGTTCGATTGCCCCGCATTTGTATAAAAACCTTTTAGAAATAAAAGAAGCTATTTTAAACGGAGAGAAAAATTATCCTGTACTTAAAGAAAAAGCCATGAATGCGTTAAATAAAATTGGTTTTACAACAGATTATATTTCTATTCGTGATCGTAAAGATTTAAGTGTTCCCACAACTAAAACACCAATCGAAGAATTAATTATTCTAGGGGCTGCATGGTTAGGTTCTGCTCGCCTGATTGATAATTTAGAGGTAGCTTCTCAATGAAACAAGTATTACCCAGTGAAATTTATATCGATTTCATGAAAAAAGATAGCATCTTATCTTTATGCGAATCTCAAACGGTTGCAAAACTATTTTCTGGCTTATATTTATATGAGATTGAAGCGGGAGAAGTTTTATTTGAAAAAGACCAACCTGCTGATACTTTGTATTTGGTTTTTACAGGGAAGTTTGAAATGCTTTCTCCTAAAAAACCACCTCTGTATGTGAATGAGGGTTATTTAGGAGAAGAAGCGGTTTTAAATATGCCTTATGTTTCTCAAGTAAAAGCGCTGACCAATGCAAAAGTACTTGCTTTCTCTAATTCTTCTCTTCAACGTATTGATGAATCCATTAATTGCTTGAAAGAAAGATTCCAGCGCATTTTATTAGAACGTCATGCGCCTGATCTTATACTTCCTACCATAAAAGTTAAGCAAATTAAAATCCCAAAAATTAATCAACTTGATAAACTAATCGGTTGGGGAAGCACGATTATTATTCCACCTTTAATTTATTGGTTAACCTCGCAAATTCCTGAATTAGATGAAAATTCTCGTTTATTTCTTTCCGTATTTAGCATAACTATGTTAATGTGGATATTTTCTTTAGTTCCTATCTTTTTACCCGCCCTATTTTCTATTTTAGTTGTACTAATTTTGGGAATTGTTCCAACAGATACTGCTTTATCGGGCTTTTCATCGAGCGGTTTCTTTCTCGCATTAAGCGTTTTTGCAATAGAATTGGTGCTCACTATTTCGGGTTTAACTTATCGTTTAACTTTATGGGCATTGCGTTTCACACCTGCGTCTAATTTTGGTTATAATTTAAGTTTAACGTTGATAGGAACATTTCTAACCCCATTGATTCCTTCAGTGAATGCAAGAATAGGTTTAATTTCTCCAATTTTAAGGGATATAATTGAAACCTTAGAATTTAAGAAAAAAGGTGTTACGGCAACCACTTTAAGTATTGCAGCTTTTACGGGTGTAAGTTTGTTTTCTGCGGTATTTCTGACCAGTAAATCATTAAATCTTATTTTGTTTAGTTTATTGCCTAGTCAAGTGCAATCTCAATTTCAATGGCTTTCGTGGTTATTTGCAAGCAGCATTTCCTTTCTTATTTTATTTCTAGGTTATATGTTACTTTCTTACTTCTGGCTATGTCGACATGAGGGTTCACAAACCACTTCACAGTCATTAACTGATCGCTTACCTTTGCAACAACAAGCCTTAGGTCCCATGAGTTCAGTAGAATGGATTGCATTAATTGGAATTATTTTATTTCTCGTGGGGGTGATGACTTCCTCAATTCATAAAATTAATCCAGCATGGATTGGGATTGGTTTGTTATTTATGTTTGTGAGCTTGGGTGCATTAGATACCAAACATTTGCAAAGAGAAATTGATTGGCCCTTTCTCATTTTAGTCGGTGCAATGGTAGGCATTACGGATAGTTTTTCTTATTTGGGAATTGATAAATGGGTTGGCTTTCAACTGAAATGGTTGGGGGTCTATATGCAAACGAATTTTGAGCTATTTATTTTATTGCTGGCGGCGGTGATTTTTGTTATTCGTTTAGCATTACCGATTAATTTAGCAGTTATTATTGTTGCAACGATGTTTTTTCCTTTGGCAGAGATTTCAGGAATTAATCCTTGGATCATTGCATTTATCATTTTAACATTGGGAGAAAGTTGGGTGTTACCTTACCAATGTTCATACTATGTTCAGTTTCAAGAATTTAATGCGAAAGAAAAACTCTATGATGAAGCATTATTTTTGAAATTTAATGTTCTAATGAATGTGGTAAGATTGTTATCAATTTACGCATCGTTGTTGCTGTGGAAACAAATGGGGATTCAGTAATGCTAAATAAAGAAAGTACATTAAATTATGAGCACATTTTGTTGTTAATATTTTTGGTGTGCGTAACGGTTTTTCTAATTACTTATGCGGTGAATAAACCCCGTGTTTTAGTTCTTCATAGTTATGCAACTGATTATGCGTGGGTGAGAGATGTAAGTGTGGGAGTGAAACGTGCTTTAGATAAGAAATCTTATTCTATGCGTTGGCATTACATGGATACTAAGCGTCACCCTTATAAAGAATATATGGAACGGGCGGGAGCAACTGCGAGAAACATCATTAGAGAATGGGAGCCTCATGTGATTATTGCAATTGATGATGATGCTCAAAAGTTTGTGGCGCAATATTTCAATAATGATCCCTTTATTAAAATTGTGTACGCGGGGGTAGGTTCTGAACCTAAAGATTATGGATATGATAAGGCGAGAAACGTCACGGGAATTTTGGAAAGAATGCCATTAGATGCAATTAAGGATTTTGTTATTAAAGTACATGATAATTTTGGACATAAAAACATGCCTAAAGTAATTCATATTACCGACATTTCAAGTGCGGGTGAAGGAAACCGTAATTCTTTATTAGGATATGATTTTAAACCAGTGGAATTGATTGAGTCAATTCAAGCATTTACATTTGATGATTGGAAAGAAGCCGTTAAAAATGCGGAAGGACGCGCGGATTTCTTGATGTTCACAAACTACCATACTATTCGTCGTTCAAGAGAAGATCAACGCATTGTTCCACCTAAAGAAGTCATTGATTGGACGGAGCAAAATACGAGTTTGTTGACATTTAATGCTTGGGGTTTCTTCGTTATGGATGGTGGAATGATGTCGATTGGGGTTTCTCCGTATGAACAAGGAGAGGTTGCGGGTCAAATGGCAATTGAAATCCTTGATCATAAAAAGAATCCTCGTAATATAGAAATCCAAAAAACACAGCAATTTATTGTATATTTACGACCCAAACGCTTAATAGAAAAAGGTATTAAACTACCTCAAATTTATGAAGCCTTCGCCCGCGCTACAAATAACTACTACGAATAGAGGAAATTGTATGTATAATATATTTGAACCTTGGGAAAAAATGCAAAAACAAGTTAATGAATTGCTTGATCCCTTTGGTATAACAAAAGCCTGCGTAGATGTTCAAAAAGCATGGTTAGAAAACCCGCGACAATTGTTTAATCGAACCATGACATTAAGCGTGGATTGTTGGGCGGTTCAATCCCAAACATGGCGACGTTTCATGGGGATTCCAGAAAAAGATCAAGTCCCTGCGGTTGAATACGACGAACGCTTTGCCGATCCGATTTGGACGGATGTGGTTTATTTGGATTTCATTAAACAATATTATTTGTTAGGAACACGTTGGTTAGAAGATGCCATTTATGATTCGCCTGATTTAGATGCAAAAACACGAGAAAAATCTGCTTTTTGGGTGCGTCAATGGTTAAATGCAATTGCCCCGACTAATTATTTCTGGACAAATCCCACCGCCGTTAAAAGATTTGTTGAAACGGGCGGAGAAAGTGTTTTAAAAGGTTTGAAGAACTTAGTCGGTGATTTGAAACACAATACCATTCGCATGGTCGATACAGACGCATTTGAAGTCGGTAAGAATTTAGCGATTACAAAAGGTGAAGTGGTTTTTCGTAATACCATGTTTGAATTGATTCAATATTCTCCTCAAACTGCACAAACCCATCAAATCCCAATTTTATTTGTCCCACCTTGGATCAATAAGTATTACATTTTAGATTTAACACCAAAGAAAAGCATTATAAATTGGTTAGTTCAACAAGGTTTTACGGTGTTTTTAATTAGTTGGAAAAACCCCACTGCAGAAATGCGTCATACACGTTTTGATGACTATTTGTTGAACGGGGTTTTACCCGCGATTGAAGTTGTCAAAGAAATCTGCCAAGTTCCTCACATTCATGCGGTAGGTTATTGCATTGGTGGAACATTGATGAGCATTTTAATGGCGTGGTTAAATGCGAATGAAGAAACTGCTGGAGCAAAGTGTCCGATTAGTAGTTGGACATTATTTACCACTTTAACTGAGTTTTCAAATCCAGGGGAAATTCAAGTTTTTATCGATGAGGAAAATCTAAACTACATCGATAAACTTTTAGAGGAAAAAGGCTATTTAGATGGCAAAGCAATGGCAGATTCATTTCGTTTAATTCGTTCAAATAGTTTGATTTGGCATTATTATGTGCATAATTATTTGTACGGCGAAGATTTGCCTGCTTTTGATGTTTTATTTTGGAATATGGATAGCACCCGTTTGCCGCAAGCCATGCATTCATTTTATTTACGCGAATTATATTTGCATAATAAATTGAGCAAACCTAATGAATTAACCATTGCAGATCGTGCATTAGATTTGAGCAAAATTACTCAACCTTTATATGATGTATCGACAGAGCAAGATCATATTGCCCCTTGGAAAGAAACCTTTAAGAAATGTGCGCAGATTTCCTCTCCGATTCGTGAAGTTTTAGCGACTTCTGGACATATTTTAGGAATTATTTCTCCGCCGGTTGATCCGCCAAAACGCCGTTATTGGGTGGGCGACGCGACGGGCGCAACTGACCCATTGGCGTGGCAAAAACAACAATCGAAAGTCCCCGGGTCATGGTGGGAAGATTGGAAAATTTGGCTTGCAGATCAATGCGGTACGTTACAAAATCCACCCTCGATGGGCAATGACAAACATCCCCCATTATTGCCAGCACCCGGTTCGTATGTGCTTGAAAAATAAAGAAATGAGAACAGAATTTTTACCTTTTTCCCGTCCGTCGATTACTGAAGACGAAATCGCCCAAGTTTCTGACGTTTTGCGTTCGGGTTGGATCACGACCGGCGCGAAAAACGCTGCTTTCGAAAAAGCCTTTTCTGACTACACTGGCGCGGCGGGTTCGGTGGCGTTGGCATCGGCGACCGCTGGAATGCACTTAATTTTCAATGCGTTAGATTTGAAAAGTGGCGACGAAGTCATTACCCCAGCCATGACATGGGTTTCAACGGCGAATTTAATTGTCAAAAGTGGTGCAACGCCAGTTTTCGTTGATATTCAACGAGATACCTTAATGACCGATGCGGATTTGATTCGCTCAAAAATAACCAATAAAACCAAAGCGATAGTGCCCGTTCATTTTGCGGGGGCTTCGTTAGATTTGAATCCGTTGAGAAAATTGGCGGCTGAAAATGGAATTCCGTTGATTGAAGATGCCGCGCACGTGGTGGGGACATCGTATCATGATGAAAAGATTGGAAAAAAAGGCACAGCGATTTTTTCTTTTCATCCCATTAAAAACATGACCACTGG
>JFJP01030194.1_pt1 | contig 18620 bp, 15 predicted proteins | sample 431651 | NCBI WGS metagenome assembly JFJP01 (sample SAMN02602958, study PRJNA72255) | Microbial mat metagenome, whole genome shotgun sequencing project. | biome: fresh water; feature: sink hole; material: water; isolation source: purple microbial (photo- and chemosynthetic) mats found in...
TGCGTGAGGTGCAGGACAGCCTCACCTGGCTATCCCCCGAAGCGATGGACGCGGTGGCCGAGGAGGTCGGCCTGTCCCCGGACAAGGTGCGTCGGGTCGCTGAATTTTATTCCTTCCTGTACACGACGCCGCGTGGCTCCTACGACATCCTGTTCAGTGACAACATCACTGATCGGATGCTCGGCAATCGGCAATTGCTCCGCTACCTGTGCGACAAGCTCGACGTCGCTATCGGCCAGCCCCGCGCCGATGGCCGGGTCACGGTCGGCGTGACGTCCTGCACCGGGATGTGCGATCAGGGTCCCGCCGCGCTGGTTAACGGTTATGCGCTGACCGTGCTCGACAAGCCGCGCCTCGACCGGATCGCCGATCTGGTCAACCAGTTGGCCCCGCTTTCCGAATGGCCGCGTGAGTATTTTGAAGTCACCACCAACATCCGCCGCGCCGATATTCTGCTGGGCCGACACTTCTCCGACGGCGCGGCGCTGCGGGCGGTATTCAAGCTGGGTAACGCCGGCATCGTTGAGGAGCTGATCAAATCGGGATTACGCGGCCAGGGCGGCGCTGGCTACAAGCTGGCGCTCAAGTGGATTTCCTGCCGCGATGCGCCCGGCGACGTGAAATATGTGGTCTGTAATGCCGACGAAGGCGAACCGGGCACCTTTAAGGATCGGGTGCTGATGCAGGAGTATGCCGATCTGGTGTTCGAGGGCATGACCCTGTGCGGGCGAGTAATCGGGGCCAAGCAGGGCCTGGTTTATCTGCGCGGTGAATACCGCTACCTGGTCGAACCGCTCAAGGCGACCTTGCAGCGCCGCCGTGATCTTGGCCTGCTGGGCAAAAATATTCTCGGCGATCCCGGTTTCGACTTTGATATTGATATTCACCTGGGCGCTGGCGCTTACGTCTGCGGCGAGGAATCGGCGCTGATCGAATCGCTGGAAGGCAAGCATGGCGTACCGCGGATTCGCCCACCGTTCCCCACGACGCACGGTTATCTGAACAAGCCGACCGTGGTCAATAACGTCGAAACCTTTGCCGTCACCGCCAAGATTGCCGCTGAGGGCGGCGCTTGGTTCGCCAGTCGCGGCACGGCCGAATCGAAAGGCACCAAATTATTAAGCGTCAGTGGCGATTGTGAACGGCCCGGCATTTATGAATACCCGTTTGGCGTCACCGTGCGGCGGGTGCTGGAAGATTGCGGCGCGCGGGATGCGCAAGGGGTGCAGATGGCGGGACCGGCTGGCCATACCATCTCCCCCAAACAGTACGACCGGCGAATCTGCTTCGATGATCTGTCCACCGGCGGCTCGTTCATGGTGTTCGCCAAGCACCGCGACATTCTCGACGGGATGCGCAACTTCGCTCATTTTTTCGTTCATGAAAGCTGCGGCTTCTGTACCCCGTGCCGGGTAGGGACCTCGCTGCTGTGCGATCTGGTGGACAAGGTCCATACCGGACACGGCGCTCGCTCCGATCTGGGTGAAATGCGCCGACTGGGCCGGATCATGAAAGCCGGCAGCCATTGCGGCCTTGGCCAGACCGCCCCCAACTCGGTGCTGGACAGCCTCGATCAATTCCCGGAAGTCTGGGAACGGCGCTTGCGCTCGACCAGCTATGAACCAGCCTTTGATCTGGATGCGGCGCTGGGTGAAGCGCGTGGTTTGAGCGGGCGAAATGATCCGGGCGCGCATTTGCTGGACGAACACGATGATCTGATGCGTCTGGCTAAACTGCTGGCGACTCAGGACACGCCGAAGTCATCCGATGACGAGCGGAACTTGCTGGGAGTCATGCCATGAGCGGGGAACAACATTTTACCTTGGATGATCAGTCGGTTCCGTTTCAGGACGGCCAGAGCATCATGGAGGCGGCGCGGGCCGCTGGCGTCTACATTCCACATCTGTGCTTTAACCCGGAGTTCGCCCCGCACGGCAGTTGCCGGGTGTGCCTGGTCAAGGTCAACGGCCGCTACCAGGCCTCTTGCACCACGCCAGCGGCCTCCGGGCAGGTGGTGGAAAGCGAGATCGAGGCCGTGCAGGAAATCCGCCGGGGCATCCTGGAAATGATGTTCGTCGAAGGCAACCACATCTGCCCGGCCTGTGAGAAAAGCGGGGCTTGCCAGTTACAGGCGGTAGCCTATTACGTCGGGATGCTGGCGCCGAGCTTCACCTACTTTTATCCGCAGCGCGGCATCGACGCCTCGCACCCGGATGCAGTGATTGATTTCAACCGCTGCATTCTCTGTGAATTGTGCGTCCGGGCCAGTCGCGATATTGACGGCAAAAATGTGTTTGCGGTGCAGAACCGGGGCATCCAGGCCCATCTGGTGATCAATACTCCATCCGGCAAGCTGGGCGCGACCACCTTCAGCATTACCGACAAAGCCGCCCAGGTTTGTCCGACCGGCTCGATTTTGATTAAGAACCAGGGTTATGGATCGCCGATTGGCGAACGACTGTATGACCAGGCATCGGTCAAGGTCGTCGGCGATGTCGCCCAAGTGCCGGAAAGTGAAGGAGGCCGTCGCCATGAGTAAATTGAAAGTCGCGACCTGTTCGCTGGCCGGCTGTTTTGGCTGCCACATGTCGATCCTCGATCTCGACGAGCGGTTATTTACCCTGGTTGAGTTGGTCGAGTTCGATCGCAGTCCGATCACCGATGTCAAGCACATTGGGCAATGCGATGTCGGGATCATTGAAGGCGGAGTCTGCAATGCGGAAAACGTCCATGTGCTGCGGGAGTTCCGTGACCACTGCAAAATTCTGATTTCAATGGGGGCCTGTGCGATTACCGGCGGTGTGCCGGCGATGCGGAACCGCTTCACCCTCAAGGATTGTCTGGACGAATCCTATATCAGCGGAATTGGGCTGGTCGATGCCCAAGTGCCTAATGATCCGGAAATCCCGCTGCTGCTGAGCAAGGTTCATCCCCTGCATGAAGTGGTGAAAATTGACTACTACCTGCCAGGTTGTCCGCCATCGGCAGACGCGATCTGGACTTTTCTGACCCAATTGCTGTCCGGTCAGCCGATTGCCCTGTCCTACACTCAGCTTCATTATGATTGAATGATGTCCTTGGCCTCCCTCCTCCAGCAGGAGGGAGATGATTAGGTCAATTATGGAACAACTGGATCTGGTTGAAATGAGTGAACTGACACTACTGGTTAAAGGCAGAGAGTTTGCTTTTGAGCCGGTTTCGAGCCGATTTCAACTTCAATATGAACATCCGAATGGATGTCTTTATCAAGGTGACTCGATCAATTGGCTGACCTCTTTGGAAAGTTCCAGTGTTGATCTGGTTTTTGCTGATCCACCTTATAATATCAGAAAGGCGGAGTGGGATACCTTCGACAGCCAAGAAGAATATATCAGATGGTCTGTTCAGTGGATTGCCCAGGCATCGCGGATACTAAAACCTGCGGGATCTTTGTATGTGTGTGGATTTTCTGAAATCCTTGCCGATTTAAAACACCCTGCTTCAAAGCATTTTAAACATTGTCGTTGGTTAATATGGCATTATAAAAATAAGGCCAACTTGGGTAACGACTGGGGCCGATCCCATGAGAGTATTATCCATTTTCGCAAATCGGATCTAACCCATATTAATATTGATGATATACGAACACCATATGGCGCACACACTCTGAAATATCCGTCGCATCCACAGGCAGAAACCAGCGCTTATGGCAATGGCGCCAGCAAACAACGTGAAAACTGGACCCCACATCCTAAAGGAGCCAAACCAAAAGATGTTATTGATATTCCAACAACGTGTAACGGTATGGGCGAAAAAACTCCACATCCCACGCAAAAACCTGAAGAGTTATTGCGTAAATTCATTCTGGCTTCATCGAACGCAGGCGATTTGGTGGTTGATCCATTTTCTGGTTCTGGAACAACTATTGTTGTTGCGGAACAACTGAATCGTCGTTGGATGGGATGCGATTTAAATGCTCAATATAATGAGTGGGCCATTGAAAGAATAAAAAATGTTCGGCGTATGACTAATAACGAATGGATTGCTTACGACCGGAAAACGGCTGAACGCCGGGAATCTATCCGATGAATCTCAATGAGCTAGTGATCTATGCTACCGATAAAGAGCGGTTTCAAACTATAGAAAATTACACTGATTTTTGCATTCGATATTTGGAATATATAGAAAGCGGATTACAGGCGCGGATTGTATCACAGAATGAAAGTCACTACGAATTTCTCCAGTACCGGCAAGAAGGAAGTTTCAATATTACGAGGCCGTTAAACTCAGCACTAATGTATGATGCCGCAGCATTTTTAAAAGCAGAGCAACAATTTAAACAGATACTTAATCAACTCAAATCTGGGGAAAAACCATCAGATGACCTACGCCAGAATGTAATCCGTACAATCTATACTATTCAACAATCAATCGGCGCAACACTCGATGCACTCCCCGCTGGAAAATCAAACCAAGCTCGTAAGGTAAATGGAGATTTGTTTGAGCGGTTAGTTCGCCTGTTAATTGTATCCACTGGTGTAGACTGTATATCAGGTACTGTACAAGTACCGGTCAAAAATGATGCTGGAGAAGAACTTTTTAAGTCCAGTTACCAACATGATTTGCTGATCAGTAAAAATTCTGAATTGAAGATTATTGGATCAGTAAAAACTTCCAGTAAAGACCGAATTGATAAGGTTTTTATGGATAAATTTCTTTACAGTAAACTTACCGAAACGAATTTGCCTCATATCGCTATTTTCTTGAATGATGTACAGCGTAAAAAAACCAAGCGAGAAAACGAGTACGGCATTAATGCTACTTTTTTGCCTGGACATTTTAAAGCATACACTATCAAACTCAATTCACTTGATGGTGTCTATTACTGTGATATTCGGCCAAACATGATTGAAGATAATTTACTCTCGCAGCATATAAAAACCATTGACTACCTGTTCTATTATGATTTATGGAACTTGCTGGATAAAAATGGGCAAAATCTCAGTGAAATAGCAATTAAGGTACGAGAAGATGATGCTGATTACGAAATTGGTGATCACAGATCATAATAATAATTAAATTAACCTAAAAAAAGCATATTGATAATTCATTCTTCGCCCACTCGCAGGCGAAGCAAATCAGTGATAACCACCCAACGAGGCTCCTCATGAATACATTGGAAACGGTTGCCGGATCGGAACGGCTACAACGCATCGCCATTGACCCGATCAGTCGGGTTGAAGGCCATGGCAAGGTCACCTTGCTGCTGGACGAGAATCACCATATCCGCCAGGCGCGATTGCACATCGTTGAGTTTCGCAGCTTTGAGAAATTCATTCAGGGCCGGCCCTATTGGGAATTGCCGATTGTGGTGCAGCGGCTGTGCGGGATTTGTCCGGTCAGCCACCATCTAGCTGCGGCCAAGGCAATTGATCAACTGGTCGGGGCGCGGGAATTAACCCCGACTGCGGAAAAGATTCGCCGGCTGTTGCATTTGGGCCAGACTCTGCAATCCCATGCGGTGCATTTCTTTCATCTGGCCTCACCGGATTTTCTGTTTGATTTCGACGATCCGGTCGCACATCGCAATATCGTCGGGGTCATGGCGGATCATCCCGAAATTGCCCGGCAAGGGGTGCTGCTACGCAAATATGGCCAGGAAGTCATTCGGGTCATTGCCGGCAAGCGGGTTCATGGCGTCGCTACGGTACCCGGTGGCGTCAATAAAGCCCTGACAGTGGCGGATCGCGATTATCTGCTGACTGATTTGGAGCAGATGATCGAATGGGGTCAGGCCGTGATTGGACTGATGCGGCAGGCCTTTGAGAAGAACCCCGGCTATTTCACCCAGTTTGCCACCATTCGCAGCAATTTCCTCAGTCTGGTGCGTGCGGATGGTGCATTAGACCTGTATCACGGTGGCTTGCGGGCCAAGAATCGGCGGGGTGGCGAGATTTTTGATCATCTCGATTATCAGCGTTATTTCCAGGTCATTCACGAGCAGGTCAAGTCGTGGAGTTACATGAAGTTCCCGTTCATCAATTCGCTGGGACCGGATAAGGGCTGGTATCGTGTGGGGCCATTGGCGCGAATCAATAACTGCGATTTTATTCCTACCCCACTGGCTGAAGCCGAACGGCAGCAATTCATGGCGCTGGGTCGGGGTCAGCCCATTCAGGCGACCTTGGCTTATCATTGGACGCGCATGATTGAACTGCTGTATTCCGCCGAAGCTATTAAGGAATTACTGCACGATCCGGATATTCTCGGCAAGGATTTAGTGGTGCGCGGTGAAATGACTCAGGAAGGTATTGGTGTGGTCGAGGCACCGCGCGGCACCTTGTTCCATCATTACCGGATTAACGAAGATGGTTTGGTGGAAAAAGCCAATCTGATTGTTTCCACGACGAATAACAATCAGGCGATGAATGAGTCGATTCGCCAAGTGGCCGAGCATTATCTGGATGGCAAGGAATTGACCGAGCCGCTGCTGAATCAGATTGAAGTCGCAGTGCGGGCTTATGATCCCTGCCTGTCTTGCGCCACTCACGCCTTGGGCAAAATGCCGTTGGTCGTGGAGTTGGTGGATGCTGATGAAACTACTGTGGATTGCCTGGTGCGGGATGCCGATGGCGAGATTCGCCGGGGCGTGAGCGGGTAAGTAAACGCGCTTGATGCTGTGAGTCAACAGCATCAAGCCGGGCGGTTGCGATCCGTGATGGGTGGCGAGTCATATAACAGTCGCACCCGATCCGGACCTGCTAGTTCTCGCAGCCGTTTTAGCAGCGCTTCGCCGGGCCTGACTCGCCAAGGTGAACCAAACGCCAGTTCTACCCGCGCCCCACCGCCCCGGTATTCCACCCATACCGGACAGCGGCCATCGGTGCGGTATTCAGCCAGCGCGACCGCCAGTTGCCGTAAGATTCCCGCCGCGCATTGCTGGGCATCGACCCATAACAGCAGCCGGTGGGCGTATTCGGCGCGCGCTCCATCCAAATCCAGCACCCGCTCCACATTCAGGCGGGTAGTCTGGTTGAATTCATCCCAACCTAATTGCCCTTGCGCCACCAGAATGGCGTCCTCGACGATGATCAACCTGTGTCGCTCGTAGATCTCCGGGTACAGGCGGATTTCGATCCGTCCGCTGTTATCGTCCAGAGTCACGAAAGCCATCCGCCCGCCCCGATTGGCGTTGCGGGTGCGAACACTGATCACGAGTCCGGCAATGAGTACGGCGCGGTCATTACCCCGGCGCAATGCTCCATTGCCATTCCCGGTCAGATCGCTCAGTCGGGTCACATGAAAAGCGGCCAATTCATCAGCTACGCAGCTAATAGGATGACCGCTCAGATAAATCCCCAGCGTTTCCTTTTCACCGCGCAACCGTTCTTCTTCGCTCCAGTCCGGGGTTTTAGCGATCAGCAAGGGTTGGGCCGGGGTCTTTTCAGCAGCAGCGGCAGCGAGTCCAAACAAATCATTCTGACCAGCGGCATCATTACGCGAATGCTGATCCGCCATTTGCAAGGCATCGGGTAATTGCACCATGAGCGTTGCCCGATTGGGACCGAGCGCATCCAGCGTCCCGGAACGAATTAGCGATTCCAGCACCCGGCGATTGAGTTTGCGCAAGTCCACCCGCCGGCATAACTCAAACAGATCGTTAAATGGCCCGCCGCGTCGCCGTTCCTCCAAGAGTCCTTTAATAACCGCCTCGCCAGCTCCCTTAATCGCGCCAAGACCGTAACGAACTTCGCCGGAGTTTCCAACGGTAAACCGGTATTCGGAAAGATTAATCGCTGGCGGTCCAATTGTAAGCTTCATCTGGCGGCATTCTTCAATGAACACCACGACTTTATCGGTCTTATCCATGTCCGAAGACAGAACTGCCGCCATAAACGCCGCCGGATAATGAGTTTTTAGCCAAGTGGTCTGATAAGAGACCAGAGCATAGGCAGCACTGTGGGAGTTGTGTACAACGACGCCATTAGCAATAAAGTTATGGTCTTCTTCGACTGTTAAATCGTAAGTGTCGGCGATTCCCTTAGGTACGATGGATACTACACAGTCCCAGAATATGTCGGAATCAGCTAGATCAGTCAGGTGTTGTGAACCAAGAAACCGGGCTAAACGTCCAATGGTGGTTCGCCGGAAGCCTCGTTTACGCGCTGAACCTTGGCCCATGAATTCCTTGATGGATACCCCGGAACCTTGCTGTAGTTCTTTCCAGGTTAAGCCGAGCCGAGTGCGTTCTGCCGCGACCCAAGTGCGAACTTCGGCTGGAATAGTGTCCTTGCTGGTCATATCCGGTTGTACGGAAGCTAAATATCGGCGCAAAGTTTCAATCTGAGCTTCGCGCCCTACGATATGTGGCGTGATACGCTCGAAAAATCTTTCCAGCATCGATTCCCCAAGCAGCCTTACCACAAACCCTGGACGCAAGCGATCCCGGTACTTGAATTGTTTCAATTCGATTCGGCTGACAATGCCAAGGCGTAACAACAGGCTTTGCACCCCATCAGCTAATTTCAATGAAGAAGTTGCATAAAATGGCGGTAAGGTTACCCGCTTCTCGGTAGCTATAAAACCATCTCCGGCCCATAAACGTCCCAAAAACAATTCCAGATCAGCATCACATAACTCGAACACGGGAGATGGAATTAGTTTCTCCGTAGCTTTACGCCTGAGCAGATCTAATTTCTGCGCCCACTCAAATGCGCCGCTGCGAATGGGGCAAGTTTCCGATTCCACAGTCAGTATCGCAGCGTTGCAAGTCGCAGAGTGAGCATTCCAAGGAACTTGTCCCGCACGGAAGCGCCGATCCTGACCGGTACTGACGCACACTTCCAGACGGTTATTAGAACGGGAATAGACCCGCGCGACTGAGTTAGGAAATTTTGCTGCAGCAGTGGCAAAATCATTGACTAGCAAAGGCTCATTACCGTAAAAATACAGGCAGGTTGGGTGGCATGTATTGCCTTCCGATAATAAGCCCGCAAGGGTAATCAGTTCATGCTGGGGCCAGAATTTTTTCGTAGCGACCTGAATTTTTCGGGGCGTCGCAATACGGTCACCGATACGCAGGTTTTCCAAGAAAACCCAGCCGTCCAGTGTCCGAAATGGATGGTTAGCTGTCGTAGTAATCCGTTTACCCAGTGCAGTAGTCAGTTCAAATACTGGCTTTTGGCCATTCCAGACGATATCAGAGACGGGCCTAGTCTGTAATTTACCCGCATCATCAAGCGCATGAATTGAAAACTCGCGGCGGTTTTTGAAAAGTTCTCCAACCGTGGTTTCTTGTCCAGTATGTGCCTCCATAATAACCGTATTACCATGTACACACTTGTTGAAACCGTAACCCGCAAATTTATCGATTAAATCGAAGATATAAGAAGCCGTTTCCGCATCAGCCTGACGCGCAACAGCGCCTTTGACAAAGCCGTCCCGCTCCTTGGCCATTTTCTCAGCATCTTTTTTACCCATGGCGCGACGGAGTAAATCGGCTCCGCCAAGGCTGTATCCAGCCAGCACCTGGGCAATTTGCATCACCTGTTCCTGATAGAGAATAATTCCGTAAGTTGGTTTTAGAATCGCCGCCAGTGAAGGATGTGGATATTCAATTCTGGCGCGGCCTTGTTTACGGTCAATAAAATCATCCACCATCCCGGATTGCAGCGGTCCGGGCCGGAACAGCGCCACCAGCGCAATAATGTCCTCAAAGCAGTCCGGTTGCAGGCGGCGGATTAAATCCTTCATGCCGCTCGATTCCAACTGGAAAATCGCGGTGGTCTGATAGCGTTTCAGCAACGCGAAAGTCGGTGGATCGGCGAGTGGGATCGTGGAAATATCCAGCGGCGCTTCGCCCACCGCTTGGCGTTGCTGATTCACCGTCTGCAACGCCCAGTCAATAATGGTCAGGGTTCGCAGTCCCAGAAAGTCGAATTTCACCAGTCCGGCGGCTTCTACATCATCCTTGTCGAACTGGGTGATCAGGCTGGAATCATCCTGTTCGCGGTACAGTGGGGCGTAATCCGTCAGACAGGATGGCGCAATCACCACGCCGCCGGCGTGTTTACCGACATTCCGCGCCAGTCCTTCGAGTTTGCGGGCCAAATCAATCAGGGTCCGCACGTCCTCAGTCTGCTCATACAGCCGCCGTAATTCCGGTTCCTGCTCAATCGCCTTGTCCAGGGTGATGCCGATCTCAAAGGGAATCAGCTTGGCGATTCGATCGACAAAACCATAGGGATGCGCCAGTACCCGGCCGACATCGCGCACTACCGCTTTCGCCGCCATACTGCCATGGGTAGCGATTTGCGAAACCCGGTCACGGCCATAGCGCTCGGCGACATAGTCAATCACCCGGTCGCGGCCTTCCATGCAAAAGTCAATGTCAAAATCGGGCATCGATACCCGTTCCGGATTCAGAAACCGCTCAAACAACAGGTCATAAGCCAATGGATCGAGGTCAGTAATGCCCAGCGCATACGCGACCAGCGACCCCGCCCCGGAACCGCGTCCTGGCCCAACCGGTACGCCATGATCCCGCGCCCATTGAATGAAATCAGCGACGATCAGGAAATAGCCGGGGAACCCCATTTGAATAATGACACCGAGTTCTCGCGCCAAGCGCTCATCATAAGGTTGGCGGCGCTCGATAAAATCCGGCGCCACCGGATCAAAGAGTCGTTGCAGCCGTCGCTCTAATCCAGCGCGGGCCTGATCAGAGAAATAAGTATTGGCATCGATGCCATTGGGCACCGGAAAATCAGGCAGAACATTCTTGCCCAGATCCAGTTGCAAATTACAGCGGCGGGCAATTTCAACACTGTTGGCCAGCGCCTCCGGTAAATCAGCGAACAACTCCATCATTTCCGCTGGAGTCCGTAAATACTGCTGATCGCTGTAGCGATGCGAACGACGCGGATCATCCAGTGTTGCGCCGTCGTGAATACACACCCGCGCTTCGTGCGCTTCAAAATCTTCGCGGCGGAGAAAGCAGACTTCATTAGTAGCCACCACCGGCGTTTCAGTCGCTTCGGCCAAAGCAACTACCGCTTCCAGATGCTCCTCTTCCTGCGGGCGGCCAGTGCGCTGCGCTTCCAGATAAAACCGCTGCGGGAACAGGGTTTGCCAGTCGGCCAACCAGGTTTCAGCCTGTTCCAGCCGGTCATTGAGCAAGGCTTGGCCAATCTCGCCATCCCGTCCGCCGGATAAGGCAATCAGACCGTCGGTGCTGTCTTTCAGCCAGGCGTACTGAATGATCGGCAGGCCACGTTGCTGACCGTCGAGATAGCTGCGGCTGACCAGCCGGGTCAGGTTGCGATAGCCGGCCAGGTTCTGACAGAGCAGGGTGAACCGCGTCGGCGGCTCTTCACCACGTTGCGACCAGGCATCGACGCCGATAATCGGCTTGATGCCCGCCCCGATCGCGGCTTTGTAGAACTTGATCAGCGCGAACAGATTGCTCATGTCGGTCACGGCGACGGCCGCCATTCCAGCGGCGGCGACTTCCTTGACCAGACTCTTAATCTGGATCAGCCCATCGACCAGCGAGTATTCGGTGTGCAGGCGCAAGTGGACAAACGACGCGGGCATGGTCATTCCTCGCCATGATCGATCATGACGACGGTTTGCAGCGCGGCGGCGACTGGCGCGAATGAGCGGCGATGTTCGGGACAGGGACCGTAGCGGCGCAACGCCTCACGGTGTGCCGCGGTCGGATAGCCCTTGTGGCGGGCAAAACCGTAGTTCGGGTAGCGCTCGTGCAACCGGCAAAGCTCGGCATCCCGGGCGGTTTTGGCCAGAATCGAGGCGGCGCTAATCGCCGGTTCGGTAGCGTCACCCTTGATGATGGCCTGGCAGGGACAGGCCAGCGCCGGACAGCGGTTGCCATCCACCAGCACGTTGCCGGGCGCGATGCTCAGACCGGCTACGGCTCGCTGCATGGCCAACAACGTGGCTTGGAGAATGTTGATCTGATCGATTTCCGCCGCCTCGGCCCGACCCAGCGCCCAGGCCAGGGCCTTCTGGCGGATTTCCGTCGCCAGGTGTTCACGGCGGGCAGCGCTGAGGGTTTTGGAATCGGCCAGACCGGCAATTGGCCGGGCCGGATCGAGGATGACGGCGGCGGCGATCACTGGACCAGCCAAAGGGCCGCGTCCGGCTTCGTCTACGCCAGCCATTAGGGGAGTGTCAGTCATGGGCGATGCAGGAGTTGCGGAAAAATGGGGCGGGAAGTTTAGCGCCAATCTCCGCCGTTGGGCAGAAAGGAACCGGAATGCATCGGTGCTCCTACCACACCAGCCGCTCCAGCCCAATCCCGACGACCGCGTGGGTCTGGAGCTTGAGTCAGTTTCGGTGAGTCCGCTCCAAAACCGGACGATAACGGGCCAGTTGCGCGTCTGCGGCATTCAGCGCTTCAGCTACCACTGGCAAGATTCGATAGCTCGAACATCAGCAATACCGTAGAGAAAGCGCATGGTGATCTCCTCAACAAAAGATGGCGCATTTTCCCCTCCTTGGCCAAGGAGGGGTGGCGCGAAGTGCCGGGGTGGTTCGGGAGGGTTCGACGCGGGCGAGAGAAACTCTACCAGTTCTCCACCGCCAGCCATCGCCAGCGTTCGGCGATAAAAATCTCATGCGGCGTGAAGCGGGATTTGTAGTTCATTTTAACGCAGCGCTCGACCCAATAGCCCAGATAGACCCAGTCCAGACCTAAGCGCTGCGCTTCGGCGATCTGCCACTGGATCGCAAAGGTTCCCAGGCCGCGTCGGTTCTCCAGCGGATCAAAAAAGGTGTAAACCGCCGATAGACCATTATCGAGTCGATCCACCACCGCTACCGCCAGCAAATCCCGATCGCGGCGAAATTCGCACAGCCAGGTTGGACACCAGCGCGAGGCGATGAACGACCAGTAGTTGTCCGGGCTGGTCGGATCCATGCCGCCGCCCAGATGTCGCGCCGCGATATAGCGGGCAAACAGTGCAAAATGCTCGTCCTTGAAGTCCGCCTCCAGCGTCTCAACTTGCACATCCTGATTGCGCGCCCAGATCCGCCGCTGCGAGCGGTTCGGCTGGAACTGATGGACCGGAATGCGCAGTGACCGACAGGCCGAACAACCCCGGCAATGCGGTCGATAGACATGTTCGCCACTGCGGCGAAAGCCCAGATCAGCCAGTTGCGTATACAGATGCTGATCGGTCACCGCAGGATCGGCCACCAGATTGCGCGCCAACCGGCCCGGCAGGTAGCTGCACCGATAATCGGTCGTCAGAAACATCCGCAAGTCGTACAGCGCATCGCGGGGATTACTCATAGCGGCGAAACCGGCAGCAGGTCGACAAACAGATCGGCATCCAGCACCCAGCGACCGTCGCGGCCCGGCAACGGACAATACCGATCCAGCAAGTGCAAAAACGTCGGGCGCGGAATCGCGGTTGCACCCATGCGGGTCAGATGATCGGTTTGCATCTGGCAGTCAATGACCGCAAATTCCCAGCGCCGCAATTGGATCGCCAATGCCGTCAGCGCCACCTTGGACGCATCGCTGACCCGGCTGAACATCGATTCGCCATAGAACACCCGGCCCACTGCCACCCCGTACAGCCCACCGACCAGCGCGCCGTCTTGCCAGGTTTCGATGGAATGGGCATGACCAAGCCGGTGCAGTCGCTCATAGGCCCGCAGCATCGCTGGCGTGATCCAGGTCCCTTGGTCGGGCGCACGCGGTGCGGCGCAGGCGTGAATAATCGCGGCAAAGTCAGTGTCGGCGGTGATCGCGAATCCGCCATGACGCAGGGTTTTACGCAAACTGCGGGAAATCCGGATCGCTTCCGGCAGCAACACCATCCGCGGGTCCGGCGACCACCACAGGATCGGCTGGCCGGGCGAGTACCAGGGAAAAATGCCGTGCCGGTAGGCCCGTAGCAACCGGGGCGGGGTCAGGCTGCCGCCGGCGGCCAATAAGCCATCCGGTTCGGTCAAAGCCTGATCTGGCGAGGGAAACGGCTGGTGGTCGTTACGCGGATCCAGCCACGGCAGGGGCATCAGGCGTCACCTTGTCCCGATAGGGCGAATGTTGTAGCAGTTGCCGGGCATAATCGCGCACTGCGGGCGTTTCCCGGTCGAGAAAATCAGCAATGGCTCGGCGAAAGCCGGGATCGGCGATCCAATGGGCCGAGTGGGTGAGGGTCGGCAAAAACCCCCGATAGATTTTATGTTCACCCTGCGCGCCCGGTTCAAAGCGTTGCAACCCATTCTGAATACAGTATTCCAGCCCCTGATAATAGCAGGCTTCAAAGTGCAGACTGTCATAATCCGCCTGACAGCCCCAGTGCCGGCCATAGAGCGCCGAGTCGCTGCGAAAGCTGATCGCAGCGGCGACTTCATGGCCTTGGGCGAAGGCTAATACCACCAGCAACCGCTCGCCCAAGGTCGTCGCTATTTCCTGAAAGAACGGCAGCGTGAGGGTGGGAACCCCGCCCAGTCGCTGAAAAGTGGAACGGTAGAAGGCATGGACCGTGTGCCATTGCGCTTCGCTAAGTTCCGGCCCGGACAGAATCCGTAATTCCAGATTCGCCTCCCGCACCAAGCGCCGTTCCCGGTTGATGTTCTTGCGGCGCTTAGCGGAGAGGCCATCGAGAAAGTCCTGAAAATCCCGATAGCCGCGATTGTGCCAATGAAACTGACAACCGATCCGGGTCAGGAAGCCGCGCGCTCGCAGCCGCTCCAGATCCGCGGATTCAGGAAACAGCCAATGGAGCGAGGACAACCGCTGCCGGCGGCTTTCCTCGAGCGCAAATTCAACCAAGAGTCGTGCGGTTTCGTCAGGCTGGGCCTGTCCGGGGGCCAGCAGCAAGCGGGGACTGGTGATCGGCGTGTAGGGAATTGCGCCGACCAGCTTGGGATAGTAGGACAGATTCTGCCGGCGGTAGGCCTCGGCCCAACCCCAGTCAAAGACAAATTCGCCATAGGAATTGAATTTCAGGTACAAGGGCGCCGCACCGAGTAACACTCCTTGCTCGTCCCGGCAGAGGATGTGCCAGGGTAGCCAGCCAGTGCGTTCGCCGACGCAGCCATGCTGTTCCAGGGCGCTCAGGAATTCGTGGCTGAGAAACGGGTTCCGGTCGGGAACCAGGCGGTTCCACTCGGCGGCGGCAAGGTCAGTCAGAGCGGCAAGACGTTCAAGGCGCATAGCGACGCTCTACCACACCGGTCGTTCCAGCCCAATGCACACGACCGCATGGGTATGCAATCGGTGCGGCAGATCGGCGGGACGTTCCAGAATGTCCCGGTACGCGGCCAGTTGCTGTTCCGCCTCTTGCAAGGAGGCTTGGATTTCCGGACATTCGCGTAATTCTTCCCGCGTCTTCGCATGATCGCCTTCAGGATTAACCATTGAAAAGTTGAGCTTGAGAATGAAATAGAGATTGTGCAGCGGGGTCGGATTCCGTCCGATCTTCAATCCGCCGAAGAGCCGCTCAAAGTCATCAGCGCGGGCCAGGTCATAATAATTTTCCAGCGTCGACATAGCGTAGATAAGCGGGAACCCGGCGCTGTTCCTTGAGCCAGTGATCGAAGTTGTCGAGGTAGAGATTGGCGAAGAATTGGCTGGTCAGGTTGCCGATGGGAATGCCGCGCCGCCGCTGTGCCGGGGTCAACACATCGTCGCCGGGGAAGTAAACCGGATCGCAAAATCCCCCCTGCCCCCCTTTGCCAAAGGGGGGATCGCCCGCCGCTGCCTCCGGGCTACCGTCAATGATCCGGTCAAGCAACGCCAGCACCTGCGGATCGGCGATCCGCCGCCGCAGTTTGGCTTTGAGCAGGGCATGGTCAATCGAGGGGAAGTAGCGCTGGATGTCAAGTTTGAGGACGTAGGGGTAGCGTTGCGCCCAGCGTTGATAACGATCCACAGCGGCATGAGTGCCTTTGCCCCGGCGACAGGCGTAGGAGTCATGGATAAGGGTGCGATCCAGCGGCGGTTCGATGACATTCATCACCGCGTGATGCACCACCCAGTCGCGGAACGGGGCGGCGGCGATCAGTCGAGGCTTGCGCTCGTAGAGGGTGAACAGCCAGTACTCGCCGGGCTGATAGCTGCCGTCTTCCAGCTCGCGTTGCAAGGCCAGCAGTTCCCGCTCCAGATCAAGTTCAAAGGCGACTGCGCCGGCGCTGCGGGATTTACCGCGCCAGCTTGCCACAGGTTCTCGAAGGCGGTGAGTTGCGGCCAAAGATTTTGCCTCATCTTGTGGATAAGTCGCCAATTTTTTAAGCCAATCTTCTATTGCTTCGGGCTGACTAAATGGAGTGACCGGAGGGTCGATGATCGTCATGGTTTGCTCTCCTGTCTTAGGGAATAGCAGTGTGAGCCTACCCGTGCAACAAATGCCGGGGCCGAATGCCCACCACCAGCCCCGCCAGCAGATAACTCCCCCCGCCAGCGGCAATCAGCCAGGTTAAATGCCACAACCGATCGCCGGCGCCGGCGTGAAGCCAGCGCTCCAGATCGCCCGCGCCAAACCACAGCGTCAGCCCCATCGCCAGATTAGCCACGACCAGTTGCAGCAGGAATTTTTCCCACCCCGGACGCGGCTGGTAAATGCCCCGCCGCCGCAGATTGATCCCCAACAGTCCCGCATTCAGGAACGCGGCCAGCGCGGTAGACAGTGCCAGCCCGGCATGAGCCAGCGGCCAGATCAAAACCAGCGTCAGCGCGGTATTGGCCCCCATCGCAATCAGCCCGTACTTGACCGGGGTACGGGTGTCCTGGCGGGCGTAGAAACCCGGTGCCAGCACCTTGATCAGCATGAACGCCACCAGCCCCAGCGCAAACGCCGTCAGGCTGCGGGCCGACATCGTCACATCGCGGGCATCGAACTCGCCGTACTGGAACAGCGCCGCCAGAATCGGCCCGGCCAGAATCATCAGCGCCACCGTTGCCGGAACTCCGATCAACAACGCCCAGCGCAGCGCCCAGTCGAGGGTATGGGAAAAGTCAGCCGTTTCAGCGCTGGCGTGGTGACGGGACAGCTTGGGCAGGATCACCGTCCCGAGCGCTACCCCGAAAATGCCCAGTGGAAATTCCACCAGCCGGTCGGAGTAGTACAGCCAGCTGACGCTGCCCGAGACCAGAAAGGAGGCCAGCAGGGTATCAATCAGCAGGTTGACCTGAGCCACCGACGAGCCAAACAGCGCCGGCAGCATCAGCTTCAACACCTGCTGCACCCCCCGCGCCGCCCAGCCCCAGCGCGGGCGCGGCAACAGCTTGACCTGGCGCAGAAAGGGAATCTGGAAACTCAACTGGATGATCCCGGCGATGAACACCCCCCAGGCCAGTCCCATCACCGGCTTGTCCATGCGCGGGGCCAGCCACAGCGCGGCGGCGATCATCGTCAAATTCAGCAACACCGGGGTCACGGCAGGAATGGCGAACTTGCCGCAACTGTTCAATATCCCGCCGGCCAGCGCGGTCAGTGAGATAAACAGTAGATAGGGGAAGGTGATGCGCAGCATCGCCACGGTCAGCTCATGTTTACCGGCGTCGGCCGTGAAGCCGGGGGCGAAAATGAAGATGAGCAGTGGCGCGGCCAGGACGCCCATGGCGGTGATGATGAACAGGATCAGGCCCAGCGTCCCGGTCACCTGGTCCACCAGTTCCTTTAATTCCTCCGGGGTGCGCTGCGTCTGATATTCCGAAAACACTGGCACGAACGCTTGCGAAAACGCCCCTTCCGCAAACAGCCGGCGCAAAAAATTCGGGATGCGGAACGCCACGAAAAAGGCGTCAGTGCCGGCTCCGGCTCCGAACATCTGCGCATAGATCATGTCGCGGATGAAACCGGTTACCCGCGAGAGCGAGGTCATGGCGCTGACCATGCCGGTGGATTTGAGAAGAGCCTTGCTCATAACGGGGTTCTGCCGGGGGCTGGAAAAGCGCTGATAATAGCCGGAATGGTCGAAACAGTCAGCGCGGACGCGTGTCGGGGATTGACAGCGCCGTTGGAAACATCAATATTATCGGACTTTTTTTATACCTTTACCCCCAGCCACTTTCCTGCCGCGAATCAGTGGTAAATGATTTACTCAAGGAGTCTTGATCTTGGCCAATACTGTTCAAGCGAAAAAGCGCGCCCGCCAGGCGGAAGCTCATCGTCAACATAACGCCAGCATGAAATCCATGCTGCGCACCTACGTTAAACGGGTGGTGAAAGCCATTGAGTCCGGCGACCGGGCTAAGGCCGAATCGGAATATCAGACTGCCGTACCCGTGATCGACCGCATGGCCCGCAAGGGACTGATTCACACCAACAAGGCCGCCCGCCACAAGAGCCGGTTGACCCATCATATCCGCGAGATGGCGGCCTGAACGAGCGGTTGGTCGCACATCCCCCGCTTCCTCAAAGGATGGGGGGGAATCCTCTCATCCGGGCAAACCGCCCCAGATACGCCAGTCCTTCAATCGCCCGGTTGCCGTACCACGAAGTCATTTCCCCGTCGATGAGCCGCAACTTCTTCAGTGGGCAGGCGTAATCGTTGGCGAAATGAGCCAAATCAACCGGTTCAAAGCGATACGGCTCGCTGCTGAACAGCACGAGATCCGCTACTTCCAGCAGGGTGCGATCCAGTTCCAGTACCGGATAACG
>JFJP01027157.1_pt1 | contig 18619 bp, 15 predicted proteins | sample 431651 | NCBI WGS metagenome assembly JFJP01 (sample SAMN02602958, study PRJNA72255) | Microbial mat metagenome, whole genome shotgun sequencing project. | biome: fresh water; feature: sink hole; material: water; isolation source: purple microbial (photo- and chemosynthetic) mats found in...
ATCCAGAGAACAAAACAAAAACCTTTATATTCATTAATAATGCTTCAAATTTTTTAAAGGATGCTTCTAAAGTTTTTCATATGAACGGAATTCTTCAATTTAGAAAGGAAATTTTAAAGATTAAACAGATTCCTTATGTGGAAATAAATATTAAAGAAGTATATTATACAGCTTTTATAAATCAGTGTTATTTATATAATATATGATAGGTGGTTGAAAAAAGTTTAAAAATGGATAGTGGTTTGAATTATGGAGTATTTGAAGAAGTTTTGAAGGATTATATTCCGAAAAAAATTAATGCAAAAAGCGAAGATGAGCAAATGTGTAATTTCTTTCTGGAGAAAATAAAAGAGAAAAAAAATGAGATCTTATCCAAAAATCTTGTGGTTCCTATTTCGAAAATAGAGAAAAAAGAAGAAGTAAAAACAAATAAAGATAAAACAATACATTCTGAACAAAAATATGATGAAAGTGACTATGAAACCAGCGATTCTGAGGCTTATGAAAAATTATTTAGCAAATAGCTAGATTTAATTCTATAAAATAAGAAAAAAATGATAAAATATGAAAATGAAAAAATTTATCTAAAATCAAATTTTTTAAAAAATTATTTAGAATAATTACTATAAATAGAGCATTTTTAACCAATGAAACTCCAAAATCGATTTTTTTTTTTTTAAATGTTGAAAAAAAATATTTAAATAAGTTTTTTCTAAATATTTTTAATTAAGCTCTTAAACTAAATATTTTTTTTAATTTGGCACTAAATTAATTTAAAAAAATATCCCTTGATGTCTTTAATCCCAAATACTAATTTGGTTGTAGATTATTTCAATTTACCAAAAAGAAACCCCCATAACAAATATATTTACTTCTTAACCCACATGCACGCTGGTTCAACATTTTCATCCACTTTTGAATTAAAAGAAAGAAAAAAAAAATAAGATCATTATTGGGGTTTGTCATCAGGATGGAATTATGGACCCATTTTTTGTTCAGAAACCACAAAAAAAGTCATGCTTTTAAGATTTCCCAATATTAGAAACGTGGTACAAAGCTAAAAATTACAGAAATCCTTTATAATATAAAAAAGCAAACAATTCCTCTCAATACACCAACTGAATTGAAAATAAATGAATCTCCACCCCTAAATGTCAAAGTGACATTTTTTGATGCGAATCATTGCCCAGGCAAACAATTGAAAAATTTATAATATTCAATCATGATTTTAAGGTTCAGTGATGATTTTATTCGAAGGATATATGGGAGTTATCCTCCATACAGGAGATATGCGTTTTTCTGATAGTTTTTTTGACGAATGCACTTATTTATATCCAAAAGAATTAAGAACATCTGATTTGAAAAATTGCTCAATTCATGTAGATGAATTGATTTTCGACAATACTTATTGCGATCCGATTTTCATTTTCCCTGAAAGAGTCAGTCAAATGATAGAAAATAAAAGAAAAAATTGAATTTTTAGGAGAAAGTTTTTGAAAATGTTAAAGAAATTATAGAAAATAATCGCGATTCTCGGATTTTAATAGCTGTTGATAGTATCGGGAAAGAGGAGCTAATGGTCAGAGTAGCTGAATACTTTCAATCATTGGTTTATTGATTTAAATTATAATTCATCTGAGGATGATAGTTTAGATTGTAGTAAACGAAGATAGATACAAAATAATTTCCTCCATAAATTTTCGTCCTGAACTTTTTACAAGAAATCCAAAAGAAGGCTGGATCGAAGTGATTCGAAAAGTTGATATCGACAAAAGATTAAACAATAAAGATGAAAAATGCATTGTGATTGTTGCAACTGGATGGGCAAATGGAGGAAGTTTTGTCTCGCCTAATAAAAAATATCATGTTTAAAAATTTAATTCAAATTTTATGAATTTTTTTTATAGATTGTTCCTTATAGTTTACATTCAAATTTTGCTGAAATCGAAAAATTTGTGAGAAGCATTTGTCCAGGAGTTTTAAATTGTGTTGTTAGGCATAATGGAAGAAGTGAAAAAATCAATAAACTCAGGGAATTCTCGAGTTACATGATTACTTTGCAATATTTAAAACAAAGAGGTTATGAATTCTTTCAGAAGAATTATGTTCAAAAAGAGTCTCTCTCTGTGGATTATAAGAAATATTTGGTAATAATCTTTAAAGATTTTCATAAAAATAGAATTTTGTCGAAAAGACACCTGAAAATAAAATCGCAATTCAAAGAGATTTAAATCTTGTTGATCTTAATGAGAATAGCTTTGCGAATGTTTTTGGACAATCTATGAACCCAAAAAAAAAGTAAAATTATGAAAGAAAAATTGTTTTCAATTTTACTAGGATGAAGATAGGGAAGAAAGGAGAGATTGACCCAAAAAACTTTAAAAAAATAGATGAAATGTTTAAGTCAATTAAAATACTTCCAAATAAAGAAAATAAAAAAAATTAAAAAAATATTCATTTAAAAATCATGTGAAGTTCATATTTTTTTCTTGAAAAAATTTATCAAAAAAATAATATTGATTTTTTTTAATTTATATCTTCATTTTATAAAATGCAAAAAATAGTCAATAAATAAAATTTACAAAATCCCTTTTCAGTTGAATAATGTTAAAGCTTCTATTCCCTTTAAATAAGAGACTTGCCTTTACCTCATTCAATTTTTTTTCATCGAACCCTGGGAAAAATGTTGAGGAGCCCACCATTCTTTCCAATGACCCAACAAAAGAGGAATTGAAATTAGATCCAATCGCAACATCATTATCAGAATATAAAAAAGCAATGGAAAATTTTCATAATGAAAAATTTGAAGCAAGTGAAGAATTATTCAAAAGAACCTTAACTATTCTTGAGAATTCCAAGCAAAATAATTCTGATACTTCTATTCATATTCTGAAAAAGTTCTTTTCTTTATAAAAAGATAATTATTATAAATAAACAGGCTAGTGGTCAATTCAAATCTCTTAAGAAAATACAAACAATCTGAAGTTTTTTTAGAAAAATTGGTTGAAATTCATCAAGATCGAAATGAAAGTAATCCCATATTATTATATAATGAATATAATAATCTAATTTTGCATTGTTTTAAAACTAATGTCGAGAAGGTAAACAAAGGAAATTGCTAAAAAATTTCAATAAAATTTAATTTTGAAGGCGATTCTCTTGAGTAAGGCTCTTGTAAGTGAAAAAGAAAAAAGCACAATTCCCATGAATTTCCAAAAAATTTTCTTATTTAATCTCGGGGTTTTTAATATTTTTTAGTTTATTGTAAGTTTTTTTTGATTTTAGACTGCCTACTTGTTAAAAGGAAATTATGTTGATGCGAAAAATAGATTGAGAGAATGTTTGACACTTCAGCCCAACCATATTTTGAAAGGTTAATTAATCTCCTAAAACAACTTTTGAATCCACTTATAAAGGTTACGCATTGAATAATTTGGCATTGGCATCATGGTGGCACAAAACTCCTATGACTTCTGAAGAAGAGGAATTAAACAAAGTTTTTCCTTATTATTATTTTTTAGAAAAAGCATTTATTTTCGGATTTTCAAGAGTTCCCAAACAAATTATCAACCAAGTCAAGTGGATACTGATTTTTTGAATGTCATTCCTTTATTGAAGAATTCAATATTTAATTTGGAGAATGTGGAACATAATAAAGACGTTCTTCTTAAGGAAAAAATAAAAATATTGCTCGATAAAGAAAATATTATTCCTACAGAAAAAAATAATGAAGTTTCATTGGAGAACAAAGAGTCTGGAATACCTCTTTTAAATATTGGAGAATTCCTTTTTCTCACAAATCCTGAGAAAAAAAATGTCTATAAATATATTTATTATGTTAAAAAATTATATTTTTTGTGGAAATGTTTTATATAGGAAGCGACTTTTTGGTTTAGATTTGCCTTGAAATTCTTTGAAAAAACTGATCCGAATAATATCGACAGATGTTTGATATATTTGGCTTTGTTTTGCAAAAATTATTCACAGGTTTCTAAATTTTTTTCTGAATTTTTGTAAAAATTTCTTTCAAGTTCACCAAAGCAGAAGGCCTTTTCAGAAAAGCTTTGGAAATGCTAGATAAAGTTTTTATTTTTTTGCTAATACAACAAATTTTTTGAACTTTTTTTTTAGAATGATAATTATAATAAAGTTTTGTGTTTGTATTTCTATGGAAAAATGCTAAAAGAATTACCAAAAAGAGAACAAGAGGGGGAAAGTAAGAAAGAACTTAAAATGAGAAAAAAAATTATAATTTTTTCGTAGGAATGATTGCTCTTTCGAAAGATTTATCAGCAGCAATGCCTGTTTGGTCGAATAAATTATGCAATGTGATATTTCCGAAATTAGATTTGTGAATAATAAATCTTGATTTGATTTTTTGATACAAAATTCATAAAATTTTTTTTTTTTTGAATTTTCATTGAAGAAAGTTTTTTTTGAATTTAATTACATGCAATTTAGTAAAAAAATAAAATTTCTTCTAAAACTAAGCCAAAAATTTGAATTCTATATTAAAAAAAAAAATGACATAGAATATAATATAATTTCCAAAACATTCTTTTAATGCAAAAAAGAGAGGGTTAAAAGCACTATATTTTTGACTTATTAACATTTTCTTTATTTTTTGAACATTGAATAGATTCGAAAAATAAAAAAATTACAAAAAAATTGAAAAGAGAGAAAGAAATTCATGATGATCAACTTCAATATCTGATTAAAATCAATCAAAAGTTAAAGAGGGCTCACCATCTTTTAGAAGAAAATTATCAAAAATCAAATTTTATTAAAATTGGATTAGAACTTGATAGAGGAACAAACCTCAAAGAATGCATTCTCACAAATAAAAATACATTTTTATCAGTTTAAAAATATTAATTTTTTAATTATTTTTATCAAATTTAAAGAAAATAACTGAAAATAATGAAATTATCAAAAGCAAAATAGCAGAAAGTGAAACTTTGAAGAATTTTAATAAAGAAACAATAAATGAAATTCAAAATCAGATCGAAAAAATTGAAAAAGATAATATTTTAACAATAAAAAAATATATTAACAAGTTTTTTGACAATTTGTACAATATTTAAAAAAAAGAAGAACTCAAAATTTTAATTCAATTAGTAATTTCGCTTCTTATTCAACCTTTAACAAATATATCATCATAAATCATATAATGATTTTGTAAACTATTGATAAGCTCAAGAAATCGTGACAAATTGAATTTCGAATATTTCCCAATGTCCAAACTTTATTCCAAAAAATAAAATTTTAATATATCATTTAAAAAAATTACATAATTTTTTCGGCTTTGTTAATTTCTATTTCCCTCTCTCTTTTCCTGATAGTTAATAGTTCTTCTTCCTTTATTTCAAAGGTTTCAATTATGATTTCAAAATTTTTTTTCTGTTTTTTATTCACTCCGCATAACCAACGATAAAATTTAAAATGAATTTGTCGAAAACATAATTGGATTTCTAATCCTTTTCTTTTATTATCCGAAAAAATATAATAAAAATTATTTTTGAGTTTTTTGATGGTTGTCCTAAAAAAAAATTATTAAAAAAAAAAAGGAGATTTACTTACAAATAGGCTGTATTTAATTTTTCTTTTAATTTAGGGAGTTCGATTTTATAAATAACATCTTCATTTAAGCTTTCTAAAATACCTTTTGCTTTCAACAATTTATAGGAATAACATCCAAATAGCGAGAAATTTTTTTCCTTTTCGTCTAATAAATATTGCATATTCTCATAAAGATCATTGGACATTGATGTGGCCCTTATAGAAGCCCCCATTTTCCCACTCAAAGCTATTGGGTTATTTTGTAAAAGTTTTTCAAATTCCTATTAAAATTCAATCATTTTTAATGAAAATTGTAATTTAAGACCCGATTTGCCAATCCATAAAAACAGTTTTTTAAAGCTTTTTGATAAAAAATGAGGGAGACTACATTTTTGTTTGCAACATATTTGTCGTTCAATTTTCTTAATGTCTCTTTAAGAATCTCATTTTTATTGATATATTGAAGTGCTTTTAAGGCTTTTTCCTCGAGATTTTTTTTGAGTTCTTTCATTAAGACGAATTGGTTGACTTCATTTGGATTGTTTTTAATAAATTTTACAATTTTATCCGATCCATCTTTAGCCTTAAAAAAAAGTTATAATTAGAGAAAGCACTTAAATATTTGCACTTTTTTCAATTGTAATGCATCTTGAAATTGCTTAAGAAAGGTTGCGATCAAATGAATATCCTCATAATATACATCTTTTTTATGTTTATTAATAAAGTCCTAACAAAAAATAAACAAAAATAAACAAAAATAAAAAAAAACCTCCAAAGTTTGTTCCACATTGTTTTTATTTGAAAAAAGTAGATCAAACCGATTTTTTTCAAAACCTTCAATTGAAATAATTGACAAAAGTAATGATTCTAAGCTTTCAGGATTCAGCATTGAGAACCTAAATAAAATAAAATCAATAAAAATACATTTTTAATTTTTTTTTACTCATCAACCAACATCAAATCCTCTGTTTTTAAAAAATCCTCAATTAAATAAGATTTGCAAAATTTGCATTGCTTGATTTTTTTGTCCATAAACATTTTATGCAATTGTTTTGTTTTGAGCTTCAAATTGTAAAAAACATTTTCCTCCTCACTTTTGATTTGATACCCATGGAAATTCTCTCCTTCTTCTATTAATTTTTGATCAATCTAAACAAACCATTAATTTAAAAAGACCAATTTTCTTAAAAAACTAACCATATATAAAATTTCTTTTTTTAAAGGATTAATCACTTTCCATTCATCAATCGATGAATGAATTAAATTAGAAATCGCAACAAGATTTCGAAGACTCACTTTAATAATTTCTTGTTTTGCCTATTGAAAATTTATCATTTTCATCATAAATTAAAGAGTTCTTACACTGACTGAATGCTTGAAAATATGTTTAAGCATTGCTTGTTGCTCTTGCTCTTGAGATTTTCGATCCTTTCAAAAATTTAATCCTAACACATTTTTATGCAACTAAACATACATCTTGATCATCAACAAAATTTGTAAATAATGTTCTTCTTGCAGCATCGCCATTGGCGATATGAAGGTTCAATTCCTCTAACCAAGTTTCTTTCTGATCAGCAGAAGTTATCGGTTTTCCTTTGATGAAGCAACTAAAGGCTTCATTGAAGGCATTATAATTATTGACCAGTATTCTTTATAAATTAAATTAAATTAAAATAAAAACATTAACACATTCTTAGAAAAACCTTTCTTTTTTATGGATTTGTTCCTCTTCGTATTTCGCTCTTCCAATCATTTCAATCTCTTTTAATTTTTGATACACTGGCGTAAAAAACAGATCTAATATTTTTTTTTATGTCTAAAAAACAATTTAAAAAAACTGAACTTAAAATCTTCTTTTGAATTTCATCTTCATTCAAATTTTGAAGCACACGATTCTGTTTCATAAAAATATGCTTGATTTTATCCGCCAATCTTTTGATATGTTTACTAATTTCGAGATGTTTTACCCCCGAATGTTGTACTTGTATCGCCAAATACTCATTAATAACCTTCACCAAAATAGATATCAAAAATTTCACTTTGTCACCATAGATTTTCTTTTTATCTGCATCTGCTGAAAGATTGACAATATCTCTAAAAACAATAGCATTCTGTTTAAACGCTTTTGTTGATTGTTCTTTCTCCCAAATATCCACATCAATGACATCCAAAATCTTTTTTAAACAAAACTTCATCCATTTTGTATTGGCGATTGAGCTATTGAACAGATGAATGAAAAGTCTTACGAATATATAATAACGGCAATTTGGATCCAAATTAAGATCTATTTCATTTTCATCGATTTCTCCAGCTGTTACAGCTTTTACGAATTTATCCACATCATATTTCAGAATCAATTGACATAAATTAATATATAAGGCAATTTTTCGATTATCATTCTCCAAATCTCCAAAGGTTTCCTCAACTAATTTGAAATAGGCATCAGGTACCAATTTATCAGATTTATAAATATTCAAGAGATAACAAGGATGCAATTGAAGAATCGTGAAAATCGCTTGAAATTTCTTCCGATTTTTGAAGAATTGTGGGTAGCTCTTCAATTTTTCGTTCTTTTGTTCCCTTGAAATGAATTTCGCTTCAAAGGGATATGAAGAAATTCTCTTAAGGATGATCCCCACGATTCGTTTCTTCATTTTCTTCCTCTGTTGCATTTTTTCAAGAACCGTTTGGAAAACGCTCTTAATTTCTTGATATTTTGCTTGATTCTCATGAAATAACGATTGTGTCACTTGATAATTCAACAAATTATCAGTTTCTTTTTCTGGTGATTGGCATGTTTTATAAAGATCATATTTCTTATCAGTGAAAATATTGATATCAGCTTCTAAAAAACTGCTAATTTTGCTAGATTTCTCTATAAAATTCTTGGAATTTCCTGTGACTTGCATTGTTGACCCCATTTTTTTGTTTTCAACAAAACCAGATTTTTTTAATTCCATATTTTGTTGCGAAGTGATGTTTTTATTTGAGCTTAATTTCTGATTACTGCCAGAAGAGCCTTTATGTAGGTTCAAAACCTTGTATTCTGCTATTTTATCAGTAGAAGATTGCATTTTTATCTTCGCTTCAATTGATAATCGATTCAATAAATAATGTAAAAAATGTATAAGAATTGGTGAATTTGCAGTTTCTTCATAACTGGTGATCCCAACGTATTTCTTTATATTGCCTTGGATTTTTTTGTTCTCTTCTTCTAATTCCTCATCAGTGAATTCATAGCCTAATCCCAAACGCCCAGTATTACCATCAATCCCCCATGAATATATTCTTGCATGTTTCGAAGAAATCCCTAAAGCGTGGTTACTAGAAACACTCACAACATCGAATTTTTGATCAGTTTCAAGCTTGCAAGGGTTCCTGAGTTTTTTCTCATATGCTTCTTCTTCATTAGTGCGTTCAGAAACTGCAGTTTTGATGATTTTCTTATAAGTTATATCAAAAACTCCCCAAAAATATACTTCTTTCGTTGAAGAAATCGCTATATTATACTTATCACCAAGCACCACTGAAATGATTTTCAAACCCTCAGATTGACTGAAAAAGGGATGAAGGTTCGGAACCCAAAAAGTAGCTAAATCATTACTCATTTCCTCGTTTTTCAGGATACCTAAATATTTATAAGGCCCCCAAACTGCCAATTTTTGCTCATCAGTGATCCCCGCACTATGGTGAGTTCCACATGAAATCGAGATAAAATTGTATTTCGTTTCTAAAAATTTGGGGTTATAAATATTGTCTCTATTTCCATGACCTAATTCCCCATTCCAACCACTTCCCCAAGTGTATAACGCATTTTTATTCTTCGCATCCTTCACTAATGCCATACTATGATTCGGTCCGCAAGCAACACTCAAAACACCTTTTAAATTTATTTGTTTTGGGGATGTTTGCACTGTTGTCATGAACCCTAAACCCAATTTTCCTCCATATGAAGATCCACAGGCATATAAATCACCTTTATCGTCTAAAATTAATGTATGATTTTCTCCACAAACCACTTCTTTTAGCACATGCGAGTCAAAAAAACTGATCAAATGAGGCTCTTCAATCATATTTGAAACTGATCCTATCCCACATTGTCCATGGGTATTACGACCCCATGAATAAAGCATTTTGTTGTTTTGTATCACGAAAACGTATTCATAACCACATGCTATATTAGTCACTTTTTTATTCTCTTTAATATCAAAAGTATCAACCAAACTAGGAAGCATATTTGTGCTAAAAAACTCTAAATTATGCTTGATAATTTCGTTTAATTTATTCGCGTTTTCTTTAAGTTTATTCGCAGAAATCCCATGTTGGGAAAATTGGTTGCTACCCCATACATATACTTCTCCAGCGTTTGTCAAGCCCACACTATGAAAAAGTCCAGCTTTCACATCAACGAAATAAGAGGAAAAGTTAATTTCAGTGCCTTTTTCTTTTTTAGTTGTTTTGAAAATGACCTCAGGGGGGTTAATTATATTTGGAAAAGGGTCAAAGGACATCACTTTGTCTTCTTCTTCATCCTAAAAAAAATATCAAATGTTTATTTTTCATATAATCTCTTTAAATGTTTTTACTTGATCTCCACGACCTAAACCACCATTATTATTATTTCCCCAGGTTAATATCATTCCTCGATTTGTCAAAGCCAAACAAAATTGATTTGATGTACAAATCTGATATATTCTACACCCATCTAAACCGTCTCCCAATTCCCCAATTTTTTGGATAGAAATCTGGCAATCAAGTGGATTTGGAAAGGTATTTGACTGTAGTATTTCATTCTCGAGAATGCCCACTGCTGCTAATTTTCCGTTTAAATTGCTCCCAAAAGAAAATGCTTTTCCTTCTTCTGTTATCACAAAGGTGGTATTCGACCCACAGTTCACATAACATACGCAGAAGTTCTTGAAGAATTTAACCATCATAGGAAAATTGCGATCCTCATAATCTCCATGTCCCAATTGTCCATTCTTATTGCCACCCCAGGTAAATAAGAATCCTTTTTCATCAATACACGCTGTATGAATCATCCCGCAACTCACAAATGCAGCTTCTCCTTCTTGAAAAAAATCCATTTTCTTTGGTGAATTCGTATTTAAATTGCTTTTATGTCCCAATTGTCCTTCAGATCCTATGCCCCATGTAAACAAAGAACCTTTATCTGAAATAGCTGCCGAATGAAAAAAACCCGCGTTTATGAACTTCATCTTTGCACTGTTTCCAAAACTTATCCTAACTGGACTTATTTCATCGTGATATGACCCGGTTCCTAAAGCTCCAGTGCCTCCTTCCCCCCAAGCAAATACAAGTCCTGTTATATCTAAAGCCAAAGTATAGGTACTACCACATGAAACCATCTTTATTTTAGCATTCCCTAAAGGAAATTTGACCACTGTATTGACATTTAAACAGGAATATGAATTTTCATCAATACGCCGCAAGAAATCGGCTGAACCAAGATCATGTTTTATTTCATTATTTATCTCATTCTCCTCTTTTATTCCTAATTTCCCTTTGGTTGATTCCCCAAACACAAAAACCTCTCCTATTTCACCTTCTTTCTCAGTCTTTTCACCTTCACCAGGCTTCCATAAATCTGATTGAGCTGCTGTGGCTAATACTACTGAATGGTTTTTGCCACAGGAAACTTGTAAAGGAAGATAAGTGGTTTTCCCAGATTTGAGAACAATTTCTGTTGGAATGTGATAGATCTTATCTGCTTCATCAGAATGAGAAATTGGGGTTGAACCAAGAACTCCGAATTTATTTCGACCCCAACCATAGAGTTTTTTGTTATTTTCACCTGAGAAATGGGATTAAAATTGAATGGAGAGGGGCTTTACCGATTGCAAGACAGTGGTAAAAACCACAGGCGATTCGAGTGTGGAGAATGTCCAAAATTCCTTGGGTGTCGTTGTAATCGAAAATTTTCTTCATTAGCTAATTATTTTTTTTTGATAAATTTTTGATTTTTTTTAAAAGGAAATTTTTTTGCACTTTAATTTTTTTTTCTTTCGAAATAAGTGAAAATGAATAAAACGAAATATAAAAATGCCAAACTTACATTAATAATTTTTTTTTGTTTATTTTGAAAACAAAAATATTTAGATTCTCTCTTCAACTTTTATTAAAAATCCTTATCTTTGATTACAACTCAAAAACAAAACAAAAAAATTATAAAATAACAAAACTATTAAATCTTATCACCTGATGAATCTCCAAAGCCTTTTCATTCAAAAATGCGAGACAATCAAGCCGAAATCTGTCATAATATACATCCCTCTCCAAAATTTCTGCTGGTCGAATCTCCATCCACGAGCCTCTCTTTTCGATATCTATTCCAATGTCCCAAAAGCCATTGAAAACATGAACAATGCCAAAAAAATGCTTGAAGAAGAAAACATTAAAGTTTTTTCTTTATTAGATGAATTGAGGAAAAACCGTCCATTTTTGTTAGATCGAGCTGCGGAGGTCGTCACTTTTTTGTTAGAGAGTGATACAAAGTATAATTCCATTGAAGAAAAGCAAAGATTGGAAAGCTTTTTATCCGATGAATATAAAAAGGAGACCCTGAACCATTATTCAAATGATGATCTTGTGGAGATTATCCTCAATAGACCCACCTGTCATTTATCTACAGAGACTATCAACACACATTTAGTGCTAAAATCAGTGCAATTCCAGCCTATGGGAAATATGATCTTCTGTCGTGACCATCAGATCATCACCCCCAAAGGCATCATTATTTGTGCTTTGAACTCAGAACAAAGAAAAAAAGAAGTTGATTTGATTCGATGGTTCTATCAACTGCTAGAAATTAAGCCTTTGGCTGAAATCAAAGGAGATAACAGACTAGAAGGTGGTGATTTCATGATAATTAAAGAAGATTTGAGTCTTTTGGGTGTTGGATTGAGAACTAATATGGGTGCTGCCAGTTTTCTTATGGAGAATGATCTTCTTGAAACAAAAAGAGTTGGACTTGTTGTGGATGAAACGGATTTGGATCAGCAGAGGATGCATTTAGATACCTTTTTCAATATATTAAGTGATGAAGAAGTAATGCTTTTGGACATGGATACTGTGGAACCGAAAAAAATAACAGATGGGAAGGTGGTAGATTTGAGGAGAAGAGTAGAAATTTATGAAAGAAGCAATGAGAAAAAAGAAATCGGAAATTATAAAAAGGTCAAAGTTATGGATTTCGAAGAGTTTTTGAAAGAAGAGGGGTTTAGAGTATTTAAGGTAACAAATCAACAACAAATAGATTTTATGCTCAATTTTTTGAATATTGGCAATGGGAAGATCATCACTCCAAATAAAGATCTGAAGCAGTTTTTAGAGATGAATGGATCAAAGGTTGAGGTTAAATTTGCAGAGTTCGGAGAAGTCACTAAAATGTATGGGGGGTTTCATTGTGCAACACAGGCTGTCAGATATTAGAAACACAATAAAGAGCGTTATTTTTTTTTAGTTAATTTTTTGTTAACAAAAAATTAATATTAAAAAACAAGAAAATTTTCTTTTTTCTAATGAATAATTTTAAAAAAACTTTAAAAAAAAAATTTTTTGATTTATATATATTTAAAAATGATAAGTGACAAAACCAAATAATAATAAAAAACGAAATCTCTTTTCATTGACAATCGAAATATTTGAAATAATCCTCTGGAACTTTCTCGTTGTCATTTGCTTTATCTTTCATTTGCTCTTGACTCTCCCTTTCCACCCGATTCATCTCTTCGATTTTCTTAATTTCTGTTAAAATTCTGTAAAGTTTCTCTACTTTATTGTTTTTTGGTAATTTTTCAATGAAATTATAAAGTTTTTCCGATGTTTTCACTTTTAATTGCACAGTATCTTCATTTTTCTTTCTTTCTTCTTCGAAAACCTTCACTTTTTCACCTTTCTTCCTTCCTTGTATATTCAAATAAATTCTATGTTCAACCAATTGTACGAAATCACATCTTCTTCCCGGATTTTCTTCTAATAAAAGTTCTAAAAAACTCATATAATCTTCTCCATAAATATCTGAAGTGTGCTTCATTATTTCATTCTTCGAGCTTCTTTGTCCCAGCTTCAGGCAAACCACATCAATAAGTGTCATTCCAAGCGCATAGACATCAGATTTCCAAGGGTCATATTTAAAATCATCACTCATATTTCCTGCCAAATAAACTTCTTTCAGTTCAGGAGCCATATAATAAGGACTACCTAATAGAAAATATTAATATATCTTGATAAATATAATATTTAAATAAATTTCTTACCAGCGAGCGTTTTAGCAGAATGTTTCATATCAGTCTTTTGGAAGGAATCCCCGAAATCTGCTAAAAAAATATCTCCGTCTTGATTTAACAGTATATTTTCAGGTTTGATGTCTCTATGAGCTAATTTGCGTTTCTTTTGCATAAATTCTAATGCAGAAACCAATGATAAAGTCATTTGAACCAGTTCGGATTTAGTGAAATAAGCATTGGTTTTCTGACGGTCGTTGATCTCCTTCTCTAGATTTTTATGCATCAAATCCATCAGGATATTTACCTCATATTCATTATTGCTTTGCGGACGTGATTGACTTAATGAAAAACCGATGATTTTAAGAATACTGGGGTGCAGGCAAGAGGAAACATATAGAATCTCTTGAAAGTCTCTTAAGTGCTTGTGATAATCTGTGCGTTTGACTTTTTTTAAAGCATATTCTTTACCAGAATAAAGGTGCTTCACTTTGAAGACTGGGTTGCGACCTTTTGCAATGATTCCCATTGTAAGGTAATCGGAAATGTTAAGAATGGACATAAAGGGAAGGTTATTTTTTATTTTATTTTGGAAAATATAGTAATTTATTGAGAAACAATATATTTTTTTTAAAATATCAGAAGAAAAATGGTTCGAAAACAAATTTAATAGCTAAATTTTGCGGTCGTTTTAAGATATTGATTTTTATTCTGAAAGATGGAATTTATTCCTCAATGGAAGTTTTTGAGTTTTTATTGGTGAGAAAGCTATTTGAAGCAATTTAAAAAGCATTATGTCATTGTAATGATCGCTTTCCATTTTTATTTAAAATTATGGAAAACAAATATATCTTTTGATTAAGCTATTTTGAATTTTAATTATAAAAATTTATAATTAAACCTTTTTTTAAAATATGTTTAAATAAAAAATATTTTTTTATATAAACAAAAAGAAAAAAAAAAAATATTTTTTTCGATTTTCTTTTTGAAATTAGAAAAAACAAATAAAAAACCAACGAATGTTTATGTATAGTTATTTTTTTTTGAAAGTTTTTCTGGACCGAAATCATTAAAACTCTGAAACAAACTTTTTTTCTTCGAAATAATTTCTCTTCACACCTCTTTTTATTCAAACGCCTTTCTTTCCTACTGGCCTACCTAATTTCCGATTCTTTGCTATAATCTTTCATATTTTTAAATAAAACTCAAAGTTATCCGCTTTCTTACCTTTTGAAGATTTTTTTACTTTTTCTTCAAATTCTCATCTGGATTCTGAGAAAATTTTGATTTTATTGATTTTCTTCCAAATCGACATCAATGAATATTTAGACAACTCTGCTCATTTCCATTTGATTTTTGAAGGTTTTAAGCTTTTTTTCATTGAAAAGACCTTTTCTTCATATCGTTTTTTATCGCAATTGATCACTATAATCTACTTATTTATAGGACAATTGAAGAAATTTTCTTCCAACATCTCACATTATTTCTCCTGAGTTTTCTCAGGAATTTTCTTGTGAAAATTAAATGGGATTTGAGAACTATTTCTGAAGAAAATGAGAATAAGAATGATTTTTTAAGGAAATTCGGGTCAAATATCTCTTTTTTGAAGGATTTTAATGATTCTTTGATTGTTTTAGATGAAGGAAAAAATTTGATTTTTTCGAATAAAAAGGCCGAAAAAATGTGTAATAATTAGAAAAACTGTTGAATTTAAAGATCGAACTGAAGAAAGAGAAGAAGAATATGTTTGATGGTGTTGTTTTGATCATCCGATGAACCGAACAAAACCAAGATTTTTTTAGAGAAAAATCTCTCGGAATTAAGCTCAATTATCACCGTTAAATTGCTAAATACTCAGAATAAAATCAATCAAATTATTAAAATTATTGGATAAAACCTTACAAGAAATCAATAAAAATCCAGAGATTTGTGAGGAAAAATGCTTTAAATTCATGTGTTGGTGAAAGAAAAATGCGAATATTGGGGAATTCATGATTTCTTTTCTCCATTTTGCTTGAAAGGCGATTGCAACTTGCATTTCAGCAATAAAAAGCCATTTTTTTTTATTTTGATCAAGAATTCTCATAAAATCAATTACAAAACTCCAGTTTAAGTGTTATTTCTTAAGGAATTACTGGTTTCGCTCAATACAATTTACATTCTTCAACAAATAATTGAAAAACATCTTGATCCTCCAACTTGATAAAGCCTTTCTTTATTTCAATAAAATTTGAAATTCATGGGGAGTAAGGAAGCTGTGCCATTTAAAAAGCTTATTGGTTGAAATTTTTGGTTTGTTTAGTTTTCAGGCTCATCTGATAGAAATTGAGCTTAGTTATTATTAATTATGACTATATATAAAGATTATTTTGATCAACTTATTATGTAAATTCATCTTTATTTTTATTTTATTGATCGTATTTTTTTAATCTATCATATTTTTCTTGTATTTTTTTTTTAGTTATTCTTAGAAAATACCCTTAATTTTTTTTTCTTTTAAGAAATTCTAAATTACTTAAAAAAACAAATAAAAAATCAATAATCTCTCATTTAAAAATTTTTTTCCAAATTTTTATCGCTAAACTAATTAAACACGATCTCTCCTTTGCACAACGGGCAATATTTCTGCCTTTTTAGCCACTGATCAATGCAATCCTTATGGAAATTATGTATACACGGCAGAGTCCTGATCGTTTCAGTGTTCTTGAACTCCATCAAGCAAATACTGCATTGTTCTTCTTCTTCATTAATCTTATCATCCCCCATGGTTTCAATCTTTTCATAGATAAAATACGGTAAATTCTCTATTTCCTGTTCAGTAAACCCATTGGTTACTGGCACTATATTCCGATTAATCCCATTAACCAATAACTCATGAAACTCCCTGAAATTAAAAGGTCCTTGTCGATTATTTCCCATGACTGCCGCATTGATAATCATTTGATTTTCTCTTAATTGATTCAAAATATTATGTAAACGGCCGACTATCATATGGAACCTTAAAGGGTGAAAAGCGACTAAATTATCAGCGTTTTGTCTTCTCATCACATCGTTATTACTCTCATAATTATAAGGGTTTACAGGTAGGTCGTTTGCTGGGGGATTTGGAATAATATTAGGAAGAAAGGCATCTAAGGGGTTTTGAGCTCTTTGCCTCATTGCGAATAATTCGAGTAAGTTGTTGTTATTTCGAAGGAATTCACTCACTTTGTAACAAATCAACCACAGTGTGAGAAAAAGCCACATTATTATTAAGAAATAAATGTTGATTATACTACATTTCATCAAAATTAGCATTAAAATATTCAAAACTATATAACGCACAAGGGTCAGTTTGAGAATTCTCATCAGATTTTCTTTGAGGCATTTTGAGGAATTTAAGAGTTTTCTATGGAATTTTTGTGAGAAATTTAATTTTTTTGTGAATTTTGGTATCGAAATTTGTAAATCTCCAGGAAGGATGTTAGTTATTTGGAGGTCTTCTAGGGGGGGGATCTGTAATTCTTCGTTGGGGGCGGAGTCAGATTGCAAGTTTCGCATGGGGATTTCCATGGAATTGTTCTGGGGAGCGTAGGGGTAGAAATCATCATTCATAAGAATTTTTTTTTAAAATAATGTTTTTTGATGTTTTTTATTTATTTATTTATTTATTTATTTACATAGAAATTAGAAAATTAATGAATTTTTTTTATAAAACCAGAATTCATAATACAATATATTTAAAAAAAAGAAATTTATGCTGAAATACTTCTGCTGTGGCGAAAATCCTTTTCCTGATAAAAAAGAAGTGTCAAATATCATAAGAAGAAGTGCTTCTTGTGTTAATGATTCTTATTATCATTTGGAAAATAATGATTTTTGTAGGGGAAAAGCGGGAGATTGGTAAATAGAAACTATTATGATCAATTTGAACATGAATTCAAGCCTAGTAATAGAGTTCCTTTTGAGAAAAACGATTATCAGATTCAATATAATCAGATAAATAGGCCGAATCATGAGTTGAGTTTTTATCAATAAAATAAAGGTTTTTAAGATGAATTTATAGTTTTTATAAGCATATAATTGACGGAACTAATGAGGATTTCGAAAAACCCATTGAAATCAATAATTTAGAGAATTTTAGGCTTGAAAAAAAGAAAAATTTCTGCAAGTTTCATAAATAAAAAATTATAGAAATTTTTAAATTTTTTTTAAAAGAAACACAACTTTGTCAAATTTTAAAAATCAAGGCTACTTTATCAACAAAGCCGATTTTCTCAGTTCTTTGAAAGAAACTCCTTCTCACAAACTGGATAAAAAACCTGAAATCAATAATAATCAAACATTAAACTCCATAATTTTCCTTACAAATAGCAAAAAAGGTCAATCAGTCTCTTTGCATCAGAAAAACATCAAGTTTTTTTATTAATATAAACAGAATTTTTTGAACAAAATCAATAAAATCCAATAAAATTCAACTAAATTAAAAAAAAAAGCTATATTTCAGATGAAAATCCTGATTGGATGAAACCAAATTTTTTCCGTTTAAAAAAAATCAAAGAAAAACCTCAAGAAGTGAAAATTTATAAAAAAAGACCGAATGAATTGATTGGACTTCCCCTTCCCCCACAACAAGATATGTAAAAAAATAAACAGTTCTTTGTTTAAATTCACTTAAAGGAGAGAAAAAAAATGGAAATCCTTTATAAAATTGAACCCAAAAGGTTTAAAAATTCTATTATTCAAAAGAATTTTAATGAATTTAGAGAATAATCATAAAGGAATTAAGATAAAACAATTACTCATAGAAGCGAATAATTATTTCAGTGAGAAGG
>JFJP01038734.1_pt1 | contig 18616 bp, 15 predicted proteins | sample 431651 | NCBI WGS metagenome assembly JFJP01 (sample SAMN02602958, study PRJNA72255) | Microbial mat metagenome, whole genome shotgun sequencing project. | biome: fresh water; feature: sink hole; material: water; isolation source: purple microbial (photo- and chemosynthetic) mats found in...
GGGATTACAAATACCGGAATACCAGTTACAGGGTCGGCGGAATATGAGGTAAAATAGGGTCAGTAACTAAGGCTACTGGGAGGAATATTATTACGCCCACTACGGGGCTTAAGGTGGTTAGTTTTTATTCTAGCAGGGCGGTGCCCTGCTTTAAGGTATTACGCCCCTAACGGGGCTAGGCCTAAGGCCGTAGGCCTTACATAAAATAAAGTCGGGCATCGCCCGACGCTGAAGCCACCACACTAGTCGCAAGCCCCGGAGGGGCGAAATAAATAAAATAAAGCAATTTTGATTCTTAATAATTCTTACGTATATTTGTTACAAATATTATACGTAAGATGGACGCAAAATTAACATTAAGCATTAATAAGGATGTTGCCAGGAAAGCAAAAGTCTATGCTAAAAGTGAAGGCAGAAGCCTTTCAGATCTGGTCGAGAACTATCTGTTGCTACTTACTAAGAATTCAACAATTGATGAATCTGAATTCTCCCCCAGAGTAAAATCATTACTTGGCAGCGTTTCGCTTCCGAAAGATTTTGATTATAAAAAGGAAATTGCGGAATCCTTATCGAAAAAATATCTGTAACATGACTGATCTTTTCATTGACACTGATGTTATTATCGACTTTCTGATAGACAGAAAACCGCATTCAAGAGAAGCAGCGATTATCTTTACTCTCATTGATAATAAAAAAATGAGAGGGTATGCTTCTTCGTTGACTTTCAGCAATCTTTATTACATCCTTAGAAAGCTCGAATCTCATAATAAAGTGATAGCTAAACTTGACAGTTTATCAAAGATGGTAAACATCCTCCGGGTCGATGAGCAAATAATAAAAAATGCGATATCATCTTCATTTCCTGATTTTGAAGATACTATACAATATTTCAGTGCGCTTGATAGTAAAAAGATTGATGTGATAATAACCAGGAATACAAAAGATTATAAAAATCCAGGAATACCAGTCATGACTCCTGGTGACTTCTTAAAAACAGCCGGAAGATAACATATTTAAGACAGTAGGCCATATATATTCTAGTGTTGGGCAACGCCAAAAAGCATAAAAAATCATGAAACTTCATAATGATGATTAAGGCCGTAGGCCTTATATATATTAGAGTCGGGCATCGCCCGACGCTGAAGCACCACACTAATCTCAAGCCCCGGAGGGGCGAAATAAAAAAGTCCGGAGTTTAAAAATTAATTTAAGCGTAAAAGAGCGAGGAATCTCATTCCATTACCTGAAAGCAGTCAGAATAAAAGTCACAAGAAACGGCACCAGTATGGTTAGAACTGTTCCACTGAAAACAGCAATCACACCATATTCAACTCCCGAGAATTTTGTAATAACCGGTAAGGTGGTATCCATTGAAGTGGCTCCGCCTGAGGCAATCGGGGCAAGCTTTCCAAAATATTTTGCAAAGAGCGGTGTCAGTAATAAGGTGGTCACTTCACGCATAATATTTGAAAGAAGTGCAATAACTCCCAGAACACTTCCGGCCATTTTTGTTATGAAAATGCTTGATAAACTGTAATATCCAAAACCGGCACCAATCGCTAATGATTCGCGTAACCCAAAATCTTTTATGAAAATTGAAACAATGCTCACTCCTATCAAAGTTCCAAGAATAACAGAGAGAGGAACCAGCAGTATCTTAAACTTAACCTTTTTGATTACACTTAGAGCGTCTTTATCGGTACCGATACTTACTCCGACAAAAAACATGAGTCCGTAAAGAGCATAGTTGCTGAGTTTGCTGTCGAGCAGAAACTCCGGAAGGATTCCGAGCAGGCTTCCGATTATCCCGCAGATAAAAAATCCTACTATGATCAGGCTATTCTTCATGCTTCCTGAAAAAATATTTATATGTAAGCCATGAAACAAAAATACTTCCTGAAACTGCTCCGATTGTCAGAAGAAGTGCCTGGATCCCTATCTTTCCAATATTTGAAATAATTGTTTCGTTTGTACCGACAGAGATCCCTAACAAAAACAGAAGCAGATAAATAGCCCAGGTAATAATGACACCGACAGGTTTAGAAACCCATTTGATATTTCTTAAAAAATACCCGGCCACCATTCCTGTTGTCATTATAATTATTACTGTCAGCATAAGAATAGAATCAGAGAGTATCTATAATAAAATTTTAGAGGTTATCTCAAAAACCAAATCCATTAACCGCAAAGCACGCAGAGAATTTACGCAAAGGTCGCAAAGGACATAGAGGTTAAAATCCCTATTTGTATAGCACTAATTTTATGCAATGTTTGTGTAAACAGCCTGAACATCATCATCGTCCTCTAGCCTGTCGATGAGTTTATCGATATCTGCAAGCTGTTCCTCGGTAAATTCGACCTGGTTAAGGGCAAATCTCATTAGCGAGGCCTTCTTTACCTCAATTCCCATATCCTCAAGAGCCTGCGATAATGATCCGAAGTTTGTATAATCACCATATACAAATACCAGATCATCTGCTTCTTCAATTTCTTCCAGGCCTGATTCAATAAGCTCCAGTTCAACATCTTCAATCGTCTTTCCTTCAGGCATTTCAAACTCAAATACTGCCTTTCTGTTGAACATGAATTCGAGCGATCCTGTTGGCACGATTCCCCCGCCCGACTTATTGAAATATACTTTTACATTTGCAACTGTTCGGGTGTTATTATCTGTAGCACATTCAACAAATACCAACACACCATGAGGGCCTTTGCCCTCGTAGCATACTTCCGTGAAGCTTTCAGAATCTTTGCCGGCTGCCCTTTTAATAGCTGCTTCGATATTGTCCTTTGGCATATTCTGGGATTTTGCGTTCAGAATAGCTGTCCTCAGCCTGGGATTCAGATCGGGATCTGTACCACCTTCTTTCGCAGCAATAGTAATATTCTTGCCAAGTTTCGGAAACAACTTAGACATCTTATCCCATCTTTTTTCCTTGGATGCCTTGCGGTATTCATATGCTCTTCCCATAATCGAAAACTGAGTTTATATAAATATTCTAATTAATTTGACGCGGCAAAATTAATAACCTGAACGACTCCGTCAACAGGTTTCAATAAATTTTTCAAATATCAAACTCCTGCCCTTTTGCAGGTATCTCTATATTTTTGAAGCCCTCGTTCTGAAGAGTGATGACATATTTCTTCTGAGTCTCATATTCTCCGTGAACAATAAATATTCTTGAGATTTCAGATTTTTCCTGACAGCTGAGAAAGTTGATCATTTCCCTGTAATCGGCATGACCGCTGAAAGATTCAATCTTTTTAACTTCGGCATTAACCGGATAAACAGTGCCATGGATTGATACCTCTTTATCACCTCTTACTATTCTTGCCCCAAGTGTTGTAGGTGCACAATACCCAACTACAAGAATTGTATTTTTCGGATCAGAAATATTATTAGCAAGATGATGTTTCACGCGTCCTGCTTCCATCATACCCGATGCGGAAATAATAACACAGGGTTTTTTATGATCATTAAGTCTTTTTGAATCTTCTACCTTATTTATATAAAACAGATTGTCAAATCCGAACGGGTCAGAATCCTTTGTCAGGACATTCAGAAAATTTTTGTTGTAGCATTCGGGATGCATCCTGAAAACAGTTGTTGCATTCACTGCCAGAGGACTATCGACAAACATATCTATCCTGGGCAGTCTGCCGGAATTGAAAAAATTATTAAGTGTAAAGACAATTTCCTGGGTACGTCCGACACTGAAGGCCGGTATTATAAGCTTACCACCTTTTGTAACGCATGTATCAATAACAACTTTAAGCAATTCATCTTCAGCAACTTTCTCATCGTGATGCAGTCTGTCGCCATAAGTCGATTCAGTAATAATAATGTCGGCCTGAGGAAAAGGTACCGGAGGTGCAAGAATTGGGTCAAATGGTCTGCCAATATCTCCGGTGTAGGCAATTCTCTTAACCTTTCCGTTTTCATTAATCTCAATGTTGGCAACTCCGCTCCCGAGCATATGTCCGGTACTTGTGAACCGAACCTTGATGTTCTCGTCAATTCTGAATTTCATTTCCGAAGGAACACCTATAAAAAGACTCATGCATGCTTTAGCATCGTCCTGTGAGTAAAGCGGAGTAACCAGTGGCAACCCTTTTTTTGCCCTTCTTTTATTGAATGTCATGGTATCATGCTCCTGTATAAAAGCTGAATCAGTAAGCATTATTGCGCATAAGTCGCGGGTTGCATTTGTAGATACAATAGAGCCCCTGAACCCCAGCTTATACATATATGGAATTAGTCCGGAATGGTCGATATGGGCATGTGTAAGTATGAGGTGGTCAATCAGAGAAGGGTCAAATCCAAGATCACGGTTCATACCGTCAGTTTCGAGACCCTTGCCCTGAAACATTCCGCAGTCGAGAAGAATCCGTTTGCCTGATTCTGTTGTAATGAGATGCTTGCTTCCCGTAACTTCTCTTGCGGCGCCAAAAAATTTAATTTTCATACTATATTATATTAATTAGATATGTTCAGATATTCTATTCTGTCTTTCTCTGTGTCACTCTGTGCTTCTCAGTGGACCTTTGTGTAACAAAATAAAGAACTTACACAGAGAACACAGAGGTACCACAGAGTTACACAGAGGACATTTTCAACAATCCCAGTAATAACTTACCGCCTTATGCGCGATTAGAAGGGGGTAAAAAACATAGCTATCGAGATAAAAAAGTTAATATTTAAAAAATTACATTCTCAGACCGATGAAGGTAACATCATCGATCTGTTCTCCTGTACCTTTCCAATTGTTAAATTCCCTTTCAATAATTTCCTGTTGCTCAGTCATAGGCAGGGAAGATATATCTGCCAACATCTTTTTCAGGTTAGCTTTCTTATATTTTGAGCCATCAGGTCCGCCAAACTGATCATAAATTCCATCTGTACAAATATATAATGTATCGCCTTTTTTAATATTAATCTCATAATTAGTAAAATCATGCTTTTCCCCATAATAGATTCCAATTGGCATCCTGTCGGCTTTGTACTCCTTTAATTCACCCCCCTGAGAAATGAACAATGGGATATAGGCCCCGGAGTACTGCAGAAGTTTTCTGTTTTTATTAAGAACACAAAAAGCCATATCCATTCCGTCGGCAGCTTCCCCTTCCTTACCGGTTTGATGCAGTGAGGTTTTAATCTTTTCCCTCAGTTGCCTGAGTATTGTATTCGCCTGAAATTCAATATTGTTATTAATGATTTCATTCAATGCCGAAATTCCAAGCGTGCTCATAAAGGCTCCCGGAACTCCATGACCTGTACAATCGCCAACCGTGAAGAAAATTTGCTTTTCATTCTCCCCTATCCAGTAAAAATCTCCACTTACAATATCGCGTGGCTTGAAAATAATAAAATGGTCCTGAAAGATATTTTTAAGATGCAATTCTTCGGGCAGCATTGCCATTTGTATCCTGCTGGCATATTCAATACTTGAAGTAATCTCCTGCTTCTGAGCCTCAATTTCAGCTGTTCTCTCCTGGACTTTCTGTTCAAGTATTTTCTTGTCCTTTTTCAGCTGCCCCTCTCTGAACCTTACGGTCAGGAAAATCAAAATAAACACGAATGCCAGAACCAATATATAGAATAAGGTAGTTTTAGTAAATGGTGCCCTGATTGTGAATTTCAGACTTTTAGGCTCACTTATATTTCCCCATATATCTTTTGCGCGAACCATCAGAGTATACTCACCTGGTGTCAGCATTAAGGTTATTGTTGGAGCATAAGACCATTTTGACCACTCCTTCATCACCTTTTCAAGAAAATACTGGTATTGTGTCGAATTTTGTTTGAGATAACCCGGAGCAACCAAATTAAAGTAAACTGTATTATCGCCTTTCTCAAACACAATATCTGAAATTTTGAAATATGTACCGTCTTCATTCGTAATACTTCTGATATAAAGATCCAATTCCGGCTTGATTGCAAGATTTTTATTACGCTCAATTCTGAAAAGCTGGTTATCTCCGGTTACCACCCACATATAATCACCTGACAGATAAACAGATACTATTTCCTCAAAGATTTTGAGAAGTGCTTTATCGGTTGCAGCAATTTGTTTGTCGTTCGAAAGATATTTCCATTCATCGCCTTCCTTATACCATGGTCCTTCAGGCTGAGAGTACAGAAAATTCAATTTAGAACCAATATTCAGTTCTGACTCCCTGTACTTCAAAAATGAATCTGAATTCTGATTATAGTAATTTATTCCTGATTCAGAAAGCATAAACAGTGTATCATTCAAATACTGAACTATGTACTTTTTTGGAAAATCCGTTTCTACAGAATATTCGCTGTACTGAGATAATTCCCCTGACTTCCCCGGCATAATTTTATATGCCACACTGGTTCCTCCTGCCCATATTAAATCAGAATTTACGGCAGTGATTGAATAAAGCGGCTGGATAAAAGTCTTATCCGGAAAAACAGAAGTCCAGTTTCCTGAATCATATAAAACATAAAAATAGCCTTCGGCAGTTGCAATATAGTATTTCGAATCAATTGTCTGTTTACTTATAAAGTTAACATACTGATCTTTAACCACAATTTTGGCCGAATGTTCAGAAATATTGTAAAGACCTTTATTCGTAGCTGCCAGAATCCCAAAAGAAGTGGATACCAGCTGTTTGCACTTCTCATCCAGCCCTTCAACCTTTTTATACTGATGATTAACTGATTTTACCCTGCTGATTGTCTTTTTAACATACTGAATCTCTACAGGTCTTTTCAATTCCTGTTTTGGTGAAACGATTGGCGCCGCAGGTTGAACTTCTGTTTTAACAGGACTCGCGGGGGCTGATTTTTTTCCGAATATTCTTGAGATAAGTGTTTTTTTAACCTTTTGGGGTTCCTGGATTTGAGCTGGTGCCAGCACAGGAGCTGAAACAGAAGTTGAAAGGTTCAGTCCGGTAATTACCTGTTCTCTCTTTACCATAACCTCCACATTACTATAATCTTTGTATTCAGTCAGGTAGAAAACACCTTCGCTTGTAGCAACATATAACTCTTTGTTGTGCCAGACTGACATAATTAAATTTCCTTTTAAGCCCGGGTAAATACTGAAGTTTCCAACCGGCAGCATCAGGTCGGCCCGGCTTAAACCATACTGGTGAGATAACCAAAGCCCGTTCTTATTATCAGCACCCATTGCAAGAACTTCATCATCCGGTAATCCCTTCTGATAATTAATTGTCTGTATAATCTTCCTGCTGTTTTTACCAATAACAATTGCACCTCCATCGAGAGTCGAAAATGCATAAATACTATCATTAACTGATATGCCCTCAGAAAGAGCATTCTGCGAAATATAATCATCATCCTGAATCTTATACTCATAATACTTAATACCATCAAACAACGAAAGGGTACTATTCCCTAAACCAATCAGAACGTTATTCTCATCATATGGCAAATAAAACAAAATCGACTCATTTTCAGTAAGATATCCTGTAACAATTGGAAACAAGGTATCTGCTTCAATCCTATGCAGCCCTTTTGACAAAACATTAATGAAAGTGTTTTTGGAAGTCAGAATGATTCCGGTAAATGGCTCATTTTCCTTCGACCAGATCCTTTTTTCTAGTTCATTTGTCCTGAGATTATGACGGCTTAAAGATGATTCCCCATAAAACAGTACTGTTGAATCGGTGAAAATAATCCGTGAAACCAACCCAACATTGGCTGAATCATTCAGAATAGATATGAATTTATAAAATCCCGTTTCGTCCTTTTCAAGATAACCATAGTTATTATCACATCCTGCATATACCTTTCTGTTTGCCTGATTATACCTGATAATATAAGGAACAGAAGGCATGCTGATAATATTCCATGACTCACCATCAAATGTCAGAATGCCCCGTCTGTTAGCAAAGATCATTACATTATTTTCATCCTGACAGATGGACCAGCTTTGATTCTCGATCTCCCGGCTTTCGATATAGTGTGTAAGCAGAGGCGCACCTCTCTGAGCTGAGAGAGTGTTCGCAACCATACATAAAAACAGGAATGGAATTACTTTCCTCATTGCTACTTAATTCAAATTTAAGTTCCCTTTTCCATAGTTAAAACTACTAAAAATTATCTATCTCTTCACTAAACAAACTGATTAAGTATCATCACTCCAATAAGCCCGGTAATGCCTATTGATGTTTCCATAACCACCCAGGTTTTCATAGTATCTTTAATACTCAGATTAAAGTATTCCTTGAAGAGCCAGAATCCGCCATCGTTCACATGCCCGAACATAAGGCTTCCCGACCCGATAGCAAGAACCATCAATTCCGGTTGAACTGCTCCGGATGTTACTAATGGCAGAACGATTCCTGCAGTTGTAATCCCGGCTACTGTTGCTGAACCGACACAAAAACGAAGAATTGTAGCTATTAGCCATCCAAGAAACAAAGGTGACAGAGAAGACTGACTTAACAATCCGCCTATATACTGACTCACACCTCCGTCTACCAGAACCTGTTTAAGTGCGCCTGCCCCTGCAATCAGAAGCATAATCATTGTAATACTTGTTACAGAATGAGCAAGTGAATTCATTATATCTGTGATTTTCCTTCCCCGTGCCAGACCAAGAGAATATATTGCAAATAAGACAGAAAGAAGCATAGCAATTGCAGGATTTCCTATATAGCCAAGAATAATTCTGATAGAATTATCAGGTGCCATAAAGAAACCGGCAATAGTTGACATACTAATAAGAATTACAGGCATCAGGGAAGAAAAGAAACTCACCCAGAAGCCTGGCATCTCGTCCTCCGTTAATACTTTCTGATTTACAAATTCCGCTAAAGGGGTTGCTTTAATCCGGCTAAGTGCTTTTGATAAAATTGGTCCGGAAATTACTATTGCAGGGATTGCTACAATTATTCCGTAAACCATTGTTTTTCCAAGGTCGGCATTAAACATTGCTGTTATTGCTGTGGGAGCCGGATGAGGCGGCAGATAACCATGTGTAACTGAGAGTGCTGCAAGCATCGGCAGCCCGACATACAATAAAGGAAGACCGGTTGATGCTGCAACTGTAAAGACAAGTGGTATCATTATGAAAAACCCTACATCATAAAAGAGTGATACACCAACAATAAAACCAGTAAGCATTAAAGCCAGTTGAATGTGTTTTATGCCGAATGCTTTTATTAGTTTTGCTGTAATCCTCTGAGCTGCACCACTTTCAGAAACAAGCTTCCCAAGCATGGAACCCAGACCAAGAATAAGAACAAGAAATCCCATTGTTGTTCCGATTCCATTCTCAATTGATTTAACTGCTTTATCCAATGGCATTCCGACAGCGATTGCCACTGACAGAGAAACAATAATAAATGAGAGAAATGAGTTAAATTTCAATACCAGGATAAGGAAGAGGAGGAGGCAGATTCCGAGGATTACGATTATCAGAGGCATGTTTTCAGGTATGTTAAGTTATTTTGCATGGTTCAAGGTTCAAGGTTCAAGGTTCAAGGTTCAAAGTTCAGGGTTCAATGGAAATTTTACAGGTTTATTATCCCTGCAGGAACGGTAAATCGCAGTGAAGAGTTCCACAGTTCTTCTGCCGTCGGTTCCTGTTACCGATGGTTCTGTATTATTTTCAATTGCTTTCAGGTAATCTTCTATCTGGTATTGAAAGTACTTAATTGTCGGATCGCAGTTGCTAAATGTTTCAGTATCTGCTTTAATCCATTCTGCAAGCATGTGCTCCTCACCGGGAATTGTCCATAAATCGTTTACAGGAGGCTCTGCAATGCCGGTTTTCCCGGCAATAAACATTGCACCTCCATCGGTCTGCACCCCTACTGAAGCTCCGTTTTCACCATGAATCTGAACCTTTCCAAAAATCCCCGGCTTCTGGGAATTGCTTACAATAATATTTCCTACTGCTCCACTTCTGAATTTTACAATTGCCAGTGCAGTATCCTCAACTTCGATATATGGATGATTAAAGTTTCTCCAAATGCCATATACCTCATCAACTTCACCCATAAACCATAACATAATATCGAGCTGGTGAGGCGACTGATTTACCAGAACACCACCACCCTCTGACTTCCACGATCCCCTCCATTCATCAGAATCATAATAAGCTTTATCGCGCCAGCCAAGCATATTAATAGTTGCCAGCACCGGCTTTCCTATCTTTCCTTTATCTATTGCATCTTTTACCCTCCGCACCGGTTCGTACCACCTTCTCTGGCTTATTACTCCCAGCCTGACATTGCTTGCTTTGCAGGCCTCAATCATCAGGTCACAATCTTTCAGATCAGATGCAAGCGGCTTTTCAACCAGAACATTCGCACCGGCTCTGGCTGCTGCAATTGCAGGTTCAATATGAAAAGGATGAGCGTTACATACCAGTACCAGATCGGTTCTATTATCCTCTACCATTGAGGTGATATCTGTATATGCCTTTGTATCAAAAGCCTTTGCCAGATCATTAGCTTTTTCCGGGGTTCGGTTCCAGACACCCGCTAGCCTGGCATTCGGAATGTTTTTAATTGCTTTTGCATGAAGATGTGCCACGCGGCTGCACCCGGCTATCGAAATGTTATATATTCTGTCACTCATTGTAATCTATTTTTGAAATTTCGGATTTCGGATTGACGATTTCGGATTTTTTCATTTGTTAATCCGCAATCGAAAATCCGCAATCCGCAATTCTACGGGACCAGTATAACTTTATTAAGTCCTGCTTCTTTTCTGTAAAGCCTGTCAAACCACAATGCTCCTTCCGAAAGAGGTGCTATTGCAGAGATTTGATCCCCAATGGATAATTTACCGCTCTCAAGCAGATCCAGGATAACCTCATACTCGCCTCTGATTGCACAGCTTCCCAGTACTTTTAGCTCACGTGTTACCACCTTCTGCAAAGGAAATTCGATACTTTGTGAAATATTTCCAACGAGAACAACAGTGCCTCCTTTTCTGACTGTATTAATAGCTGTGTTAACGGACTCACTGCTGCCAACTGCCTCAAATGATTTATCGGCACCTCTGCTGTTTGTCAGAGCGTTAATTTTTACATCAAGATCAGGTTCATCCGAAAGAAAAGCATAATCTGCTCCTCCTTTCAATGCCTGATCGATACGAAAAGGAGATATATCAATTGCAATTACTTTCGAGGCACCGGAAATCTTCAGAAGCTTCAGAATGAATATCCCAATCATTCCTGTGCCAACTATAACGCAACTTTCGCCGGTTTTAATTCCTGAAATATTAATTGAATGAAGGGCTACAGCTGCAGCTTCAACCATTGCAGCCTGTTCGAAAGAAACTTTTTCGGGAATTCTGTACAGAATATGCTGCGGAACAGCAATATATTCAGCAAAAGCACCATTTCTTCTGAAAGTCCCGGGGGATACACCAAGCACCTCCCGGTTGTCGCTCAGATTATACTTTCCTTCTAAAGTATACCAGTCGTTGAGCGGATAAACTGTAGAGTCAAAAGTAACCCTGTCTCCCGGTTTCCACCCTTTTACTTCATCACCTGTTTCAACTATTACGCCAGATGCTTCATGTCCCATTATCAGAGGCGGTACTCTTCTGCCAGTACTCCCATCGAGGCCATGGACATCTGAGCCGCAGATTCCGCATGCTTTTACCTGCACGAGTACCTCAGTACTTTTGATTTCCGGATCCGGAACATCTTTATAAACAAGCTTTTTGTATTCTTCCAGAACAAGGGCTTTCATTTGTAAAGGCATTTTTTGTTTTACCTCTGTGTTGAGATTAAAACAAAAATAGCAAAAACAAAATCAATACCCCAAATGTATTTCACTTAAAGCCTTAATAGCCCTGTCGGAGAAGAAGTCAGAAGCAGGAAAGGTTCTGAAAAAACCTCCATCCTCCCCTTTTTCAGTATCAACAAGCAGTACCTCCTGTTGATCATTTCTGTTGAAGAGTTCAGAATATGAAACTGCACACCGGTATCCATCCTTACCTGCAAAACACATTATACCCGATCTAAGATTTACCCTTGAACGTGGATAAAAACCTATAATAACATCTTTAAGCATGGTCCCGATAAAAGGTGATGTACTATGAATTCCTTTTCCTCTCCCGTAAAAAATTGTATTAAAAGTCTCTACATTTAGTTTACTGTCCACTTTGTCGATTGAACCAATCTTTTTCGCTGAGCTGTAAAGGTCAACCTGTGATGAATAGAGCGGTGAAAGACCCCTGTTGACTTTAAGAGATATAGGAAATGATTTAACCGTAATTTTAACCGGTGACGAGATGTTCCTTTCAGTCACAAGATCAGCACCTGCAACAATCTTACTCTCGGCTGGCAGTGGCCACAAATCCTTTGTCTTTGAAGGTATTATCCTCGACACACTGGTGGCAATCATAATCTTGTGAAGGTTATTGGGATAGTATAATTCTCCCCAGCTGAAGACTACCTTTTCTCCATTATTATTTTCAATTTCAATATAGAGGTCAATAATCGGATTAAACTCCTGACTGTTCGCTTTTTTCAGAATTGTATTATTAAGGATATCGAAGAGGGAGTAACCATCGTAACGATAGGCACCTACGAACCTGTCGCCACCGGCACTGTCGAGAAGTGTTTCTTTTACAATAACTGAATGGAGAGGCAAAACAGAAAAATCAACTTTGCCTGGATTTCCTATCTCTCCATCAATTGTTAAGTCCTGCAATGGAAGTGCGTTTGTTTCTGTATTATCATAAAAATTATTTGTCATGTCGGCAGTATCAATTTTCTGATATTGTGCAGGGGTAGATTTGTCTTCAATCTGAACAGGGCTCTGCCTGCACGATACCAAACTTAAGAATAATAAAAGTAACAAGCTGATTGCTTTCATACAAATTTAATTTAATGTGAGTTTTCTTAATATGCAAAACTTTGCATAACGAATACAAAGGTAAATTTTGAATTGAATTCAGATATGATTTATATCAGAATATTTGAGATTGCAGAGCCATAGAAAAAGAACAGATCCATTAACCGCAGAGGTCGTAAAGTTGTAACGCAAAGATCGCAAAGAACTCATAATTTAGATATTCTCTTTGCGTGCTTTGCACCTACATAGCGTCCTTTGCGGTTAAATAGCCCTACGGCTCCACAATAACAACAATTATATCCATAACATTTGTCATTGTTGGACCCGTAACAACATGGCCGCCAGTCTTTTTGAAAAAATGGAATGAATCAAAATCATTTAGATATTTCAGGGCATCAATGTTCTTAGCCGAAGCACCTGAGATTGTATCAGAATTAACAACAGCTCCGGCTGCATCAGTTGTACCATCGGTACCATCGGTACCGGCTGAAAGGACTGTAATACCTCGATGGCCCTGTAACAAAAAAGCACAAAGAAGGGCAAGATGCTGATTCCTTCCACCTTTTCCGCTGCCTTTCATTGTTAGTGTTGTCTCACCACCGAAAAGAAGACAGACAGGTTTAATTTCATTCTTATCATTCAGGAATTGGAAGGCTGTATTTACAATATGTTCCGAAACAGAAACAGTATCACCCTGCAGCTGATAATCCACTATAACCGAATTGATATTATACTCCCTGGCTTTCTCCCTTCCTGCTTCCAGTGCCAGTTTGTTTGTGCCAACCAAAAGAGTATTTGATCTGACAAAAACCTGATCGTCTGCTTTTGGGGTCTCTGGTCTTATTCCGGCAATTCCATCCTCAAGGTATTTGATTATATTTTCAGATATACGTGAAAGGAGATTATACCGTGTAAGAACTCCGAGGGCCTGCTCATAAGTTGTTGTATCAGGCGTGGTTGGACCGGATGCAACTACTTCCGGCTTATCACCGGGTACATCCGATAAAATTAGTGTAATAAGGGTTGCAGGATAAACAACTCTTGCAAGCTGTCCTCCTTTTACACATGAAAGATGCTTACGCACTGCATTAATCTCAGAAATAGAAGCCCCGCAATTCACAAGCTCTTCATTCAGAGTCATCATTTCATTTGCAGTAATACCTGAAGGAAAATCAGCAAGAAGAGATGAACCGCCTCCTGATAACAAACATATTACAATGTCATTTGCCCCTGCCTTCTCAGCAATTTTTAAAATTGATGTGGTGGCTTTATAGCTGTTTGAATCAGGTACCGGATGCCCTGCTTCAGTAACAACAATAGTTTCTAACCTGCAGGAATGATTATACTTAACAACCACATGTCCTTCAGATATATATAATCCATTGATCTTCTCAACTTCTGAAGCCATTGAGGCACTTGCTTTTCCTGCGCCTATTAAATAAATATTCTCGATTTTGTCCAGAGGGAATTTGTATGGACCGATTTCCAGACAATTTTCTCTGACAGACATCACAGGAGGAATTAGTTTTGAAGGGATTACCCTTTCAACACACTTCAGAAAAATCTGTTCTGCAATTTCCCTGCTGTTCATAATCAATTTGTTATGTAAAGAAGAGGTACGCAATAAAAATTGCAGTCGTAAAACCGGCCAGATCGGCCAACAAACCACATCCTATTGCATGCCGGGTATTCTTAATGCCTACTGATCCGAAATAGACTGCAACAATATAAAAAGTAGTATCAGTTGTTCCCTGCATTGTACAGGCTAAACGACCAATAAATGAATCTGCTCCGTGAGTAGTCATGGCATCAATCATCAGCCCCCTTGCTCCGCTGCCCGAAAGAGGCTTCATGAAGGCTACCGGCAGTGCTGCAGTAAACTCAGTATCAACCCCCAGCCAGGCAAAGAACATTGCAATACCGGCAATAATAAAATCCATTGCTCCTGAGGCTCTGAAAATGCCTATAGCCACAAGGATAGCCACTAAAAAAGGAATTATTTTTATAGCAATGTTAAATCCCTCCTTTGCCCCTTCAATAAATGAATCGTACACATTGACTTTCTTAAGTAGTGCAAGCACTATGAAAAGGACAATTATCGACATCAGTATGAAATTCGCCGCAAAGGTTGAAATAGAAGAGATCTGCTCCTTCGGAAGCCCTGAAAAATATAGTATGGTACCGGCAATAATTGCTGTAAGTCCTCCCAGATAGGCCAAAACGACTTTATCGAACAAATTTATTTTCTGAATTATGGCCACACTTATCATACCTGTAATGGAGGCTGCAAAGGTTGAAATCAGAATCGGAATAAAAATATCAGCCGGGTTTACCGCCCCGAGCTGTGTACGATAGACAATAATACTAACCGGAATAATTGTAAGACCGGCAGCATTCAATACCATAAACATTATCTGTGCGTTTGAAGCAGTTTCTTTCTCAGGATTAACTTCCTGCATCTCTTTCATAGCCTTAAGTCCGACCGGAGTGGCCGCATTGTCCAGACCAAGCATATTCGCAGATATATTGAGCATTATTGATCCGTAAGCAGGATGACCTTTGGGCAAACCCGGAAAAAGCTTCTGAAAAAGTGGTCCGATAAGCCTTCCAAGTATAGCAACAACCCCACCCTTTTCACCAACTTTCAGCAGACCCATCCAGAGTGTCAATGCACCAGTAAGTCCAAGGGAAATCTCAAAACCGGTTTTTGCATTCGAGAAGACAGATGCTATCAATTCATTAAATATCTGTGTGTTACCTGCAAATATCAATTGCCCCAGAGCTACCACAAAGCCAATCAGAAAAAATGCAATCCATATATAGTTTAGTGCCATACTATTTATTTGAGTTGCTAAGATAAATATAATATAAGGTAAAAGGAAAAAGGAAAAAGGTAAAAGGTAAAAGGAAAAAGGTAAAAGTATTTGTTGCAAGGTGCAGGGTGCAGGGTGCAAGGAAACATTGAACCTCGATGGCGCCGATTTGTAATCGGTGCCAAAGATAAAAGCACTGATTGCAACCAAGCAGAGGAACGGATTACAACCGAGCAGAGTACAAGGCACCGATTACAACCGAGCAGAGTACAAGGCACCGATTACAAATCGGCGCCAGCAACTGCGAGCTTGGCGAAGCCAAATCGGCGCCAGCAACTGCGAGCTCGGCGAAGCCAAATCCGCGCCAGCGATGTAAATTCTTTAATGGAATTTATTGTTCAGTTGACTTGCAAGACCTGCAGGACTGCAAGACCGCAAGACTTTTGTTTTTTGGACTAATTTCAATACATTTGTCCATACTAAACAAAAAAGCATGGCACGGTTTACAAGAATTGATGTGTTTCTGAAGATGAAGGAAACAGGTATTGTTCCTATTTTTTATCACAAGGATGTCACTATATGCAAAAGTGTTATTAAGGCATGTTATGATGGCGGAATTAAAGTTTTTGAATTCACAAACCGTGGCGATTTTGCTCATGAATTATTCAGCGAATTAAACAAATGGGCAGAGAAAGAGGCACCGGGACTTATAATGGGTGCCGGATCTATTGTGGATGCGCCCACTGCTTCACTTTATATACAGCTGGGAGCAAACTTCATAGTCTCACCAGTACTGAATCCGGAAATGGCTAAAGTTTGTAACCGGAGAAAGATCTTATGGATCCCTGGTTGCGGTACAGTTTCAGAAATAAATCAAAGCGAAGAACTTGGTGCTGAATTAGTTAAAATATTCCCAGGATCATCTGTCGGCGGACCTGATTTTGTGAGAGCGATAAAAGGTCCATGCCCATGGACAAGCATAATGCCCACCGGAGGTGTTGAACCCACTCTTGAAAATCTTACAGAATGGTTTGATGCCGGAGTTACCTGTGTTGGTATCGGTTCAAACCTTATTACAAAGGAACATGTCCAGAAAAAAACCTGGTCCGGACTTACAAAAAGAGTCTCAGCAGCCGTTAAGGTTGCCAGGATGTTTCAGATAACATAATTCTAAATTACTCGCCCGGGGAGCGGTATAATTCAATATTTGAAATAACCGGACAAGCTTTCGATTTTACAATTGATATCTTAATTTTTTCAGTTTTTACAACCGGGAATTTCCTGATCACTTTATTACCAATTGTAGTTCCTGAAATTAATGGCTGCCAGGCTCCGTTTATGAATGCCGAAACATTGAATTCCTGAACCCGCTGGCCAAGTTTGATGTACTCCTGGAGCAAAATCCTGTTAACCTCAGTCTCTGATCCCAGATCAATTATAATTTCTCCCGATGTTACACCATCCTTCGACGCCCAGTATGTTTCCTTATTGCCATCGTTAACCATTAAAGCTTCATAACCTTTGCCCCTGGCGGATGTTGCTGACACTTTCTTACCCTTAGCCAGTTCTGTAGCAAATTCGTTTTTAAGCAAATCGCTGAATGCAAGAAGTGATTTAACATCATTCTCATTCAAGAGACCACGCCGGTCAGGCGGAATATTAAGCAGAAGATTACTGTTTCTTCCTACTGATGAGTAGTATAATTCCATAAGATTCTCCGGTGTCCTTACTTTTGAATCCTCTGTAGAATGATAGAACCATCCGGGACGTATTGAAACATCAACCTCAGCAGGAACCCAGTAATTTCCATCTGTATGGCCTTCTCCCAGTATCTTTGCAAAGTCTCCTCCGGGATACATTTCATCCTTCTTAAGAAGCGACCAGTTAGTAAGACTGCCCATTCCGCTTTCGTTACCAACCCAGCGTATGTCAGGTCCGGCATCGCTGAACATAACTGCCGAAGGCTGCAATTCTCTTACAATTGCATGTGTATTAGGCCAGTCGTAGAATGTTTTGTTGTCTATTTTACGGGTCTCTTTTTTTCCTCCATAATAACCATCACCACCGTTTGCACCGTCGAACCATACCTCAAAAACATCGCCATATTCTGTAAGAAGTTCGCGGAGCTGATTCCTGTAATAAACCAGGTATTCAGGTGTCCCGTAGATTGAACTATTACGGTCCCATGGAGAGAGATAAACTCCGAATTTTAATCCGAATTCATCGCAGGCAGAACGAAGTTCACGCACCACATCACCTTTGCCGTCTTTCCAGACTGAGTTTCTTACAGAGTGCTCAGTATATTTGGATGGCCACAGGCAAAATCCGTCATGGTGCTTGGCAGTTATTATTATGCCCTTCATTCCTGCATCCTTTGCAGTCTTAGCCCATTGGCGGCAATCAAGGGCAGTCGGGTTAAATACAGACTCTTTTTCATCGCCGTAACCCCACTCCTTATCTGTGAAAGTATTAACAGTAAAATGGACAAACATATAATATTCCATTTCATGCCAGGCAAGCTGCCTTTCAGATGGTAACGGACCAAATGGCTCGGGCGGTTTAACCTGAGAACAGGCTAAAAGTGAGCTAATTGAAATCAGGAGACAGATAATTCTTTTCATAGGATGAAAGGTTAATTATTTAATATCCTCTGTGTAACTCTGTGTAGCCGAAGGCCTCTGTGTAACTCTGTGTAACAAAGAAGAACTTACACAGAGAGACACAGAGTGACACTGAGAAAACCAGATCTTATTTAGATAAATCTTTAATTCTGATATTTCTGAATTTAAGTTCCGAACCATGACCAAGAAAACCAATATGCCCGGTTGTATTTTTTAATCCCGGGTGATCGTTATGGTCCATGGTTCCATTATCTCTCGGACCAGCTAAGTCGCCTTCAACTATTGTGGTTCCGTTGAGGACAATCTTAATCTGGGTTCCCTTCACTGTAACCTCTTCATAATTCCATTCACCGACGGGTTTCTGAT
>JFJP01039979.1_pt1 | contig 18615 bp, 14 predicted proteins | sample 431651 | NCBI WGS metagenome assembly JFJP01 (sample SAMN02602958, study PRJNA72255) | Microbial mat metagenome, whole genome shotgun sequencing project. | biome: fresh water; feature: sink hole; material: water; isolation source: purple microbial (photo- and chemosynthetic) mats found in...
ACAGATAATATAGAAGATCCTGAAACCGGACATTTAATTACTGCAACTAATGTAGGGAGAATGGAGTTTGCCTATTCTCCACAGGATCCAAATACTGTTTTTTGTGCAGCGGCCACCCAAGCAGGCGAATTAAGAAATATATATAAATCCATTGATGGAGGTGATAATTGGGTAGTTATTGGGAAAGGGGGCTCTGCCTTATTCCAGCCTTTTGGTTCTCAAGGAACCTATGATTTGTGTATTGCTGTAAACCCAGTAAATAAGAATGAAGTATTTATTGGTGGATTGGATATTTGGTTGGGCAAAGCGGCAAATACCGGCGATCTTTTTGCCTGGGGTCAGGTAACCCTTTGGAATATGTATCCATTACATCCATTGTATGTTCATGCCGACCAGCATGCTCTTGTTTTTGATCCAAAAGATCCCCAAACATTGTTTGTTGGAAGTGATGGCGGTGTTGCCAGAGGTTTCTTAGGTAAAGATGGAGTAAAATACCAGTTTAAAGCAATGAATAAAAACTATAATGTAACTCAGTTTTATTCAGTGGCTGTGAATAGTTATGGATTTTTGCTTGGAGGAACTCAGGATAACGGAACACAATTGATTGTTGAAGGTTACGGTAATTCCGATTTAAATGGTTTTCAAATGCTTGGAGGCGATGGTGGTCATTCAGTTATGTCGCAAATTAACCCTGCTATAGCTTATGGAACGATTTATTTTGGCGGTTTGTGGCGTAATAATGACCAAAATTATTCCGATTGGAATAATTTTTACAACTCTGATTTGGCAGATTTGGCAGAATGGCCTTCAGGTAACTGGGAAGCTGACGCCCAGTCGGCTTCGTTTGTTACCCCAATAACCTATTGGGAAACTGATAATGATGCATTAGGAACGGATTCCGTTCAATTTATTGCAAAAAAAAGGTATCCAAAAGATACTACGGTCGTTTTTCCAAGCCATAACATTAATAAAGCTCCAATTACTTTCACAATGAAGAAAACTTATGAAAGTGGAGATACCATTTATTATACGGATAATTATAGGGCTCTTTTTGCATTAGGAATGAAAAGGGAAGTTTGGCTTACCCCTTTCGCTGCCAACTGGAATAAAACATTAACTCAGAAGGATTGGTGGAGAGCGCTTAAAAAGAATACCATGAGTACCGATGAGTTTGTTACCCAAATGAAATTTTCTGCTGATGGAAATAATTTATTCTTTTCAACCAGTGAAAATGAAATATATCGACTCTCAAATTTGAATGCTGCCCGTACATATACCGATGCTGATTACCTTTTTGGTAAACCAATTACAGTACTTACCAAGATTGGAGGATTTGGATCACGCACGGTAACGGGAATTGCGTGTGACCCAAATAATATAGATAACATGATTGTTACTTTAGGTAATTATGGCAATGAAAGCTACATATATATAACTAATCAAGCTACAACAGCAATTGCCAGTAGCTCTTTTTCAAATTTCACCGATATTACTGGAAACATTCCTAAAGTGCCCGTTTATTGTGCATTATTTGAATTGGATAAATTAAAAAGCACCATTATTGTAGGTACTGATATGGGAACATTTAAGACCGCAGATATTTTTAATCAAATATCTTCAGGCACAATTAATTGGGAGACTTATCAGGAAGGCGTTGGAGCAGCTCCAGTATTTCAAATAACCCAATTAACCATGCCTAAATGGAATGGTGGCAATTATGGTAAAATATATATTGGTACTCATGGTCTGGGATTTTTTGAAGACCGGAATTTTGTTGGCATTCCTGAAATAGATGGTTCAGGAAAAGCTGGTTTAACCAAAAAAATAACCATGAATGTTCATCCAAATCCAGTTTTTGATGAGTTAAATCTCTCTTTTAACTTGGTTGAAGGGGCTCCGGTAAAAGTTGAGGTGGTTCAAATGAATGGTCAAATTGTTAAAACAGCTGATTTAGGAAACAGGTGGAAAGGACAAAATAGTATCGTGTTGCAAGTTAATGAGTTGCAACAAGGAACGTATCTTTTAGTGATTCGTTCAGGAGGTCATCAGGGAACAACCCAATTCATTAAAAAATAAATCCTAATTTATTTGACGGAAAGCCGGGCAATTGTCCGGCTTTTTTTTGCTTTTTGAAATACGAATTTTTAAATTTGTGCGCATTTTTAAAAACATATTTTTTGTTTTTGATTCATGTAGCGTACAATTTGTAATTTAATATTTAAAAATTATACATTATGTCTAAAATTAAAATTGGAATCAATGGGTTTGGCCGTATCGGTCGTTTCGTTTTCCGGGTTGCTGTAGCAAACGATAATTTTGAGGTTGTTGGTATCAACGATCTTATCGACGTGGATTATATGGCTTATATGCTGAAATATGATTCAACTCATGGCAAATTTAAAGGAACTGTTGAAGTAAAAGACGGAAAATTAATTGTAAACGGTAAGGCAATCCGTGTAACTGCCGTTAAAAATCCTGCCGAATTGAAATGGAATGAAGTTGGTGCTGAATACGTTGTAGAGTCAACAGGACTATTTCTTTCAAAAGACTCAGCAAAAGGCCACTTGGATGCAGGTGCTAAAAAAGTAATTATGTCAGCTCCATCGAAAGATGATACTCCAATGTTTGTAATGGGTGTAAACCATAAAAAATACGCCAAAGACATGGATTATGTATCAAATGCTTCTTGTACTACCAACTGTTTAGCTCCAATTGCTAAAGTATTACACGATAATTTTGGCATTTTAGAAGGTTTAATGACTACCGTTCATGCAACTACTGCTACTCAAAAAACCGTTGATGGTCCTTCATCTAAAGATTGGAGAGGTGGACGTGGCGCGGCTCAAAATATCATTCCTTCATCAACCGGTGCAGCTAAAGCTGTAGGTAAAGTTATTCCTGAATTGAACGGAAAACTTACTGGTATGGCATTCCGTGTACCAACTCCTGATGTTTCAGTAGTTGACTTAACCGTACGTTTGGAAAAAGGTGCCTCTTATGAAGCTATTTGCGCAGCAATGAAAAAAGCATCAGAAGGCGAAATGAAAGGTGTTTTAGGATATACCGAAGATTCAGTTGTTTCAAACGATTTTACCGGCGATACAAGAACTTCTATCTTTGATGCAGGTGCTGGAATCAGCTTGAACAATAACTTTGTAAAAGTGGTGTCATGGTACGATAACGAAATGGGCTATTCTGCAAAAGTTGTTGAGCTTATTCAACACATGCATTCTGTGGATCACGCTTAATTTTGCGATACAAAATAAATACAAGCCGCTCTTTGGAGCGGCTTTTTTGCTTTAACATGTATCAGAATGCTTAATCATTGATTTTTCTTCACATATTTGCAAATTATAAAATTTTAGAATTGTGGGTAGGAAAAAAAACAATCCATTACTTGAAAAAATAGTTATCCAAAGCATTGCTGCCGAAGGCAAAGCGATAGCCAGGTTCAACGATCAAGTGGTGTTTGTGCCATTTGTTGTTCCCGGCGATGTGGTTGATTTGCAGGTTGGTAAAAAGCGGAAAAAGTACATGGAGGCTAAAGCAGTTCATTTTCATGAATATTCAGCCCAACGGGAAATAGCATTTTGTAAACATTTTGGTACCTGTGGCGGATGCAATTGGCAAATTCTTCCCTACCCCGACCAGTTAAACTATAAACATCAGCAAGTAATTGATGCCCTTACCCGAATTGGAAAATTGGAAATTCCAGAACCGGAAAGAATTATGGGAAGTGCTGCAACTACTGAGTATAGGAACAAATTAGAATTTACTTTTTCGGTTCATCGGTGGTTATCAAAACAAGAAATGGAGCTTGAAACAAAAAGTTTTAATGCCCTTGGGTTTCATATTCCTGGTTTTTTTGATAAAATTATTGATGTGGAACATTGCTATTTGCAACCGGAACCAAGCAATGCAATTCGGTTGGCAATTAGAGATTTTGCTTTACAAAAAGGCTATGAGTTTTACAATCAACGCAGCAATAGTGGGTTTCTTCGGAATATTATTATACGTACCTCTACCACTGGTGAAGTAATGGTAATTGTTATATTTGGAAACGACCATGCTGAATCCATTCAAGATGTGATGAATTTTCTTTCAGAAAAATTTGGTTCAACAATAACTTCTTTACAATATATTATCAATAAAAAAGTAAACGATTCTTATTCCGATTTAGAAGCTATTGTGTATAAAGGACAAGATTGCATTTACGAGCAAATGGAAAATCTGAAATTTAAGATCGGACCCAAATCTTTTTATCAAACCAATTCAAACCAAGCCTATCAGCTATATTTAAAAGTGCGCGAATATGCTGATCTTAAAGGTAATGAAATTGTTTACGACTTATATACCGGCACTGGAACCATTGCTTGTTTTATAGCGGGTAACGCTTCAAAAGTTATTGGAGTAGAGTATGTTGAAGATGCTGTAATGGATGCTAAGATTAATGCTCAAATGAATACCATTAATAATGTGCATTTTTTTGCCGGCGATATGAAAGATATACTCAATGAAGATTTTATAAAATTCCATGGAAGCCCCAATGTCATAATTACAGATCCGCCACGCGCGGGAATGCATCCATCGGTGGTTGAGACGATTAAAAATTGCGGTCCTGAAAAAATTGTATATGTAAGCTGTAATCCAGCCACGCAAGCCCGGGATATCGATTTATTAAAAGATTCTTATAACATTATAAAAGTTCAACCGGTTGATATGTTTCCTCATACCCATCATGTTGAAAATATTGTGTTACTTCAAAAACGATGATAAGAATCAGAATAATATATCTTTTTTTGTATGATTAAATGGTTAAGTTTTTATATTTTTGGTTTTTATCATGTTATTCAGCATAAACTAGTTGTAGAATGATGCAAAAAAATATTGATTGTGATAAATGCTTAGATGCCCCTGAGGCCATCTTTTCATTGTTGCGTCCGGAACAAATTGAATTTGTTAGGGAGAGACACTCATGTGGTTATTATAAAAAGAACGATATTTTGTTCAAAGAAGGAGATGATCCAATTGGACTTTTGGTGCTTTGTGATGGAAAAGTGAAAGTATTTAGAGAAGGGGTAGGACGTAGGGAACAAATAGTTCGGATGGTTAAACCATACGGATTGATGGGGTTTAGGGCTCTTTTTGCTGAAGAACACCATATAGCAACTGCCGTAGCTCTTGAAGATACTACCATTTGTATCGTTGATAAAGAGGATTTAATGAAACTGATTCGTGAGAACAGCGATTTTGCCATTGGATTGATACGTTCCTTAGCTACTGATTTGGGTTTTTCAAACCGAAGGACTGTGGCATTGACCCAGAAACATATTCGTGGACGCTTAGCGGAATCTATCATTTTCCTAAAAGATACCTATGGTTTAGAGGATGATGAATCAACCATTAAAATATTTCTGTCGAGGGAGGATATTGCCAACCTTTCCAATATGACTACTTCAAATGCGATTAGAACCTTATCAACATTTGCTGGTGAAGGAGTAATATCAATAAGTGGAAGGAAAATTAAAATTCTAGACATGAAAAAATTGGATAGAATAAGTACCTTAGGTTAAAAAGTTTCTATCATCGGAATAATATTTTAACAAAAGGGTACTATTTATTTTCCTTTAAGCAATTTCTTTCAATAGATTAACTATTTTTAGTTTTATATTTGTTCGCTGAAATCCACAAGTTCAGAGGAGTTTTTTTTGATAGGGTTTAGTAAAATTTGGTTATGTTGAAAAGGATTAAAAGCGCATTAATTTCAGTCTATCATAAAGATAATTTAGATCCGTTAGTAAAAGAATTAAACCATTTAGGGGTTAAATTCTTTTCTACAGGGGGAACTTATGATTTTATAAAAGGAATGCAAATTCCTGTTACCGCCGTTGAAGAGTTAACCTCGTATCCTTCAATTTTAGGTGGAAGAGTGAAAACATTACACCCCAAAGTATTTGGAGGGATACTTGCTCGCCGGGAAAACCCTGAAGATAAAAAGCATCTGGAACAATATGAAATTAATGAAATTGATTTAGTAATTGTTGATTTATACCCATTTGAAGCCACTGTTGCCAGTGGAGCAGCCGAAGAGGAGATTATTGAAAAAATTGATATTGGAGGAATTTCATTAATAAGAGCAGCAGCAAAAAATTTTAACGATGTGGTTATTATCAGCTCCCGAAATCAATACGGTGAATTGCTTTCAATCCTGAAAAACCATAATGGGGAAATTACCCTAGCACAGCGAAAAAGGTTTGCCCTTCAAGCATTTGATACTTCATCGCATTACGATACCGCAATTTTTAATTTTTTCGATAAAGAAAATCCGACCAGTTATAAAGCGGAATTTTCAAAATGCATGAATCTTCGGTATGGTGAAAACCCTCATCAAAAAGCAGCCTTTTACGGTGATTTTGATGCTTCATTCACCATTTTGGGAGGTAAAGCAGTTAGCTATAATAACATACTTGATGTGGATTCTGCCGTTAAATTAATCGATGAATTTAACGAGACATCTTTTGCCATTTTAAAACATAATAATGCCTGTGGAATTGCATCGCGAACACCGAAATTGATTTGGAAACAGCCACGGAAATTGATAAACTTTTTTATGAAGTTTTGATAGCGCCATCTTTTGAAAAAAATGCCCTTGAATTACTATTGAAAAAGGATAAACGAATCCTTTTAATCGACCACCGAAAAAAACAGTCCGCAAAACAGATAAGGTCGGTTTTAAATGGTGTTTTAGTCCAAGAATTTGACCATGTAGTTGAAGATCGAAACCAAATGAATGTGGTAACTGCTGTTGCACCCACAGAATCACAATTTGGTGATTTGGAATTTGCACTAAAAATTGTGAAACATACCAAATCAAATGCAATAGTTTTGGCCAAAGACAAAAAATTACTTGCCAGCGGAGTGGGTCAAACTTCAAGGGTAGATGCATTAAAACAGGCCATTGAAAAAGCCCATTTATTTGAAAATGGATTATCGGATGCCGTGATGGCTTCTGATGCTTTTTTCCCGTTTGCAGATTCTATTGAAATTGCATTTAAAGCAGGTATCACTTCAGTGGTGCAGCCGGGAGGCTCTGTTCGGGATAAAGATACCATTGATTATTGCAATAATAATAAAATAGCTATGGTATTTACAGGAATACGACATTTTAAACATTAACAGATATAACACAGATATAACCAATGGGATTATTTTCATTTTTAACACAAGAAATAGCAATTGACCTAGGTACAGCTAATACCATCATTATTCATAATGATAAAATTGTTGTTGACGAACCCTCAATTGTGGCCATAGATACGGCAACCGGTAAGTTGATTGCTATTGGAGAAAAAGCCCGGCAGATGCACGGGAAAACCCACGAACACATTAAAACAGTGCGTCCGTTGCGCGATGGAGTTATTGCTGATTTTAATGCAGCAGAATTGATGATTCGTGGGATGATAAAGATGATAAATAACAATAAAACACAACTCTTTAGTCCAGCTTTAAAAATCGTTATTTGCATACCTTCTGGTTCTACTGAAGTGGAAATTCGCGCGGTGCGCGATTCATCGGAACATGCCGGAGGACGCGAAGTGCTGATGATTTATGAACCAATGGCAGCAGCTATTGGAATGGGTGTTGATGTGGAAGCACCTGAAGGTCACATGGTTGTTGATATTGGTGGAGGGACTACAGAAATTGCTGTTATTTCTCTTGGTGGCATTGTGGCTAACCAGAGCATTCGCATTGCAGGTGATGATTTAACTGCCGACATTCGCGAATACATGCGTCATCAGCACAATATAAAAATTGGAGAACGAACGGCTGAAGATATTAAAATAAACGTGGGTTCAGCAATGCCAGAATTGATAGATCCTCCTGCTGATTATATGGTTAGGGGACCCCATCAAATGACCGCTTTACCAATTGAAATTCCAGTATCTTATCAGGAAATTGCCCATTGTTTGGACCGTTCTATTTGTAAGATTGAAGCGGCTATAATGGCCACATTGGAACATACTCCTCCTGAATTATACAGCGATATTTACCGAAAGGGTATTTTTCTGGCCGGTGGTGGTGCCTTACTTCGAGGTTTAGATAGGAGATTAACGGAGAAGACCAAAATTCCATTTCATGTAGCGGAAGATCCATTGCATGCAGTAGCAAGAGGCACTGGAATTGCGTTGAAGAATTCTGATAGATTTTCGTTTTTGATTAAGTAATCGAAGAAATAATACTTATTGAAGGATAAATTAATACATGAGAAGTTTACTGAATTTTATTCACACTTACCATTTTATCATTTTATTCCTTTTAATGGAATTTTTCTCATTTTTTCTTCTCATTCAATATAACGACTATCAGCGGGCATCTTTTTTAAATTCATCAAACCAGATTTCAGGATCTGTATATAAAAAGTTTTCTGGCATGAACCAGTATCTTAGTTTGAAGGAAAAAAACCTTCAACTAATGAATTTTATTACCGATAGCCGAAATGCATCCTTAACCTCTTTTAAACAGGAAAAGGTACCTTTGATGAATGTTTACGACTCAATCTACCTTCAACAATATCAGTTCGTACCTGCATTGGTAATAAATAATTCAATTAACAAAACCAATAATTATCTAACGCTGAATATAGGTCGTAAACAAGGAATTGATAAAGGAATGGCGGTAGTTTCACCCTTTGGTATTGTGGGAGTAGTTAAGGAAGTTTCTGCTAATTATGCCTCTGTTATTAGTTTGCTAAATCAGAATTTGAAAGTAAGTGCCATGTTCAAAGAGTCTGGTTATTTTGGATCAATTAATTGGAATGGATCGAATTACCAATATGTAACTTTTTCCGAGTTACCGAGCCATATTTCAGTTGCTATTGGCGATACAATTATAACAAGCGGCTATTCTGCCATGTTTCCAAAAGGTGAATTAGTGGGGTTTGTAAGTGAAGTTGACAAAAGCGAAACGGGTGAATTTCTTGAAGTAAAAGTGCAACTTGCTGTTGATTTCAAAAGGCTTCAACATGTAATGGTTATTAAGAATTTTTTATATCAAGAACAAATGCAATTAGAGACCGAATCAAGTCATGATTAAACTGTTCCAACGATATATATTGCTGTTTATCATTCTTGTTTTGCTGCAAGTATGGGTCTTGAATAATATTCAGGTGAGCGGATATATTAATCCCTATTTGTATGTTTTATTTATTCTATTGCTGCCATTTCAAATACCCAACTGGCTACTGTTGGTGTTTTCCTTTTTACTTGGATTGGTTATTGATATGTTCTGTGATACACTAGGTATGCATGCATCAGCAACTGTTTTCATGGGATTTTTACGTCCCATAGTTCTTCAGGCAATTTCCACTCGCGATACTTTTGAAGCCGGTACCTTTCCTTCCATTCATTTGTTCGGATTTAATTGGTTTATAAAATATTCCTTACTCTTGGTTTTTAGTCATCATTTGTTTTTATTTATTGTTGAGGCCTACAATTTCAATGCATTTTACCTGATATTATGGCGAACCCTAGTTAGCACGTTTTTTACCATCCTTCTTATTGTGCTTAGCCAATATATAATATTTAGAAAGCAATGAACCCATATCTTAGCCGAAAGTATATTATTGGAGGAATATTCAGCCTTATAATTCTGATTTATATCATTCGATTATTTTTTCTGCAGATCGTTGATCAATCCTATAAATTATCAGCTTCAAATAATGTATTGCGTTATGTAACTCAGTACCCGTCCAGGGGTTTAATTTACGACCGGAATGGAAAGTTGATGGTATATAATGAAGCTGCGTATGATATTTTGGTAATACCCAGGCAAGTTGAGCCTTTTGATACCAATCAACTTGCGAAATTGCTTGATTTGACGAAAGAACAAATAGCTCAACGACTCAAAGCCGCAAAAAATTATTCCTACTATAAACCGTCAGTTTTTGCGAAACAGATTTCAGCCCGGAATTATGCTCCATTGCAAGAACAGCTGTACAACTTTAAAGGTTTTTTTGTCCAAACCCGGACTTTGCGTAAATACCCGGAAAAAATTGGCGCCCATGTTTTAGGATACATTGGTGAGGTAGATGATGAGTTAACAAAAAAAGATCCGTATTATAACTCGGGTGACTATATTGGTATTAGTGGAGTTGAACAATCCTATGAAAAGGTACTTCGTGGGAAGAAGGGGGTTGAGATTTTTATGGTTGACGTGCACAACCGAATAAAAGGACGTTTTAAAGAAGGGAAGTTTGACACTATAGCCATTCATGGTGAAAATGTTACCTTAACTATTGATGCCACGATACAAGCTTATGGGGAGGCGCTCATGAAAAATAAAAGAGGCAGCATTGTTGCCATAGAGCCTTCTACCGGTGAAATTCTTACTTTAGTTAGTTCACCCGGTTTTGACCCGGATTTATTGGTTGGGCGTAACCGTACTGAAAACTATGACAAGCTAAAAAATGACTCTTTGCTTCCTTTGTTTGACAGGCCTTTGATGGCCAGATACCCTCCTGGCTCAACATTTAAATTGGTAAATGCGTTGATTGGACTTCAAGAGGAAATTATTAAGCCTTGGACTGTTTTTTCGTGTTATGGTGGCTATAATATTGGAAACTTCCACATGGGATGCCACAACCACAGAAGTCCACTCGATCTGAAACACTCAATCCAGCATTCTTGCAACGCCTATTATGCCAATGTTTTTCGCTCCATATTGGATGCCCCCAAATATGGGTCCGTGGAAAATGCCTATGGCTTATGGAGAAATTCAGTAATTTCGTTCGGTTTTGGGCAAAAACTTGGAATTGATCTACCCCACGAGGTGAATGGTTACATTCCCACACTTAGCCTTTATAATCGTATTCATGGCAACCGTTTAAAATCTTTAAATATTGTTTCGCTTGCAATTGGGCAAGGTGAATTATTGATGACCCCGCTACAAATGGCAAACATGACAGCCATCATTTGCAACAAAGGATATTATTATGTACCTCATGTAATTAAAAGCACATCAGAAACCTATGATACGGTCCAAAAACCTTTTTTGATAAGGAAATATACTAACATTGACTCTGTGAATTTTGAACCCGTTATTGAAGGGATGTTTCTGGGAGTTAATGGGGATGATGGTGGAACCGGCCGTATTGCCCGAATGCCCGGAATAGAAATTTGTGGAAAAACAGGAACTGCTGAAAATCCGCATGGGGACGATCACTCCATATTTATTGCATTTGCCCCGAAAGATAATCCAAAAATTGCGATAGCTGTGTATGTTGAAAATGCTGGTTTTGGAGCTACCTGGGCAGCTCCTATTGCAAGCCTAATGATTGAAAAGTATATAAACGATAGTATTGCCAGACCCGCTCTGGAGAAACACATATTAGAAAGAAATTTGATAGATGCGCAGCCCTAAAAATAGCATTTGGAATGACCTTGACTGGATAACCATTGGATTATATTTTCTTTTGGTAATACTAGGATGGTTGAATATTTATTCTGCGGTGTTTAATGAAGAACAACAGCATGGTTTTCATTTTGGAACGCGGTATGGGAAGCAACTTATATGGATAGGTGCCGCCTTTTTAATAATTGTAATTGCATTGGTTGTTGACAGTAAATTTTATTCCTCTTTTGCTTACATCATTTATGGGTTATCTATTCTTCTTTTAATTGCAGTGCTCATTGTGGGTACTCGGATTAATGGAGCAAAATCTTGGTTAGTTATAGGATCCATCCAGTTTCAACCAGCTGAATTTACAAAAATTGCCACTGCACTGGCAATGGCAAAATATTTAAGTCATTATAGTTTAAAGCCGGAAAAGTTCAAAACCTTATTGGTGTTTTTTGCCATTATAGGCATTCCAACCCTATTTATTTTATTGCAAAACGATACAGGTTCAGCATTGGTATTCTTCATTTTTATTCTGGTGTTTTATCGCGAGGGGATGCCTTCGGTTTATATGCTTTTTGGTTTATTGGCTGTGGCTTTGTTCGTTTTAGCCATGCTTTTCGAAAACTATATAATTATTATAATTTTAGAGATATTGGCTCTATTAGCCTTCTATATATTGTACCGGCGACAAAACGAAACGTTAATTGCCGCTTTAATAGTAGGAATTTCCTCAGTTTTGGTTTGGTTAGTAATAACCTATTTCATGCCCGATGCATCGATAACTTTACTCCTGTTACTGGCGCTATTCTTTTCTTCCCTATTTTTTGTTTACATACTCTTTAAAAACAAATTAAATGGGGGTTTTATCATTCTGGCAGTATTATTTTCTTCCATATTTTACGCCTATTCGGTCGATTACTTTTTCGATAATGTATTGGATGGATATCAGCAACGCAGAATTAAAGTGCTTTTGGGAATACAGTCCGATCCTTATGGAGCCGGTTACAATGTAAACCAAAGCATGATTGCCATTGGTTCCGGTGGACCAATTGGGAAAGGATACTTGCTGGGTACACAAACCAAATTCAAATTTGTGCCCGAACAAAGTACCGATTTTATTTTCTGTACGGTTGGCGAAGAGTGGGGTTTTGTAGGATCAGCTATAGTATTGGGTCTGTTTTTGGCGTTGCTTATGCGGATTATTATTATGGCCGAACGGCAAAAATCAAAATTCAGCCGCATTTATGGCTATTGTGTAGCCAGCATTCTGTTCTTCCATGTGGCTATAAATGTGGGAATGACCATTGGCTTGGCTCCTGTTATTGGTATTCCTTTGCCCTTTTTTAGTTATGGTGGCTCATCGCTTTGGGGGTTTACCTTTCTGCTGTTTATTTTTGTAAAACTCGATTCAAATCGCACGCAGCTGATTACGTAAGTTTTTTGTTGCAAAAAAATATCTTAAGTTAACCTTGTGGCGCTATTCCCGAGCGCTTGTAGCCCGTGGTTAGGCTTTTATTTTATTTTATTTCTATTTTGACATATTCCAAAGCTGATTTTTAGTTTTGTAAACAACTAAAGACAAGGCATTTTCTGTTTTAACAATTTATGAAATAGAGCATAAACTACATTATTCTTTAGTTCACACAAATGGAATCTTGCTGCAACAATTTAAAGCCATCAATCAATGCCCCGTTTGTTGAAAAGCAGGTAACCAAAGTTCAACTGGAAATAAAAGGGAGTTTCTTCGTGCATAAAATAGCTGGCTGTAAGCGAGAAAGGCCCAATGGGGGTATGCCAAACCAGTGCGCTACAGCCCATAATACTTGGAGCTGGGAAGGCCTTGGAGTAGGCAGGATTGAAATCATCAAGTAAAATATATTTGTAAGGCTCATAAATTAATGCTTCAACCCTAATATCGAAGTTTTTGTTCAGTTTAAAAATAGGAATAATGCCTGCAGCCAAATAGGTGTTGGCACGGTAGTTTTGAAGAATATCTATTTTACTCTGCGGAAAAGGAGTATAGCTAAAAGCACTCAATAATGTTGACATGGAATTGCTGAATGCACTTTTGTTTGAATAGTTTACTGTTGACTTAAAACCCAGAGTAAACCATCGGTTTATGGCGGGATAGGTTTGATATTCGGCTATCAATGAAAACCAGGAATGGCCGGATTGAAGTTCTACTTGATTCTCTGGCTCTGGAGTAGTGCCGGGTAAATACAACTCCTGACCGGTTACATATCGGGTTTGGAGCTTAAAGAAGGCACCAGCGGATGAGTATTCTTTGTAATTCAGCGTACTGTATTCGTAAGTGGCATGAATGCTTGAATAGTCAAAAAAAGTGCGGTCGGCCACATCGTCTTTGGAAACTAAATTGGTTTGGAAGTATTCATCGGTTAATTTACCGTACGAAAAGCCGGTGTAAAATAATCCCCGGGTTGAAACAGGTTTTCCATAATTGGATTCAAAATGGTATTCTTTTCTCACTATCAATGATGGCGACTTACTGTCGATAAACCATTCGTTCGATAATTTAAAATAGTTCCAGTTGTTGGTGTTTGCCGCCAAATCAATATAAAAGGACGAAATTACCCGATCTTTTTTAATAGTACGGGGTGGAAAATCCATGCGGAATTTCCCCATCAGCGAATTGTAAAAACTTCCAAAATAGATGTTGGAGTATAGATTGTAAACATTCTTTTTTTGAAAATAATAATTCAAATCAAGATATCCCATGTTTCTTAGGTTCGACGAAATATTGCCACCAATAGCCATGGCAAACTCATTCTTGGTTTTTATTTCCAAATAAGCATCAAAGCTCCCGGTATTGCTATTGTACTGGACTCTAGGGAATATGGAGCGGATAATTTTATCGGATAATAATTTAAAATACTCCTTTTCAAATTCAGCAAAAGTAAGGTATTGCCTATTTCGCAGGATATTCTTTAGAATGTAATCGGCTGTTTGGTTGTCAACTCCCGTTATGTATATATTTTCTATCACAATGGGTTTACTTCCTTTCTTGAACGCGTCTCTTTTCTTGCTTAATTCAATGGATGGTATCCGGTATTTTATCAGTTCTTTCAGAGAGTCCATTTTTTCCATTGCAGCCAAATAGCCGAGTTGATACAACGTGTCGAATTTTGTTAGTTCGAACAATCCAAAGGCATCAACTTTGGGTTCAATTAAAATACCATTCTTGGGCATCTGATAATTGGTAGTTTTCATAAAAACATTTTCCAGTTGCCTGTATATGTCATCCGAATCAGGCTTTTTTGGGTTCGATACCACTTTGGACCCTATTAAAATATCGGGATTGTGTTTTTGTACCATTAGTTCAGCTGGAAAATTATTCAACATGCCTCCATCAAACAAAAGAACGCTATCGATGGAAATGGGTTTGAAATACCCGGGAAAAGTCATGGAGGCTCTAATGGCAGCCGACAAACTACCTTGATCGAGCACAACCGGCTGGTTTTTGTGAACATCAGATGCAATGCAAAAAAAAGGAACCATCAAACGGCTAAAGTCATAATTGGCATTGGCTCCGGCAGGTTCAAAAAATTGCATAAAACGCAGGTCCATCTGCTCTGGTGATATTAAGTTTGTGGGTAAAAAAGGTTTAAATTGGCCATCAACACTTGAAAATGGAAACTCCAACCATGTCGGTGATTCATTTTTCGATTTGTAATAATACGTTTCCTCAATGTCTATTATCCCCATCGACCATCGTAGAAATTCGTCCGATTTGAGAATTTCTGCTATTTCATCGGGAGAGTATCCAATGGCATAAAGTCCACCAATTATTGCTCCCATCGAAGTGCCTGCAATGTAATCAATAGGAATGTTGTTTTCTTCCAAAGCTTTTATCATTCCAATATGAGCCAAGCCTTTAGCTCCTCCACCGCTTAAAACCAAACCAACCGACTGAGAATTTGCTGCTTGATTAATACTAAGAAAGAGGGACAATAAAACAAGAAAAAAATTATTTACGGAAACTAGGTGCATTTTATAAAATTCAGTATTCCAAAGTTACGGTTAAACGGTTAATATTTTTACAAAACAAGCAATTGAATGGCATTTACCAGCATTTATTTTATTGGTTTTTAACAATCACACATCAATAGTTCATACCCTGAATTTTTGTTACTATTTTTGCCCCGATTTAATACACTTTATATATGATTTCAGTAAATGGCCTGACGGTAGAATTCTCAGGTACACCACTTTTCGATGACATCAGCTTTTTGATTAACCCCCGCGATAGGATTGGCTTGACCGGCAAAAACGGTGCAGGTAAATCCACCTTACTAAAAGTGCTATGCGGATTGCAACAATATGATAAGGGCCAAGTAGCCGTTCCCCGCGATACCACCATTGGATATTTGCCACAGCACATGATTGTTTCTGATACCAAAAATGTGTTTAAAGAAACCATGGGTGCTTACGACGAAATACTTACCATTAAGCAGGAAATAAAAAATTATAACGAGGAACTGATTGCCCGAACCGACTATGAATCGAAGGAATACCTAGATTTGATACATAAGCTCTCCGAAAAAACCGAACGGTTTAACTTGTTGGGCGGTGGAAGCATCCAGGCCAATATTGAAAACACCTTGCTGGGGTTGGGTTTTTCACGCACCGATTTTGAGCGTCCTACCATTGAATTTAGCGGTGGCTGGAGGATGCGCATTGAGTTGGCCAAAGTGCTGCTAAAAAAACCAGACGTTCTGCTGCTCGATGAGCCTACCAACCACCTCGATATTGAATCAGTTCAATGGTTCGAAGATATGCTAAAAGTTTATGAAGGGGCTGTTGTAGTAGTTTCACACGATAAAGCGTTTCTGGATAATCTTACCAACCGGACCATTGAAATATCTTTGGGTAAAATTTACGATTACAAAGTAGGCTATTCAAAATATGTGGTGTTGAGGCAGGAACTATTAGAGCAGCAGCGGGCCGCTTTTGAAAATCAGCAGAAAAAAATTGAAGTTACTGAACAATTTATTGAACGGTTTCGGTATAAAGCCACTAAAAGCGTGCAGGTTCAATCGCGCATTAAAATGCTCGATAAAATAGATCGCATTGAGATTGATGAACTCGACCGTTCTTCCATCCATTTTCGGTTTCCACCAGCTCCTCATTCAGGACAAATAATTGTGGAAACAAAGGAACTATCAAAGAGTTTTGGCGACCACTTGGTGCTTTCAAAACTCGATTTTGTTCTTGAAAAGGGAGAAAAAGTTGCTTTTGTAGGTAAAAATGGGGAAGGAAAGACCACTTTTTCGAAAGTGATTATTGGGCAACACCCCTACGAAGGTCACCTGAAACTGGGACACAACGTGAAGATTGGGTATTATGCCCAGAACCAAAGCGAAATGTTAGATGATTCCAAAACAGTACTGCAAACTATTGATGCTGTTGCCACGGGTGATATCCGAACCAAAATCCGCGATATCTTGGCGTCCTTCCTTTTTCGGGGCGAGGATGTGGATAAAAAGGTAAGTGTCCTTTCCGGAGGAGAACGAGCACGCTTATCGCTGGCCAAGCTGCTTTTGGAGCCGGCTAACTTACTGGTGCTTGATGAGCCCACCAATCACTTGGATATGCGCTCAAAAGATATTTTGAAGCAAGCGCTGCTCACTTACGACGGCACGTTGATTCTGGTTTCGCACGACCGTGATTTTTTGGATGGCATTGTGCAAACCGTTTATGAGTTTAAAGATAAAAAAGCAAAGCAGAATCTATATGGCATTGCTGAGTTTTTGCAGCGGAAAAGGTTGGAAACACTGAACCAATTGAACCTGACAAAAAAAGCGGATTCCGATGAAAAACCGAAAGAATCTTCGGATAATAAATTGAAATACGAAGAGCGCAAAGAACTGGATAAGAAAATCAGGAAAGCCCAAAAGGCCGTTGAAGATAGCGAAGAACAGATTATGAACTTGGAATCTGAAATTGAAAAGATGAATGTATTATTATCAATACCTGAAAACAGCAGCGATCACACGATTTTTGAAAAGTACGAAAAACTCAAAAAGGATTTAGGAAACGAAATGCATAATTGGGAGGAGTTGAGCCATGAGGTGGATGCTTTAAAAGGAATGAAAGACTCATAATAATATCGTCATATGGATTAGATCTATTTAGAAAATTACCTTTCCACAATGAATTTTCCGTAACCACAAATATCCTGTTCAATAACCTTAACACTTATTACCCTGGCCCAATCAGGTCCTTTGTGGCACCATATCAGAAACTTATTTATAGCTTCTTCATCGCCTTCAACTTCAATATAAACACTACCATCGGGTTTGTTCATAACGAATCCGTTAAGCCCCAGCTTCAGTGCCGTGTCTTGGGCATTGAACCGGAAACCTACATTTTGCACTCTTCCGGTAATAGTTATTTGATATGATTTAAACTGCACCATGGTAATTCAAAAATAAAAAAAAGCCCCCAATGTGGGAGCTTTTATATATGATGAATAAATGAAATTTTATTCTTTTGTATCGTTACGTTCTGGTTTTGGCATCAATATTTTTCTGGAAAGCTTGAATTTTCCGGCTTTGTCAACGTCAATCAATTTAACTTCCACTTCATCGCCTTCTTTCAGAACTTCTTCCACTTTATCCAAGCGGCGCCATTCAATTTCCGAAATGTGCAGCAATCCTTCTTTGCCGGGGAGTATTTCAACAAAAGCACCAAATGCCACAATGGCTTTTACTTTACCTTTGTATACTTCTCCAATTTCAGGAACAGCCACAATGCCTTTAATCCTTTTAACGGCAGCATCAATGGCTTCCTTATTGGAGGCAACCACTTCCACTTTACCCATATTACCAATTTCTTCAATAATGATGGTAGTTCCAGTTGAAGCTTGTATTTCTTGGATAATCTTGCCACCAGGGCCAATCAGCGATCCAATGGTATCTTTTGGAATCATAATGGTAACCACTTGTGGAGCATGAGGTTTAAATTCAGCCCTTGGTTCCGAAATGGTTTCCAATATCTTTCCTAAAATGTGCATACGGCCTTCTTTTGCTTGTTCCAATGCCTGGGCCAAAACTTCGTAAGGCAACCCATCAACTTTAATATCCATTTGGGTAGCGGTAATACCATCTTTGGTACCGGTAACTTTAAAATCCATATCGCCTAAATGATCTTCATCACCAAGAATGTCGCTCAAAACGGCGTATTTATTTCCTTTGGTGA
>JFJP01014051.1_pt1 | contig 18614 bp, 31 predicted proteins | sample 431651 | NCBI WGS metagenome assembly JFJP01 (sample SAMN02602958, study PRJNA72255) | Microbial mat metagenome, whole genome shotgun sequencing project. | biome: fresh water; feature: sink hole; material: water; isolation source: purple microbial (photo- and chemosynthetic) mats found in...
CCTACATCGGTCTTAGAAGGAAGAACCTATACCCACATAGGAACCATAGAAAAACAAACCAACCACCACTAGAATGCCAGTTCCGGCAACAGTGGCGACTAACCACAAAGGAAGTCTACCTGATTGCAACACAGTTTTTACCTCGTTAATTCAAAGCTTAATTGACAAGGGATTTTAGATTTTGGATAGGAGATTTTGGATTAATATTTTGTAAAAAAATACGTTTCCGATTGGCAAGATCCAAAATTGTTAAATCGATCAAAAATCCAGTTAGTTAAAGAAATAACTGGAGAACAAAATACCCACAACAAAAACCAACAGCAAACCCAAATAGAGTGAAGTTCTGTTCAACTCCACAGGTTGGCGATTAGGATTATTACTGCGATCCATAGTTAGTCTCCTATCGTTGAATAAATTGCATAGCCGCGATCGCACCCAAGAAAAAAACCGTAGGTACTGCTAAAGTATGAATTGCTAACCAACGAACACTAAAAATCGGATAAGTTATCGGTTCATTGGAACTGCTACCAGTTGCCATCTTATTAAACTCCTATGTCAACTATTTACTCGAAAAGTCGCCAATTTGTTTTTTGCTATTCAGGCGATCGCTTACAATCGGAATTTCCTGCCGTTGTTGAGTAAAATACTCATCGGGGCGAGGGGTTCCAAAAGTATCGTAAGCCAGACCCGTGCTGATAAACAGCCAACCTGCAACAAATAAAGCCGGAATGGTAATACTGTGAATTACCCAATACCGGATACTGGTAATAATATCCCCAAAAGGACGCTCTCCAGTTGTTCCTGACATCGTTAAATCTCCTTGCATCAACAGTTGAACACTCAAATCTAATCATACGGGAGCAGGGAATGTGGAACAAGCCTACTCCATTGATTTCTCAATTATCAGTTTAAGCAGTTTCTGGGTTAGAACCCTGATAACGAAGTAAAGTCCCCCTTTGACCTAGGACATAACCCTGTTCCGGGTCAAAAAACTTAATTTTGTAAAGGTTAGAAGGGACATTTTCCACTGACCCATCTTTTTGCCAAGTTTTACCCCCATCAAAACTACACAGGAGATTTCCGCTACCACCACTAACCCAAATTTCTTCCGGGGTGCGATAGGCTAAATCCAAAAATCCCCAACTCGTAGAATATTCAGGGTTAATAGGTTCACCCCACGCCTGGGAATTCTCAGGATCAGTAAACCGCAATTCACCCCCACGAGCAATCATCCATAGACGGCTATCTTGACCAAAGCCAATTTTTTCTAATCGCTTAGAGCTAAAACGATTATGAGGTTCCCAGGCTTGAGAGCCGGGTTCCCAAGTCGAGTAAAAATTGCCCTTAGCCGAAACGCTAATATAGCGACCATCCTCAGCGCGAGACAAATTTCTGACAAAACCCACCGCATCTTCAACCAGAGCCGTCCAGGTTTTACCGCCATCTTGGGTTTGGTAAATTGCGCCCAAATCCGTGGTCATCTCAGCACTATTAGGACTCACAGCCACAATACTATAGGGGGCGCCGGGTAACTTGGCATTCAGAAGAATCCGATCCCAAGTTTGACCTTCATCGGTCGTGTGTAGCAAAATCGAGGGAAGTCCCACAATCCAACCCTCAGCACCGTTAAAGCTGATGGAGTTGAAGCGAACTTTTTCTTCCCCTAAATCCAGTTGTTTCACGTCCCAATGGTCACCGCCATCAGTTGTTTCCAGTAGCGTAGCCTCACTACCCACAATCCAACCCTGTTGGGGGTTAGTTCCTGTAAAGGCAATATCAGCTAAATTGGCCTGGGTTCCCGTGGGAACCACCTCCCAGGGGTTGTAACTCAGTTGTGGTAAGTAGCGACAGCTAACACAGATCAGAGCAACTGTCAATACTATAACGATTTTTTGCAAAAATTTAACAATGTGCATCAGATTTAATCAAATTTGAACTCCCTCAACTTAAGCCATACAAACTCATAAAGAACAAAAATCCCAGGGCTAAGGCCCCAAAAATCAAGAGATTTTTTTGTTGGGCGGTCAAGGTATTGACCCCTAAACCAAAGCCTTGGTTCTCCTCAAACCCAGAGGGGTTTTCCTTAGAGCCAATATTGATAAATTGGCTTGAGGGGGCACCACAAACCGGACAACGCCATTTGTTCGGTAAATCGGTAAAGGCTGTCCCCGCAAGCACATTAGAACTCCCTTTCTTGGGTTCATAGACATAGCCACAAGCCTTACACTCATGGCGATCAAGAGCCGTAACTTCAGTGGCTGAGTCACTCATAACTTCAACACCGGATGAGTTTGGGATTATTAGAATAACTATTAAATAATATTACAAAATTTGAGCAAATCACAACAGACGTCCGCCCATTCCCGCAGCAGGATCAACAACAGTATGTCAAATCCCCACAACGATAAAATTTATTATTGGTTGACAGCCAACCGTCAACCAATAACTGTCAACCGTTGCTAAGTGGCGATCGCAACTTTCAAGATTACGCTTGTATTATGTTTTTGTTGAACAATCTTGAAAACTAGAATTTAGACAGATAGGGAGTTTCAGCAAATCAAAGGCCCCTCTCGAAGCTTCACCTCTAAAAAGGCGATCGCCATCAAAGATGTAGTACAATTATCCTTGATACGCGAGAATAAACCGAAACCCCTGAATGCCACAAACCTGCTTATCAGGGGTTTTAATCTGTGTTAATCTGCTACCCATTCCCTATTCCCTATTCTCTATACTCCCCTACTCCCCTACTCCCATCAATTTCAACAATCAAAAAAACCTACCTAGAATTATTTATTTGTTGTCTTCGCTTTCATACATCTCTGAACTAAAATCTGTCTCTACATCTAATTCTTTAAATTTTTTCCCGATTTTTATAACCAATCTATTGTGCAATCCTTTTATAGATCCTCTAAAAAATCTATAGGTTTTCCACAATTCGTTGATGTCTTTGCTTAATTTGTCTATACGATTTAAAACCTCTCCTAATTTCAAAATGACAAAAACAACGATAATTAATTCGGTTGCCGATTGAAATAGAACAATAATTACCAATAGATTTGTTTCTGGCATATAGAGAAATAATTAATCTGATTTTAGAGGGTTTTGTACCAAATTTAGGAGGCAATCTTATTCAATATTTAATTAATTATTGATTCCAGAAGTTTGAAAGGCGGCTAAGGGACTGACGATAGGCAATTCCATATACTGATAGATTGTTACCGACACATTGGGAAACCACCAGGGCGGCTCATATTGAAAATAAAATTGGCTTCCTTGTGAAGCATTTTCTAGGTGAGGAAACTCTAATAATTTCCAATCGTTTAATAGCATTTTCCGAGAAGTTGCATAAACCGGAACGGGACTCTCAATATTTCCAATATACAGAACAAACCGCCCGCCGTAATACCAGGGGCGGTTATTGTTCAACACTGCTATAAATGCTTTGAAGTAGGGGGAGAGGTAGGGAATAGGGAACAGGATGGGAGCGATCGCGTTATCCCTGGCCGGACTTCCGGCAACGGATCGGGTTTCGTCTGCAATCAGTTCCCAGTGTTCCTCGTTAGAAAAATTGGGCATAGCTAATAACTTCGCAAAATCCGATCCAATCGGTCAAGGTGATTTTGGCTTCCAGTTTTCAGGGTGTCGTTAACTAAATCCAGATATTCTCCGGTAGTTAAATCACCATCAAACCAGTCAGACGTGGCAAAATTTAACTGATTAATTGCTGCCACATCTTCATCAGGAGTATCACCATCAACTCCGAGAAACATCATTTCCTCAATTGTTGGGGTGAATTGTGGAACATAAATACAGGATTCATTGTTTTCCATCTTCAAACCACCGTAACCGTAACTCCTTTTTGGCGAGTCATTGACACCGACCAGGTTTGCTTTTCTGCTGCTGTAAGAATATTTTTTATAGTATTAAGAGCCGCCGCTTCACTTGCTTCGCCAGTTATCTGTCCAATCGGCGAAGATACTGCATCTTTCTTGACATAAGAGTAAGTATTGCCCGTGAACCGTGATGTAACGTCTTTCGGTGCACCCTCTTTTTTTATCAGGGTGATCCGGCACGGAGAAAATCCTCTAATCCCCCTAGTTTCTACCAGAATATCCCCTGCTGTTGCTGGTGCCGTTTTTATGGCACGAGTACCCACTAAAGTACCCAATTTAGTAATAACATCAGCAACCGACTGCGTTTTGTTAGCTACAACAGTTCCATCAACGGGTAAATCTACTACTAAGTAGACATTTTTTGTTAAAGCAATATCGTAGGGTCTAATATATCCTTCAATGCTTGCAACGGCTCCCTTTAGATTCCCAGTTAATGCCTGTTGTGCCTTGAAAGCTGCTTGTCTTTCGGCTGTTGATTTTTTATTATAGGTATCTAAAGCTAATTTATCTTTAGCTAATTGATCTCCTTGTTGAATTCTAGAAAATCTTCCCATCTTCTTAAACTCCTTTAATTCACGTCTTAGGTAGTTAACCTTTCATGCTTTTATTTTGCTTTAAATTTCACGAAATTTTACGAAATATCTACTGTAAACCCTTTAAGGGTTTGCGGTGGCATTCAAGCCATAAGGTAAAACAATTCCCTCTGAATTGCATAAGATAATTGGCATTGACATAGAAGGTAGTAATAACTGAGCATGGTTAAACCGGACATCGGCAATCGGTCGTTTGCGGTCTTCACTCCGTTCCTTTCCAAAAAGAGTAAATTTTTTAGGGATGATTGGATAAGCCTCGGTTGGATTTTCTGGAATTGATTGCTTTCCCCGCTTTGCTTCAAACTGATGATTTTGAATTTGTAATATTTTTTGCACCAGTTCCCGACCGTCACTTGTGTTTCGGCACAGAATATTAAAAGCATAGCCATTTTCAATATCCTGGTATATATACTGTTCTTTACCTTTTTTCCAGATGTAGCGAGTTGGACTATAGAACAGGGTTTTAATTTGGTCAGCTAAACGTTTAACATCTGGTTCGGTGATTTTCGGTTTATCCCCATTTATTCCGTCGCTACAATCCATCAATCGGAAACTTATCCGACCCCAAATCGGATCATAACCTGGCTCCACATCTTCAGTGGGTTCAACAAACCAGAGAACAATTTGGGGCTGTCCTTTACGTTTGATAATCTCGCCACCGCGCATCAATGCACCCTGACCCCCGCCCGCCGCAGACGGTCGCATAATTTTTATCATCTCAGCCCGTAATTCGTTATAGGTTCCTGCTAATAAAATAGAGGTATCTTCCGCTTCTCTGTCGGGCCAAAAACGAATAATCATATAACCCTTTTCAGCCGCCTTTTTTTTATCTAATAAATTTAGTTTTTTAGGACGATTTTTAACATCTTTACCCCAAGGTTTTAATTTACTCTCTGGAGGCTGTTTCCCTGTCGGTAATGCTTTGATAAATTCATACTCAAAATCCTTAAACCACTCCTCAAAATCAATCGTATATCCCAGGCGATTACCCAGGATGTCATGTATAGCTTGAAGTAAAGAAGTTTGTAAGATTATTGACCATTCTCTACCCGCTAATTTATATCTATTATTTCCATCTAAAAATAGGTTAGGAGAATAATCATAAACATCAAAATTAGGGAACTCGTTTAAGTTCCAATCCTTTTCCGCCGCCCCCATTTTTGTTACTTTTCGGAGCCGTTGTAGTGCGTCAAACGCCTGCTTCTTATAGTCTTCCTGCTTACTCATTTATCAAACCTCAGTTCTATGCTATTTCTGAATTCATTCCAAAAACCACTCATTGCCCCTTTCACAAAATCTTGAATTTTCTTATCATTCAGACTCTCAACCTTCTTTTCTACCCATCCAGAAATTGACCACTCGCTACTACCTTCCTTACCCCAATTAGGGATAATTTTAGCTAAATCAGGGTAAAGTTCCTGAAACATTTTCTTGTTGCCTTCGTATAATTTTTTTATAGATTCCCTTCCTTTTAAAAAGGCGAATTTGAATAAAATTTCTTTGGCGACGTAGATTCCTTGCCAAGCAAAAGTTGATATACTTTGGAGCATAGCATTACCTTCTTCTTCCTTGAGGATTAACCAACTTACTGCCATACTTCTCATATTAATTGATATTTTGGGCGGAGTGCTTACTCCTCCGACGAGAATCCTTGCTACATTCCCCCCAATAAATTCCCCCGCTTGTCCATAGAGAGAATCAATTAAAGAGTTGATTGAAGACCAGATTTCTTTATCAGACGTATTCCAGTTGAATTCATAAGCTGTCTCCCCGAAGTTCAACAACCCCTCAACCATCTCCGGGACAGTTACCCCCGTTGTTGCGTTTAACCCGACGGCCGCAGCCACCGCAGCCGCCCCCGCCCCCGCCCCTTGAATTGCAGCTAAATTATCATCCCCAAATTTTAATACCCCATAGAGTTCCTCACTGAGAGGGATTTTCCCTGCGATCGCTTTCCCCAATATTGCCTTGAGACTCCCTTTTAATTTCCCGTAAGCCGCGCCTAACTTATCGCCCCATGATTCCTTAGTCGCCTTCTTTATTGATTTACCTGAAGCTTTACCCGTGCCGAACCAAGAGCTAACTTCTGATTTTAATTCATCAAACCAAGCTAAATCGGTTTTTTCCCCTTTAGTAATAACTGATGACGATAAGGTTCCTGCTTTAATTTCCATTATTTATTCCCTTTCCCCTATTTTTTATTTTTCGCGGTTGTGGGGGGATGGTTCGCTCCGGCTTTTGCCGTATCATCCGCCCAAGGTTCTTCTTTAGAGACTTTCTTTAAAAAGGGAATTTTATCCTTCTCTTTGGCTAATTTTTTAGCCAAAGGATTCTCTGGGTCAATATCTTTATATCCATTGGTGAATTGTCCGACATAACCCTCTAAATCTTCACCTCCAACCCCTAGCATTCTGTTAATTGGTTTTAGGGATAATTCTTCTTCCATTTGCATTACTTTAACTAAAGAAATCATTTCCTGACTAAGATGAGTATGGATGGCTTTCTTCTGATCATCAGGGGTTTTTGGGTCTTTAGTTGGGTCATGTTTGGGGTTTTTACTTCCCCCTGGTTTTGGTTTTGGCATTATTATCTCCTAGTCAATCAATTCGCATTGTTCTTTTTAGAAAAGCCCAAAAATCGAATTCAGTAGACGGGCGAAAATCCTGAGTTTTAACTGGTAAATCAGCTACTTTCATAAAATCAGGCAGCATATCTTCAGTCGCATCTTCTGAATTTTGATCAATCTTTTTCAACAATTCAGCTTTAACCTGTTCGCCTGATTTAGTAGCTTCTTTCCCAAATCCATCGCCTCCCCTAGATTGAGTACCTAATAGAATATCAAATGGGATTTTTACTGATTCTATCCTCTCAATTAGTGGCATTCCAAAATAGGAGGATAGAGCTTTGATACCTCTACTAGCTTGTACTAATATTGTCGTTATTTGAGCGCTCGCATAACTCAATCTTACCAACAATGATAAGCGAGTTGCCGCGTCGCCTTTTCCTTCCATTGCCGTTTCAGCAATATACTTTAATGCCGCCGTAGCGTTGGGGTATTGAATGCTAAGAGATTGATCACCCGCTATGGCTTCGTTAGCATCTTTAATTGTAGCGACAAATGGGTGGATACCCAAGTGGTCAGCTTGTCTAATTTGCCATTCTAATATCTGCAAATAATTCTCTAATTTAGTATTGCCTTTGGCATTAGGGGCAATCATTCTGTTAGGAATAATAAACCCCTTATCTTGCATTTCTTCTATACCAAGAACTGCATAAATTTCATTAATTTTATCACAGCAATTATCGTCCATTTTAGGCTTTTCTTTATAAGTAGGCGGTTGCTTTCGTTCTACAATATTAGGAATTGTAGCATCAAGTACATACTCTATTGTATTAGATGATGATGATACAACTAATCCATATATAGAATAGCTGCCATCACTTATTCCAAAAAAACCATTCCAGATATCAGTATATGATTCTTTTTTACTTTGTTTATTCAACCTTTCTTGAAGTTCTCGAAGATTTGCCCAATCAGCAAACATTGGATACGGTAATCTGTCAGGATCTGCGTAATATGCAGAAAGGTCTGAATAGACAACATAAGGATGACTTTCGTTGCTGCTGTTGGCAATATTATACTGAACATATTCGGACTTTTGCCAGTTAAAACTAGCAAAAGTTGATATTTCCATACCTACATTCCATTTAACTCCTTTTCCTAGATTTATTTTAGAGATAGTTACTTTTTTTTGATAAGAAGATTGATGAACACATAACGTTTCTCCGTTTATATGACTAGATAATGTAGACATAACGCGAGCTATCTGATTTGACTCACTAACTGCTTGACCGATTCCGTAAAATCCAACAATTCTTTTTGGATTGGGTGTGTCAACATTATTATCATTATTATTATCATTATTGTTATCGTTATTGTTATCATTATTGTTATCATTATTGTTATCATCATCTCCGCACTCTGGAATAGTACGGGTTTCAGTTTGTGCCAATACCCCTCCGATATAGTATCTCAAAATAACTGAGCAGCCTTGCTGCTCTCCTTCTATTGAGTACAAGCCAAAAGCATAATTTATTTCTGATTCGTTAGGATTTTTTAAGTTTAAATTAACTTCAGCAACCCCTATCCCAAGAGATAAAACGCCGCTAGTAGAAATTGCAGCCGAAAAACTGCCAACGTCAAAACCAATGGTGATTCCCGATTCATCTGCATCTATTTTTGTTTCTGTTCGGTTAGGCATGGTTTGTTAGGGAAAATTTAATTCTTGATAAGTAACTGTTCCTGATCCTAATTCCGTAATACAACAAAACGGAAGTTTGCACATATATTTTATATTATTGCGATTGATTAAATGTTCGTTTTTCCCTAAATAAAATAATTTTCCATGTTCGACTGTCAGCGATTCACCGGGTTCAATAAATGGTGAAGATCTTGCGATCAATGAGTTGGGGTTTCCCGTAAACTTCCAATAGATTCTACTCAAACCCGCGTTTGATAGGAATATTGATGCTCTTTTTGGGTTGGCATTCATTATCATCGTCGGGATAGGTGAAATATGGCTACTGTCACAGACTCCCTCAATCAAATCAATTTCTGGTGCTTGATATAAATAAGAAATACTCCCAGAATATCCACCACTAATCTCTATCGAATCCCCCATCACCAAAAATCGGGGAGCGATACTTATACCTAATTTGTATCCTCTATCACCAAAAACTGTATCCCCTGCCGTAACAAGATACGGCTTGATCATGTTGATTCGTCCTTCCATTCCTGCGTTCTGCAATTGATCTCTATCAAAATGGATATTTCTCCATGTCCCCCACGCGTCAGAATTCCATAATAAAAATTGCACAGCATAGTTTTTTTCAGGAGGGAATGATCGCTTAAACTCAACCGTTTTAAGCGCTCTTTGTAGCTCCTTATCTGCGGCTCTATATTCTGGATAACTAGAACTAGGAATCCTTAAAAGAGTAGGAAGATAATAATTAAATGTTAGATATTCAAGTATTAGCTCAAATTGAATGTTAGTGGCTGTTGGGGGGGTATGTTTCAATGCAATCGCACCCCAATCAATAATCGGCACAATCCGACCATCGCCATTAGCATGATCAATCCGCACAGGGGGGATTATCCCTTTGAAAGATTGAGAGACAATTTCCACCTAAAATCCTCCTAGTGTTACGATACCGCCTTCAAAAATAGTCGGGTTAGGCGTGTAATTGGTAATTACCGCAGTATCCAGCTTTCCCGTAATGGGGGAAATAGCCATAAATCTACCCACATAATGACATCTATCGGGTTTGATTTTAATAGGTGTTGCAGTCGATGAAATACTACTCATCCAAGAACTTTCGCTAGTAATTCTCCCTACAAAATCAGACGGTAAATTTTCTATCTCAGGATTGAGGATGTCTGATGCAATTTTAAATCCTTGTAAAGCAATTTCAAATGGATCAATCCATTGGAAAACAATCGGAGTCTGTAGGGTAGTTTGAATTGTAAAATTCAATTCTTTTCCTGGTGTGGAATCAGCTACAGCAAACAATTTATGTCCAATAACGTTATCACTTGAGCCCAATAGTCTTGATAAATTAGCTCCGAAATTGCCAGGGTCTAAATCATTTCCCAAATAATCTCTATCTGTAGGTGCATACAAGATAATCTTAACTGGTGTCATTTCCTCAACTCCTATCTGATAATTAATCGGTTTGTTACTTCTAACTAATAATTTTATATTAGCGGAAGCATTTGATTTAGCTCTTAATTCCAGGCCCCCATCATTCCAGTCTTCATAACTAGAATTAGCACCTTTCAATGTTCCTGGTATCGCTGTTATAGCGATACCATCATTCCAGAATAATTGAATTTCTGCCGGACTTTCATTAATTAGATTAATCTCTCTAACGCAGTCGGTAGAACTACCTAAAATTATAGTTTCCTCGTTAGCAGGTAGGGTAAATTCTACCGAACGAGCATACCTCAAACCAGAACTACCGCCACCTTGCAGGGTAAGACTGGAAATTGCAAGCAATAAATCGGAATAATCATCTTTTTTAGGGGAATTAATAGGCATTAAAATTCTCCCCTTAATCTTGTAGATACGGACGGGCTTTAATTGTTAATCCATCCGTTATTTGAACTGATTGTGTTGGTAAATTAGTAATACTAAAACTCACGTCAAAATTTAAACTTCGACCTTTTGTACTTGCATTAGTAGAATTAAAACTACATAATTGATTCCCGTCTCCCGGGTTTTTTGATAGATTTAATTCTTGCAATTGTTGGTAAATTACGGCATGAAACAGGGCATCGCATAAATGAAATCTATTATAGGGATAAGTACCCGTGCCATGTGCGAAAGTATGACCAGGAAAATAATTTTTGACGGTAATTTGACCATCTAATAACTGTGCTTCCCAGTTATCGCAAGTAACTGTAATTATCTCTTTTTCTTCATCACCTATTAAGCTGATGACATCTTGAGTACCTGAATTGAAAACAGGGTTTTTCTGAACAGATACGATTTCTCTCGCTAACTTCAAGGTTAGACTCTCTAGGGTGGTTAAAGTTGGATAATCTGGATAAACTCCCAATGGAATTTGCATAATTTCTATTTCATTATTGCTGTAATTTACTTAATCATATTATATAATAGATTGTATTAAAGTCAACATGAAGGAGTCTTTTATGCCATTTATTATCACTCCCCCCGGCGGGTCAACATTTGACGGAAATGTAACTCAAAAAACACTAGGGGCGATTCAGACTAAAACAACCGCTTTGGTAGCAACTATCGCAGCCGACATTCTTGATGCTGACGAAACGGCAACCCTAGGAAGAAAATTATTAAGCATCTCAAATAATACGACGGAGGCTGTATTTATCAGTTTTGGATCAATTGCGACAACTACAGATTACGATTTCATCTTATACGGGAATCGTCAATTATTGGACTACGATTATAATGGCGAAAAAATTAGTGCGATCGCTAATAATGCAGCGAGTATCCGGATAAAATTTGCTAAATATATTGAGATATAGAATCAAATGGCTATACTAATCGAACCGCCCAACAATTGGGATAATTTGCAAGGGAAACCTGCAATACTGAACGATAGTCAGATCAACTGGAATGAAATTACCGATATTCCTATTGATATTAGTAATTTTTTATCTAAAGCAGTCACGCCCCCCAATAAATATACGGACTATTTATTAGGTGTTTATCAAAATTCCCAAGGAATTACCTACAAGTGGCATCTTTTAAACTCAAGTGCAAGTTCCTATTCAGTGGCTTGGCGCGATCCTTCGGGGAATCTCAAAGCTAATAATTTTGTAGCTGCCGCTATACCTACATCCCCCACTGGGTTGAGTATTGGCTCATTCTGGAGAGATATTGACGCTGGAAATATTGTCAAAATAGTGTAGATAAGGAACCTTCATGACTAAGCCTAAGCCTAAGCCTAAGCCTGAGCCTAAATTAATTAATTGGGATATCGAGAGAAACCGATCACCCCAAAGACCAATTAACAAACCAAAACCTAAAAACTAAAATATTAAAGTGCCTAGTGTACTCAATATCTTTGGTTTAATTTTGAAATAATTTTCTAAAATTTACCCGTGAATTGTCTTGAAATTCACGGGTAAATTTTACTTTTTAAACATTGCCATAATCCCTAAGACATCTGACAATCATTAGGGATAAACATTTACAACATATCCATCGCGCTCTTAACTTGTGCGTCCGACACCTCAATATATTTTTGCAGAACGGCAATTGAACGATGCCCTGTGATTTTAACGATGCCCTGTGATTTTCTGGATTACTGAGATTGGCACTCCCTCGGCCGACAATCGAGTGGCGAGCGTTCGTCTGGGAGAGTGCAGGGAGATGGAAAGGTTATCTCATCCCAAATTTTTGAGGATGACGGGCTGCGGTAAACATCTGTAACATTAAGATTCAAAACTGCGGTTATTCTCTCCCCTGTGCCGCACAACGCCATCCAAATTACCCTGTCTCGTTCATTACTGAATGATTGATAGATTTTTTCTACTTCTAAAAGGGTGAGGGTTGCGGCTTGCCAATTCCGATTCCTTTTGAATTTTAAGACAATTCACAGGTAAATCTTGCTTTTTAAGCATTGCCATAATCCCTAACAATTGTCAGATATCTTAGACAATCTTAGACAAAAATTCACAACATATCCATCGCGCTCTTAACTTGTGCGTCCGATACTTCAATGTATTTTTGCAGAACCGCGATTGAACGATGCCCTGTGATTTTCTGGATTACTGAGATTGGCACTCCCTCGGCCGACAATCGAGTGGCGAGCGTTCGTCTGGGAGAGTGCAGGGATGATGGAAAGGTTATTTCATCCCAAATTTTTGAGGATGACGGGCTGCGGTAAACATCTGTAACATTAAGATTCAAAACTGCGGTTATTCTCTCCCCTGTGCCGGACAGTATCATCCAGATTACCCTGTCTCGTTCATTACTGAATGATTGATAGATTTTTTCTACTTCTAAAAGGGTGAGGGTTGCGGCTTGCCCATTCCGGTTTCTTTTTGGCATCAATTTTGCCTGCGTTTTTGGTGATTTTCTGCAATTTTAGCAAACGGGCGCGATATCCGACACCGCCTATAGTACCCGAAAGCCTTACTGTATAAAAGGTATGGGGTCGCCCTCTGGGGTTGCTCTTTTATCTAAAAGAGCAAAAATGCGGTTTTGTGGTATACTATAAGAATAGCACGGAAATCCGCAATTTTCAATATTTTCTAGCTCTATTGCAACCTATCAAAAGTTATTTTACTACAGAAACAGTTCTGAAATCATTATGCTTGAGAACTGTTTCCAGTTAGATGGAAAAGTTAAATCATAGGGAGTTACACTTACTAAATCAGAATAAAAATCTTGCTTTTTTACAATGAATGGCTCTTACAAAATCATCATCTCCACTCTTTGCACGATTACTGTATTTTCCCTCCTGGGGGGAATTTATCTATCCATAATTGATAAACAAATCCCCGATAGCTTGATGGCACTCGGTTCTAGTGCACTCGGAACTTTAGCAGGATTATTGGCTCCGAGTCCTTTGGGCAATGCTAAATAAGAAAAAATGGCGAGCTTAGCCAGATAAACCGATAGCGATTGCTAACCAAGGCAAGAAAATTTATTTCCTGTTCCGATACCCAAGAATTCTCATCGATTGGCATCCGACAATTACTAGCGGTTCGACTTTTCCTGTGACTACCGCTCCAGCACCAATGATAGCGCCATCGCCAATCGAAACCCCTGGAATAATGACAACATTTGCCCCAATCCAAACGCCCCGACCAATAAGCACAGGCTTGTGAATGTACCCACTTCCAAAAGGTAGAGTCTCGCTTTCGTAATCGTGATTTGCCGAGAGAATTGTTGTGCCAAAGGCAATCACAGTATTTTCTCCAACAGATATGCCCCCCCTTCCTCGGAGAACTATATTATTACCAAGAAAGACTCTATCCCCTAAAGATATATTTTCAGGGCAATCCACCTCGATCCGTCCCTGGAAATAAACTTTTTTACCACAGAATTTTAAGCTACTCTTAATTTTTTCATGCTCATATTTTCTTAGCTTATTTTGCCAAGAATTTTGGCATCGAAGAATAGCAGAAATAATAAGATTAAATAGAGTAGAACCCTTGTGCATACGATTCAATTATAAATAAGTTAGGGAATACATTTTCAAGATATCAGAAAAGCAAACCTAATTTGATCACAATGGGATCTTGAGATATTGAGATCACAATATCAAAGTCAACACGAAAAACCAAACCTATTAATTAATAGCGATCGCTAACCAAGATTAGAAAAAATACCCCCTGGTAGGATTTCTGTCAGGGGATAAATTTTTAGAAAAAGTTCCAGCACTTTGGAATCGAAAATTATCAGAGGCTCCGCTTTAGTTCCTCAACCCGTCGAATAATTTCATCTGTTGGAAGTCCACAACTAATCCAATGCTCCACCTGTTCAACACGAGATTTAGCAATTGGGTTGGATTGGGCACCGCCACCGATATAAATTAAATGGCGATCGCCTTCACAAAGCCAAGGGTATTTTGAATCGGTTTTAGCCGTCCCTCCAGGATGTTCCCACTTAATTCTTAATTCGTTCCGGTACGAATAGGAATTGTTAACTTTATTCGTGCCGGAACGAATGGAATTATCAGCATCGATGTTAGGTGACAAGGGGGAAACGGGAACTGCCCAACCTTGATCAACAGCCGCGCCGGTGCGTTTTAAAAACCTGACAATCGCAAACCTCATGTCTTGGTATGAGACTCCCAATCGGGTCGCTAAGTCTTCAGTGGTAATTCCAGGCTGGTTACGAATTTGTTCCAAAGCCAATGCCGATAATTCCTGGGGATTGGAATTTCCGAATAATTGTTGGGGTTCATCGGGTGGCAGTAGGTTTAATTGTTGAACCATAACCGTTAATCCTCTAAATCTGAATCGCGGTTAACCCTGTCAGGAATACTGAACATAGCCAAATTATGCTCAACTTCGCTTTCTGCTTCATCTACCAGGCTCCGAATTACAAATAAGACCCCCGTTAATACCTCACCCGACAAAGCGGCGGCTGGAATGACGGCCAACACTTGATTAATTACACCAAACCGATTTCCAGCTATTTCCAGGCCTTCTTTTAGCTCGTCTACCTTCGCCTCCAGGCCGTCAGCTTTTTGCTTAAAGCACAGGTTCCCCAATTGCAGAACTCTGATCATCTGATCCTTGGCTTTCAATATCGCGGTCAAATCATCCTCTGGATGTTCCATCACTTCGGATACTTCGTCTTGGATTAGTTCAGATGAATGATCTGTAATCTGGGTTTGGAAATGTTCCATCACTTTGGGCTCCTATCTATATAATGTGAGTAAGATTCGGAAAAATCAAAATTCAATTTTCGACAGGAAGGTTTGTGCTAATAATCGTTCGACTTCATCCCCCTGCCAATGGGATGAATCAACGGCGTAATTAAGACCATCAAAGCTAACTGAATCCATGAAAAGCTCAGGGTTCAGTTCTTCTTGATCTTTCCACCATCCTGAATTGATACATCTGAGCAACCAGCCGACGGGATTAAGGATTTTCTGCTTAGAACGGAGTCGGAATAATTTCAAACTGTCCCGAATCTGTTCAATGGAAAACTGAACTAATTTGTCTAGGAAAGGGGCGTTATAAAGTTTGCACAGATATTCAACCTGTTGGGGGGGTGTCTTAATTGGAGTAGAAGATTTAATGCTGCTGCTGCTAAAATCCGGTCTTTGTGTGAACTGGGTTTCAGCCGACGAATCGCAAACTTGTTTACGGTTGTGCAAGTTTTCTTTCACCCACTTTAAAGACCGAAGAACCAATCGGCTCACCCTCCAAGTGAACCGTCGGGCAATACGAATAATGCCAATTTCTTCTAATTTGGCGATCGCATCTTTGAGGGTTTGTCGGCAGTAAGGTTTCCCCCGTTTGCGCTCTACCCATCGGTTAAAGTCGTTTAAGTCGGGTTCGATATCGGCGGCTTCACCCTGAGACATTAGCCACCGCCATAATAAGGATGCCGCCGGAGGTAATTTTTTCTCCAGAGCAAATGAATCATGCTGTTTTGACCACATAATTAATAGTGTTTTTCGTTAATAGCCCCTGGAGTTATCCAGGGGTTTTTGAGACTCGCAACATCTCAATGTGTGACTTCAATTTGGAATATCGGAAGTGTCAAACCCAAGTAACTCGCAGACTTTATTAATGGGAAGTCCTAAAGCCTTTGCCATTAGGATGACCGCATCCACTTTGGGGACTGATTTCCCAGTACACCATTGAGAGACGCTTCTCCATGACTTACCAATGCGTCGAGCTAGTTCTTCTTGGGAAATCTCGTTATCAGCAAGGTATTTCCCTAGCATTACTCCCCGTTTCTGAGATGAATGTGGTTCTATCATACAACAAAAAAATGTTAACACGTAACTGTTGACAGAACTAGCCTGTTAACATTAAACTGTTAACAGGTAGAAATGGTTAACCCCAGATTGATTTAGCGGTCAGATGTGAGAGTCTTGGCCCGTCAACTGGTTAGCTCATATCTACCACAGTTCAGTGGAAACACTAAAACGGCGGAATACCCCTTTTTTACAAGGGTATAAAACTAAATTCACGCAGGGAGTTAATGCCTATGGATTAGTTAGAACTTTTTGAACAAGCCAAGATTTAACGTCAAAACGAAAAATTCTGTTGCTTGGGGGGGTTTCAATCTTCCTTCCCCCCTTCCCTAAATCCGAGGAACTGGTAGGCGGCCCCTTTCACAGTGCAGCGAGCGCCCGAAAGGAAAAAGCGACAAAGCGCCCCCTCAAGGATTTTTAGGCAAAAAAAAAGAACCCTTTCTACTGAAGCGATAGAGAAAAGATTCTTCTGATGCCAAATCAAGAGATTGTCAAGAATAATTCTAACAAATTTATTGAAATTTTAACCATGTTTCTATTACTCACTAGCTTCTATGTGAGTCAATCTTCTAATGCTAAAAAACCTTGCGTTGATTAATTTATTCAATCTAGGAGGGAATCAATTGTTAATTGAAAAAATCGGTTATCGAACCAAAATCAATAAAGACGAGAGCGAGGAAACGCGGGTTGAGGTCTGTTTCCTATTAGATGACGAAGACCCCAAAGATGTCATTACCGCCTGTGAGGGATTGAATTATTCAATGAAATCCTATCAATCTTCCGGTGGATTAATGCCATTGAAACCTCCATCATCAGAGGAAGAATAAATCACCCATTAAACAGGGATAAATCTATGCTGTCACGCCACTATTTAGTTATTGGTATTTTCCCCTGTGGGAAAACCATTCACGCGGGGCCATACAGTCACTATCTCGTAGCTGATAAAGCGTCCCAACTACTTTTAAAGTGGTATCCCCGCCTAAAGCTCACTCAAGTTGTAGAAGAAATTAAGCCGATACGAATTGACTAAATACTTCTACAAAATATGGAGCAGGGTTGCCACCCTCCTCCATACCAAATATCTACTAATTTGAGGACTTACCATGTCTACTAAGATTATCATTCTTTCGCGCTCTGCGAACTGTCAGGTCAACCTTCAGTGGGATTTAACTACCCGTGAGGTTTGCGATTATTCCAAAGTTATGGAAGAAATTTTCGCCATGACCCCTGAGCAGGTCACAGAAGCTTTGGAGGTTTGGAAACAGGTTCAGTTCAACAATATTTGGAGGGTTAAATAATGTTAGAAGCAAACGAGTATACAAAGTTAATTTCTGGAATCATCATCTATCTTCCGTCTCTACCAATAAAGCGGTTGATTAAATTATTCGGAATTATCAAATCCGAGGCGATTCAACGAATGACTGATGGTGAGGAAATTGACGAGCGCGTCAAGATAGAAAATCAAGTTTTTTTTGAAAATGATCTAAGCGCCCCTGCATTTATCCAAGCCATTCTAAAACAGGAATCAGAATCATGACTATTGTACGTTTAATCGCTCCTAATTTCTCAACCGATACTCGCCACCGCGAAGTTGTTTTTGTATTAGAACACTTCATTTATTACGAAAGAGACGTTTATCCTGATGGCCGAGAACAGATCGAATTAATGTGTCACATGGGAATGTGTATAACCTTCTCAAAAAAAATCTATACCCCCGAATCTTGGGAAAAGTTCATCTGTCAATTAGAAAACCATTTCACCGAACCTGAACACATCCCTGACGAGCCAAAGAATAAACCTCTACCTTACTACTACGATTAATTCCCCCGCCTGATGATGACCGCTTACCCTAGCGGTCGAAACATTCCCCCAGAACATCGGGAGAATGTCGCGGGAAGGGTCGCTCTCTTTCCGTCGGATCATAAGTAGGTTAGTGGTCGTTGATGTCAAATTGCGCTCTTTGGGCGTTCTACATTTTACGCGATCGCTACCTATGATCCGCCCTTTCGCCGTTTAACGGTAAAGCGCGACCCTTCGGGGTTGTTAGGGTGATTTGTGCGGCAATTCAAGAAGGGATTTAAACAGCGAAAACCACCTCTAAAAGTACCTTGAAAATGGAATATAAAGTTTTAGGTTT
>JFJP01031739.1_pt1 | contig 18613 bp, 20 predicted proteins | sample 431651 | NCBI WGS metagenome assembly JFJP01 (sample SAMN02602958, study PRJNA72255) | Microbial mat metagenome, whole genome shotgun sequencing project. | biome: fresh water; feature: sink hole; material: water; isolation source: purple microbial (photo- and chemosynthetic) mats found in...
GCATTAGGCGTGACACTGCCACTTCTTGCACAACAACGCTGGCAGGAAGCAGCCGTGTACGCTAAACAAGTCCTGAACACGTCACCTAATCAATACACCGCTTACTTACGCCTGATTGTTGCCGAAGAAGGCGCGAAAGATTGGTCGGCCATGAAAAAACACGCCGAAGAATTAACAGAACGTTATCCCAGTGACACTTCCGCCTTTGTTTATCTGGCGCGGGCTTATGCGTGGTTAGGTGATAAAGATGCGGCAAAACAAAACTATAGTGCCGTGTTGAGTCGCCTGCCTAAACATTATGAAGCCACAGCTTATTTAGCCAAGCAATAGAGACCTGTAGTGTAAAAGTATTCACCATTCAGCTAAAAAACGCCGTCATTCCAGCATGGATGCTGGAATCCAGTCACAAGGATGTGTAGCCGCGTGAAGATATTGTTACTTATAATCATGCAGTTACCATCCCTGACAATGGATTCTGGCATCCATGCCTAATAGATTATGTAATTGACTTACCTTTTTTTAGCTATTTTTGGCTGTTTTTTTATTAAATCAGCTTACTTTCGTAATTAAATTAGCTTACCTTAGTATCGATTCGATATTAATTAGCTTGCATTTTTATTTATCCAGTTTTCTTCAGCGCATATTTATATAGCAGTTCTTAATCTATTACCGAAGTATGGCGGGTCGCAATAGAATAGCGTATCTTTTGAGTCATGACGCTTAATGCAATCTTGGCAGTCAATCAAACCACAATCTCAACCGCTGTTAAATTCGGTGCAGACGATTCAATCAAGCCATTCCTGACATAGTAATTTTCCCCAATCACACCAACACCACGCGCCGTAATCACACCTCCACCCAACAAGGTCAGAATCGCCATATCGCTATAGGTTGTGACAAGATTACCGACTAACAGCGGGTAATGGGGCAGTAAGGCAGTTAGTTTAGAATAGGCATTGCTGGTGTTTTCACCGATGGTGATAGTTTGCGACACTTTGCCAAAATCCACGCTAATCGATACCCCGTTAATAATGCCACGTTCACCCATGACCTGGACCAATTGCCCAACTTCTGCCAGGACAAAATCACCGCCTAATGGCAGGGTGAAGCTGCTGATCGTCGGCTGTGTTGCTACACCTGCCAAAATCCTTTCACCCAATAACCGACAGGCGGTTGCATCCGTGATAAGGCAGTTTGAATTGGTGGATGCCAACACATCACCCGCTGTGCCATTGAGTCTACACCATGCCAGAACGCCACCAACAGCCCCGCCATGCACATACACGCCGCTAATCGGTGATTGCGTTCTGGATTGGGTATTAACGGTGATAATCGCGGATTCGGGGATGATTAAATCAGGCGTTATGCCCGCTGCATTGAAATTCCAGGGCAACACAGGATAACGCGGCTGTATCTTAATCACCTTTTCAAACCGTGAGGGGATCAGTGAGGCACCGATAAAGCCTGCAATACTCGCCAGTGCCTGCAATGGGGTTTGTTGGGTATGACTGTAGGCATTGGCAGGCACTAACCAGGTTGGCGATTGCCAGTCAATCGTCCAGTCGAATGGAATCAGCGCGTTAGCGATTTGCTGAACGGTTAAATCACTACCCCCCGTATAACTGCCTTGAATCTGATAAGGACTACCCAGCAAAGCCGATAAGCTACGTCCTTTCAGCGTGATATTGGTACTGCCAAACGAGCGCGATTGCTCAACCGATTCCACCAGCATCACCCAGACAGAGCCATTGATCGTGATAGTCAGTTGTTCAGGGCTATTGTCTGTCATATTGACATCGGATAACGCGGCTTTATCCGCTAACACACCGCTAAACTGCCAGGCATAACTATCGACATCTAACGACAAACTGATTTTACTGAGCGGTATGGCTATGCCCGCCTGATTAAGCACAGAAATGGAATGCTGCACGGTATAGACCTCACGAAGTGGAATGACAACGCTGGATAACCAGCATTTTGTAACAAGGCGCATAATTTACGGCGAAATAACTGGCTCTGTGATGGTGATGACAAGGCAACAGTAGAAAATACCCCCGCACCGATAGCACCGATAAAATCCAGCGCGGTATTTTCTGGCGTGATAACCCGCACAAACGGCAGATCATCATCCTCAATAAAACCAATGTCCATGCACTTGATAACCGTGCCGCGAATAATAGCCTTACGCTTACGCCACAATGCCAGATAGTGTCGTTGATAACAGTCTCCCGACTCAATAGCCGCGTCGCTTAACAGAAATTTAAGCACATCCTGTACTGACAGCCAGTTTTTACTGATAGCGAGTGCATCACCATTAACAGCAAGAATGGACTGGGTTAGCCAGTCAAGTACATCAATAACCGCCTGGTAATTATTCATTATTGCTCTGCCATCACCACTCACCAGCATCGCATTTGTATAGATCAATGCCGTCATGCCTGGCTGTGCAGTTAGTGAAGCGGATACAGGCATAGCAGACATAAACGCGCTGTTTATAGACTGGATAATCGCGGTGGTTTTGACAGCATCAGCCAGGATAGCTGTGCTTAAATCGCGTGCATCCTGCATGACGCAGCCACACTGACTGGCGGTAACACGATGCACATTAATATCGTATTTTGCGGAGACGCTACCCGTTATACCGCCCAGCGTGCCTGCAATAGTTAACAGATTATTGACTATCGATAGCTGTACCGCGCCTGTGACATCACCCAGTCTGGCATGGATAACGGCTATAGAGTCAGGCAGAACAAATTCAGCAATAACACTACCTGTGACATCACCCAGTCTGGCATAGATAACGGCTATAGAGTCAGTGCTGACAAACTCCGCGATAACCGCACCTGTGATGTCACCCAGGGTTGCTGCTATGGTTGCAAAATAATCGGTAATGACAACAGGTGCGTCGTGCTCAAAATGCCATTCGACAGCCTGGATTTTTAAGCCGCGAATCGCCTCGCTTCTAAGTGGCAGATCAACATCAACAACATCGACAATACTCATTGCTCAACAACAACACCAATGCCTTTAAACTCAAACACTATTAGCAGCAAGCCGCGAATCGTCTCACTGCGAAATGGCGGCTCAATATCCTGCACATCAACCACGTTCATGCTGTTATCACCGCATTAGTGGGCAGCCACACACCGCCATACAAACAACGTTTGGGTATATTGGCATCCACAGAACTATTAACGACAGATGTACAACCCGTTATGCCAAAATCATACCCTTCCGCGCCGATCTTGCCGATCACCCCCACACTGCCTGTATGACCATTGTACAAATAAACTTTGCTATCCAAATGCTTATTCGCCAGATCACCCGTCGCGGGTAAATTATAACCAACTACACCAGACGCACCCTGCATTAACATTGTTCTAAAACCCGTTGAAGATACCGCACCGTCAAAATTCCAGCCCGCTGCATTATCCAGTACAGACTCACTCCACCTGGTATTTTGATAAACAGCTTTTATTGCGATAGCAAACGGGTAGCTATAATTAATGTCAGAAACTGGATACACAGAGACAAATGCCTCCAGATAGTCTGCCCCGAATTTCGCCAACCCCGCCCAGAATGTGCCATTGCTCCATATCACCATCTGAAACTTATAGGATGCCGAGACCAGCAACGTATAACTGAAATTACCTGACACTAATTTAGCGAGTGAGGTGGGCGGTATTGCATAAGTTGCATCTGTCGGCAGCGTGTGATGCAATTCAATTGATAGCGTCAGCGTATTAACGATGATTGACAGCCAGACTTTACCCGTGCCGCCCGTGATAATGCCTGCGGGTGACTCCAGCAAAATCCAGAAATTAAATGTGCCGTTGTACGCGGCAGGGAAGACATCACTATTGCTAACTGATCCGCCGTTGGACGAATTAACAACCGTCCAGCCAGCCAGCTTTAATTTCTCCTTTATATTCCATGCAAACGTTATAAGTACATCCCAGCTAGAGGGAATTGTTTCATTAATAAAAAATTGCATTGCCATAAAATTACCTTTGATTATTCATTACTTTCGATAAAAGCGGCAGATAACACGATGACTTTACCGCCCGCCACTACCGATAAACTGGGCAGCTTAATCACCTCGTCACTGGCTGCCAACCCCGCACCACAGTGCATAATTATTGTGCCGTTGCTGTCTAAAAAATCGCCATAATCGATAGTTCCATCATTGTCTGTAGCCAGATCGTCAGCGATCGCCTCAAATGTTAAAACGCCTGCGCTAACCGTTGCACAGGGATAAGACAAAGCACAGGTAGCCAATAACAAGTGAGCTGCTGTGCGTAATTCGAGCCTGCCTGCTACACCGCCCGCATCCAGCCTGTTTTTAATAACTGCTGCACGGTCATTGCGTACATCCGTTGAAAGTATTAATCGCATTGAAAATCCTGTAATAAATGAAGCACAAACCCCTGGTTTGATAATTTACGGCACATCAACATCACCGCGAAACTCGACACAAAAGCCGTAATCGGGATCAGTAGGCGCACCCTGTCCAACAGACAGCAATGCCCATAAAGGTGAAGCGGCTGAATAAGTATTAAAGCGTAGAACATTCCCCGCACTCCAACCCGCACCAAAGCCCAGGTTTTCAAGCGTAAAGTAAGGATCATTAGTGGCAGGGTTCATCGGCGTGCAATCCGCCCCTATCGATGCCGCTGTTAAAATCTGACCGACGTGTTCGCCAATGACATTAAACAGCGTAGACGTGGTAAAGATTAACGCCCACCGTTCCTGTATCGCGCCGCTATTAAGCAGGGTAATCGGGTAAAGATTCGCGTTATATTGTGCGGTCGTACTGTTACCGATTAACAGATCACTCCACACATTCGTCCAGGTTTGCTGATCGAACGGCACAGACGCGCGGGCATACTTATCCCCCAACACCACTGCATTAGCAACCAGCGTATCAACGGCATTAAAATGGTGGGTAACAGGCATGGATAGCGATAACTTACCCGTGATCTGCACATCCGTCAGTACCGCCATATCTTCAATGCGGTCGATAATTTTTAACGGTTGCGATATGCCTGATAAATCGCCCCATGTTATGACCCCTGTATCGAGATTAGCCGTCCATTTATTAGCTGCTAATAACGAGCCACCCAAATCTTTAACTACTACTTTAGCTAAACGGATACGTCCTAAATCCGTGGTGCCATTACTGGTAAATGTGCCGACCGTGGTTTGATCATTTAACACCACTAAAATATCACCCTTATGATAAATCGGTACCCGTCCATCAATCGGCAAACGCACAGGATCAATGCCCAATACATCAGGCGATAACGGCAGATAAGTGTAAGAAACCGCGTTATAAACAATCGAAGAAGCTAACACGGGTTTAGGCTGAAAAATCTGCCCACTGACAATATTTTCAGGATTAAACCAGGGCTGTGCTTCATTGCCAGCGGCTGTGACCCAGTGACCAAATTTAATTTTGACCACGCCTGTGTTGTTATCAATCTGCCCGATCATGTCGTTAGTCGAAATAACCCCGCCTTCATTAGCCGTGGCAGTAATTTGCCCGCCCGTTAAAGGCACGGCACGAATGGAAAAAGAGGCAGGCTTGATTGGAGCAGAGGCGGTACGAAAAGCCACGGTATCGACAGGCGCGAAATTAGCGGTACTGAGAGAAGCCCACAATGTCCCCGTATTACTGCTACCGACTGCCCAATTCGATAAGGCACAATTTGATGTTGCATAATCAATCGTACCGCCAAAAATGCCTGCACCTGTCGAATAATCAATATCGTAATAAAGCTGCCCCAATCTATCGATAAAATTTTTACCCGCGAATGAAAATGACACGCTGGACTGTACTAGCGCGTCATTGGTATTCGGCACTAATTTAAGAGTGATAGAGGATAATGTGGCGGTCTCCGATTCAAGGATCAGAGCAGGCGGAACACCTGGCACGCGATAACGCACGGTAAAGACGGTTGGAGGCTGTAAGTCAGCCGAACCACCCAAATAGCCACGAAACAGTGCTGTAACCACGGAGGCAGACAAATTACCATTAGATTTAGTAATCTTACTGAATAAAGGAAACTTTAAAGGAATGTTTACAGACCACTTAAACGTCACAATACCCGTTGCATAATCAATAGCTGACTCCCTGCCAGTTGCAAAACTCCCCGCTGCATTATCCCTGTCCGCCTGTTGCAGTACACCGTTGGCCACTGTCGGAAAATTAGCATAATCGCCTGCTAATACATTATTGGGCAGTGTTGAACCCCAGGGCACTGCCCACTCCACAACCAGCGACCCAGGGATAATTGCCACACCTAAATTTAACTCAACCGACTCGCCCGTCATATTAAACGCACTGATTCCCTCGATTACAACAGGATTAATCACGTCAACAGCAATATGGCTATAGTGAAAGGTAAAGACCGTCTCTTTAGGGGGTAATAAAGCAGGGCTAAAACTGACTGCACCCGTGGTGGCGGTTAATGATCCCGTGCCATCACCTGACAACACGCCCGCTGCACTACAAACGATTGTTCGATTTGTGCCATCATTCCAGGTGATACTAAAAGTCGCGGTATCTATTCCACCATGCTGTAATTGCTTACTGATCACCGTCTCCAGCGTATTGCCGTTGTGATAGGTATAATCCGCTTTTTTTCCCCAGGCAAAAATAATCTCACTGCCCACGTCAGGCAAATCCGCCAGCGTGACAGACACCGAACCCGTGGCATAATCCACTGAACCCGACCCTATACCTATCAATGTACCCAATAAACCACCCGCGCCGTTATCGCGTAATTCATACCAGTTACCTTGTGCCATATACGACACCGACAGCGCGTTAGGCTGTGGTGGTGGATTGATATTCAGCACATACACAAACGAGCGCGAGTTCTCCGTGACAGCGATTGAATCTGTATCTGCCAACACGATAGGCGCGGTAGCAGGAATAAAACTCACGGTTTTACCACCACCGATAGACGGGGCGGTACTGGCAAAAACTACCATACCCGCTGCATAATCAATCGTGCCAATGGTCGTGCTACCAATCTGTACATTGCCTGCATTGTCGGTAATCACACCGCCGCTGTATGCAATACTCAGTGTTCCTGGATAACACGCCCGCCCCAAATACAAATGTACAGACGCTGAAAAAGCCGCACTGGTCACAAACGATATCGCCCCCGACGCTGAACTGATTAACGGATTGCAATTACTGCCCGCATTTAAATCCAGCAGTGGCACTTGCGACTGTGATGACGGAATTAACTGACTGTAAATCGAATCCACCGTGACACTAAAATCACCAATTTCAGCCGCATTTTTCAAAGGTCGGGCAGAAAAATACTGCGCCGCATTGGCTACCGTCGTCTTATAAATCTGGGTAGCAATGGCGATACTGTCAAAACGACTCATATCCGCCCCAAAAAAATCAAATTTCAAAGCAGTAGATAACTCGATAGCAATAACTTTGCGCGTAAAAACGCCACTGGTATCCGTAAAAGTTTGCGTAATCTCGCTAACCGCCACACAACGCACATATTGCGACTTATCCAACGCCACCAACTCCAACACCTCACCCGACGCAGGTGCCTGGGTTGCAGGATTTTGAAAGATATTCAGGGTTTTCGAGCCTTTATACTGTGTGCCATATAAAAATCCGAGATACTTCGCGCCTTCGCCTTTATAATTCTCGACCCGCGAAATAGCATCGGTACGCACATCAAAATGATCAGCGGTATTAAACAAATTAACACCCAGCTTCTTATCTTTGGGCAGTTTACTGATAATCACATGCGGGCCATACAACCTGTCTGTGTTTTGCGTTTGCACCTTGGCAAAAAACTTCCTCGCCATCAGCGTGCCATTCGTGCGAGCCAGCGTCGAAATATCATCAAAGATATTATTCGACTGACCGTCAACAATGACATTCTCAGTCATGCCACCGCCCGATTCAGGCGCGTCACTCATGATCGCGGATTTTAATAGCATTAAATCGTTTGTTAAAATTGGCATAGCATTCTCTTTTATTGGAGTCCAAACCCCAGGTTTGTGCGTTTAAAAAGTCAAAAACCTGGGGTTTAGACTCCTAGACCTCGATTAATTTCAGGGTTAAGGTGTAGTAATCGTTATCATCCATCACATTAAAATAAGTATGCGGCTTCGCTTCAATCGGCTTACCGTCATCATGCTTAAAGCGCGTCTGAAAAGTGCGGGCATCGGGTAACACCAGTGTCATCACCTTGTTTTGCACCAACAAGGCATACAAAGCATCCACCGTTGATTTCAAGGCACGCGCGGCTTTATCACCCTCGCCCAGCGTAATCGGTCTACCCTTTAGCTTAACGCCCGTCTCAAACACCAGCGCACCTGTCAAGGTACGGGTTTCAGATTGCTGAACTGGCGTAAAATCAAACTCATCCACCCAGACAAAATCGTAGTTGATAGCAATGCCATCCAGCGTTAAAGCCATTAAAAAATCCCCCCCGTTTCCTTTAGCACTTCATCTGCCGTCAAGGCAATAAACGTCTCGGCGAATTCCTGTAGGGGCATTGGAAAGACAGGCTCCTGATTACCGTGAACTGTGTAGCCCACCGTATAATCATCAACCGTCACCACCTGATAAACCGCCTGTGTAAAAATCCCCTCACGACGGCGGTACAAACTATCCTTTGCTATCAACATAATCAATTCTCAATATAGTCAGGAGTCAAATAGCTTTAGCTATTTTTGACACATAAAAAGCTAAAGCTTTTTGACTCCACGGTTAGCCCCAAAAAACTGTCTCAACTTTCTTTCCATCGTATCCATAAAAAACCACGCCATCGCGACAAAAAAACCCAATACCGCCAGGATAATAATCACTAATTTTAATAACGGGTTCATACCTTGGTGACTCCACTAATCGTGTTCAGGTTTTCAAAGAACTTGGCAAAATCAGGATCAGTCGATTGTCCTGTTGTCGCCTTGCCGTCAGGACGCTCAAACTTAATCGTAGACACCTTACCCGCAGCCACACCCGACCGCGCAGCAGTAGGCGAAAATGAGGGCGGCGTAACCGTTGGCATAGAAACCGCAGGAGGCGAGACAGACGCGGGCATAACAGGAGCCTGTGCTGTTAGTGGCGCAGTCGTAGCCTGTGCAGTTGCAGGTATAAACTGATTTTCAATATCGATTTGTGCCCTGGCTTTTTCTTCAAATGACGCGCTTTGGGTTCTCAATACCTGGCTGGCTTTCATGCCTTTTAAGTACATATCCCGCCATTCCATAGGCAAGCCGTTCTTCCGCAAATAATCACCAACGTGAGACTCAAACCGCAGTTCCCTGGAATTCACATCAGACGAACCTGAGGTAGAACCATCCATACGCCACACTATTTGATTGCGAGGATCGTTAAACACCGCTACCGCCTGTTCATACGCCTGCTTTTTCAGTTCATCAACTTTCTTTTTAAGCTTGTCATCACCCACCAAACCGCCCTCAGCAAACTTCTGGACAGGCTGCCCGTCTCGTATTGCATCAAAGGCTGCCACGCCGTTTTTAGCCACAATAGCCGCAGGAATCACATACTCGCCATTGCTTAATAACGCGGGGATTTCATCCGATGTTCCCGTGCCTTTACCCTTGATTAACCCGCCAGCCGCATGGGCTTCGGCATTGTTAACCGTCTGCACAGTAATCGTGTGTGTGGATGACGTGGGCTTGCTGATCCGTGCGATAGCCTCATCCACTGCCTTGCTATCCGCATTCATAATCAGCATGAATTTCTTGGATTCAAGCTCTTTAGTGATAGCGGCTATTTGCGTTTGCACACCTTGCAATTGATTCTTAGCATCTTCTGCCCCCGCTTTGGTATCGGCTAAGCGTTGCTGGGTCACGCCTTGCGCTGCACTATTGGTTTTTAGAATGTTGGCTTGGGCTGTATCGGTAATGCGGACAATCTCATCAACGCTATCAAAATACTGTTTACCGTGTTTTTTGGCATCCTCAGCATTCTTCTTATCAGACAATGCCAGGCTCTTACCCAACTCCAGTATTTTCAAATCCAGTTCTTCAGCGGTTTTAAAATCACCAGCGGCAAATGCTTTCTTTTGGTCTGAGGAGAGTTTTCTTAATCGCGTTAAATCTTCCTCTGTTTTCTGGCGATCTGTCAGTTCTAATTGATGTAATTGGAGCTTAAAGTCCGCATAAGACTGTTCTATGCCTTTACGCGCATCAGACAGCGTCTTGGACTCATTAACCAGCCTGACTTCTTCCTGCACCAAACGGGAAACGGTTGCAGAATAGGACTTTTCCATGTCCCGATAAATGCCCAGCTTGGCTTGTAGCGATTGCTCATCTAAGGCAGCCGTTATGTAGGCACTGCTTTTTTTAGCCTCCATTTCAGCAGCAAATGTTTCCTGCGTAATACGCAGCTTTTCAGCACCCGTATGGGCAATAATCAGCAACTGTGCATCATTGGAGGCTTTAGTCGCCTGGGCAATCAATAGCTCTTTTTCCAGCGTGCCAAGTGTCGATAGTTCTATTTCCGCTTTACGAGAGGCTAACGACGATTGTGCCAACTCATTACGCCGTGCGGCTTGTTCATCTTCGGCTTTGCTGACTTCTTTTAAATCATCTAAAACGCCCTTGACTGATTCTTTACTCGCAGCGCGTTTTTTCTTGTTAATGACCTCCTGCGTATTGCCGCTGGTCACTTCTATCTGCTTTTGAATCGCTGACTCTTTGGCTTCAAAGGCATTGATTCTCAGATTATCGTCGTCTAGCTGTTTTTGCTCATAAAACGATAACTTACCTTGCTCATGCAGCTTTTTATTCAGATTACCCGCTTCATCAGATAAGGTACGCAAGGCAGCTTGTGTGCTGTCCAGTTCACTTTTTAACTTGCCATTGCTATCCAGCTTTGTCGCATCAAAGTTTTTAATCAACTCCAGGTCTTGTTGATTCAAGGCTTTTAGTTTGTCTTCGGTCAGCTTTAAATCATCCAGCAAGACCTGCCGTTTATCGGCATTGCCCCAAAAATCCCTGATATTATCGAACTTAAATTCTTCCAGTTTGGCAATCTTGGCTTTGAGTTCATCCGCCTGGCTTTGTGCGTCTTTGGTTTCTAACTGCACGCCCTCAGCGTTGAGTTTTTGCACACTGTCATTGATTTTCTTTAAAGCTTCATTGTAAGCATTGGCTTTCTGCTCGGCTCTTCCCTCAGCATCAGTGACTGTATTTAAAATCTCATACAAACCATACAAGGCAATCACAGCCACACCAACAGGACCACCCACCATAGCCATTGCCGACTTGGCAGCACTGGCAAGACGTGTCATTGCAACACCACTGGCATTGGTAGCCACTGTTAATGCCAGAGTCGCCTCAGTCAATCGGGCTTTTTGAGTGCCTAAAAAGGTATCCGCAGCCGCCTGTGAGCCAGTGGCAGCCGTCGCTTTAGCCACAGCCGCAGTTTGCGCTATCTGGGCATCTACCAGCATTGCCGCAGAACCCGATGCCAACTCATTCGCCACTGCCAATTCCAGTGTCGCATTAGCCGCCAGTAACTCAGCAACGGCTAAATCAGCGGTAATTTTGCGCTCAGCCGCTTTTACTTCTGCCGCCAGCACTTTTGTTGCGATAGCGGATACAGTACGTCGCTCGTTCTCAATAATTGCCGCTGTATGCGCTTTTTCAACAACGATTGCATTAACAACAGACCCTGCATAAGCCACTACACCACTAACGGCTTTACCCGCCATCACCACCGCAATGCCCGTTAAGACATTAACGACCGCACCGCCGTTTTCTTTCAACACGCTATAAGCCGTACTAATACCACTCAATACGGTTAACACACCGTTTGACAAGGGCTTTTCCAGTGCTTTAGCTAAGTCCGTAAACGAATTGCCAATGTCTGCATAGCTTGCTGATAAAGTACCCGCAGACCGCGCTGCTGCACCCTCGTAGGCTTTAAGAGCCTCAGGAACTTTCCTGCCAAACTCATCACTGGTTAATGTGCCTGTCGCGATCAGCTCACGCAGTCCGCCAACAGTCAAGCCAAAGGATTTAGCAATCTCGTTTGCAAGACCAGGCATAGGCTCAACAATCTGCTTAAAATCCTGCATATTGACTACGCCAGTACCCAATGCCTGACTCAACCCATAAATGGACTGAGACATTTGCATAGCCGACGCGCCTGTCCTGGAGGCTAAATCACTAAAGCCCTCCAGCAACTGCATGGATTGTTGACGGGTAATAATGCCGCTACGTTCCAGCGTTAAAAACGCAGAATAAGAGCCAGTGAGGTCTTGAACGGATTTATGATGACGTTGGGATAAATCAATTAGATAAGCTTCGGAAGCCGCATAATCCTGTGCAGAAGTCGTTAAACCTGACAAGCGAATGCGTAAATCCTGGGTTTGTTTAACGGAGTCAATCAGCTTGTTGGTAAAAGCAACAATACTGCCGATAGCAAACGCGCCGACAATCATGCCTTGTATGCCACCAAAGGTTTTATCTAACGTGCCACGCAAACCGCCAGCGCTTTTGCCTACATCATCCAGACCAGTCTTGGCACTGTTAGCAAGACCGTTTCCAGATGAACTGTTTAACTTGGCTTTGAGTTTATCGAGTTCGGCTTCGGTTTGCCGTATCTTGGCTTCGGCTTTACCAATCTCTTGGGTGATGCTATCAGCTAATGGACCTGATTTACCATTGAGTGCGGTCTTGAGTCTATCCAGCTCCTCTTTGGCTTTTTTTAGCTCTTCTTCTGCCTGTTTGACTTTTTCTTTAAGTGCATCAGTAAAGTCAGATTTACCACCTGAACTGGCTGCGGCTTTAAAATTATCAATGCCTTGCTTGGCATCGCCTAACGCCTGTTTTAAACCATCCGCTAACAGCGTTAGTTTAATTTTTAGTTCATTTTGACTAGCCACACAGACCTCTTATTTTTCCCGATACAACGACTGCACAGCCGCAAAAAACCCCCAGCCGAATGTCCAGCAATCCTGATAATTATAGGAAATCAACACCGCACATTCCGTCATTAAGGCACTGTGCAGTTTTTTTACCTGCCGATAACGCAGGGCTTTTTTAGGCTCTGACTCAGGGAGGGTAAAGTCACTACCCGAATACGCCCGATTAACAAAGGCGAACGCGGAGTTCACGGCATCGTTAATCTCGCCTTCAATCAAATCAGAGCCAGTAAACAACGCCTTGCTCCATTGCTCATCGGTAATGCTGTCACCCTCTTTAAAATCAAACAGCAAGCGTTCACAGGTACGAATAACATCCATCGGGCGTATTTCGCGGACAATCGTATTGCTCACTGTTAACTGTCCACGCATAGTTAAATCCAGGTGTATGACTGCCAGTCCTTCAAGGACTGGCAGTCATTGTTACTTAACGGTAATTGCTGATGTAATAAGGCGAGGTTTCATTCGCCAGCTTGATACAACTGCCCGAAAACTGAAACTCCACCCATTTATCGGTCAAGAAATCAATCGGCGAATCCGACACAATCAACACTTCAGGAATCTTGACCAGCACCCTGCTGTCATCCGCCATATTGATACCATGCAGAATTAACGCACCACGGAAAGAACTGTTCACCTCGGTATTGATGGTAAAACCCTCCATAGCCCCATGCGCACAGGTAATCTTTAACGCCTGATCCGCAGTAATCGCACCACCCACAGCCGCCATAAAAAAGCCCAGATGATAGTCAATACTGTAATCCGTGCCTTCAACGTAAGTCACCGTCGCGCCCGTGTTAGTCACCACCACAGAACCCGCCGTAATCTTCATTACAGGACTAGCCCCGCCAATCGGCACATAAAAGCCTTTTTTGGCAACAATCGCATCAGCCGTCAAGGTACCTGCAATCACCGACATCGGCACAGACGTTCCCATGGTTGCCATCGTCAGCGTCTCTTCATCGGCTTCATCACGCTTCCAGGTAAACTCGGTAGGGTCACGGTTAGGAATCGCTGCCCGCACTGTACCGAAATCATCACGCCCTTTGCTGATCAGCTTATCGATCTTGTTGCTTTGCTTAAACTCAAACTGCGTAGAACCCACCACAGGACGTATGCCCTGGTAAGTATTGTCAGCCAATTTTTGATTAAAATAGGCAAAAGCCTTTAAACGTAACGCGCTCATGATTTTTTATCCTGTTTGGTTTCGGTAGGCTGAACCATGGCAACCCCATGACTCAGCAGCCAGTCTTTTTGTTCGACAGTGACATTAATTACATCACCCTCAATATACGACACCCCCAGGTGTCTGTGCGGCTTAAGCAGCAGCACATTGATTCGTTTATCATCGTTCATTGGTCATACCTATCGGAAAAGTCACATTCAAATCTATCTATCCAGGACACAATCAAATCATTAAAATAATTTGGCATTGCGTCTAAGTGCCTCACTAAGCCTGCTTGTTTTTCAGGATGCCAACGAATCAAGGAGTGTTTCACGCTATCGCGTATGGCTTTTAATTCTAGGTACGCCTGTTCGCCTCGGCTATCAGAGACATTTTTAACCACAGTCACCACAGCAATAACATGAACTGCGTTTTGCAGTGTGCCTCGACTATCAGTGGTTTTTTCTGATAACGGCACAATGAAGGCGCACGGTGGCGTTATGGAATCAGGCTCTGTGCTAGCCAGCTCTACCGCTAAATAAACCTGTTCTAACAATAGCGGACATTGTGCAATCAAGCGGTCTTTCCACAATTCAAGATTCATCGATTAAATACTCTAGGGCTGGCAGTCATCTCAATAGTGACAGGCTGAGCAATCGCGGTACTGTTACTGTCCTGTATCAAGGCGATACTGCCATTAGCGACTTTCTCTAAAAACCGTATCGCCGCGTCATAACGACTCTGTACCTGATCTGTGGTTTTATTGTCATACAGAAAATAGCGGGTTAAATCACAGGCAATGCGCACCAAGCCAGTATAATCAGCAGGTAACGGCAAATACTTTGCGATATAACTGTTAATGGTTTCAGTCGCATCATCAATCGCCTGCTGCAATGCCACCTCGTCAATTATCCCCGCTCTTGGGGTCACTTTATCGGTAAGCTGAATAAGCTCTTTATCCCACCGTCTATCCAGCAAGTCTTGTTTCGTGCAGTAGCTCATATCGCCTCTAAACCCGATGATCACCATGTTATTATTTGAATTCTCACAACAAAAAAATAACAGGTAGCCCTCATGACAAATCAACAAAATCAAATAAACCAAAATTTCCAGGAACGCCTAAGCGACTTAGAGGTTCAACAACAAGTAATGACCTCTTTTTTTTCCGCAGTCATACAAACACACCAAGACCCCAGCAAACTAAAAGAATGCTTTATGATCTCCAGCGAATATATGCTTGCCTCAGCCATTCAGAAACCCTTACCCGAATCGTTTTTTTCTCAACTAAACGAATACCGATCAGTGCTTTGTTCAATCCTCGATCAATGTATTGCCCAAAAATCGCGTAATCCATCATAAAAACCCTCGTTATAATCGCTCCAACACTCCTGCGTTGGAGCGAGTAATTATTTTTCAGCCTTAGGCTTTTTAGCCTCTGGTTCTGGCTCAGCAACCTGTGTAACACTTAACATCGGCTCAGCCTCTAGTACATCTAACTGCTCATTGGTAAACGCACCATCTTCATACTGCGTGGATTCAAACGGATGAAATATGCCGCAACGCCAGAAACCTTGTTTTTGTTTTGCACTAATAATAATCATGACTACAGCACCCAAGGCGTAACTAACAATGCTGCTGTACCGCGATAAACGTTAGTGTTATTGCCCACCATTTCAGCATTCAATAACTTCAACGCCGCACCTTCTAAGGAAGGCGGTACGACTAACAATGTGCCACGAATATTCAGCGGCTTGCCATTTTCACCTTTAAAACTTGCCATTGCTTCACGCGCAGCGGAATAGTTAGTTTCATCCAGCGTTTGCTTAGATCCATACGCCATTTGCCATAAGCCATAGCCCGCATTAACACGAGCATCCGTCCCATAGCGATACAGTTTTTGACTAAACACCTGTTCATCATTGAACTGATCCATAACCACAAATTGATAGTCACGCCGTTTTTGAAAGATAAACGGACGAATAGCTTTTGACACATCCAGCAAATACCACTGCGTACTACTACCACCGCCGTGATTCGATACCGTAGTCGAACCGACAGGATGATCGGTATCAAAGAAATACTGACCATCAAAACAGGTATTAGTAAAACCGTTTTTCAGTAAATCAAAAATCAAGGTATCAGGATGCGCTTTTGCATCTTGTCCCAGTTGTTGAAACAAAGGCGAATACACGCCATAGCTATCATCTTCAATATCATCACGATCGACACCGACGGTATTTTCAAACGCACGGTTTTTGATGTTGTAATCTGACGCACTCAGGTTTTGAATAACCCGATCACCCAACCATTCACGAAACTGAGTGGTTTTACTCATCCAGCCATAATTCTCGCTGGAATGGGTTGAATTGACCGTCATTGCGACCTTTTCAAAATCACTGACCGCTTCGGTAAACGCATTGTTAAACAGCGTATTAAAACCCTGTTGTAACGTTCTTAAATTTGCACCGTTAATTAACATAATGATTCCTGTTGGAGTAAATTAGACTCCGTTAAATTTCTACCCAAACGCCGTTAGTATCAACATCACGAATAAAGCCCGCAACAGATCGCGTACCCGTTCCGTCTGTCTTGGCAACCGTCTGATCATCAACAATATAACAACTCGCGCCAATGTCTTTTAAAGCAATCGCATCTGTTGAGGCTGAATTGGCAAACTGAAAACAGCCGCGTCTAGTCTTGACCGTTATCGCGCTGGCAATACCTGCTGCGTTATCGGCTTCGTGTTCAGCGCGTCCAACACATTTTTGCGTAGTCGCTGCCGAACCAGGTACGGCTAAACTGGAGGCATTAATACAAACCAGTGAGCCTTGATAAATCTTGGTACTGGCAGCCACGGGAAATTCAAACGTTTCTGCATCACGCGATGGCGTGTTTCTACTTGCGGTTAATGCGGTCATAAATCCTCACTTTGGAGTAAAAAAGCTTTAGCTTTTTTGTTATCGTATCGTCAATAGCTAAAGCTATTGAACTACGTTAGTTGATAAATATTGAGCCTCAGTAATGCCAATGTTTTTACACACAGCCAATTCATCGGCGGTTAAAGTTTTGCCTTTTCCGTCTGGCGCATTACCGCGTGTTTGTGTGCCGCTCAATGCGGCAATCGGCTGTGCAGTGTCAAGATAACTGGACAGTGCAGCTAAATCGCTGTTACCCAGTTTTTCTGCCCAGGCTTTTTGCGCAGGCAATAAACGACCATCACTTAATGCAGCCGTCACTAACGCACCGACCTTATCGCCGTTAATCTGGCTAGTCAGGCTTGCAAGTTGCGCTTGTAACGCTGCCATTGCTTCCACAGGCGCATATTTGGCAGGATCGGGTGTCTTGACTTTTAACGCTTCCACTTCACCACTGGCTTTAGCAGCCGTGGCTTGTAATTCTTTAACAGCCTCTAAAATAGCGGCCATGTCTGCATCGTCAGCTAGCCCTAGCAGTTTGATTAATTCAGTTAAATCCATGAGTGGATTCTCCAGTTGAGTTGAGAAAAACGCTGTTGCCAGCGCGGTTAAACCTTGCATTCCATCGAGAGCAGGAAAATTGACTAACGCCGCCATCAGGATATTGGTGACTTCACCCGTGGTCGGATTAAAGTGCAGAACAGGCGAAATGTAGCGATATTCTTTAGCATCAATCGCGGCTTTGGCTGCCGCTGTCCATTCCACGTTCACAGCAAACAAGCCCACGCCTTCACGCCATTCCAAGTCTTTAAACCAACCAGCGGCTGGGGCGGGTTGCCCGTTGTTTTGTGCGTGTAGAGTTTGGTGTTCGTAATCAATCGGCAAAGCGTTCTTTCGCCCTGCGGTTTTGGCAATGATTTTTTGCGCTAAATCGGCAGTGATAGACCAACCTGCCAGTCCATCGGGACGACCATCCTGGGCTTTAAAAACGCCTGTCGGGGTGAGCTGAATTTCTGTCGAAACAGACGAATTCAGCTCCATGACACAAGCGGCGATAGCGAGATTAGTAAGGGGGTTTTTTTCTTTCATGGGTTGATGGATTGATTTAAAAATCAGTCATCATGATAGGCACAAAAATACTTGAAAAACAGATAAACTGCTTTATCGGTTTTACACTAAATAAGCGGGTTGTTATAAAAAAGCATTGACAAATTAAAAAGCAGTAAAAAAGCGTTTATATAGCTCTAAAACCGCCTACAATTCGATTTAAGGCGTTTTGTTTTTGACCCATACACAGGTATTACTTTTCTGTTATCTCGATTGCTTTTTTTAATCAATGGATTACAAGCGTTTTTTAAAGTAACTGAATTTTAGCTATTTTGCAAGATTTGCGGTTGTTTTGTGGCTTGTTGCGAAAATATTAACGGTTTTTTTGGAGTCCAAACCCCTGGTTTGTGACACGTTCAAACCAGGGGTTTGGACTCCATTTGAAGGACGTTTTAGGTGGAAAAATTACGCTCTAACAGGGCAATAATATCGGCTTCCCAGTCGCCTGGCAGGGTATCTTTGGGCATAAAAGGACGCGC
>JFJP01036240.1_pt1 | contig 18612 bp, 26 predicted proteins | sample 431651 | NCBI WGS metagenome assembly JFJP01 (sample SAMN02602958, study PRJNA72255) | Microbial mat metagenome, whole genome shotgun sequencing project. | biome: fresh water; feature: sink hole; material: water; isolation source: purple microbial (photo- and chemosynthetic) mats found in...
CTGCATCCTGGCCGCCGAGGACCTCCTCAAGCAGGGTTACAAGGTCGCCGCGGGCATCCTCCGCGCCAACGTAGCGGACCTCGCGCACGATACGGACCGGGTATTCGTCAAACATCATATTTCGGATGCGGTAACCTGGGCCTCCATCGCCATCGGCTATGCGTATCCCAACGGCAACGGCTTCGGCGGTCCGCTCGTGGGGACCGGCAGTTACATCGCACAGGGTCTGACGAATCTCGACAAGGAAACGGGTCTGGGCAACCCCGCGCTCGACTGGACGTACGGCGCCCACGGCATCATCGCGGAAGTAAATCCCGAAACCGGCGAGTACAAGGTGCTCAAGGTATCCTCCGCGTTCGACGTCGGCAAGGCCATCAACCCCGAAATGGTGCGCGGCCAGTCGATCGGCGGCATGATCCAGGGCCTCGGCACGGCGGTCTGCGAGGGCTACATCTACGACAAGGCGGGACATCTCCTCAATCCGTCGTTCACCGACAACAAGATACCGACCGCGAAGGACATGCCGGAGGAAATCGAGGTCATAGCGGTCGAAACGCCCCAGCTTGACGGCCCGTACGGCGCCCGCGGCGTCGGCGAGCACCCGATGATCTCGGTGGCCCCCGCGCTCGGAAACGCCATCCAGGCCGCCACGGGAGCGCAGCTGATGCACATGCCGATCCGTTTCGAAGACGTCTGGCGGGCCATCGGAAAAAAAGAACCGGTCGACAACTGGATCACCAAGACCCCGTCAGGATCCTGCCGTTCCGACCCCGCGACGAGACATCACGACCCGGACTCGGCCATTACACCGTAAGGAGGAGGCAGCGACGCAACGTTTGCTATTAGCGGTTTTTTTGTTGCATAGTGAAGAATGTCATGTATAATAATATCGTTGACAAATAAGTAGGGTCCCTTTCGGGAATAAACTTATTTCCTGGTTTACATAGGAGGTTGATATGGTAAAAGGTCAAGAAAAGAAAGGCGTCTGGCAATTACTGGGATTCCGCCATGGTAACGATGTTTCCGGCTTGCTTCCCGATGAAGCCCCAAGTTTCGGAAAACTCGTTCTGTTTGCACTGCAGCAATTCATTGTCATGTTCCCCGCAACCGTTCTCGTAGCCTTGCTCACCGGATTTCACGTTTCGACTACCGTTTTCGCAAGCGGTTTCGCGTCACTCTGTTTCATACTGTCCACCGGCGGCAAGATTCCCCTGTATTACGGAAGCTCTTTTTCCTATCTCGCCGCAATCATTTCCATCACCGGCGTAAAGTACGGCGTGATCGCATCCGACGAACTGATCGGACAGGCTCAATTCGGAATCATCATGTCCGGATTCGTGTCGATGCTTGCCGGATTTCTCGTGATCAAAGTAGGCATGGAAAAGATCAACAAAATCCTGCCTGCTCCCGTAACCGGCTCGATCGCCATCGTCATCGGTATCGCTCTCGCGGGAACTGCGATGGGCAATGCTTCCGCAAACTGGATTCTCGCACTGGTAACCCTCGGCGCGACAATTCTTTTTTCCGTTTTCCTCAAAGGCGTTCTCGGACAGCTTCCCATTCTCTTCGGCGTCCTTGTAGGCTATGCGGTCGCCCTCGCAATGGGCCTTGTCGACTTCAACGCGGTCGGCTCCGCTTCCTTCATCCAGGCTCCACATTTTACGCTGCCGATCGTGTCTTGGCCTGCAGTCATCGCGATCATGCCGATTGCGATCGCTACGATCCCCGAATCGACTGCCCATCTTTTCCAGATAGATATTTATGTGAACAATCTGGCCAAGAAACGCGGCGAGAAAGAATATAAAATCGCGGACAAACTCGGACGCAACCTGATCGGCGACGGACTCGGCGATATCGTCAGCTCATTGTTCGGCGGACCCGCGGGCACGAACTATGGCGAGAACATTTCCACCATGGCGATAACCAAGGTTTTCTCCGTTCCCGTGCTTATCGGATCCGCGATATTCGCGATCATTTTCAGCTTCTTCGGGAAATTTGCCGCGGCTGTAAATACGATTCCCGGCCCCGTTATCGGAGGACTCTCCATTTACCTCTTCGGCGTCATCGCCGTTCAGGGTGTAGGAATCATGGTCGAGAAAAAAGTCGACCTGTTCGACAACCGCACACTCGGAATCATCTCGACGATTCTTGTCATCGGCATCGGCGGTGCGTTCGCCTTCCCGAACGGCATGATCCCGATCTTCGGAATGCAGCTGCCCGCCATCGCGACCGCCGCGATCTGGGGTATCGTTCTGAACGCCATCCTCATGGTAACGAAGAAAAAAGAAAACTGATCTTCTGATCTTTGTTACTGTTCGCGTGCAAAACGCCGCGGCCGCCCCGAAGACGGGGCGGCCGCTTTTTTTTAATTCAAACCTCTCTTTTCGCTTCTCAAGGCAGCGGCAGGAAAATCGATCTCCGCGGGTTGCCGTCGGGGGAGCGGGACTTGTGGCCCTTTCCTTCGGTATCCTCGACGAGAACTATTTCGCCGGGACCGAAGGTACGCGTTTCACCGTCCGAAACCTGGATCTCGACGAAACCGGCGAGCATGACGATGTACTGCCTTCTCGGGGCGACATGCCAGTCGAAATCATAGCCGGGTGCGTTTTCCCGCAGTATCATCGAAGTAACCGGAACCGGCTCCGCCATGCTCCCCAGGGGCCCGGTAGGAACGGTGACGACTTCGATATCCTGATAGTGTGACTCGCCCGCCCCATCCGCAAATATGCGCGCTATCTTCATGTTTGTTCCTTTTATATGGTATGATTGTCTTACCATTATGCAACAGGAAACAGAAACCGGCAACTGCCGGAACACCGTATGCGACTGCATTATCTGCGCTGCCGGAGCGTCGAGCCGCATGGGAGAATGGAAACCGCTTCTTCCCTGGGGAGAATCAACCCTCGTCGGGACATCCGTCGCGGCTGCCCTCGCAGCAGGATGCCGGGTAATTCTCGTCACGGGCGCGAACGCCGGCATGCTGGAGGAACAATTCTGCCGAACAACCAATGTGGTAACCGTCAGGAATGACGAATGGAAAAAAGGCATGGTCTCGTCGATACGATGCGGTGCCGCCCTTGTCTCGTCGGAGTATTTCTTCGTAGCCCACGCCGACATGCCGCTTGTTAAGTCGGACGTTTATGCTGAACTGCTGGCGGCGGCCTATCGCGAAGATATTCCGGGTTCCGGAAAAATCCGGGTTATCCGGCCGCGGTTCGAAGGCACGCCCGGACATCCGGTTCTCTTCGACCGGAACGCCCTTCCCTTCATCGCCGCCCTTCCGGACGGGGAATCAATGAAAGAACTTCTGGCTCGATGCGAGCTTCGATTTCTGGACACCGAAGAACGGGGCGCAATCCTCGATCTGGACGATCCCGAAATCTATGCGGCCGAGCTCGCCCGCTTCGATCTGGAGCGGTCGGCCCGGGGAATGCTCGTACTGACCGGCGGAAAAGGAATGGGTAAAACGACGCGCATCAGGCAATTGTTCGACCATGCGGCCACCCGGAAATTGAATGCAGTTCTCGTCCGCCAGACCGGAACAGGCCGGGACGCACAAGGCCGTGCGACCGGTTTTGACATGGAAATGACCGCCGTATACGCGAGCGGCGGGACGGAAACCCTGACGCTTCCCCTCGCCCGGCTCGAAGGGGACGGCTTCGAACCGCTCTCGCGAACGAGCGTCGGTCCGTTCGTTTTCGACTGCGCGGTCTTCGCGCAAGCCTTGCGCTTCGTAAACGGCTTCATCGAAAAGACGGGACGGCAGCCACGGTTTATCGGAATCGACGAGATCGGCAAGCTCGAACTCGAACGTTCCGGCGGACTCATGCCGGTCCTCGAAACGGCAGTCGCTGCGGTCCGCAGCGCCCGTGCGGAGGGATCGGCCCAGCATGCGGTCTGCTCCGCCCGCCATGACACGCTCGACAAGCTGGAAACTTTTCTCGCCCGGGAATGCCTTGATGCGGACATACAGACGCTGCGCATGCCATAAAAAGGAGTTTTTGAATGGATATAGCCGCCCGGATCGTCGAGAAACTGCTTCCGGTTTTTTTGTTGATTTTTCTCGGATGGATATTGAAAAAGAAGGCATTCTTCGCCGAAGAAACGATCGAAGACCTTAAAAGGATGATAGTCTCGATATCCCTTCCCGCAATTCTCTTTTCGGCATTTCTCGCCCTCGACCTGCAAGCATCATACGTCCTCGTATTTGCCGTCATTTTCGCCGTCTGCGTATTGCTGTACCTCGCCGGAAAGCTTCTGGCGAAGGCGACCGTTCCGGAAAACAAATACCTGCCGTTCCTGATGACTGGTTTTGAATTCGGCATGTTGGGAACTGTTTTTTTCGGCGCAGTCTTCGGTTTGGAAAACATCGGTTACATCGGAATCATCGCCCTCGGTCATGAATTGTTCATATGGTTCGTTTATGTAACGCTGCTCAAGAACAGGACCGGTAAAAAAGCCGATTTCCAAGGCATTTTGCGATCTCTATCGCGTTCGCCCGTCATCATCGCTGTCTGCGCCGGCTTGCTCTTGAACGGTCTGGGTGCCGGGAATTTCATGGCCTCTTTTCCGCCTGCCGCCGCATTTCTCAAAACGCTCGACTATCTTGCCAAGCTCACGGTCCCGTTAATCCTTCTGATCATCGGATGGAACTTGCAGCTCAACCGCCGAATGATACGCGATTCCCTCATGCCGGTTCTTCTCCGTCTCACGCTTGTCATCGTTTCGGCGGTCATCATCGATTTTTTTATTTTCAGGCGCGCCCTGCATCTGGACCCGCTGTTCTCCGCCGCGTTGTATATATTCTTCCTGCTGCCCCCGCCCTACATCCTGCCGTTATACTTGCCGCGCGAGGAACCGAAGGAAATTGCCTCGACGAACAATTTCCTGGTCTTGTACACCCTTGTCTGCATCGCGGCATTTTCGATATTTACGGTGTTCTATCTGCTGCGATACCGATGAAAGCTCGCCGATCTGCAGCACGAGAGTTTCCACTCTCGTCACTCCGTTTTGTTTCGCGAAATCCTCCACAGTCTTGATGATTCCTCGCCCTCGCGATAAACATCGCCGTCTTCGCATACGAAATATACAAGATCGTCAAAACAAAAAAGAATCCCCTCAGGGACGAACTGTATTCCGACCTCCCCGCTTTCATTTGCGTGTTCTATAAGGAAAGCCGGGCGGAAGCTTCACCGGTTCATAAACAGATTGACGCATACGCAAACAAAGGTGTAAACCATCAATATTTTAATGTAGATTCTATAATTATCCACATGGCGCGTCTTAGTATAAATAATTTCCAATTTCGGCTTGAGGAATTTTACCGCCAATACCGAAAGCAAGCCCCAAGCAAGCGACGAACGCAAGCAGATTCTTCCCTGGAAATTCAAAATATCGGATGAATAATTCCAATACTCTTCATTCAGGAAAAATTCGCATAAATAGCTGGAAGCAAGCTCGAACAACGTCATGGAAATCATTCCGATGAAGAAAATGACGACCGGATGTTTTTTTATCTTTCCGAACGACAGCACGATAAGACAACCGCCTATTCCGTAGATCGGAATGACGGGCAACCCCCAAACGATCGGAAAATTGTTGATTAAATTGTGATGCACGAAAAACAAACCCCGTTCCGTCATTTTTCCCGAACGTATAAGCACGACGGTGGTTTCGAAAATCCAGCCGACAAAACCGCAAACGATGAAATAAACAAAAATATTGTACATGTTCTTTTTATAGCCGGAAAGATAAAAACTCATTTTTTTCAATTACTGTTCCTTTTTTTGGAAGTGGAATCGGCAGCAAGGAACATCCGTCATGCGAACGTATTCTTTTCCGGTTGTCTCTACCATTCACTGAATATACTGTCATATCGATCCGAAATGCCGTAATGTGCGGTCAAAACGAGTGAAATATCGTTTAAATGCGCGATTTTCGGAATATTCCCCATTTGTCGCCTTGTATCTGTATTGAAAAGATCGTTGAACGGCCCTGCCTTGCCTTCGATCAGGGAGATATTGTCTCCCGTAAACAGATATTTGCCGTCAATGATAAAGCATGCCGATCCCGCCGTATGTCCGGGTACGACGATGGTTTGCACTGTCCATCCGTCGATTTTCCGGATCGAGCCGTCAGGCAATAAACCATGCCCGGCAGCCAACTTGTTGTGGATGAAAAATTTTTTCTCCGTTTGACCGTTGATCATCTGCTCTTCATCGCTCGATATGTATATCTCGGCATTGTCGTACAAGTCGACCTGTGCCACATGATCGTAGTCGGTATGCGTCAAAAGCAGGGTCGATACTTTTTTTATGTCTATGCCCAGGGCCTCGAATCCCTCAAGGATATTTTTCCCCGTATTTCCGGAATCTACGGCAAGATACGCACCGTTTTTCTCAAGCAAGAAGACATTTACGAAATCATCCTTGATGGCGAATAAATCTGGCCCCAGCCGGCCGGTTTCGACGGTCCTGAAATAGCGGAGTTCCTTTCGAACCAACAAGTACCCGGACACGCTCAACGCCGAAATCACCGCCGATAAAATTGCGATTGCGATACAAAACTTCTTTCCCGGTTTCATTATACCTCCCCGCAAAACCTGTATGAATCCGAACCAAACCTACGCTTAGACCCGGGCTTTAATCGGAATATGTCGGCATAGATGCTTGTACTTTTTTATTTCTTTTTCCTCTTCACCGGTATTGGAATTGCTTTTTCCAGTACTTCGATTACCTTATCGAGCGATTCCTTGTCTTCCACATCGATTATGTAATGTTCCTTAGCTCCATTGTAGGGAAATCCCCTGCACGCTTCCGACATGAGGTCTTTTATGCAATCCAGTTCCTTTACGTAAACCGTATTGTCGCAAACCAGCAATATCGGTTTATCGTTGATATACATCATATATTCGCCGAACATCTTTCTGTATCTTTTGTCGAAACCGGTATCGATTTGATCGAAAACAAACTCCATGTAATCTGGTGTGGTCGCCATAATACCCTCTCTTTGTTCATTGATTTGATAAACGAATTTTTTATATGATCGCAATTTGAATGGGAAACATCCTGTCATCGGCCGATATGCGCAATCGGTCAATAAAAAACAGATTCATACATTTTCGCTGTTTTCATTCCGTGTACCGAGGCTGATATGATTATTCATAAAAACACTTATTGGAGAAAGCATGCTTGCATTCAATGATAGTGTCATTATCCACGGCTTGGTTTATTTTATTGATATAATCCATTGAGAAATCATGGGCATTCGCAAGAGAATCCATCAATCGAATATCGGTACGATGTATAACCTGCGATAAATCTAATTTATGGTAGTTCGCCAGGAATTTATTCAATCGGACCCTGACATTGAAGAAATAGTTTTCTACGGTGGTATAGGGAAAATGACTGAATGAAACCCTGTGATTGATGATATTATCCAAATAAGCACCCAAGCCAATCTCCGGCAGCTGCCTTGCGTCCATGAAATAGTCTTTGAGGCCGGCAGGGATAAGCACCCATTTTTCGATGAAAAAAAGCAATCGCAACACATCGGCTTCCAATAGTTTTCTTGTGTACGTCCGGTTTCTCGTTTTTCTCGCTTTGTGCAATAAATCCTCAATATCCCAAAAGATTGAATTCAACGCATTATCGAATAATATCCGGGAAGCGTCATGTATTTCGGCAACGGAGATCTCTTTGCTTGCCTGCCCGACTGATCCACAGGCGTGATTTTTTTGATACTGATCATATGCACTTTTTCTATCCTTGTTCATGAGAACTTCATAAGCGTTTCTTACAAGAATAAAAAAAGCAGATGAATTATCGCTATTGTTATTATGGTCGGGATGATATTTAAAGACAGCCTTTCTATAAGCCCGTTTAATCTCATCCAGCGTTGAGTTTTCTGAAATGTCGAGCAATCTATAATAATCAAACATACCCTGTCTTTTTTACAAACTTTCGAGCGCGGCGAGTACGCTGGTATATATCAGCTAACACGCTGACGGTGAAGAAAAAATAAACTCCATGATGCCGAGCTGCATATCGTACCATTTGCTTCCCCGATAATTTCGAATGAGTTTCGTTGTAGATCTATTTTTCTCCCGCAGGTTCCATCAACCATACTCTCGGAATGCGGAATCAATGCGACTATTTCAAGCCGTGCCCAGCGACTTGAAGCGCGACCATGTCCGGGAGAGTCGTCAATAAGTCCTAAGAACCATCATATAGGGTATAACCACGATGAGCGACATGAGGCTGACGACAAAAATGTCGATTAAGGGTATCGGATTCCCGTTGATCATCGAATTCAAGGGCAAGTAAATTAGCAAAGAAATAAACAATAATGATGATTGCGTCAAAATCGGAATAATTGCCGAAAGTCCGAATCTATTGTTCGCAAGCACCAATATTGAGATTATCAGCCATACACTACAAATCAAAGCATCAGAAATACTCGTTGCGAACTCGATCGAGCTTACCATATCTGATCGAAAATTCATAATAATGCCAACAGATCTGATTAAAAATGCAAGTCCGAGAATTATCAACGCTAAAGCTGAAATAAATTCGATTTTAAATCTAGTTCGATCCATGTTAACATGCAATGAGGAAATATCCATGAAAAAAATAAAAACAGATATCAGGGAAAGTATTGCGTTGGCGATAAAACTCAATGGATTATCGACCAAGAATATATTTGCTGTCGAGGAATAAGCAAAAATTAAATAAAATCCAATGCGAATCCGTCGTGTCTTATCCCGTATATCAGTAAGCAGTATGAACATGATAATTCCGTAAAAAATGCTCATAAAATCATTCGCAATTGAGTTCAGGTATATATCCTTCGTCTTGTAAACATATTGACCAAACATGATATCTGCAACCGAGTTCATGATGAATAATACGGTTGTTATTTTACCGGCTTCATCCGCCTTCATCATTCCTCCTTTACATCAAAGGGCATTTATACGCTATTCCCGATGATATATTCTACTGTTGCCTCCTTATCGATTATCTCTCCAAATCGTACTGTGGTATCTGCAAATCGCTTGAATACATTGATAATAAAAACCTTGATCGTTTGAATAGTTTCATTGATGTCATAATCCTCATAACCCGCGGCTTTCATTATCACCTTGTGGTCTATTTCATTATCTTCGTACACTTCTATCATAACAATCGGCTTGCATTCTATCATTTCGCCTTCTTTTATTTTATCACCGGACAGGACATAACAATCAATGCAATTTTCCTGATTTCTATTTGTTCCTACTATGAATCCATAATCGAAGGGATATTCATAATCTACTTCAAATGATTCCATTGGTACGAATGTGTGTTCATCATATCGCACTCTCTTCCTTGAAGCTTTTTCCGTTTCGATAAATACTGTCATTCAGAACTCCTGTAACAGTGAAGTGTCGCGTCCGGTGATATATTTCCGGAAATATATCACCGGACGCGACACCATGCGTTCCCGAGCGTAATAAGCCATGCTTCGGCTGATACCGAGCGCTTGGCATTGCCAGGCGATATTCATCTTGGTATGAATACGTTCGATCAGAACGGATCGGTCCCGTACAATTGTCAGCAGCAAAGCTGCTACGTACTTTTTTTTTAGGAACTCATTCTCGATTTTCATCATTCCGAGCGTTGTCAGCGCATCGTCGTGTTTCTCTTCGGATTCCCGCTCTGTTTCCGTTTTCTTGTTCGGTCTTTCAAAGATCTTGGGCAAACTTTCTATTGCCTGTTTTTTCCAGAGGCTGATCTGGTTCGGGTGGACGTCGAATTTCTTTGCTATCTCCTGGATTGTCAATTCTCCCCGGAGCGCCTCGAGCACTACTTTCGCCTTGAATGCCTTGTCAAAACTTTGTCTCTTTTTCATGGTGTTTTCCGCCTTAAGTAGAGCGAATTCCACACCTTATTCATAACGTCTTATTTGCCTTGAAATCTGGGCTCATTATAAACGACCGAAAACACTGTAACAACAGGAATTCATCGAGGGGAGATTGGCTGGTCAAAAAAATGCAGAAGAGGATCATCGTTATCCTCATCTTCTTGCAATGGTCTAGATGTGATCTTGATTAAATTGTTCTCTATTATTAGTCCATATTTTCTTAATTTTGATGTATTCTGATTCAGACAATCTCCAGTTACCAGGTTATATTTCCATCCATGACGAGGACAAGTAGCTATATCACCAGAGATTTCTCCTCGTGTAATATCCGCACCTTGATGTTTACATCCGACTTCAATTGCATAGAATTCCGAATTTACTCCTTTAATAATTCCAACTTTATTTCCCAATATAGTAACAGTTTTAATTCTTTGTTCTAGAAATTCATTTACATTTGCCACTTCTATATAGTCCAATTTGATTATCCTCCTCGAATTGTCGCGTCAGGTTGAAGCAGTTGTTAGAATTTTGTACTAGGTCATAGTTAGTTCATTTGCATAAAATATAAGAGTAATAAGGCTTAAGAGATTTACATTAACCAAATATCTTTTTCATTATCACAATCAAGATGATTCCATAATAAATCCAAATAGGTATATAAATCAGAACCATCATCTTTAATGCCTTGATATACAGATTTAAGTTTATTAATACCTCCTTCTTTATACATAACTTTACCATAATTTCGTATCTCTTCGTATTGTGGGTATTCTTTTCCCAAGGGGAATCGATTGTTGGTTCCCCATTCTTTTGATCTTTTGAGGATATCTTTGATTTGATTTAATACTTGCTTTGTTTCATTATTTTTTTGTTTTATAGCGTTAAGTATGTCAGAAAAACCTTTCTCTTCTGCAATTGATATTGCGGTTTTGTTATTATTACTTCTATGTGAAGCGTCAGCATTAGCTTCTATGAGCAGATTTGCTATTAGTAAATGATTATTTGCTAGTGCATAAATTAATGCAGTATTATTACCTTTACTCTGTACTGCATTCACATTAGCGCCTTTTTTAAGGAGAAATATTACAACTTCTGATTGTCCATACATTGATGCACACATTAATGGTGTCATTCCACCAAACATTCCGTCAAAATTATTGGATTTAATATCTATATCCAATTTTTGTGAAAATATAGAGCCATTAATTAAGTTTGTTACTCTGCGTAATTCACCATCTGCACAAGCCTGGCATAACTTCTCAATTTTATTCGACATAGAACCACTCCTCATTTTTATTGCACCGCGAAGGCGGTGTCCGCCCAACATTAGCTTAACCTGTATTTTCGTGCCGCGTAGCGGATTGGCGCATTTTGTGCCGAGCGTAGCGACTGCAAACAATCGTGACAAAAGGAATTATCAGGTTGAAGCAGTTGTTAGAAGAAATTTTTGCTGTACAGCTAAATTTTTAGTCAGAAAACTATCTATACCCAACATTACATATTTTAAATTATTTATTGATTCTTCGATTTTATTATCTTCTTCAAAAGAATGACCTGCGTTTTCAATTTTAATCACTTCAACATTCTTAATTGCTTTAATATTTGGGAATTTTTCCCTTTTCATTATAGAATCATTTGTTCCATATATAATTAATGAAGTATTACCTTTTTCAATTAAAACTTTTTGTAATTCATTATATGGAATCACTGGTGTTTGAAATACTAAAATATCATTTTTATTTATATAATTACTATTGAGTTGATTGTAAAGGTGACCAGTACCTAAAGATTTAGCAATAAATATTCTTTGTTTGTATTCTTTTGTATTTTCATTAACATATTGACCAATTAGCTCAGAATCACTATTCAACCATTTTTCTTTATCGTCTGAATTTAATTTGATGTAGTCTGAATTTCCATATTGTAAATCAATTCCAAAATAATGAATCTTTAACTCTTCAAATATTGGCTGCAAATAAAACAAACTCGGTGCGGATAAATAGTAAGACTGGCCTGGATATATAACACCAATAGCCTCATTGAAATCATTTTGTTCTTTAACGGAAATTTCTGTTCCATTATAACCAATTATCTTCTTCATAATTTTTAACCCTTGCGCCGAAGGCGTCCTTCTAACATTTGCTTAACCTATATTTTCGCGCCCGAAGGGTTTGGAGCATTTTGTGCGTAAGGAGCGTAGAGACAGCACAAAATGTTACAAAGAAAATATCGAGTCGAAGCAGTTGTTAGCAGAATCCTATTATTCAATTAGTATTTTTATTTTATCAATGACTTCTTCAATTATTTCTTTATTACAGCATTCAATAAATTCGATATTTCTTTCAGTCCAGTCTAAACTTTTAACCTGATCACTTAAAACACAACCGTTAATCTTTTTTCCTATAATTCTAACTTCAAAAGGATACCCTTTTTCTTTACCAGTAATTGGACAAAATAATGCTAAACCAATTTTTTGATTATATGCTTTTTTTGATAATACAATTGCTGGTCTTCGTCCTCTTTGTTCATGACCAAGTTGTGGAGTAAAATCAAGCCAGACTAAATTTCCTTTTTCGGGGACATAACTATTTACCATTCTTCTTTTCCTACTGATACTCCAGTATCAACTGAAGAATGAATATTATCACTTGTCACAAATGATAATAAATCTTCCAATGTTTTCCTTTTTGGCAGAATTACTAATTTCCCCTGATCCTCTATAATATCAACAGAACTGCCATTTTTAAGGTCAAATTCTCGAGCATATATTGCGGGTATCCGAATGCCAAGACTATTTCCCCATTTCTGAACAACTGTCTGCATAATCTGCCTCCAACACTAATATATACTATGTATATCCTTTTGTCAAATATACTTTGTATATACAAAATCAAATAAATACTAATAAATCCATATACAATAATGAAATAGCTTCATATATTACTTTTCCTTTTCAACTCTTTTTTTAGCTCCGCGAAGCCGAGTCCTGCTAACATTTGCTTAACCTGCAATTCCGGACCGAAGGGCTTGGCGTGGTTTGTGCCGAGCGAAGCGATAGCACAAACCATGACAACAGGAATTGTCAGGTTGAAGCAGTTGTTAGCTGAAAATAAACTGCTCAATAGCTCTATACTATTTTAATGGAAGACTATTCAAATTTTGTTTATGCTATTTTTGGTATCGTTTTGTATATTTTTAATTTATTAGACTATCAATATGAAATTTGTGTTTATTAATTATCTTTCTTTAAACTCCTTTCCATAGATTGCAACACCATTAATCATGCCTGTTTCTTTATCCAATTCAAATCTCATGTTTTTATATATATTATCCTTATAACTAATAAATTGTATATGATCTTCAAAAAATGGTTTTCCAAAGTTACGGTATAGATACTCTTTCTCCCATGGAAACGGTTTGCATTCATTAAGTGTAAATCTTTTTGAGAATCTTGTGTATACCATTAATAAATCCGTATTGTTTCTTAATGCAATTCCGATAAAAACCCCATTCCCAATAAATACTCTTGATTGTTCATTTGGATATTTACTCCCAGCAAATAATAGTTCGATATCTGCTTTTTTTGAGAATACAGCTTCCAGTTCTTCAAAAGATATTTTTGCTGGGATATAAATTGGCCTTTTCTCATAAGTATCGTATAATGCAATACAATTCTCCGAGAAATTCGTAAATGTTTGGGGAATTGAAGAATAGTCAATATTTATATCTTTATCTTGAGAAGATGTAGTATAAGAAATTAAAAGAAATAATAAAATAAATGTCTTTTTCATAAGTTTCTCCAAATAATTTTATGTGCCCGCAGGGTCCGTAGAACATTTGATTAACTCGCGAAGACGTGACGCTATTTTTGCAGCGTAGCGCCCGCAAAAATTGTGACAATGCCTGAGTCGATGTTGAAGCAGTTGTTAGAAATCTTGTTTGTTATTGAAATAGTTTTATAAAGTCTTCTGGTAATACAATTTTTAATTTTGAGTTTTTATAATCATTTAAATTCCTAGTAATTATATATTCACATTGTTGTTCGATAGCTGAAAAATTCTGTAAAGCATCTTCAAAATCAGAAAATTTTGATTTTAATGCATCAAGAACATTTTGATGATCAATTGTTATCACGGTGATATATTTAACTAGTCCAGAAATAAATTTCCGTGCATTAACATCGCCACCAATTTTTCTTAAAATATAATAAATATTTGCAATACAATTTGATGAAATATTTCCAATTATTAGATTATTTTCAGCCATAACTAAAATCAATTTACTATTTATAAAAAAAGGTTCTCGTGCTAATGCTACATCTAAAATAATATCCGTATCAATAAATACTTTTTTAATCATATGTATTTTTCCAACAACGCTTCTTCAAGCATTTCTTTATACGATTTTCCATTATCCAGAAATAAACCTGAAATACTATCAGTTATCGGAGATTTTATATTGTTTGAAAATGCTACTGAATCACGATTCATTGCAATATTTTGAAGATATTCTTCAACTATTCGAGAAACACTTCTATTTTTTTTCTGTGCATATTCCTTTGCTTGCTCAATTACAGATTGATCAATAGTTAATGTCAGTTTAGTTAGCATATCTCACCTCACACGTATAAATATAACACAAAAACACGTGTAAATCAATATAAATAATACATTTATGAATTAATATTAATTCTGCAATATAATAGACTATTTCATTATATTATAAGTACTTATAGATAAAGTAATAAATTACTCCTATCCTATTTTTTTCTTTTCTGCCGGCCGCAGGCTCTTTCTAACATTTACTTAATTTGCGAGGCGTTTTGGCGCGATTCTTTCCGAGGAGCAAAGCGACGACTAGCAAGAATCGTGACATAGCCGAGTCAAGTTGAAGCAGTTGTTAGGCATTATATTTGGACATATCCAATAATATTTAACACATGTTACTGCTAATAAATTTAAATCTATAATTTTATCTTATCTCTAGTGTTGAATAATACCATTCTTCAATACTTGATAACTTTGAACAAATTCGGCAAGAAAAACCAACCCCGTTTACTGATGAATTATTATCAATTGCTTTAAAAGCCATGAAAAGAGAAATTGGTCCAGGATGAAATATTTTTTTACATTTAGGACACAAAAGAAAAGCCCCTTTAAGCATCTCATCAACTGACAACTCCATTTTTTGTTTATAATTTTTTTCATGTCCAGAAAACTGGATATGAGAACCAGATGCATTATATTCATTTAATAATTTTTGTATTTCAAAATTTTGGTTTTCATAAGCTATATCAAATGCTGATTTACATTCATCATCCTTTTCGTCAATAATAGCTCCATTGTCTAATAAACATTTTACTATTTCAATGCTTCCTTCATCAGATGCGTACATTAGTGCAGTTCTTCCATCATAGCTTTTCAGATTTGTATCTGCTCCTTTTCCTAATAAATATTCTACTACTTCTATTTCTCCCCTTTCTGATGCCAGCATCAGTGGAGTACGGTTATAATAATTACTCGGAGAATTAACATCTACTCCATACGAAATCAATAAATCAATTATTTCAATACAACTATTTACAGCCGCCCTTTCTATCGGAATAAAAGTTGATTCTTTTTCAATGGTAATACTTGCTCCGTTCTCCAAAAGAGCTTTAACTATTTCGATATGATTTTTATCTACTGCATAATACAAAGGTGAATAATATTCCTTGTCAATTAAATTAACATTAGCACCTTCTTTTATAAGATATTTTACAATTTCAAGATCACCATTCATTGAAGAAATGCTTAATGCTGTTTTCCAGTTATCTCCCCTTGTATTAATATATGCACTTCCGCCCAAAAGTGATTTCTTAAGGGCTTTTATAACATCACTGATGCTTCTATTTTCACACGCAGTTAATAATTCAATGTCTTTCTTATCCATAATTCCTCCTAGTATATTTATTTGCAACAGACAATTTTATTGTACCAATAGGTATCTTTGAATAAATGAATTCTCTTAATAATTATATATTTTCCATCGCCCGCCGCAGGCGTGGGCCTAACATTTGCTTAACCTGTATTTTCGCGCCCGAAAGGCTTGGCGCATTTTGTGCGTCAGGAGCGTAGCGATGCAAAAGTTGTGACAAAGAAAATATCAGGTTGAAGCAGTTGTTGGGTGTTTCTTATTTACTATAATGATACCGGAATGCGATAAACACAATTTGTTCGTTTTCAACTTTATAAATTAATCTATGCTCATGATCAATTCTTCTCGACCAAAAACCATGTAAATTTAGTTTTAATTGCTCCGGCTTTCCAATTCCTTCAAACGGAGTTCTATCAATTTCTTTTATTAACTCATTAATTTTTTTTAACTGTTTTTTATCTGTTTCAAACCAATACAAATAATCCTTCCAGGCTTCATCTGTAAAAAGTTTATTCATCTTTTAACAACTCTTTTTTATTCAAATTACCCGCATGATATTGTTTAATTGATTTTCGAAGATGTTCGAAATTTGCTTCATTGCTTAATAAATAATTTGTTTCTGTTAAACTATTATATTCATCAATGGAAACTAATACCAAATTTTCATTATTTTTTCGAGTAATTATTAATGGTTCATGGTCATAATACACTTTATCCATAAAACTTTTAAGATTTTGTCTTAAATCAGAATATGATACTGCATCCATATAATACCTCTTAAGTACAATATATTGTACTTTTTGATATTTATCAAGTGAAATAATTTAAAAGTGCTACAAATCTCATATTTCCTTATAATATATAGAATTCCATGAAATAAATATGATAAAAACTTACGAATCTTCCTTTATGAATCATAACTTACTGTTTCATTAATACGATAACTAATTAAGCAATTACTATAAATCTTTTCTTTATCTTCAGCGCCGCTTTTGCGGCGTCCGCCCAACATTTAGTTGACTTGTAATTTCGCGCCCGAAGGGCTTGGCGCAGCTTTTGCACCAGGAGCGTAGCGACGCAAAAGTTGTGACAAAGAAAATATCAAGTTGAAGCAGTTGTTGGGCTTTTTTCCTTAATTTTTATATATTCGTATTCCATGCACTTCACTCATTAACTGAAAATGTTTATCGAGTGTAAATAATTCTAAATCATTTTTTATTGTATTTTGTGTTATTAATAAATCTACAATTCCTACTTTATTTATTCCATTTCTTAAATTTAAAGTTTGCATATAAATAATTTGATTCCAATTAATATCTAATGGAACTTTTTCTATTGATAACAATAATTCTTTAAGATCTTCTTCCTTTTTTTGATTAATTGAAGGAATTAGCTCTGATAGTATTAAATCATTAATGCATACATTATTTGAATCAATTAAGTCGTTCAACGGAAGAGTTTTATCATTACCTTTGAAATATTCAATCCATACTGAAGAATCAACTAATATCATATCTTATCGATTCCTCAATGTTTTTAAATCTATTTCGAGATCAACTTTTCCATAATACTTTTTTAAGTCTTTAATCTTCTCTTTTTGAATCAAATTCTGTATGGCTATCTTAATTAAATCTGTTTTTGTTTGTATGTGAGTAAGAGCCATCGCCTCTGCAATGAGGTTTTCAGGTAAATCTAATGTAGTACGCATTGCTATTCTCCTTTATGCATAATATACATACATACTATATGCATTGTCAAGCATTATTATATGCATAAATCAGAATAAATTTGTTGTTATTTAAGTCTTCTATCTTTTTCTTCGGGCGCTGAAGGCGTCCGCCCAACATTGGTTTGACCTGTATTTTCGCGCCCGAAGGGCTTGGCGCATTTTGTGCGTCAGGAGCGAAGCGACAGCTCAAAATGTGACAAAGAAAATATCAGGTTGAAGCAGTTGTTGGACGCTTTTTTTTATACCCAATTTTCTAGTTTAAGATTTTGAATGCGAGAAAACTCATCTATATTATTTGTTACTAATATTAAGTCTCTTGTTAATGCTTGAGCTGCTATTTGCATATCAAATGGACCAATAACCTGCCCTCTTTGTTCTAAATCTGCTCGTAATAATCCAAATATTTCGGCATCGTTATCGTTAAAATCTACAATGTCAAATGCTGATACAAAATCTACGAGAGCCTTTCTATTTTTTTCTCTATACTTACTTTTTGAAACTCCATATTCTAGTTCTGCTAATGATATCGATGATAGTTTAATATCATGTGGTTTTAACTTTTTTATATGTTCTACTACTTGTTTTGGAGTTTTATTAATAATGTAAATACATATATTTGTATCTAATAAATACATTATAATCCTTCTCTTTTTTGCATTTTTGGTTGATTGCGACCTCCGGTCATAAAATCATCGGAAAATTCACTTAAGCTCTTTTCAAAGGCTTCCCAAGGATTTGTTTTTGGAAAAAGTATTATTGTATTACCTATTTTTTGAATAAACATTTCTTTATCGTCTACTTGATATTCCTTTGGCAATCTAATTGCTTGACTATTTCCACTAATAAATACTTTGGAACTTAACATAATAATACCTCGTGATTAAAGTATATACACGTATATATACAAAGTCAACACAATTAATATAGTTTTTACAATTTGGATCGATTTATATTCTATTACTCAATAAATTATTACGGCGCTTCCGGCTATCGTGTGGCAATCGGCATGAGATCAAGACCGCCTAAATGAAATAAAATCGCGTTTCTGAAGCGCTCTCGATTGCGAA
>JFJP01034059.1_pt1 | contig 18605 bp, 17 predicted proteins | sample 431651 | NCBI WGS metagenome assembly JFJP01 (sample SAMN02602958, study PRJNA72255) | Microbial mat metagenome, whole genome shotgun sequencing project. | biome: fresh water; feature: sink hole; material: water; isolation source: purple microbial (photo- and chemosynthetic) mats found in...
CCGCAGGGTGATGTCCTTGAGGTTGCCGATGGGGGTGGCCACTATGTACAGGGTGGGTTCACTCATGGATCAATAGTAGCATGGCGACTTTACTTCTGACACTCATCTACATCGCATTCATCAGCTTGGGCCTGCCCGACGCACTTCTCGGGGCGGGCTGGCCGGTCATTCAGCCCGAGTTTGGGGTTCCCTACGGGTTTGCGGGGTTTGTCTCGATGACCATTTCGGGGGGCACCATTCTGTCCAGTGTTCTGAGCACCCGGGTCCTGCGGCGGTTTGGCACGGGACGCGTCACGGCCTTCAGCGTTGCCTTGACGGCGCTCGCTCTGCTGGGGTTCGCCCTCAGCCCGTCCTTCTGGTGGCTGCTGGTGGCTGCGATTCCCCTCGGTCTGGGAGGGGGCGCCGTGGATTCTGGCATCAATGCCTACGTCGCTGAACACTACGAATCGCGGCATATGAGCTGGCTCCACAGTTTCTGGGGGGTAGGAGCCCTGACCGGCCCCCTTCTGTTGTCCTGGATTCTGACCCAAGGTACCAGCTGGCGAGAAGGCTACTGGGCGGTAGCCCTTCTTCAAGGCACCCTTGTCGTCTTTCTTCTTTTCGCCATTCCTCTATGGGACAAAGTTCGCAGGAGGTCTTTAGGAGAGGAGGCCGCCACCGCGCCTGTGACCGAACACCAACCGCTGTTCTTTCCTCTGAAAATCAAGGGTGTGAAGCTGGCGCTGGTAGCTCTGTTCTTTTACTGCGGCATTGAATCGACCATGGGGTTGTGGGGCGGAAGCTTTCTGTTCAAGACCAAGGGGCTGGACCCAGCGGCTTCGGCTACCTGGGTATCGCTGTTCTTCGCCAGCATCACCCTGGGCCGTTTCCTCACGGGCTTCGTAACCTACCATGTTTCGAACAAGGATCTGATCCGCTGGGGTGGCGTGGTGGTTCTGGTGGGGGTGGCACTGATGCTGGCACCCTTGCCGCTTCCCTTCACCCTGGCAGGTTTTCTGCTCATTGGTCTGGGGTGTGCGCCCCTGTTCCCCTGCATGCTCCATGAAACACCTGTGCGGTTCGGGGCAACCCACGCTCAAGCTGTCATGGGCTTCCAGATGGCGGTTGCCTACATCGGCGCCACCTTTCTGCCACCCACCTTCGGTTTCATTGCATCGGCCACCTCTCTGACCCTGATGCCGCTGTTTTTGCTGGGATACATTGTGCTGCTCATTCTCAGTTCCGAGGCTTTGCGGAAAAAACTGGCAGCTCAGATCAGCGCTTGACCGTTTCCCAGAGGCGCAGCAGTTCTTCGGTGCCAAGGGCCTTCATCGCCTCGGCACCCCCTGCCTGGGCCTCGAGAGCCCGGAAACGGGCCTCGAATTTGGCATTGCCGTGGATGAGCTGCTGTTCGGCGTCGAGACCCAGATAGCGGCCCAGAGCGGCAACGGCCAGGAGGAGGTCACCGTACTCTTCGGCCAGATGAACCTGATCACCCCTCATCTCGGCCTCAACCTCGGCCACCTCTTCCTTCACCTTGGCCAAGGCACCAAAGGGGTCTTCCCAGGCGAACCCCGTCTGAGCCGTCCGTCGTTGCAGTTCCTGGGCACGCATCAAAGCCGGAAGGGAACGGCTGACCTTGTCGAGCACCGATGCCGGCCTCGCCTTGCCGGAAGCCGCCTTCTCAGCAGCCTTGATCACCTCCCATTGGGCATGGATGTCCTCTGGGGTTTCAGCCACAGCCGAACCGAACACATGGGGGTGCCGACGGACCATTTTTTCGGAGATGGAGCGTACCACGTCATCAATCGTAAAAGTTCCAGCTTCGGCGGCGATTTGGGAATGGAAGACCACCTGCAGCAGGACATCACCCAGCTCCTCGGCCAAATTGGCATTGTCGCCGGACTGCACCGCCTCGACAACCTCGACCGACTCCTCCAGAAGGTGCTTCAGCAACGAAGCATGCGTTTGCTCCCGGTCCCATGGACACCCGTCAGGGGACCGCAGACGGGCAAGGATTTTCACTAGCCCGGGAAAACCGGTCGGAAGGGCATCAGGATCAGTCATAGATTCAGAATACCACATACTCTTTGTTTGACAGCAACCCCGGGGTGAAAGACACTGAAGAGAGTACCCATGAAACTACCCTTTCGAAAAAGTCTGGCTGGGCGGTTGTTGCTGATCATTGGTTTTGCAACCGTTCTTCCCTTATTGGCGCTCACCTCCTTGGTGATGATCGAAGCCTATCGGGTCATTTCCGAGCGGACCTTCACCACCATTGAACAGACCAGTCGACAGCAGGCAGCCAGCCTTAGCGCCAAACTGAGGGAAAAACTCGGCATGATGAAGGCTTGGGCTTCCGCGGTGCCGCTGCTGGACGACGCAACGGTGGCAAAGCGGCTTTTGGCCCTCGATAGGGATTTGAAAGAGGCTTGGGTGCGAAGAGAGGCTCGCCCCCCTGCTGAGGAACCTGCCCACAGGCGGGCCCTCTACGAAGCGGTGCGGCAAGACCAGATCGAGATCCTTTCCGCACCGGATTTCTCCCGCAATGAGGCTTCGCTGGGATTTCCCGTTTTTGAGGAAGGCCGGTTTTCGGGCATGGTCGCCGTGAGCTTTTCACTGGAATATTTTCAGCAGGTACTGGCTGACGTTCATTTTCTGGAGACAGGATACGCCTTGTTGGTGTCGCACGAGGGGTTCCGGATCGCTCACCCTGACCCCAGGCTGATCGGAGTCAGAATCGGAAATGACGTCAGTCTTGAAATGGCCGCAGAGATCCTGTCCCAGGTGAAGGCCGACAAGGAATTCTGGTTTGAGAAAATTGCGCTCCTGACGGGTAAATGGTCACGGCAGTACTATCAGCCTGTGGTTGTCGGCCGAGCCGCAAATCCCTGGTTTTTTGTGGCGGTGGTGCCAACAGAAGAAGCCAGTCATGCGCTCAACGACCTGTACCGGGTGGTGATCTTGGGGGTTTTCGGCACCCTGCTGCTGGTGGCCGGTTCCACCTTTTGGGCAACCCGTTCGGTGGTCCGACCGCTTCGGGCCATGGCAGCCACTGCGGAAGCCGTTGCTGCGGGACAACGGGAGACCCGCATTCTCAAAAACTCTCAGGACGAAGTCGGCGTTTTGGCCGACGCCTTCAACCGGATGACCGACCAGCTGGTTCAGAGCCTTCACGAGCAGGACCAGATCGTTCAACAGAGGACCAAGAGCCTGCAACAGAGCCTTTTCGAACTGGAGCAGGCCCAGGTCAAAATCGTTGATTCGGAAAAATTGGCGGTTCTTGGCCAGCTGATGGCCACGATAGCCCATGAAATCAACACACCCCTGGGGGCCATCCGCTCGTCTGCCAGCTATCTTCAACAAAGTGCCTCTGTCTCCGCCCAGCAACTCCCCGCCTTTTTCCGCAGTCTCGATGAAACGGATTTGGCTTGGTACCATGCGCTGGTCGAAAGAGTGAGGGGTACTCTCAGCATTCCTGACGGGGCAACTCGAAAGCGGAAAAGGGTTTTAGCGCAACGATTGAGGGAGGGGGCCACCGGAGAACCAGAGAGCTTGGCCGACGATATCGTCTTGCTGGTTCCGCCGACAGAGGATGATCTTCTCATCCAAGCGGTTTTGGTAGGAAAGGAGGGTCTGATCCGGCGTGCGGCCGAGGCCGTAGCGTCGATTCAGTCCAGCGCCATCATTCTCGAGGCTGCGGATCGGGCCGCCTCGACGGTTTTGGCCCTGGTCGACTATTCTCGAAGCGGAGAGATGTTCCTGGACCAGGAAATTGACCCGGCCAAGGAACTCGAAACCCTCCTCACGCTGTATTACGGCGTCATAAAACACGGCGTTGTTGTGTCGCGGGATTACGAACCGGGTTTGTTGCTTCATGGGGATAGGGACAAACTGAACCAAGTGTGGGTCAACCTGATCAACAATGCTCTTCAGGCCATGAATTACCATGGAAAACTGTTTCTACAGACAAGGCGTGGCGAACAGTGCTTTGAGATCCGGGTGGCCAACGATGGCCCTTCGATTCCCGAAGAGCTGAGGACAAGGATCTTTCAACCGTTCTTCACAACAAAAAAACCAGGTGAGGGAACGGGTCTCGGACTCGATATCTGCCGACGTATCGTAGAAGCCCATAAGGGCTCCCTGACCCTCTCAGAAGAGGGCGGATTGACCATCTTTACAGTGAGGATTCCCCTATGAGCGCACCAGCCATTCTTTGTGTCGACGACGAACCGTTGATCCTCTTAGCCTTGAAACGGGAGTTGAAGTCGCACTTTCACGACCGCTACCTATACGAAACAGCACTCTCGGCTGAGGAAGCTTTTGTTGTGATACAGGAACTTCAAGAGGAGGGGATTGATCTGATTTTGGTTCTGTCAGACTGGCTGATGCCCGGCATGAAGGGAGATGAATTCTTGGAAAAGGTACGGGTTGAGCACCCCACCGTGAGAACGGTGATGATCACAGGCCATGCCAGCCCCGAAGCCCTAGCCCGGGTAGAGCGGGACCATCTGACGGACGTGGTTCTGATCAAGCCGTGGAAGACAGAAGTTCTGATCAGCGAGATAGAGCAGTTGATGAAGTGAACCTGGCCGAGGAACGCAACAACCCGACCCATTGTTGGAGAAGAGGTTGCAAGGAGTCGTCAGGTGCCAGTACCGAACCCTCTACCAACACGGGAACCATAGACGTTTGATCAACGAGTAGCTGCAGTCCTTTTTTACTGAACATCAGACGGACAAGCTCACTGGCGGCCGAGGGAAAGGCCGCAGAGGTGCGCGCTACGACCACCTGGGTGTCAATCCAGGAACTGGGACGGACGCCTTTCCAGCTCGGGAGCTCAGCGATTTCCCACGATACGGGGACGGTTTGCGGGGTTACCAGGGCAAGGAGTGCCAGCGCTTCTTCGTTTTCAGCGGGTACTTTTACCTCGGCTGCTGTCCGGAAAACTTCAGATCCTACAAGGATTTCGAGGTTTTCGGAGAGGGGAAACGAAAAAAGAGGCCGTTTCCAAGGCCAATTCCTGGAAAGCGCGAAAATCTTCTCCCAGGTGTCCACCGACTCGAGGGTGTAGCCCAGGGCTTCAAGACCCCTCTTGTCCCAACCGAGAGCCACCCCTTGGTAAGCGATTGGCAAAGCCACAATCCAATCCAAGCCCTCATTCACGCCTTTGTAGGCTCTATAATCCAGGGTCTCCCGGGCGGCCTTAACCAGGTATCCGTCCAGCGGAGTCCATTCTGAAAGTGTTGCCGCCAGGTAGGTGGCACGAATTTGCGCAACATCGGCCCCTCTGGAATTCTCAGAGTCAGCGAGAACAACGGCACCGGCAGCTTCGGGGTGGAGCGAGTCCCACAGACCGAGCAGGGCCTGCCCATAGGACGGGTTGTCCACCGACAGGACCAGCCTTGCCTCGGGCTCAATCTGGTATTGACCAATGGTCAAATCGTACTGAGCTCCGGCCTGAGCGCCCGCGGCTCCCACCGTCCAACAGAGAAGCAAGAGCACGCCCCACAAGTTTCTCATTCATCAACCTCGCCCTTGAAGGCTAAACACCTTTCAGACCATCGTCAAGGAAGGCCTGGGAATCCTATAATAGGGCATGGCACGGGTTTTGTTCTTCCTGCAGTGGATTGTTGCTCTCATCGTATTGCCGCTGTGGCCGGGTTTGGAGCCACGCTACATCCTGTTGGGGCTGGTTTTCCTGGGTGTGGTGCTGGCCCTGCCCTTTGCCGCCGTTGTGGCTGTCTTTGGCTTCCCCGTCACCTGGGAAGCTTTGGCTGATGCGTGGTCGGCAACACCACTGGGACCGCGCTCGCGCTCCTCGGCAGCAGTTTGGGATCTTGCGGTGAGGATTTTTCCCCTAGGGGGAATGTTGGGGGGAATTCTGGCCCTTGTCGGCGCGCTGCAGAATTTCAACCCGCTGCGACCTTTGCTTCCCCAAGTACTCATTCTTGGTATCTTCACTCTGGTATGGGGATTGTTAGGGTTGTTGCTGGCGACCATTCTCCATCATGTGGTGATCCGGTTGTCAGCAGTTCCCCCTCGTCCCCTCTTGGTACTGACAGAGGGGTTCAGTCAGAGGTTCGGCCTCACTTCACGAGAGTCGGAGGCAACCCAGGCTGTTCTGGATGGGCTGACCTACAAGGATGCCGCTGAAAAACTTTCGATCAGCCCGGCCACCATCAAGTCGCATGTTTTGAAGGTCTATCAAAAGACCGGAGCGGGAAACAAGATCGAACTCCTCCGTTTGGTGGAGGCTGAAAACACCCGGATCCACCAATCGGTGGATGGACGTTCCCGAGGTTCGGACCGACTCTGAGCACAGGAGGATTCCTATGATCCGTTTTCTGATTTCAACCGCTCTGGCGGTATTCGTGCTTTTGGGAGCATACGTCTTGGAAGGAGGGTCGCTGGGGCCCTTGCTGGGTTTAACAGCCTTCTTAATCACGTTTCTAGTTCCGCTTTTCGGCGTCTTGGCGGTCTGGTCGTTCGGCGACTGGCTCAAGGCTTGGAGCCACGCCTTCAAACCGGCTGAAGGGGACGCCCGACGCTCCGTAGAAATCTGGAAGTTCAGCGAACTGGCCTATAACCTGGCAGGTTTCCTTGGGGCGCTCGCGGGCGCGATTCTGATTTTGCGCAACATCGACAACCCCAATGTCATGTGGTACAACTCCCTGGCCGCCCTGCTCGTCTCGCCTTTGTACGGGACCACCCTCGCGTTTATCGCACGCATCCTGAGGTCCCGCGTTGAGATGCTGAACCCCTAGGAGCCTGTCGGACTTACGGCAGGGTCAGCACCGGGGTGTCGTCCATGATCAGGGGGCCCTCGGCGGGACCGGTGTAAGTGTAGTCACCACCATCGGGAGCCAGGGGACGGTTGCGGCTCTCCAGGCCGGTGTAGTCCCAGGTGGTGAGATACGCCTTGATGCCGGAAAGCGAAGCGGGGAAGCCCAGGCTGGCCCCGCTGAACGTGAACGTGATCTGCTGCTTGGCTTTGTCGGCCTTGACGGTTCCCGCTGGGCTGGCGGGAGCCCCGTACGACCTGGGTGCGGCACCCTCGGCCCGGAACAGACGCGAGGTCCAGCCCTCAAAGAAGGCCATCCGTGACCAGGAGAACCCGGCGGGAGTCTGGCCGTTCTGAAACGGGAGAACGGTGGCAGAAGCCTGACCAGGGACTTGCAGATACAAATAGAACGCCACATGGTCAAACCCGTTGGGAGGTCCCCACAGGGTGCTCAACGGGCCGGCCATGGTGACAGTGACTTTCAGGCTGGTTCCAGCAGTGGATAGTTCCACCGTTTCGATGTCATTCTGGTTGGTGAACGACGCATGGGTGGGGTAGCGATAAGCTCCCAGCGGGCCCTTGTCGTCGCCGACAGGATCTTTCCATTTTGTCTGCACGGTGTAGGCCAGTTCAACACGGAAGGGATACACCGCGGCGACGAAGGACGATCCATCCGGTTTCTTTCCGACCAGGACGGCGCGCGAAGGACCATTTTCCAGTTTGTCCACCGGCAGCAGCGTGGACCAGGCACCCTGGGCATCGGGGTTCAGCACCAAGGCGTTTTCCAGATTGCCGGCCACCACAAGACGCGGTTCGGCAATGCCAGGGGGCACAACCCCGCTGACCGGGACACTCGCGGTGAAAACAGGATTGACGGGGCCGTTGATCGAGGGCACCTCGGTGACATTGGCCGTATCGCCGGCCACGGCGGCGGCGGCATAAACCACACCACCCTTGGCGGCAAGGTTCAGATGGACAATTCCCCCCGGACCGACAGTCAGGGTGGGGTCTCCGGAACCATTGAGTTCGGTAAGCCGTTTCAGAACGGTTCCTGGGGGTAAGTCGGTGGCAACGTGGTCGATCAGCAAAGCATTGGATGCGGTATTGAAGGCCACAAGAGCCGTCCTGTCGTTCCAGGCAACGGTGTAGGCAAAGGCCCCGGCCGACCCCGCATCACGGACCACCCGCAGTTTTCCGCGGCTGAGTTCGCGTTCCGAAGCCCGCAGTTTTGCCAAAGAACGGATAAATTGGTATCCCTCGCTGTCAGTGTCGAAGCGGTCCTTGCCGCCGCTCCCCCAACCCTCGGCGAACATCGAGGCCCGGGTTTCGGTCAGCCCCTGCTCTGTTCCATAGTACAACACCGGAATACCGGGAACCGTGAACAGAAACAGCAAAGCTTGTCTCAAAGAAGCCGGATCCGCACCGGCAGAAAACCGGTCCATGTCGTGGTTGTCGATGAAATTCACCAGCAGGGAGGGGTCGGCGTAGACCCGGGCTTGGGCACGCAACCGGTAGCTCAGAATGTCGGTGGGCCGACCCTTGGCAAACACGTCGCGAAGGTCCGACTGAAGGGGGAAATTGAGCACGGTGGTCATTTCCGGGGCGGAAGGGGTACCGAGGTATTTCACCATGGTGGTGTCGGCCCGGTCGTCATAAGGAAGGGTTGTTTCCCAGTCTTCGCCAAACGTCAGGAAATTCTTTTTCCCTACGGCCTGCGAAAAAGGAATGATCCCCGGATGCGCACGGTCCTTGGACCAATGGAAGTCGTTCCAGAACGCATGAGGGACATAGCGCACGGTATCAATGCGGAAACCATCAACGCCCACATCGCGGATCCAGAACCCGAAGCTGTCCTTCAGGGCCGCGGCGACCACGGGGTTTTCGGTGTTGAGATCGTCAAGGTCGGCCAGCTGGTAGGTAAGCGCCTGGGTCGGATTATTGTAATCTGCAATGGGGGGAGTCCAGTGGTAAATGTCGGCCTTACGGTCGGCAGGGTTGTTGTAGTCATTGCGGTCAAAAGGCTTTTGGGTGGGCTTGGTCACGGGAACCGAGCCGGGGTTGGCGGTGTAGGTTTCTCCGTCAAAGTGGAAGAAGTTTCCAACGTGGTTGGGAACGATGTCTTGAATCAGGTACATGCCGTTTTTGTGAAGAGAGGCTGACAAGGTGCGGTAGTCGTCGAGAGTCCCCATATGCTTGTCGACTTCGGAGAAATTCTCAGCCCAGTAACCGTGATAGCCGCCGTACTGGACCTGCGGATCCCACCATTGGTTGGCCACGGGGGGTGTAATCCAGAGGGTCGTCATCCCCAGGCCTTTGATGTAGTCCAACTTCTTGGTAACCCCGGCTAAATCACCGCCGGAGTATTTGGCCCCGTCGTTAGGATCATATTCACCGGCCTGCTGGTCAGAATTGGCAGGGTTGCCGTCAAAAAAACGGTCAGGCATCACAAAGTAGATCACCTGATCCCGCCATTCGGGACTGGGAACCTGGAGGAACTTTCTCACCTCGGCAGGCGTTGCCGGAGTGATAGGCTTTGTTTGGCCCCAAGCACCCCCAAGAAACATGAGGCTAAGAGCCAGGACAAAAAGGGTGCGTACCATCAAGAACCTCCGGAGCGCTGTCAAGGAAGAGCCGCCACCCGCCCCGTATCGAGGTCGTAGTAGGCGGCTTTGAGATTGACTGTTCCGGCATGAAGAGCTTCGGCAACAATCGCCGAGCCGGAAATCTTGGCAAGTACCAGCTTGGTATTTTCCCGGACAGCATTGTCGAGGGGGTCGCCCTTGAAGAAACGGGATGCCTCGATAGCCGGACGGATTTGGGCGGCGATAGCTTCGATATTCGGCGGGAGATCCCCGCCCTTAAGGGTGGCATCAACCGCACCACACCGTTCGTGGCCCAGAACGACAAGGTAGGCGACCCCCAGGTGCTCAATGGCGTACTCAATGCTCCCGAGTTCGACTTCGTTGACAACCTCGCCGGCGGTGCGGATGACAAACAGATCGCCGATGCCCTGGTCGAAGAGAATCTCGGGAGGAACCCGGCTGTCAGAGCAAGTGACGACAATGGCGAAGGGTTTCTGGCCTTTGGCTGTTTCTTCCAACCGCGCAAAAGACTGATTGGGGTGGGTAACCCGTCCGGAAATGAAACGGAGATTGCCATCGACCAAGCGCTGCCAAAAAGCCTGGCCACCATCACCGTGCGTGACGGCAGGAGCGCCATGGGCAGCCGCCGGTGCAGCCGGTGCGGCGTGTGAGGCGGCAGCCGGTGCGGCGGTATGGCCCAGGGCCGCATGGTCGACCGCCTCAGCAGGCGAAAACAGTCCCTCGGCGGAACGGGCACGCTGAACATACTGAACCGCCATCTCAGCGGCTTTCGCGGCGTCGGCGTCACGGCCGGTACCAGACCAATCGACTCCCTTTTCGACAGTGATGCGGCCATTTCGTGGTTGTATCATCGCCCGAAAGTTGTAACGAGCGGTGGCATCGTGAATTTGGAGGAGCCAGGTAGCCCCTTTGTTGGTCAGGGCCATCCAGTGATCGGTGTCACGGCGACCCAAGAACGTGAAGCCATCGACCCCGACCAAGGCAGAGACATCCCGTAACCAAAGGAGGTCGACATCTTCAAAGCCGATCATTGTGGCCACGGGACGGGGCGTATAAGTGACGTAGCCGACCCAACCGCCAGAGGTCTCAGCCACCAAGGGTAGGGTAGTAACTCCCAAGAAGGAAAGGCAGAACACGGCCATCAAAACGTTCTTTTTCATGAAGGACCTCGACAACAGTCTAGCGGCTGTCTGTGTCGGAGGCAAGATCTGTGGAACTTTTACGGAATGTGCGGTAGTCCAGCTCGAATTTTTTCAACCGCAAACCCATCACGCGCTTGGTCAAACCCAGTTCCCGTGCCGCCTGGGTCATATTGCCCTGCGAAGCCTTGAGCGCTTCGACCAGCATCTCGTACTCCAGTGAGTCGAGCCTGTCGGCCAGCCTGCCGTGCATTCTGGTACCGCTATGGACCGAACTTTGAAGGGAGGGCGGCAGGTGATACCCGTGGATGACCTCGTCGTCAGACAGCAGCACGGCCCGCTCCAAGACAGTTTCGAGCTCCCGAACATTTCCAGGCCAAGGGTAGGTTAAAAGCATCTCGAGAGCAGGGGTGGAAATCCTCTTCACCTCGATGCCGGTTTGGAGGCTGAACTTGGTGACAAAGTGGTCGGCCAGGGCAATGATGTCGGAACCGCGGTCTCGCAGCGGGGGCACCTGGATAGGAAAGGCCTTCCAGCGGGCAATCAGGGCATCTGCACTCCGGCTGGAAGAAGCAACAAGACGCAAAGGAGCCGCACCGGAATCGAGAGCTCGAAACAATCGCTCCCGGACCGGTTCACTCAGATCACCGACCTCATCCAGAAAGAGCGTCCCACCCCGTGCCTCCTCAAAACTCCCGCCCAAGCCCTTGGGATGGCCAAACAACTCGCCCTCCACCATAAACTCGGGCAGGGCGGTTCCATTGAAGGCCACAAAGGGGCCTTCAGAGACGGGAGACAACCGATGGAGTGCTTCGGCAAGACGCTCCTTGCCCACTCCGGGTTCTCCCAGCAAAATCACAGGCATGGTCGAGTCAGCCGCTTTCTCGATAAGACGAAAGACTTCCTGCATGACGCCTGAGGAACTAATCATCGACACCTTCGTATTGGTATTAGGATACGCGCAATATAATACATAATTGTAGAACAATCCAGAACAACTTACCAATGAGAAACCGAAGCCTCTTTCCATTGAAGGAGTTACGAGATTTCCGATCTTGGCATGATTATTGCATTATCTAGCCCATGATTCAATTGGAAAACGTGGACAAGCATTTCGGTGCCGCCCATGTGCTGAAAAACATCAACCTCGTTGTAGCCCCTGCTGAAAAGCTCGTCGTGATCGGTCCGTCGGGTTCGGGCAAAAGCACGCTTATCCGGTGCATCAACCTCTTAGAAAAGCCCAGCAAGGGCCGGGTTACCGTGGACGATGTCGAGCTGACGGCCCACAAAGCCTATGTCCACACCGTGAGGGAATCCATTGGCATGGTGTTCCAGAACTTCAACCTGTACCCGCATAAAACCGTTCTCGAGAATCTGACGCTGGCTCCCATCAAGCTCAAAAAAATCCCCAGAGCCGAGGCAGAGGCTTCCGGCCTTGGCTATCTGGAGCGGGTAGGCTTGAAGGACAAAGCCTCTGCCTACCCATCGCAGCTCTCTGGTGGCCAACAGCAGCGCGTTGCCATTGCCCGGTGCCTGAACATGCACCCCAAGATCATGCTTTTTGACGAACCCACCTCGGCCCTCGATCCGGAAATGATCCAGGAAGTGCTCGATGTCATGACGGACTTGGCCAAGGAAGGAATCACCATGGTCGTCGTCACCCACGAAATGGGGTTTGCCCGGAATGTGGCTGATCGGGTGATTTTCATGGACGAAGGCCGTATCGTCGAGGAAGGCACCCCGGAGCACTTCTTCACCAACCCCACCCAGGACAGAACCAAGTTGTTCCTGAGTCGAATTTTGCGCTGACCATCCATAGGAGGATGACATGAAAAAGAATACTATCAGGGGTCTGTTGGCCGCCATACTGGCCCTCGCCCTGGTCCTGCCTGCCGGGGCCCAAACCACCGACCTCGACGCCATCAAGGCCCGGGGCCTTCTGAAGGTGGGCGTCAAGGTCGACGTCCCCAAGTTCGGCTACAAGGACGCCGGCACCGGGGTCATCGACGGCTTTGAGATCGAACTGGCCCGGATCATCGCTGGAAAAATCTTGGGTGACCCCAAGAAGATCGACGCCCAGGGCGTCACCGCCAAGACCCGGGGTCCCCTGCTGGACAACGGCGAAATCGACCTTGTCATCGCCACCTTCACCATCACGGAGGAGCGGAAGAAAAGCTACAACTTCTCCGACCCCTACTTCACCGACGGCGTAGGCATGCTGGTGAAGACGGCCAAGGGCTACAAGGGAATCAAGGACCTGAACGGCAAGCGTATCGGTGTGGCCCAGAGCGCCACCACCAAGAAGGCCCTGCAGGACTTTGGGGACGCCAACGGATTGAAGTTCGAGTTCGCCGAGTTCAACTCCTATCCCGAGATCAAGGCCGCCCTGGATTCCGGCCGGGTCGACGCTTTTTCTGTGGATGGGGCCATTTTGGCCGGCTACAAAGACGCAACCACCAGCTATCTTCCCGACCGCTTTGCCCCCCAGGACTACGGTATCGCCAGCAAGCTGGGCAACAACGGCCTGTCCAAGTTGGTCAACGACACCGTCAAGGCCATGAAGGCTTCGGGTGAGATGGACAAGCTCATCGCCAAGTGGGAGCTCAAGTAAGGTGAATCCCGGTCCCTTCGCCCTCTTCAAGTGGGAGGCCGTGGCCGCCGAATGGCCGGTTTTTGCAACCGGCTTTGGTACCACAGCCTTGGTCTCGCTCCTGGCGCTGTTGCTGGCCCTTGCCTTGGGCTTGGCTTTCGGAATGGCGGGAGCCTCGACCTCGAAGGGACTGAGGGGACCGACCCGGGTCTACGTGGAGTTCTTTCAGAACACGCCCCTGGTGATTCAGGTTTTTTTTCTGTACAACGGGCTTCCCTACGCGGGACTGGTGCTGCCGGTCTTTGCTGTCGGGGTGTTGGGGGTTGGAATCTACCACGGTGCCTATGTCGCCGAAATCATCCGGGCAGGAATTGAAGCCGTTCCCAAGGGCCAAAAGGAGGCGGCGGCCAGCCAGGGATTCAACGCCTGGCAGACAATGGTGCACGTTGTCCTGCCTCAGACCCGCAGAATCGTGCTGCCGCCCCTGGCAAACCAGGCCGTCTTTCTGATCAAGAACACCTCGGTTCTCGCCATGGTGGCGGGAGGCGACCTGATGTACCAAGCCGACTCCTGGGCCGCCGGCAACCTCTATTACGGACCTGCCTACGTGGTCACGGGGCTGCTCTACCTCGCGTTATGCCTTCCACTTTCCCGATGGGTCAGGCGAATGGAAAAGACTTCGGCGGTGCAGGCATGATTGAAGAACTGCTTCAACTGAAAAACCTGGTCTTCCTTTTGCAGGGACTGGGAGTGACTCTTTTGATTTCAGCGGGTTCTTTGGCGCTGAGTTTTGTTTTTGGTACATTTTTGGGCGTATTGCGTCATGGAGGCCCTTTTGCAGCGGCCAAAGCAGCCAGCTTGTATATTGAGGTTGTCCGGAACATTCCCAATTTACTCTTCATTCTCGCCGTGCGTTTCCTGACTCCCCTCCCGCCTTTGGCAGCCGCCATTATCGCTTTTACGATTTTCACTACTGCCGCCGTTGCCGAAATTGTGCGGGGCGGCTTGAACTCTATTCCCAAGGGACAGTGGGAAGCCGCCCGCTCCCAAGGGTTCTCCACCGTAGGAATCCTGGTCCACGTCATACTTCCTCAAGCCCTGCGCAACATGATTCCTCCCCTGGCCAGTCAGGCCATTACCGTGATCAAGGACACGTCGTTTGTCTGGGTGGTCGGTATCGAAGAGCTTACGGGGAAGGGGATGATCTTGATGGGAATGTACGCGACATTGCCGCAGGTTTTTACGCTCTTCAGCTTGCTGGCGGCAATGTACTTTGCCGTCAACTATGGCCTGTCGCGTTGGGCCCGACTGGTTCAGGTCAAGGCGTAGTGCACGAATACCACCCCATTGGGCAGGCTGTGAGCCTCCAGCAGGCGTAAGTTCACCGTTTTTCCAACCGGGAAGAGGCGCTTACCCCCGCCCACAGAAAGGGGAAAGACGTGGAGGTACAGTTCATCCACCAACCCATGGTCCAGGAGGGTGTGGAGCAGTGAGACGCTGCCGTCGAGGGCAATGTCCTTTCCGGGGAGGCTCTTGAGGCGTCTCACAGCCTCGACCGCATCGCCGGTGACAAGCTCGGAATTCTGCCAGGCTCCGACAGAGGTCAGGCTGCGGCTCACCACGTACTTTTTCATGCCTGCAAAGGGATCCTGACTGGGGTCTGGTTCAAAGGCCGCCCCATGGCCTTGCCAGGTATTGCGGCCCAATAACAGGGAATCAGCGCGTTTCCCCCTGGTACCGCCCAGTATAACCCACAATCAGGACTCCACAGGACACGAAGGTACACGGGGGGCTAGGTTTCCCCGGAGATTCCTGCTATAGTTGACAGCACATGTCATTTGAATCCTTAGGCCTTCTACCGGAACTGCTGCGAGCGGTACGCGACAAAGGCTACGAATCCCCCACTTCCATCCAGGCCCAGGCCATTCCGACGATCCTTCAGGGTCGGGATGTTCTCGGCGGATCCCAGACCGGCACCGGCAAGACCGCTGCCTTTACCCTCCCCCTGCTGCAGAAACTCGCACCTGCCGCGTTGCTCCCTGGCCGACGGCCGGTGCGGGCCCTGGTTCTCACTCCCACCCGTGAATTGGCTCTCCAAGTGGAGGAGAGCATCCGGACGTACGGAAAGCACCTTCCTCTCAAGTCGACGACCATTTTCGGGGGTGTGAACATCAACCCCCAGATCCGGACCCTGAAGGCCGGCGTCGACATCGTGGTGGCCACCCCAGGCCGCCTTCTCGACCACCAGGACCAAAGAACCATCGACCTTTCCAAGGTTGAGTTCCTGATTCTGGACGAAGCGGACCGCATGCTCGACATGGGGTTTATCCGCGATATCCGCAAGATTCTGGCTCTGCTGCCTTCCAAGCGGCAGAACCTGATGTTCTCGGCAACGTACAACGACGACATCCGCGTGCTGGCCGAAAGCCTTCTGCGCGACCCAGTGTCCATCGACGTGGCACCCCGTAATTCGGGAACCCATCTAGTGACCCACTTGGTTCATCCCGTCGACCGTGAGAAAAAGACAGAACTTCTGATTCACTTGGCCAAAACCATGAACCTGCGTCAGGCTTTGGTGTTCACACGCACCAAGCACATGGCCAACAAAGTGGCCGAAGCTTTGAACAACGCCGGAGTCATGGCCATGGCTATTCACGGCAACAAAAGCCAGCCCAAACGGGTTCAAGCGCTGTCGGACTTCAAGACCGGTCGTATCCGTATCCTCGTGGCCACCGACATCGCCGCCCGTGGACTGGACATTGTCGATCTGCCGCACGTAGTGAATTTTGAACTGCCCTACGTTGCCGAAGACTTTGTGCACCGCACAGGCCGGACCGGCCGCAACGGCACCGAGGGCGACGCCATTGCCTTGGTTTGCGTTGACGAGGACCATCTGCTGCGTGATATCGAAAAGGTGATGAAGCGAAGCCTGCCCCGTGAGGTCGTGGCCGGTTTTGCCCCCGATGCCAAGATCAAGGCCGAACCGCTGATGAAAACCCGGCGTTCCGACGGACACCGGCCCCAGAGGCAGACGACCCGGTCGGGCCAGCCCTTGGGACAACGCCCCGCCGCTTCGGGAAACAAGCCTCCCATGGGTTCTGGCAACCGCCCGCCCGTCGGCAGACCCGCCAGTTCGGGGAAACCGCCGGCCTACGGTGGTCGCAGCTCGTCGCACCGCTGACCGTTTTCGGGCGGTCTCACTTGCTCAAGATGGTGTCAACGCCGTCCCAGTCCTGGGTGAGACCAGCCTTGATGAGCAAGCTGATTCTGGTCAGGTAGACCCCGCAGGCGGGATCCTCGGGGTATTGCTGAGCCAGTTCACCGAAGGCCGTCTGCGCCTCGGCAAACTCCCCTTGCCGGTAGAGGGCAAGGGCCTCTTCAAATGCCGTCTTCCCCATCTGGAAGGCCTCCCATTCGGCCTGCGGCAAACCGTCGTAGACGTGAACCGCCTCAACCGGCTCCTGGCGGCCCGGAACCCGGAGCATCCCGAGGTACCGCCAGTGAAACTGGTCCGGGTCCTCGAGGGCATCGAGAAAATTCATGGTGACAATCGTCCCTTTTCCGTACAGCTTGGTCAGACTTTCGAGCCGGCTGCTCAAATTCACGGCATCGGCAATGACGGTGGTGTCCATCCTGTCCTTTTCCCCAATGGTGCCTAAGACCAAGGGACCGTAGTGTAGCCCCGTGCCAACCGTGATGGGCTTGTACCCCGAGAGGGCACGGTGGGCGTTGTATTCGGCCACCGTCTTCTGCAGGTCGACCGCAGCTGCCAGCGCGTCGTCGGGACGGTTGGAAAACAACGTCATAAACCCATCGCCGAAGTACTTGTCGATAAAACCGCCATGACTACGCATGACGGCCCCCACACGTCCGTAGTACGAATTCAGGAAATTGAAGGTTTGCTCTGCCGTAAGGCTCTCAGCCAGGGCTGTGAAAGAGCGGATATCGGAAAACATGACGCTCATGGATTTTTGAACCTGGTCACCCAAGCGGATTTCCGTGACGTCCCGACACTCCAGAAGCTGGAAGAATTCTTCAGGGATAAACCTCCTGAGTGCCTGGTTGGTGTCGAGAAGCCGTTCTCCCAGATGCTCCGAATCGGAAAAAGCCTGGGAAAACCGGGTAGCCAGAAGCACCGCTTGCGAGAACAGGAAGAGGACCAGCCCCAAGGAGAGGGTGTTAAAGGTATGGACCATCCCCAGGTTATGAAGAATTTCATTGGTTGCGCAGAGCAGGAACAGAAAGATTCCCACGACGGTGACCCGGGAACCCTCCCGTTTGCGGGCCACAGCAAGGCCTACCACAAAAAGGAGGTAACCCAAGGCCAACGCACTGACCAGTTCATACCCCACCACGGTGGTGTTGAAGACACTGGGCCCAAACACGAGAAAAACGGCAAAACCAGCGCCCAAGCCCTGATAAACCCGGATCACCCGGGTTGAAATATCCTTCAGGAAGATCAGGCGCAGAAACTCTGCGAAAAGGGGGATGCCCCAGTAGAAGGTCAGGTGGTCCGCCACCTGGAAGACTTCCCAGGGAAGCGAGGGGAACAGGAGGAAGGCAAACCGTTCCCCGTACAGCAGGGTCCGAAGGGCGATGACCAGACAAAACAGCCCAAACCACAGGGGTGAAGCATCTTTGCGCCGCAGGACATAGAGAACCACGTGGTAGAGTCCCATGGTCAGAAGGATGCCGAAAAGAAGCAGGTCGGCGGCCAGCGAGAGCCCGTACCCGTTCCCCACGGGACCACCGAGCCCGAGAATGGGACTGCGGTTGAGCCCACCACGCCGTTCGTGGAAGTTGGAAACCTGAATCAGAATCTCATTGTCGCCTGGGAGGGGGGCGAACCGCACGATGCCGGTGGCGTAGGAGGGCTTCGAGGTTTCGGGACCGGTGCCAGGGGTGCCGGCAGAAAAGACCGGCACTCCGTTGAGAAAAACCCAGCAGGTAGAAAAGCTTTCGGGGAGCCGAAGCGCCAGATCGGCCTCGGTATCGGGCAACACCACAACAAGACGGTAGGTGGCCCAGCCGTTGGGGTTCGGCCACAGCCCATCGGGGAGATTCCTCGAGGCCGGTGAGGAACCGTTATCGCCTGGAGAAACCAGCTGCCTCCAGAAGAAATCCCAGCGACCATCAAGGGCAAGAGGCCCGGAAGCCTTAAAATCGTAGCGGCTGAGATCGAGGCGGCCCTCCACAGCACGGGGGGGCAGGGGAGTATCCGAGCACCCCAGGAGGAGCATCAGTCCGAGCAGACAAAACCACAGAGCTGTTGGTATTTGCAAAACCGGTTTCGACACGGGATGCCTCGTGGTGAGAGAATCTTCGCTAGTTTACCATGATTACCCAGGAACATGCTGGAGCAGTAGAGAACAAGCAACCACTCTGGTCATGGCATCGTCATCGGATTGCAGCTCGAAGCGCTCGGTGGGCCGCACCATCGAGCGGACTTCACCATCGACCCGCAGCGTGAAATGGCTCAGTTCGCCGTCGCCAAAACCAGGGTTCATGGT
>JFJP01020508.1_pt1 | contig 18600 bp, 19 predicted proteins | sample 431651 | NCBI WGS metagenome assembly JFJP01 (sample SAMN02602958, study PRJNA72255) | Microbial mat metagenome, whole genome shotgun sequencing project. | biome: fresh water; feature: sink hole; material: water; isolation source: purple microbial (photo- and chemosynthetic) mats found in...
TTCACCGAGGGTTTCGTCTTGGGGACCCCGACGGGGGTCGAACCCGCGGCCTCAAGAGCCACAATCTTGCGCTCTAACCAACTGAGCTACGGGGTCCGTGACAAGGCGGGGCAAGCTAGGGCCGGACAGGCGGCGGTCAACCGGGGGGTGGTCGGGTCGGATCGACCCGGCGGAGGCCGAGATGGCTGTCGAATTCGTGATCGGCCTGGTCGGGATCCTCGGCGTTGTAGCGGATCAGGTTGCGCAGGTGCTCGTAGCTGTCGAGTTCGACCAGTTCGGTGAAATGCAGGGCGAATCCGCGGCCCCGTGAACGCACCACGACCGCATTGGCGCGCACCTGGATGGCACCCTCGCGTCCATCGAGGTAGAGCACGGCGGTGCACGGGGTGTCTTCCGGCGGCATCTCGCCCTCGGCGATGTAGCAGCCATTCAGGCTGACATCGTTCGTCGTCCCGCTCTGCTTCCGCCCATCGGCGAAGCAGCAGTCCAGCGGGATGGTCGTACGGACTCGGGTGAACTCACGCTGGTTCATGCCGGATGATAAGCGCCCGGAGGCGTCTGTGCAGTAGGCAACCGGCGTTCCCAGGCGGTGGAGGCGCATACGCTATTGACATCATGTTGACCCTCACCCGGCGTTTCACCTTCAGCGCTTCGCACCGTCTGCTCTCCGACCGGCTTGACGCAGCGGGCAACGCCCGGGCTTTCGCTGACTGCCAGCGCACCCATGGGCACAACTTCCGCCTTGAGGTCAGCGTCGCCGGTGAGCCGGATCCGAAGACCGGTTTCTTCTGCAACGTCCTGGAGCTGGAGCGGACGGTGCGCGAACTGGTGGTGGCGCCGTGTGACCACCAGATGCTCAACGAGCTGCCGATGTTCGCCGGCATCGTGCCGACCATGGAGATGGTCGCCCAGGTGTTCTGGCGTCTATTGCATCCGGCTCTGGCAGAACGAGGCATCCGCCTGACCGGGCTGCTCTTCGCCGAGACCGACGAGCACTGGGTGCGGATCGAAGCGGATTAGGCGTTGGCCTGTATGGTGAACAACCGGTCCAGCTTGGTTATCTCGAGGATGCGCAGGTTCTTCTCGTGAAGGCCCGTAAGGATCATCTCGGACTGCCGCTTGGCCAGGGTGATGTGGATGGTCACCAGGTTGGCCAGCGACGGGCTGTGCAGCATGCTGACCAGCCCCAGGTCGATGATCAGCTTCCGCTCGCCATCAAGCAACGACTCGAGGACCATAGGGACGAACTCGCTGCGCGAGAACATCGGCTCGACCGTGATGCGGATGCGGCACACGCCGTCGGGAAGGTGGGCGACGATCATGCATCAGCACGATACGACGTGGGTGCGGGTGCCGCAATGGTCTGCGACGTGATAGCAGACGAGACAGTGCTGTTGGGCCGTTGCCGGCTCGAGCGTGTAGCACGTGGTGGACCTGGCGGCCAGCATGCCAACAAGACCGCGACCGGGGTGCGCCTGCTGCATCGCCCCAGCGGTCTGCAGGTCCAGGCCTGCGAGCACCGCTCGGGCGAAGCCAACCGTGCCGCCGCCCTGCGCCGGCTGCGGCTGGCCCTGGCCTGCGCTGTGCGCGGCGGTGCCGATCCGGCGTGGCTGCGTCCGCACGTGCGCAGTGGCCGGTTGGCCTGTGGAGCGCAGGCCGCGTCGTGGCCGGGGGTGGTGGCGGTGCTGCTTGATGCGTTGGCGACGGCGGGCGGCCAACTGCGTCAGGCAGCGGAAGCGTGTGCCTTGAGTCCGACCCAGTTGGCCAAGGCGTTGTGTGCGGATCAATCCGTGCGGGCGGCGGCCGACGCTCTACGGGTGCGCAACGGCTTGGGTCGGATCCGTCATTAGCGCCGGTCGAGGTCGAGCATCTCAGCGATGGTCGCCTGCGCCTGTGGATCATCGGCATGCGCCTTGATCCACGCCAGCAGCGGGTGGAGCAGCTTGTTGCCGACGCGGTCGAGCCCGTAGCGCAGTTCGCCGCGGTCGACGCCGGGGAGCTTGGCGGCGAGGCGAGCCTCCTCGGCGGCGATGACATCGCGGAAGAAGCGCGCGACCTGCGACATGAGCTCGGCGTTGGCCGGGACGACGGCGCGGCGCCACTCCTCGACCGCTTCGCTGACCAGGGCTTCGGCGGCGGCGACCTCGCCCTGGCGGTTGCCGAGGTTTTGCACCACCACGCGCTCGAGATGGTCGACGTTGAAGACGAATGCGTCGTCGATCTCGGCGGCGCCGGCTTCGACATCGCGCGGCACCGCCAGGTCGATGAGGGTGAGCGGCGCCCGCCTGCTCTTGAGCGCGGTGCGGACCATCGCGGCGGTGATCACTGGATGCGGGGCGGCGGTCGAACTGACTACTACGTCGTGGGTGGCGAGTACCTCGCCGAGGCGCTCCCAGGCCAGGGCGGTCCCGCCGACCGCCGTGGCCAGTTGGGCCGCCCGTTCCGGGCTGCGATTGACCACGGTGATGGTGCGTACGCCGGCGGTGACGAGGTAGCGGGCGGCCAGTTCGGCGGTCTCGCCGGCCCCAACCAGCAGCAGGCGGGCCTGGGCTAGGTCGCCGTGGACCTGGCGCGCGAGATCGACCGCGACCGAGGCGACGCTGAGTTTGTGGTCGCCGATCCCGGTGCGCGTGCGCACGTCCTTGCCGCAGGCCAGGGCACGCTGGAACAGGGTGTGCAGGAGCGGTCCGCACAGGCCGGCGGCGCGGGCTGCATCGTAGGCGCGGCGCACCTGGCCGACGATCTCGGCCTCGCCCAGGATCATGCTCTCCAGTCCGGAGGTGACGCGGAAAAGGTGATGGGCGCAGTGTGCGCCATCGTTGACGTAGCCATGCTGGCCAAGTTCGCCTGCGTCGACTCCGGCGCGGGCGGCTAGGGCGGCTTCCAGGCGGCCACGCTCGATCACGCCGCCGAGGTAGATCTCCAGGCGGTTGCACGTGCTGACCACGGTGCATTCGCCGGCGCCGGGAATCTGGCGCAGCTCTGCCGCCAGGGCGATGGCATCAGCTCCGGCGACCGCCAGGCGTTCGCGCAGTCCGACCGGGCTGCGGTGATGATCGACGCCCCAGACCGTCACTGGCGGAGCGCTGCGCGATTCTGCCTCAGCCATGGGCGACGATGACCTGGCTGATCGTCCCTATGACCGCCAAGGTCAGGCAGGCGAGGGCGGCGAGGGCGAGGGCGCGGCGCGACAGGCGGTTGGCGCGGTACATGACCAGCACGGCGATGAGCAGCGCCAACTCAGACAGCCCGAGCAGGGCGGTAGGATGGATGAGCTGGAACGTGCGCGAAACGCGCATCGCCGCTCCGCCGGTGGCCAAGCCGCTGATCAGCAGGGCCGTCCCCCACACCAGGCCGCGTTCGCCAAGACGGTCGAGAGTGGACAATGAAGGCAGGCGGGTCGCCAGCGGGTCGCCGGATTTCAGTCGTCCGACAGCCAGAAGATACAACGCACCTGCGGCTCCAGATACGACCAGGGCGGCGAGGTGGGCGGCCATGAAGCCGGCGTGCACGCGTGATATCCACGAACCGGTGCCATCCTCGGGCGGCGCGCCGACCGAGGCCACTCCGGCGATAGCGACGAGCAGGACCACGGCGCCAAGCGGCAGGGCCATGAGCAGGCGGCTGGGCGCGGCGAGGAAATGGCCGGCAAAGAGCACTCCTGCGACCGCTGCCCAGGCGGCGAGAGCGCCATAGGCGAAGGAGCGGTGGCCGGGATCGACCAGGCTGACGATCAGGCCGACGGTCTGCAGGGCGAAGGCGATCCACCACCAGCGCCCGTCGGTGGACTGGGCTTTGTGCCCCAGGCGCAACCATTGCCGGCGCGCTGCCCACACGTAGGCGGCTCCGGCGCCGGCGGTCAGGCCGACGGAGAGCAGGTGGAGGTAGTCGTTCACTTGCTGAAGCTTGCGGCGGTCAGGCCGTTGCGCAGGTCGTTGTCGAGCAGCTCGGCGCGCAGGCCGACGAACACGCCGGCATCCTTGCCGAGCAGGTCGTCGCCGCCAGCGATCAGCGACCAACGGTCAAAGATGCGCCAACTGACGGTGGCGCGCAGCATGGCGTCACCGTCTTCATAGCGCCGGTCGTTGACCAGGCGGTCACGATCCTTCATCCGGCCCATGAGGCGCAGATCGATATCGCTGGTGATCGCCCAGTCGGCCCACATGCCCAACTTCGATTCGATCAGGCCACCGGCCAGGCTGAAGCGGTAGCGCTGGATGTCGTCATCGGGCAGCCAGCGCCAGCCGAAGACGGCGTTGAAGTCGAAGGGCACCTTGCTGGGGTCGTCGGATTCGACCTTGCGGTCGCTGGCGGCGGTGCGGTAGCTGATGCCGAACTGGTAGAACTTCCAGGATTCTGGTTCAAGGCGGAGATAGACCTCGCCGCGTCCGGATCCGCTGTAGAGGTTGCCGCCAGCTTCCACTCCCGCGGTGATCTTCAGCTGCGAGATGCCTTGGGTGAACGGCTTGACCTCTTCCAGACGTTCGCTGGCGCTGGTCAGTACGGCACTGGCCTGGTCATGGATGGTATCCTCCATGACCAGCTTGCCGAGTGTGCCCTTGCCGGCGGCGATCTGCGCGGTGACCTTCTCAAGGTTGTCGCCAATGCGGTCGAGCTTTGGTGCGAACGCCGCCACCCCGGCCATGGTCGCGCGCAGATCCTCGCGATTTTCGGCCACCGCATCGCGGATCTGGCTGGCCGCCTGCGCCAGGTTGTCGATCGCGGCGGGCAGTTTGGCGGTGGTCGCCTGGATGTTCTTGCGGTTCTCCTCGATCAGGCCGGCGACCTGGGCGCCGGCCGCCTCGATGCGTTCGAGAGCGGCCTTGACGGTGGCGCGGTTCTCGGCCACCAGGTCGGCGATCTCGCGGGTCATGCGCTCGGCGTTGGCGACGCTGGCCTTGACGGTTTCGCGGTTCTCGGCGACCACGGCGCCGAGCTCGGCGGTCAGCCGGTCGGTGTTGGCGATGGCCGACTTGAGTGAAACGCGGTTCTCGGCGATGGCGTCGCGGACCTCCTTGGAGGCGCCGGAAAAGTTGTCTAGGGCGCTGCGGGCCGAAACGATCGTCCCCTTCACGCCCTCGCGATTCTCGTCGAGGATGTCCTGCATCGTACGCATGACCTCGTCGAACGAGGCCGGGTCGCTGCTGCGGATGCGCGCGACGTTTGCAGGGGTGATCGGTTCGCCGCCTTCGGAAATGATCTCCATGCTGGCGCCGCCAAGCAGGCCCTGGTTGATGCGCACCAGCGAATCCTTGCCGATCAGCACCGCAGGCTTGGACTGCTCCTCGACCGAGAAGGCGACCGAGATGCGCGGTTCGCCGTCCTCCAGGATGGGCAGCACCGAGGCGACCTTGCCGATGCGCACGCCGTTGTAGAGGACGGCGTCGCCGGGAGCGAGGCGGGCGACGCGGCGGAAGTCGACCTTGAGGTCGCCGATGCTGTTGCCCGGCTTCGAGGTCTGGAAGGTGAACCACACCGACAGGCCGAGGCCGACGAAGAACAGCGCACCCACTTTGAGTTCGGTCGAAATCGCCATTAGGAGCCGAATCCTTCGGTCAGCGGACCGGTGGTCGAACCGGTCAGCATCTGCTGCAGCACGGGATGCGGGTTGACCCTGGTCTCATCCTTGGTCCCGCAGGCGACGATGCGGCCCTTGTAGAGCAGGGCGATGCGGTCGGCGACCATGAAGGCTGCACCCATGTCATGGGTGATGACGATCGAGGTGACGCCGATCTTGCGCTGCAGGTCGAGGGTCAGCTCGTTGACCCCGTTGACCGTCACCGGATCGAGGCCGGTGGTCGGCTCGTCGTAGAGGATCAGGCTTGGTTCCTGGATGATCGCGCGGGCGATGCCGACGCGCTTGCGCATGCCGCCGGACAGGGCGGCTGGCTTCAGCGCGAGGATCTCCTCGGCTGGCAGATAGACCCGGCGCAGTGCGGCGACCACGCGTTCGCGGACCTGCGGCAGTGGCAGGTTGTCGACCTCGATCAGCGGAAGGCCGACGTTCTCGAGTACGGTCAGCGAGTTGAGCAGCGCGGCGCCCTGGAAGACCACGCCGAGGTTGCGCCGGTAGCGCTCGATGTCGGAGTCGTCGGCAGTCGACATGTCGAGGTCGCCGCCGCCGCGGCCGAGGCCGTGCATGGTGATGCGGCCGTCCTCCGGCCGCAGCATGGCCATGAGGTGGCGCAGCAGGGTGGTCTTGCCCGAGCCTGAACCGCCGAGGATCACCAGGGTCTCGCCCTTGTACACATCCAGAGAAACGCCGCGCAGGATGTGGCGCGGGCCAAAGCGGCGGTTGAGTTCGCGGATGCGGATGAGGACCTGGCGGCCATCGGGTACGGCCAGCGGGGTCACCGGCAGTTCGAGTTCGGTCTTGCCCCAGCGATGGGTGCGGGTCTGGGTGGCGTCGTCGCTCATGGTCAGCCGAAGACGTGCCGCAGCACGTTCTGGATGAAGGTGTTGAGGATCATGTCGGCGACGAGCACGAAGACGACGCACAGCACCACCGTGCTGGTGGTCGCCCGGCCGACGCCTTCGGCGCCGTCCTGGGTGTTGAGGCCGCGGTCGCAGGCGATCGTGCCGATGATGCAGGCGAAGACCCCGCTCTTGAACACGCCGTACCAGAAGTCCGGGCCATTAAGCAGGAGGATGGCGCTCTCCTTGAACTTGGCGATGGTCACGTCGAACATCGCCTGCGAGACCAGGGCGCCGCCGGCCAGGCCGACGAAGTCGGCGATGGCGGTGAGCAGCGGCATCGACACGACCAGGGCGAGGATGCGCGGCAGGACGAGGAAGCGCACCGGGTTGATCGACATGACGCGCAGGGCGTCGACCTCCTCGTTGACCGCCATGGTGCCGAGTTCTGCGGCCATCGCCGCGCCAACCCGCGCCAGGATGATGATGGCGCACCAGATCGGGCCCATCTCGCGCAGGAAGGTCGCGCCGATGATCGCGCCGAGCTTGGCTTCCAGGCCGAGCTTCTGCAGCTCGAAGCCGGTCTGCATGGCCATGATCATGCCGGTCAGGCCGGCGACCAGGGCGAGCACGAGGATCGAGCCGAAGCCGGCCATCTCGATCTGGCGCATCAGCTGCGGCAGGACCCGCCCGGTGTTGCGCAGCTGGGCGCAGGTGTCGACGAACAGCAGCACGGTGCGGCCGGCGTGCCGCGCCTGCTTCATCAGCACGCCGCCGGTGCGCTCGGCGGCCTTGCCGGCCTGGCTGCGGGTGACCACCTCGGCGGCGGTGTCTTTGGTGCGGGAGCGCGGGATCACGGTGCGGCCACCAGTGGAATCCCCCACAACGCCAAGGCCAGCAGCGTCTTGCCGTCGCAGATCAGGCCGTTGGCGACGAGTCCGGGCAGCTCGTCGCGGCCGACCAGATGCCGCGCGACCAGTTCGCCGTGATCGCGCTGGCCGGCGGCCTCGCGCAGACCTTCGGCGCGGAACACCACCATCTCCTCATCGGAAACGCCGAGGGCGGGGAAGAAGCGCATGACCTCGGTGAGCCGCTCGGCGGCATAGCCCGCCTCCTCCGAGAGCTCGCGGGCGGCGGTGGCCTCGGCCGGCTCGCCGGGGGTGCGCGTGCCGGCCGGCACTTCAAGGGTCCAGCGCCGTACCGGGTAGCGCCACTGGCGGACCAGCAGGACGCGGCCGGGGGCCGGTTCGGCGAGGATGACGACGGCGCCGGGGTGGTGGATGACCGGACGGACGACCGGGCCATCGCTGGTGTCCCAGGTCTCCTCGTCCAGGCGGAAGCGTGGCGAGGACCACTGGCCACGGCTGGAACGCAGGAGGGGGTCGGACACGCGCGTGGGGTTCTAATGGCCAGGCGGGACGGGGCAACGCCACGGCCTCCATTGATTCCGCGGACACCCCGCCATCGTGGCGCGACCCATGCGCGTCAGCCTCTCCTGGATCCGCCGCCTCCTCGCCGCCGATACCGGCCTGCCCGACCAGGAGCTGGCCGACCGCCTCTCGGTCCACACCTGCGAGATCGAGGCGCTGCACCGCACCGGCCCCAATCTCGACGGCGTGGTCGTCGGCAAGGTCCTGACCTGCGAGAAGCATCCCGGTGCCGACCGTCTGCGCTGCACCACCGTCGAGGTCGGCACGGCGACGCCGCTGCGCGTGGTCTGCGGGGCGCTCAATGTCGCCGTCGGCCAGACCGTCGCGGTCGCCACGGTCGGCTGCACCCTGACCATGCCGGGCAAGGACGGCAAGCCGGCGACGATCACGATCAAGGCGGCCAAGCTGCGCGGTGAGCCCAGCGAAGGCATGATCTGCGCCGAGGACGAACTCGGCCTGGGCACCTCGCACGACGGCATCATGGTCCTGCCCGAGGCGCTGCGCGCCGGCACCCCGCTGGCCACCGCCCTCGGTCTGGGCGACGCCGTGCTCGAGGTCTCGAATACCGCGATCACCCACCGTGCCGACCTGTGGGGCCAGCTCGGCTGGACCCGCGAGGTCGCGGCGGTGCTCGGCCGGCCGCTGCCGGCGGCGCTGGACACCTCCTGGAGTGACGACGCCCAGGGCTGGAGCGCGCACATCGCCGATCCCGGCTGCCGTTCCTATTGCGGCGCGGTGGTCGAGGGGGTGGCCAATGCCGAGAGTCCGCGCTGGATGCGCGAGCTGCTCGAGGCCGCCGGCGTGCGCCCGCTCGGCCTGCTCGTCGATGTCACCAACTTCGTCATGCTTGAACTGGGCGAGCCGATGCACGCCTTCGACCTGCGCGCCTTCCCCGGCCGCACCGTCGAGGCGCGCGCCGCCCGTGCGGGTGAGCGCCTCGCCACGCTCGACGGCAAGGAACACGAGTTGGCCGCCGATGATCTGGTCATCGCCCATGGCGAGCACGCCCTGGCCCTGGCCGGGGTGATCGGCGGCACCGCCTCGGCGGTCGCGGCCGACACCACGGCGATCCTGCTCGAAGCCGCCAGCTTCGTGCCCGAACGCGTCCGCCGCACCCGCCTGCGCCATCTCATCGCCACCGACAGTGCCGCCCGTTTCGAGAAGACGGTGCAGCCCGAGCTGTGCCCGGCGGCGATCAACCGCGCCATCGCCCTGCTCGCCGAGCTGTGCCCCGGCTGCCGCGTCACCGCCCGTTTCCACGCCGGCGCGCTCGCCGGCGAGGCGACCACGGTGGGCTTCGATCTCGCCCAGGTCGACGCCCTGACCGGCTTCAGCGACGGCTCAGCCGCCGCCCGCGAGCGCCTCGTGCGACTCGGCTTCACCGTCGAAGGCAGCGACACCGACACGGTCGTGCGTGTGCCGTGGTGGCGGCGCAAGGATGTCAGCGGAACCGCCGATCTGGTCGAGGAGGCCGGTCGCCTCGCCGGCTGGTCGCGCCTGCAGCCCGAGGTGCCGCGCCTGCCCGCCGCCGCCCCGCGCGGCAACGCTCTGCGCAGCGCCGAGCACCGCCTGCGCGACGCCCTCTCGGCCCAGGGTCTCGACGAGGTGTGCACCTACGTCTTCGCCTCGCCGGCGTGGTGCGAGGCGCTGGGTGTACCTGCGACGGAACGCATCGCGCTGGAACATCCGCCGCAGCCGGAGTGGAGCTTCCTGCGCCCCAGCCTGCTGCCCGGCCTGCTGCGCGCGGTGGCGGAGAACCGCAAGCAGCTGCCGGCGCTGGCCTGCTACGAGATCGGCAAGCGCTACGCCCCCGGCATCGGCAACGGCTGCGACGAGGAACTGATCGTCACCGGCGTGGTCGCCGGAGCCGCTGAGGTGGCACCGTTCTTCGCCGCCCGCGACGCCGCCCTCGCGGCCCTCGCCGCCCTCGGCTTCGGCGCCGTGGTTCGGCCGTGCGAACCCGGTGCCGATGCGACCGCCGGGCGCAGTGTCGAACTGTTGGTCGGTGGCAAGGTCGTCGGCTGCGCCAGCGAGGCGCCGCGCCGCCTGCGCGAACTCGCCGGCTGTCCCGAGCGGGTCGGCTGGTTCCGCATCGATCTCGAACGCCTGGTCCGCACCTTCGGCGAAGCGCCGCCGGTGCGCTTGGCGATGCCCAGCCGTTTCCAGGCGGTCGGCAACGACTTCACCTGGGAATGCGCCGAGGCGCAGCCCTTCGCCACGCTCAGCGACGCGGTCCGGCGCGCCGGGCATCCGCTGCTCGCCGGCCTCACCCTGGCCGGCATCTACCGTGGCCAGCCCTACGCCGCCGGGCGCAAGGCGGTGACTGTGACGGTGACCCTGCAGAGCCAGGAGAAGACGTTGGAGGAGGCAGACATCCTCGCCGTCCGCGAGCGCATCATCGCAGCGGTGGCCGCGACCGGCGCCGTCCTGCGCGGCTGATCCGCAACTCGGAGTATCGCGTTTATCCAGGCGTTTGGCCAGGCCGGATCAGACCGGCGGTGTAGGCAGGGTTCCGGTGGTTCGCGCGTATCCTGGCTGTTGCCGGTCAATCGCCGGCTTGCGCCGCGTGGGTGTTCCAGAACAGCCGTGGGCTGGCGCTGGAGGCCAGGCAGGCGGCGAAGGCCTTGCCGGTGAAGTCCGTCTCGAGTTCCATGCCGCAGGCGCGGGCGGTAGCGACCGCGGCATCCGCGGCGGCGGTGCGGACACGGTAGCCGCCACCGAGCTGGCCGTTGTCGATGACCAGCCTGGCGCAGGCGGTCTGCGCCAGGAGGGGGTCCAGGCCGAGCAGCGTCGCCGTGCGTCGGATCAGCCGGTCGATGCTGCGGCGTGGGCTGATCAGCGCTGGGACTGCGCGTACGGCGATGACCTCGGTCGGCAGTCCGGCGGCCGCCACGCCGAGGGCCAGCCCAGCGGCGCTGCCCCCGCTGCCGAGGGCGAGGTGGATCGCGAGCGGCTGTGGCATCAACCCAGCGCGGACCTGGTCGGCGAGTTCGAGGCCGCCTGCGACCCAGCCGACGGTGCTCAGCGGCGTGGTGGCACCCAGCGGCAGGACCCGGCCGCCGCGCCGCCAGGCCAGCCAGTGCGCCTGCAGCCAGGCTGCAGCGAATCCCGGGGCCCAGGTCAGCGCGGCGCCGGTGGCGCGCAGGACCTCTGCTGCGCGCGGCTGGCCGGCATAGGCGACCAGGTCGATCTCCAGCCCGGCGCGGCGTCCGAGGATGGCCGCCGACAGCAGGGTATGCGAGGCCGCATCGCCCCACAGCACCAGGCGGCCACGCGCCGGCGCAGCCGCGAGCATCTCCCATTTGCGCACCTTGTTGCCGGCATAGCCATCGGCACAGGCGCCATCGTCCTTGAGCCACAGGCCGGGGCGCAGTTCGCGCAGCGGTGTCGGGAAGCGCCCCAACGCCATCCGTGGCAGCCGGGCCACCGCCGCTCGCACCAACGCGGGATCAGGACAGGCTGCCGCCATGTCACGCCGCCTCATGCTGCTGTGGCTCCACGTCCTGCCCTTCGCCGCCGTGCCGCTGCTCGCCTGGGCCTACGCGGCGGAGAGCGGATCGTGGCCCTTCGCCGTCCTGGTCCTCGCTCTGCCGGCGGTGTATGGCTGGCTGGTGCCGGGCATCGCCACCAGCGTGTACCAGCTGTGGCGCTTCACCGGCCGGGCCAGCGCCGGAGGCATCCTCTACCACCACGGTCTGCTGTGGGCGGCCAACCTGGCCGGGCTGCTGCTGCCGATCTACGCCTGTGCTGGCGGAGCGTCCGCGCTGCTCGTGCCGCTGGCGACGTTGAGCCTCACCGCCGGGTTGTGGCTGCACGACTTCGGCCTGGTGACCCACGGCCTGGTGCGCATCGACAACCCACCGGCCCGCGCCGGTTCGTCGCCGGCCCGCATCGTGGCCTTCTATGCACCATGGTGCTTTCCGCTGGTCGGCGCCGGCTACGCGGGAGCGGTCGCCATCGGCCATCACCTGCTCGTGGTCGCCGGGCAGGATGATCTGTGGACCTGTCTCGGCATCGGCCTGGGCGGGCTGCTGGCGATGTGGCTGCCGGCCTCGCTGGTCTACGGCTGGCGTCATGGCTGGCTCATCCCCCCGCGTCCGGCGGCGGGCGCAGGCGATTGAGCAGCAGCCGCCCGGCCTGGCGCATGCGCACGCCAACCGGTTGTCCCCGCCAGGCGTGCAGGGCGGCGGCCCGGGCATAGCGCGTGGCCCCGCGATAGACCACCCGCGCCTCGATCAGCACTGCACCCGGCGTGGCCAAGGCCCGGCGCAATCCGCTGGAGATCTCGTCGTCCGTGGAGATGCGCACGTAGGCGCAGCCGAAAGCTGCGGCGAGCATGGCGAGATCGGGCATGGCCAGCGTGCTGGCGGCACGCTGCCGGCAGCTGGCGTCCTGGGCTGCACGGATCAGGCCGAGGGCGCCATCGGCGAACACCACGATGCGCAGCGCCAGGCCGAGGCGCAGCACGCTGGCGAGTTCCATGCCACCAAGCAGCAGACCGCCATCCCCGATCAGGGCGACGACCTGCCGTCCAGGGTGGGCCAGCGCGACGCCGACGGCTGCCGGCACGGCGAAGCCCATGGCCTGGAAGTCGGCCGGACAGATGAAGCTGCGCGGCTCCAGCACCGGCAGCTCCTGCAACGCCCACAGCAGATGGTTGCCGCTGTCACCAGTGATGCAGGCGTCGCGCGGCAACTCCTGGCGCAGGCTGCGCAGCAGGCGGGCCGGGGTCACCCCGCGGCGTGCCGTGCGGCCGATGATCCGGGCGACATGGCGCTGCTCGGCGAGGCGCAGGCCTGGGTCGCCGGGTGGCGCCGGGGCAGAGCGTTCGCGCAGCAGGCGCAGCAGTTCGGGCAGGGCCCAGGCAAGGTCGGCGATGAGCTTCCGGTCGGTGAGGAAGTTGGCGCCAGGCACTGCCGGATCAGCGTCGATATGCAGTAGGCGGCCGGTCGGCGTCCACGCCCACCCGGCGGTGGCGGCCTCGCTGAAGCGACAGCCGAGGGCCAGCCAGGTGCGCACCCGCGCGGTCGCCCGCCGGGTCCATGCGGCGGCGAAGGGGCCGGGGCCCGGACCGAGCGCCAGCGGGTGGTCCTCGGGCAGGGTGCCGCGGCCCGAGATGGTGGTGGCGACCGGGGCGGCGAGATGCTCGGCCACGGCACGCAGCGCGGCGGGTGCAGCGAAGGCGCCGGCACCGGCGCAGATTCCGACCGGACCGTTGGCGAGCAGGTCGTCGACGATGGCGCTGAGGCCGGCCAGATCGCGCGGCTCATGGGCCGATGACGCTGCGGTCGGGGTGTCCTCGGCGACACCTTCCAGCGCTTCGGGCGTCGCAGCGAGGACCACCGGCCCGGCGGGCGCCCGGGTCGCGCACGCCACCGCCTCGGCCAGCCGGTGCGGCACCTCCACCACATACAGCGCCTTGCTCACCGGCACCCACAAGCGCTCCTGATCGATGGCGTGCATGCGCCCGTGGCGCTTCGGCGTGGTCGCGCTGGACGGGGCGATCAGCAGCACGGCCGCCTGGTCGAGCAGGGCCTCGGCCAGCCCGGTGACGGCATTGGTCGCTCCCGGGCCGGGGACCACGAGCACGGCGGCGAGTCCACCGCCGCTGCGGAACTGCGCGTCGGCCATGTGCACGGCGCCGCGCTCGTCGCTCGCCAGGACCACCTGCAGGCCGCCCTCGACCAGGGTGTCGATAGTCTGCAGCAGGTGCAGCCCGGGCAGCGTGAAGACCCGTTTTACGCCAAGCCGGCGCAGGCCACGGGCGAGCAGGACGCAGCCGGGGACGCTCATGCCGGCCGCCGCCAGAGCAGGCCGGCGGGCACGCCCAGGGTCAGGCCGAGAGCCACATCCAGCGCCGTGTGCTGCTTGGTCAGCAGGATGGCGGCGAGGATGGCGAGCGCCCAGCCGGTGATGGCGAGGCGGAAGGCCACCCCGATGTCGCTGAGGCGCCAGCCCACCACCAGGGTGGCTGCGGTGAAGGCGGCATGCAGCGATGGGCAGGCGTTGCCGGGGCCGTCGATGCGCACCAGCCAGGCCAGCACCGCTGAACCGGCCGGGCTGGCGGGGCGGTCGATGGTGGTCGGGAAGACCAGGAAGATGCCCAGACCGATCACCGCGATGAGCGTGAGGACGGCATGCCAGCGCAGCAGCGCCGGGCGCTCGGCGAGCAGCCAGGTCGGCACCTGGGTGAAGATGGCGAGGGACAGGTAGGGGAACACCGCCCACGCCGCCTGCGGGATGAGGGCGTCGCAGGCGGTCCACGGCAGCAGCAGCGGTGGACGCAACGGATGCGCCTGGATGACGAAGTAGGCGGTGAAGAACAGCACGCTGCCGAGGCCGCCGAGCAACGCCTTCAACGGCCAGTGGGCGCGCAGACGGAGGCTGAGGGGGGCAGCGGACACGACTGCATGCTCGCGCTGGGCGGGCAGGCGCCAAGCGCCTCGACAGCCTCGCGAGCGGAGCGACAACAGGACATGGCCTCGGCGCCCACCATCCTGCCCTGGCGCGGCCGTGAGATCCCGCACGCGGTCCTCGACCTCGGGCGTGGCTGCGATCTGAGCTGCGCCGCATGCTACAACCGCCATCCGGCGGGATGGCGCAGCGTTGCCGAACTGACCGCCGATCTCGATCACCTGCGTCGGGCCCGTCGGCTGCACACGGTGACCCTGGCGGGCGGTGAGCCGACCCTGCATGCGCAGCTCCCCGAGATCATCGCGCTGGTGCGTTCCCGCGGGCTGGTCCCGACGCTGCTGACCAATGGCCGTCGCCTCGACGCTGAACTGGCGCGGCGGCTGGCTGCGGCCGGCCTCGCTGCGGCCCTGGTCCATCTCGATGCCGGGCAGCGGCGGGATGATCTGGCGCAGCCGGGCGAGGCCGCTCGCGCCGCCCGTCGGGCAGAGCTCGCCGCGATCCTGGCGCAGGCCGGGATCGCGCCGGGATTCCAGATCACCGCCTACCGCTCGCGGCTGGCCGAGGTTGTCACGGTGATCCGCCAACTGCTCGCCTCGCCGCATGCGCACCATCTGCTGGTCACCGGCTGCACCGATCTGGCGGCCTTCCACGACGTGCGCGGATCGCTTGCCGGTGGACTGCACGCGAGCGCCTGGAAGCCGACGCCGCTGGCGGCTGAAACAGTGTCGATGGGCGAGCTGGCGGCGTGCTTCCGCGCGGTCGGCCTGCCGCCCTTCGCCGCCCTGCCCGCCTCCGCTGGCCGCTCGCTGCGCTGGCTCGGCGCAGCCGTGATCCAGGTGCGCAGCGCTGGTGGCGTGTTGCCGCCGGTGCACCTCGGCCGCACCCTGCTTGCCCCGTTCCTGCCCCGCCTCGCCCGGCTGATCTCCGGCCGCTACCCCTTCCACCTCGCGCCGTCGCCGTGGCGCTCGCGCTTCCTCGCCCTGGCTGCCTCGCGGCCGTTCGCCCACGGGCTTGCCGGAGCATGCGCCTCGTTCGGCTCCGGGCGGACCATCGAGCACAAGGTCATCGTCATGCAGCAGGGCCCGCGCCGCGCGGCCGACGGCCAGATCACCTGCTGCCGCGACTGTCCTGACGCCACCTGGCGCGGCGGCCGGCTGCTGCCGGTCTGCCTGGCCGACGCCTGCAACGAGGCCTTGCCGCGAGGAGCGCGCGGCAACGCTGATCGCTTGGGAGATGCGCCATGATCCGCGTCCTGATCCTCGTCGTCCTCGCCCTGACCCTGTTCTCGGCCGAGGATCGGGCAGCCGACCACGCTGCCCTGCGCACCCTGATGGATAGCGCGGCTGCCGCCCTGGAAAGCCGTGATCCGCAACGCATCGCCCCGCTGCTCGCCGAACGTTTCATCCTTGTCACCGAGGATCAGACGGTGCACGGCAACGTCGAGGATCTGCGTCGTTCGCTGGAGCGCTGGTACGGCGGCGCCAACCCCGTGCTGCGCTCGGTCAAGCTGAGCGCGTCGGTCGATCGCCCGGCCGAATTCCTCACCGAGCGCAGCGCCGTCGCCTCCGGCACCGTGCTCGAGCACTACGTCCTTGGCGACGGCCAGACCGTCGAGGTCCCGGCGCGCTGGAGTGCGACGCTGTTGCGGCAGGACGACGGATGGCGCATCGCCAGCCTGCACATCGGCGTGAACTATCTCGACAACCCGCTGCTGTCCGCCGCCGTATCGCGGTGCCGGCTGCTTGTCGGCGTCGCGCTCGGCACACTGCTCGCCGGTCTCCTAGTCGGCTGGCTGGTCGGCCGGCGCCGGCGCGCGGCCTGAGCCCAGGTCAGGGCCGGTGACGGCGCCCGCCATGCCAGACCGCGCCAGGCGGCATGCGCTCGCCAGCGAGCAGGTTCTCGCCGGCCTCGACGCGGCAGCCCGGACCGAGCAGGGCGGTGCCGCCGACGATGGCGCCGGTGCACACCACCACCGGGGCGAAGCACAGCGACAGCCCCTCGGCGGTGGAGGTCAGGAGATGCGGCGCGAGGATGGCGCGGGCGCCGATCACCGCACCGCGGGCGACCTCGACGGACCAGCGGTCGGTGACCAGGACGTGCTGTCCCCACACCGACAGCAGACTGACCCGCGAGCCCCACAGGCGCAGCCACAGCTGGTACAGACCGGGAACCAGCCGCAGCAGCTCCTCGAAGACGGGGAAGCGGTTGAACAGGGTTTGCGCGAGATGGGCGATGTACCAGGTGGTGCCGACCGCTCCGGGGAAGGCATGGGTGCCGGCCGGCAGCGGGCGCAGGGCCAGCCACACGCGGCAGAACAGCGGTGGCAGCAGGTAGAGCGCGGCGGCGGCGGCGGGCAGTCCCCAGCGCCACGGCAGCAGGACGGCCAGCGCCACGATCGCGCCGAGGTGCAGCAGCGGCAGCCAGCCGCAGATCAAGGCCAGGAGCGGAGCTTTGCGCACGCGCAGCAGCATGGCCGGCGGCGCGGCGGCGCGAGCCTGCGCCTGCTCACCGCCCTGTGCGCCGCGCCCGACCGGATGCCCGGCTCGCCCGGCCGTCAGCCGGCCTGGGTGGAACTGCGCCGCGCCTTCTCAGCCCTGCCCGGCTGCCGCTTGCACGAGGAACGCTTTCCGACCTGGCGGCCAGACCAGATGCACGGTGACATCAGCTTCGGTGGCGTGGTCATGGCGGCCCGGCCGCTGGTCGGAGCGGAACCGGCGGAAGGCAGCATCAGCGGTCCGCTGCAGCGCGGTGGCCGCGCCCGGGCCGGCGCCGTGCTGGTGCTCGCGGCTGGAGGATTCCGCCATCGCGTACCGCTGATCCGCCAAGCCATCGCCGACCAGGCCGCGGCAGTGCTCATCACCGGTCCGGCGGAGGGAGGCGGACTGGCCCTGCCGCCTGGAGAGCGGGCGGGCATCCCGGTGCTCAGCCTCGGGGCGGAGTCGGCGCGGCTGCTGCCGGCGGCCGGCACCGTGGTGCAGGTGCGGGCGGGCTGGTCGGTGGCGGCGGCCGAGGGCTGCAACCTGATCCTCGATCTGCCGGGTCCACCGGATGGTCCGCTGGTCGCGGCCGGAGCACACGCCGACGCCTGGGGCCCCGGCGCCCTCGACGATGCCTCGGGCGTGCTGCTGCTGCGCCGGCTCGCCGCCCGGGCGCTGCAGCGTCCGCGTCGCCATCGCCACCGCTTCATCGTCTGGGATGCCGAGGAACTCGGCATGGGCGGGGCCGAAAGCCATCTCGCCGGCTGCACCGAGCGCTATCGCAGCTACCTCGATCTCGACCAGCCGGCCCCGGCCCGCGGGCGGCATCTCGCCTGTTTTGCGCTCAGTCTGCGCAGTCTGGCCTGGGCCGCACCGTGGCGCGCCCTCGCCGCCGGCTACCTGCCATTGTCGTTGGATCTGATCTACGACGTGCTCGGCACCCGCCTGCCGTGCGACGGCGATCCGTTCCACCGCCGCGGCGTGGCAGTGGCGGCGCTGCTCTGCCCCGACAACCGCACGCATGGCCGGCTCGACCGCCCGTCGCTGCTCGATCCTCGCCATCTCGCCCGCGCTGAACGTCTGGCCGATGCCTGCCTGCGCGCCGCCGACGGCTTGTATGGCAGCGCACCCGGTCGAGCATCCCGGCGTGGTTGAGTGCCTGCCGGTCCACGTCGTCGGGCCGCCCCTGCCGTGGGGCGGGGCGGAGATGCCGCACGCCGCCCTCGACCTGCTGCGCGGCTGCAACGCCAGCTGTCCGCACTGCTACAACCGTGGGGCGCCGCAGCTGCGTCCGCTCGCCGAGGTGCAGCGCGATCTCGACCGTCTGCTCAGCCTGCGCCGGCTGCACACCCTGACCCTGACCGGCGGCGAACCGCTGCTGCATCCGCAGCTGGCCGAGATCGTGGCGCTGGTGCGCGGGCGCGGTCTGCGTCCGGTGGTGATCTCGAACGGCATCCTGCTCGACCAGCGCCGCGCTGCCGAGCTCGCCGCTGCCGGTCTGGCGATGATGATCCTGCACATCCAGGACTGCCAACGGCGGCCCGACCTGGCGGGGACGGACGCGGCGGAACTGCGTCGCAGCAAGGCGGCGATCCTCGCCGGTGCCGGCATCGACCCGGCCTGGGCCGCGACCGTGGTGCCCGGCCGTGCCGAGGAATTGACGGCGCTGCTCGCTGAATGGCGGGCCTCGCCCACGGTCCACCTGCTGTTGCTCTGTCCGGGCAGCCATTTCGGCGAGATCGACGGCCTCGCGGGTTCAGCAGCCGGACTGCGCGGTCATGGCGATCCGACCCGCGGCGTGGCGGCGCAGCGCGCCAACCGCTGGCTGGCGGCGCGGCTGAGCGCGCAGGATGTGGTCGCCGGGG